>Ga0335084_10000817_pt1 | contig 27737 bp, 22 predicted proteins | sample Lox_Sample_44_FD_206721 | JGI IMG/M metagenome (GOLD analysis project Ga0335084, IMG submission 206721) | Soil microbial communities from Loxahatchee National Wildlife Refuge, Florida, United States - Lox_Sample_4.4 | ecosystem: Environmental > Terrestrial > Soil > Wetlands | place: USA... | reverse complement strand
GAACGAAATAAGAATGGATGCGCTCGAGAACGCCCTTGATCTCGGCTTCGGTCGGTACAGTGTAGTCAACGCCCGGCGCTAGCGATGGCTGCGAAAAGGACGGATCGCTGCGTCCAGAAGCTTGCGAAAGCGGAGCCTCCTGCGTTTGCGCCGGTGGTGAGCAAAGCAGCAGGACAAGGAACAGGGTGAAGCAAACAGAGCAAATCAGGTCAGTGTGGCAGCGCCGTTTTGCAATCGATAACTGCGGCCAGACGGCATGATTAGGTCCCATGGTCAGTTTCTCCCCGACAAAACTCACCGCCTTCGAGCGAGAATCAGGATGCCAGGAAAATCGGCTTGATGTGCCGTTCATATAAGTTGGCAGTAACGTTGCGGGCGATTGACTCCTCGCAGGCTTCGATCATTTCCAGATAGCGTGTGCCGAGTTTTGCCGCGATCTTGTAGCCAACATGTAACAGTTGGCGGAAGCTCGGATTAAACTGCGCGCATTGTTTCTCGTGGCGCAAGGCATTGACATACTGCTCCGATGTCCACGTCATCACTTGGCCCGGAACTGGAAGTTTCGTTACGTCGATATCAATCACCGTCGCATACGGCGCACACAGCTCTTCCCGATGTTCAAAGGCGCCGGCATAGATTTCCTTGGCCAGCGCCAGACCCTCATTGCTTCCCTCTGCCATGCCAATTAACTCTTCGAGCCAGGTTGTGCCTGCCGTTTTCACATGAACTCCAGCATGGAAGTCGCGCATGGCTCGCCTGACGGCCGGGTATATTGAGTATTTGTCACTACCCGAGTGAATGCTCAGCTTCAATCCCGGCGGAAATCCGTAAGTTCGAACCGCATGGGAGAGTATGGCCACGTCGCTGCGAAATTCGCTCTCAAACTGCTCCAGATTCCCTGCGTAGTCCACACCTTTGTTAAAACGGCCGGTGAATTTGGGCGCGATTGTCTGGAGCGGCACGCGTTCATCGGCCAGCGTGGCAAGAATAACCAGCAGATCGGCCGGCGATTGCGCCTGGTCCGTCTCGTCCATCGATACCTCGGTGATAAACGTGCCCTCGCCTTTGGCAGCTTCAATATGACGATAAATGCAGCCTGCCTGTTTGGCGGCAGCCAGGTATTTGCGCGCGGCATCCACAACCATCCTGCGCGAAATCAGCAGGGCTTGATCCATTCCCGATATTTCGATCGGATTCGAAAGTTCTGGATGAGCGGCGACGAAATTCTCGATCTCAGACGCGGAAACAGGAGCCCCAATCGCATCGGCAACATCGATTGTGTAGAAATCGCAGGAAGGGAGAAAACCCTTCACGTTTTTCAATGTGATGTGATCGGCGTCAACAAAGAATGGTTTGTCCCATTTCAGTTCCGCCACAGCAACTTCAGCAGCGGCGCGCACGCTGTCCGGGGTCGAGCCCACAATCGTATGTTCGCGATGCGACTTGTTCCAGACCGGAATGATTTCGACGTTATGCCGGGCCGCCAGCACACAAGCACCCAACTGAGCCCTCGCCTGATGGGCGAACCGATCGCCAACACCCAACGAATACTCCCCCAAGGATGCCCGTGTATCATCATGATTCGTGCTGGTACGGCTCATAAGAAACCAGGTCCTCTTGCGAACCGGGGGTCGAACTGCGCCGGAGATAGTTGTTTTATCTAATAAAACTAAGTTGCATTTGACAAAATGATCTTTTCGTGTTTTTTCTTGTGTGTCAACTCACTTTTTATCGCCTGTGCACCGTAACGGTAGCCCATGCCCCGTAAGTGCTTCCCAACAAGGAGGCGGAATGTTACACCCGGTCATCGACAAAGCAGCGCTGCAACAATCTTCAAATCATAAGCCCGGCCGTCTTACCCTCGACGAACTACGCGTGGTCTACAACTTCGCTGGACAGACCATCGTGCTCACGGGCGGAATCGGCATCCTCGGCGGCGAAATCTCGCGGGCCCTCTCAGTTTGTGGAGCCGAGTTGGCCATATTGGATCTCAACCTCGAGAACGGAGAGGCTTTGCTGCAGCAACTCGGGGATGGCGCCTCAAGAACGGCGTTATTCGGATGCAATGTGTTGGACCGAAATAGTCTGGAAGACGCTTGCAGCCAAGTCTTGGCACGCTTCGGAAAAATTGACTGTCTCATTAACGCCGCTGGCGGCAACAAGCCAGCCGCAACCACCGGACCCGAGCGCAGTTTTTTCGATCTGCCGGCTGAAGCGATTCGTGCGGTCTTGGATCTCAACATCCTGGGTACGATTCTTCCTTGTCAGGTTTTCGGGAAGTTCATGGCGGAGCGGCGACGGGGCGCGATTCTCAATATCTCCTCGATGAACGCATTCCGTCCTCTAACCAGAATTCCCGCGTATTCGGCGGCCAAAGCGGGCGTGAGCAATTTCACCCAATGGCTTGCGGTTCACATGGCGCAGGAGTACTCGCCCGATATCCGGGTAAATGCCATCGCGCCTGGCTTTTTCCTCACTAATCAGAATCGATTTTTGCTGACGGAGCAGCAAACCGGTGAACTAACCGCGCGCGGCAAATCGATTATTGCGCACACTCCGATGGCGCGCTTTGGAGATCCGCCAGACCTTTTGGGCGCTGTGCTGTGGCTGTTGTCGCCTGCGTCCTCATTCGTGACGGGAACAGTCATTCCGATCGACGGTGGTTTTGCCGCATATTCTGGCGTTTGAGGCACGTTTGTTCTTGGAGGTCGAGTAAGGAGGAGAAATGGGTGCTGGGACAATGCCGGCGGAATCGCTGGTCGGACTTCAACCGAAGTTTAAGTTCTTTGTCGGGATCGATTCCGACGGCTGCGCTTTTGACAGCATGGAGATCAAACACAAGGAGTGTTTTTGCCCCAACATTATCAAGTATTGGGGGCTGCAGCCGGTTTCGAAGTATGCGCGCGAGGCGGTGGAATTCATCAACTTATATTCCAAGTGGCGAGGCACCAATCGCTGGCCAGCCCTCATATCAGTTCTCGACCGGTTGCAGGAGCGCCCGGAAGTCATCGCGCGCCACTGCAAGATTCCCGCGGCTCCGAACGTACGCGCCTTCATCGCTTCAGGAAAGCCGCTCAGCAACGATGGCTTGAAGTCGTACATGGCCGAACACCCCGACCCTGAATTGGATCACGCCATGCGGTGGAGTGTCGCAGTCAACGATGCGATCGCGGATATCGTTCATGACCTTCCGCCCTTCCCGTACGTGCGCGAGAGTCTGGAGCTATTGCAGAGCAAGACTGACTCCGTTGTGGTTTCCCAGACTCCTACGGAAGCTCTGGTCCGCGAGTGGGCAGAGCACGGCATCGACAAGTGTGTACGCGCGATCGCCGGGCAGGAACTGGGCACGAAAAGGCAACATCTAAAAATGGCGGCGGGCGGAAAGTACGCCGCCAATCACGTGCTCATGATTGGAGATGCGTTTGGCGACCTGGATGCGGCGCGGGGAAATGGCGCGTTGTTTTTCCCCATCAACCCGGGACATGAAGAACAGTCGTGGGAACGGTTCTACCAGGAAGGCGTGAAGAAGTTCCTTGCCGGAGAGTTTGCCGGAGCCTACGAGGCTTCCTTGATTGCGGAGTTCGAGAAGTTGCTGCCTTCCACGCCGCCGTGGAAGCATTGAACAGGTTAAGGATAAGAATTATGTTCGTTGGAACGGGATCTGCTGACAGATATCTGAGCACTGATGAGATCCGTGGGATCGTGGCAGAGGCGGCACGTGCTGTACCGCTCGCCGGTCTGCGCGTTTTGGTCCTCATTCCTGATGGCACGCGTACCATGCCGATGCCGTTGATGTTCGACGCCTTGCAGAGAACTTTACGGCCGAGTGTCAAAGCATTGGACTTTCTCGTCGCCCTGGGTACGCATCCTCCGATGAGCGACCTCCAGTTGACTAGGTTCGTTGGGCAAACGGTGCTCAATGGGAAGGTGGGGGACGTCAATGTCTTCAATCACCACTGGGAAAACCCGGCCAACTTCGTCAAGCTTGGAGTGATCCCGGCGAATGAAATTTCCGAGATCACCGGAGGTCTATTGGCACAGGAAGTGCCCGTTTCACTGAACAGGCTCATCCTGGAGTACGATCACATTCTTATCTGTGGACCGGTGTTCCCTCACGAGGTAGTGGGGTTTTCCGGCGGCAACAAGTATTTCTTTCCCGGAATTGCCGGCCCGGAGATTATCAACTTTACGCACTGGCTCGGAGCGGTCATCACCAATCACAAAGTGATTGGCGCCGGCTACACACCCGTGCGAGCCGTCATTGATCGAGCTGCGACCCTCATCCCGCGGCCAGCCTCCTGCTTCGCGCTGGTTGTGACCCACGACGGCGTCGCGGGGCTGTACTTTGGCGCTCCGCATGAGGCCTGGACAGCGGCCTCCCAATTGTCGGCGAAAAAACACATCGTCTACGTCGACAAACCCTTTCGGCGTGTGCTTTCCGTGATGCCCGAGCTCTACGACGACTTGTGGACTGCCGCCAAAGGCATGTACAAGATGGAGCCGGCGGTCGCCGACGGCGGTGAGGTCATCATCTACGCTCCTCACATTGATGAGGTCAGTTACACGCATGGCAAGTTGATCGATGAGATTGGCTACCACTGCCGCGACTACTTCACGAAACAGTGGGAGCGATTCAAACACTATCCCGGCGGAGTGCTCGCGCACTCCACCCACGTCAAGGGACTCGGCCAATACGATGCCAGCACGAAAACAGAAACACCGAGAATCGAGGTCGCGCTGGCCGCTGGTATTCCCAAAGAACGTTGCCAGCGAATCAATCTCGGATATGTCGATCCAAAGACGATCAACTTTGATGACTGGCGCGGCCGCGAGGAAGAAGGCGTGATCCTGATTCCACGCGCGGGCGAGGTTCTGTATCGGTTGAAACATGCAGATGTCGCCGCAGCATAGTAGGAGACGCAATGTCTTACAAGATGGGTGTTGTCGGCTTGGGAGTGATGGGCGCGAACCTGGCGCTCAACATGGAACGCAATGGGTTTCCGGTAGCGGGCTATGACTTGGATGCCGCCAAGACGCAGGCATTTCTTCACGGCGCGGCCAAGGGGAAGAACATCGTCGGAGTGGACTCTCCGACCGCGCTCATGCAGGCGTTGGAGAAACCCCGCCGCATTCTCATCATGGTGCCCGCCGGCGCACCGGTCGACAGTGCCATTGCGCACCTGAAGCCCCATCTCGAGGCCGGCGACATTCTTATGGATGGAGGCAACTCCTTCTTCCTCGATACCGAGCGTCGCAACAAAGAGCTCGAGGCCGGCGGATTCAGGTTCGTTGGCACGGGTGTTTCGGGTGGAGAAGAAGGCGCGTTATGGGGACCCTCGATCATGCCCGGCGGACAGCCCGAAGCCTGGGAAGCTGTGGCGCCCGTTCTTCTTGCTATGGCTGCCAAAGCGGAAGACGGACAACCCTGCGTCGAATACATGGGGCCGCGCGGCGCCGGGCATTACGTGAAGATGGTGCACAACGGGATCGAGTATGGCGACATGCAACTGATCGCCGAGTCTTACGACATTCTTCACCGTGGCCTTGGCCTTTCGGCGAAAGAACTGCATCAGATTTTTAGTCAGTGGAACCGAGGTGTTCTGAAATCGTACCTGATCGAAATCACCGCCAGGATCTTCGCCGTTACCGATTCCGAAACCGGCAAGCCTCTCGTCGATGTAATTCTCGACGAGGCGCAACAGAAGGGCACCGGGAAATGGGCCAGCCAGAATGCACTGGATATTGGCGCACCGATTCCGACCATCAACGCAGCTGTCGAAAGCCGGATCTTGTCGTCATTAAAGGCCGAGAGAACGGCTGCGCAGAAAATCCTGCATGGCCCGGCGCCCTCGTACAGTGGAGACAAGCAGAAGTTCATCGACGCAGTCGGAGACGCCTTGTATGCCAGCAAGATCACTTCCTACGCCCAGGGCCTCGCTCTGATGCGAATTGCTTCCGCCGAATACAAGTACAATCTGCAACCCGGTAACATCGCCAAGATCTGGCGAGCCGGGTGCATTATCCGCGCCACACTGCTGGGAGAAATCACCTCCGCTTATAACCGCAATCCGAACCTTGTAAGTTTGCTGCTCGATGATGCTTTCCGTCAGGCCATTGAGAGCCGCCAGCAGAACTGGCGGATGGTGGTGCAAACCGCGATCGGCATGGGTATCCCGGCGCTGGCCATGAGTTCCTCGCTGGCTTACTTCGATGCCTACCGCAGCGAGCGTCTTCCCGCAAATCTCACTCAAGCGCAACGCGACTATTTTGGCGCACACACCTATCGCAGGGTCGACAAGGAAGGCAGCTTTCACACAGAGTGGAGCGCACAGGAAGAACTTGCTGGCGTGCGCAACTAACTTCCTGCGCGTGAGTTAACTCTGCCAAGTTGGGTTTAGCCTGCGCCACAACCAGCCGCTTTCCAAAAAGTGCTTGACAAGCTCTTCATGGAATGCAATGGTTGGTTCATCTATTGTAACGTCGTTTTATTGAGTAAAACGATGAAGGTGCCACGAACTACATCCGGCAAGTACACCATTGAGGTCGTCACCAAAGCGCTGGATGTGCTGGAAGCCTTTGATGGCAACGATCTTACCCTCAATGAAATCAGCCAACGCGTAGGTCTGAACAAGAGTCGAACCTTCCGCTTGCTATGCACCCTGGTCGAGCGTGAGTTCGTTGAGCGCACCGCGGATGGATCCCGCTACAAGTTGGGCATCAAGCTTCTCGAGCGTGCTGCCCTCGTGCGCCGCGACCTCCGTGAAGTGGCGCGCCCCTTCATGTTAGAGCTGCAGGAGCGCTTCAACGAAATGATCAATCTCGGCGTCCTCGATGGGCGTGAAATCTTGTATCTCGACATCATCGAGAGTTCACGCCATTTCCGCATGAGCGCAACCGTCGGGTGCCGCAGAACGGCAGACCAGACCGCGTTGGGCAAGGCAATCCTCGCCTATCTCCATGCTGATGACCCGGCATCTCCCGCCCATATCCTGCTTGGTCGCCGGACCCGTCCCCAGCTTCAGGCCCTGTGCCGTGAGTTGCAAACTGTGCGGCAACGCGGGTATGCCATCGATGACGAAGAGATCGAGCGCGGCGTCGGTTGCATCGGCGGCCCCATTCTCGATACCGATGGGTATCCCATGGCCGCCATCAGCATATCGGGACTGGCGCATCGCATTCTTGATCGCGAGAAGCCCATCGCTGAAGCGGTAGCAGAAGCTTGTCAAGGAATCTCCAAGAGAATGGGCTTGAGTAGTACGGATGTATCCCGACCGGCAGGAACAAGGTTCGCTTCTGCCCTCGCGAATTGAAAAAGCGACTCGCGCGACTGCCTGGGCAGGGTCAGGCTGTTCTGGAGGCGGCATGGCCGAAACCGGAAGCATGCTGGCAACCGATAACATCCCACCTCAGGTGTCGCCAGAGTCTCCTCCCGCGGCTGGCCATTATCGCTGGATCGTCTGCGCTCTCCTCTTCTTCGCGGCGACGGTAAATTACGTCGATCGGCAAGTGATCGGCCTCCTGCAACCGACGCTCCAGGCTCAGTTCAATTGGAATGATATCGATTTCAGCAACATAGTTTTTGCCTTCCAGACTGCCTACGCCGGCGGCCTCCTCATCGTTGGACGCGCCATGGACTGGCTGGGCACGCGGAAAGGGTTCTCGTTTGCCGTTTTCGTCTGGAGCTTGGCTGCGATCGGTCATGCATTTGCGCGTTCAACCTTCGGTTTCAGTTCAGCGCGCTTCGCTCTGGGACTCGGCGAATCCGGCAGTTTTCCCGCATCCATCAAAACCGTTGCCGAGTGGTTCCCCAAGAAGGAACGCGCCCTCGCGACGAGCATCTTTAACTCGGGAACAAATGTTGGAGCGATCGTTGCACCCGCCGCGGTCCCTTTTCTGACCTATAGGTACGGTTGGCAAGGAGCTTTCGTCGCAACCGGCGCTCTTGGTTTCATCTGGTTAGTTCTATGGGCGATTTTTTACCGCTCGCCCGAGGAGCACCCGCGGGTTTCGGCGGCGGAATTAGCCTATATCCGCAGCGATCCGCCTGAAGGGGCCGTACAGGTTCAATGGCTGAAGCTGCTCCAATACCGTCAGACTTGGGCATTCGCTATCGGCAAGTTTCTCACCGATCCCATTTGGTGGGTTTACCTGTTCTGGCTGCCTAACTTTCTCTACCGGACTCACAACGTAAACCTCTCCGGCATGTTCTTGCCCCTGATCGTGATCTATAACGGGGCCACTCTGGGCAGTCTCTTCGGCGGCGAATTGTCTTCCCGGCTGATTCGGCGGGGAACCAGCATCAACCGCGCTCGCAAGCTCGCCATGTTGGTCTGCGCGCTGGCGGTAGTCCCGATCATCACAGCCGCACACACCGCGCATCTATGGACCGCTGTGTTGCTCATCACCCTCGCAGCAGGTGCCCACCAGGGCTGGTCGGCCAACATCCTCACGCTGAGTTCCGACCTGTTCCCCAAGCGTGCGGTCGGCTCCGTCGTCGGGATCGGCGGCTTTGCCGGAGCGGTCGGCGGCATGCTCGTGGCGAAAGTTGTCGGCTACATCCTGCAGTGGACCGGCTCCTATTTTCCAGTGTTTGTGATCGCGGGCTCAGCCTACCTAGTGGCACTGGCGGTGATTCAGATTCTCGCTCCAACGCTGGAGCCTGCAAATCTGTAGGCAGTCGTCGTTGGGAATTAGAGGTGAAAGTGAAAGGAGTCTGGTGAGTTCAGTAGTGTGCGGGTCTCCCTGTTGAGGTCCGCGAACATTCCAAGTGGAAGTGCTGTTGGAGGCAAAGTTATGAACCGTGCTCGATTTCCGCAAATCATACTAATCGTTGTCCTGGCCCTGATATGCCCGATTTCATTACTCGGTCAGGCAGTTAACTTCGCCCAGATCCAGGGGCGCGTTATGGACGTGACCGGAGCCAACATCTCCGGCGCAAAACTTCAACTTACTCAAGGTGCAACAGGTCTGGTTCGCGCGACTACAAGCGGCACGGACGGGGCTTATGCTTTACCGAACCTTCCCGTGGGAACCTGGGATTTGCGCGTATCCGCACCAGGATTCAAGGAGTACATCCAGAAAGGCATCCTCCTTACAGTGGGAGAAACACCGACCATCGATGTCACGATGACAGTCGGTGCCGTCTCTGAGACCGTCGAGGTGTCTGCCGATGCTGCGATGGTGGAAACCCACGAAAACTCCATCTCGACGTTGATTGACAACAAGCGGATCATGGAGCTTCCGCTCGATGGACGCAACGCGCCGCAACTCATCATGCTAGCGGGCGGCGCGGCGAATCCCACCTTGCCGAGTAACGACCTGAACAGCACTAAAAACTACGGCAACGGCGTAGGCAATGGTCCCTCACAAACGATATCGGTCGGCGGCGGCCAGCAGAACGCCAACAACTATCTGCTCGACGGCGGAGACAACAATCACGCGTTCTCCAACGTCAACGCGCCTTTTCCATTTCCCGACGCGATTCAGGAATTCAGCGTCCAAAGCAATGGTATGTCGGCGCGCTATGGCTTCCATGCAGGCGCAACCGTAAATGCGGTCACCAGGTCTGGCACGAATCGATTCCACGGAACTGCGTTTGAGTTCCTGCGGAACCCCATCGCTAACGCGCACAATCTCGTCTTCGCTAACACCCTTGCTCCGGTGGATACTATGCGCAGGAACCAGTTCGGCGGTACCATCGGAGGCCCGATTGTAACCAACAAGTTGCAGTTCTTCACGGGGTACCAGGGAACCCGACAAAGCCAATCGGCCCCATCTACTACGGTTGTCGTACCGACACCGGCAGCGATCAACAATGGCGATTTCAGTTCGATGATGTCGGCCGCCTGCCAGAGCAGTGGAACGGCCAAAACGCTCAAAAGCGTGAACGGCGTCACCATTACCGGAAACAAGGTCGATCCGGCGAAGTTCAACCCGCAGGCACTTGCCATTTTGCAGTATGTGCCACCCTCGTCTGCGGCTTCAGCAGACCCCAATGGTTGCGGCAAGATTAGCTATACGTATCCAAACGTGTGGAACGAGGATCAGGGCGTCGTCAAGCTCGATTGGAACATGAACAACAAGCAGAACCTGTTCGGACGCTATTTCCTTACTGATTCCCGTGTGCCGCTGGCCTTTGACAAGACAAACATCCTTCCTCAAAGCCAACTCTCCAACCAGTATGCTCGGTTTCAGACCGCTACCATAGGTCACAACTACCAGTTCAGTTCGAATGTAGTGAACGCGCTGCACCTGGCGGCAACGCGAATGTCGATCAATCGCGGCCCAGCAAACGATCTCATCAATCCCGCCAGCGTAGGGATCAATGTCCCCAGCCCGGTCCCCAATGGGCTTGTTCTGAGCATCTCGAGCTATTGGGCGACCGGCGGCGGTTCCTCCATGCCCGGGTATTTCGTCAACAACATGTATCAGATTGCAGATGACGTCGATATCGTACGGGGCAAGCACCAGTTGGCGTTCGGGGTGGACTTTATGAGCATGTGGCTGAACTATCTCTCCACCTTCCAGGAAAACGGTCAATTTACGTTTGGCGGCACCTACAGCGGCGACAACTTGGTCGACTTTATGCTGGGGTTCCCATCGAACTTCATCCAGGGAAACCCCGAAAAGGAGAACTGGAAGTTCAAGTATCTCGGTCTCTACGCCCATGATAACTATCGTCTGCGTTCCAATTTGGTGTTGAACTATGGGATCCGATGGGAGCCCTATTTCCCGGCGATTGACGACATGTATCGTGGCAGCCATTTCGATGCATCGAGATTCTTGGCGAACCAGCGAAGCTCTGTGTATCCGAATGCGGTGCCGGGGTTGCAGTATTGCGGTGACGCGGGCATTCCTTGCAACTTCGCCAACAATCAATGGAAGCAATTTTCGCCGCGAGTCGGCATCGTATGGGACCCGCGGAACAATGGCCTGATGACGCTCCGCGCGAGTTACGGCCTGTTCTATGACAGCCCCGAGATGTACTACTTTGACCGCTACGCCGACAATTCTCCTTTCGGAAGCGGCGTCAGCTTCGCTCCACTGGCGAGCTCCGGGGGAAACCTCACAAACCCCTACGCTGGACAGGGGAGCATCCCGCAGTTCCCTTTGCCGTTCCCGAAACCCGGCGATCCGAATGCATACTTTCCCGTGAACGGTGTGTATATCAACAACGACCTGAATGTCCGCCCAATGTACGTTCAGAACTGGAATTTCAGCTTTGAGACTCAGATGGCGCCCGACTGGCTCTTGGCCTTGAGCTATATCGGTAGCAAGTCTACCCACATTTGGGCTGGATACGAGGCTAATCCAGGAATGAATGTCCCCGTGCCAGCGTCGGTTTCATCCACAGTCCCCACGTGCAGTTCGTTCACAGGAACCAAGGCGGCACCGAGCACGAGCAACACCAATTGCCGCCGTGCTTTGATTCTTGCTAACCCGGCAACCGGACAGTTCGTCTCAAACCTCACCACTCTCTGGGACGGCGCCAATGGTCATTACAACTCGATGCTGGCGACAGTAAAACACCGTATGACCCACAATTTCACCATGATGGGAAATTACACCTGGTCGCACTGCATCAGTGACCAGGACTTTACCGGAGAGCTCACCAACAGTCGTCCGACTCTCTATCCATCATCGGTGCTGAGTCAAGACCTCAACGCCCTAAAAGCCGATCACGGTGATTGCGGCTTCGACATTCGAAACTCGTTGAATCTATCGTTGGTGGCCACTACCCCGAAATTTGAGGGCTGGAAAGGAATCCTGCTGAGCAATTGGCAACTTGCGCCCTTGATGACTTATAGAACGGGGATTGCCCTCACTGTTCTGACGGGCAAGGACACCGCGCTGTTGGGTTCAACAACCTCGTTTAAGGACCGCCCCAATCAGGTAGGCGACCCGCTCAGCGGTGCGTGTGGGAACGGGGTGCAAGTTGGTACCCGCGACTGCTGGTTTAATACCGGCGCATATGCGTCTCCCGCGAACGGAGCTTTCGGAAACGTGGGTAGGAACTCGATGAGAGGTCCAAGCTCATTTACGCTTGATACCGCTCTCTCAAGAAGGATACCTCTTGCCGAAAGCAAAGACCTTACCCTGCGCTTCGAGGCCTTCAATGTCCTCAACCATCCAGTGCTGGGAAATCCGGTCCTCGGCATGAACAGTTCGAACTTCGGCAAGATTCAAAGCCAGAGCGGCAACAGCCGGACTCTGCAGATCGCAGCGAAGTTCAACTTCTAAACCATGACCCCGGGCGGCGGACTCGTTCTACCGCCTGCTATCTTTATGAGGGGAGCCCAGCGCACGGATGTGCGCAGGCTCCCGTTCTCTAAATCCAACTCGGGCGACCCATGGCTACGCAGAAACAAGATCCGGTTCAGGAAAGACAACTCGATCCAGAGAAGATGGTTTTCCGCGGCACTCATTCCCATGTCGGACGGCACATCTCCGTAACGCCCTCCAACAGCACAAACGTCCACCTGCGTTACGGACGAATCATCTTGAATTCCCAAGTTCAATCTGCCTCGTTCTCGAACGACGGTTGCGAAACCGGTCTGATCGTTTTGTCCGGAGAAGCCACCGTCAGAATTGCCGACTTCTCAACTCGCTTGGGCCAGTACGACTCGATCTACATCCCGCGCGACACTTCCATTGAAATTGCGACCAAAAGCCACGTGGACATCGCCGAGTTCTCCGCAGACGTTGACCATCGCTATCCGCTACAGGTCGTACGCTTCGCCGAAATCTCGAAAGATCCCGGCTTGGTCTTTACGGCCGGAAACGGCACGGCTGCACGCCGTCACCTGCACATGTGTCTTGCGAAAAATATCCAGGCCGGGCGTCTGGTCGCAGGCTTTACTTGGTCCGATCCCGGCAACTGGACCAGCTGGCCTCCTCATGAACACGCGGCCATGCTCGAAGAGATGTACGTCTACTTCAACATGCCCGCGCCCGCATTCGGAGTCCAGTTGGTCTACAACAACACAAAGTATCCCGAATTAGTGACCGTTGTTCGTGAAGGAGACGCTGTGCTGATGCCCAATGGATATCACCCCAACGTCTCCGTGCCCGGTCATCGCATTTGCTTCTTGTGGGCGATGGCTGCGCATCGTGAAGTCGCCGATCGCCAATTCGGAGTAGTCAAAGTGCAACCGGGCTTCGATCAAGGTGGATCAGGCCTTGAAGCTGGTAGGAAGAACTAGATTGGTTGCCCGGCATCTTTTAGCCGGAGGAAAGAGCGAGCGAGGAATCTGCTGTCATGGGCGAGAACTGCAGATCCCTCGCCTCGCTCGATGTAACGAACCGTCTCGCATCAAGGAAATGTCAACGAAGCACATAGACCCGAGATATAGGCCACCCTACCCATGATCCTGGAGGATTTTCGACTCGACGGCAAAAACGCGCTGGTAACCGGCTCTCAAATGGGACTCGGCGCTGGCATCGCAATTGCACTTGCAGAAGCTGGCGCAAACGTCGGTTGTCATGGCCTCACACCTAAGCCGTGCGATGTTTGCCAGGAAGTCTGCAAGCGTGGACGAAGAGCATTTTTCATGCACGGCGACGTTGCCGATCCAGACGTCTGTTCAGGATTGGTTCAGCGCATGATCGATGAGTTCGGCTCCATCGATATCCTCGTCAATAACGCCGGGACCATTCGCCGAGCGCCCGCCGCGGAGTTTCCGCAGGAATACTGGGACGAAGTTATCGCCGTCAACCTGACCTCGGTGTTCCGCATCTCGCAGGCCGCGGCGCAGCACATGCTCAAGCAGGGGAGAGGCAAGATCGTAAACATCGCCTCTCTGTTGTCATTTCAGGGAGGAGTCTTTGTGCCCTCATATGCGGCCGCGAAGTCCGGAGTCGCGGCTCTGACCAAGGCATTTGCCAACGAGTGGGCATCGAAGGGTATCAATGTGAATGCCATCGCGCCCGGCTACATGGCGACTGACAATACAGCCGCTTTGCGTAAAGATCCGGAGCGCAGTCGACAGATTCTCGATCGCATTCCCGCCGCTCGTTGGGGAGAGCCGCGCGACCTCGCCGGCGCCGCCGTCTTTCTGAGTTCGCCGGCAAGCGACTACGTTCACGGCCACGTCTTGCTCGTCGATGGTGGATGGATGGCGCGTTGATTGGCCATGGGATTTCGACTGCGAAGGCATTTCGCGTGCGCAACTGTCGCAAACTGGCCTTACCCCTTATCCTTGTTTGCATCCTGCTTTGCAGGTCTGACGGCTCGCCTCAAACCACGACCGCCTTTCCCGCTTCCTCAAAGACGCCTTTCCTGGCGTCTATTACCGTCGCCGCCGATGGCTCCGCCGAATTCCGCTCTCTCCAGAAGGCACTTGACGCTTTGCCCGAAATTGGCGGTGTCATCCACGTTCGTCCCGGCATCTATCGCGAACTCGTAACGATTAACAAGCCCAAGGTGAGCCTCGAAGGTACGTCGGACGATCCTTCCAAAACCGTCATCGTTTTCAACAATAGCCATGGAACCGTTGGCGGCACGCTGAAGTCGGCAACCGTCTCCATTCTGGGTGATGACTTCCTCGCCGAGCGCCTCACCTTCGCCAATGACTTCAGCGTTGGAAAAGAGTTAGCGCCCGAGGGATCACAGGCCGTCGCACTGCTCGTTCGCGGTGACCGCGCCGTTTTCCGCCGCGTTCGCCTTCTCGGAGCTCAAGACACGCTCTTCGCGGGGAGCAAATCATGTGCCTCAGAGCAGGGCCCGTGCGTTCCGGCTCGCCAGTACTTCTCCGACTGCTACATCGAAGGCAATGTCGATTTCATCTTCGGAGACGCGAAAGCCTTTTTCCAGAACTGTGAGATTCATGCCATTCCACATCCACTCATTTTCCTCACCGCTCAGAGCAAGCACTATTCCGACCAGCCCAGTGGATTCGTCTTCGACCACTGCAAAGTCACCGCCGATGTCGATGCGCCCGGCATCTTCCTGGGGCGTCCCTGGAGACCCTATTCCACCGTCGTCTTCCTGAATACCGACATACAGGCAAGCCTCGAGCCGGCCGGGTGGCGCGAGTGGCATCCGGGAGAGACCCACTCGCTCGACACTGCCTTCTACGCCGAGTACGACTCAAGCGGGCGCGGCGCCGCGCCTAAGCGGCGCGACTCGCGTGCGAAACTACTCACCGCAGAACAGGCACGGCGCTACTCTGTCCACGAGTTTCTCTTCGGCGAAGACGGGTGGAATCCACTGAACCGTCGCTAGCCGGCCTCAGTACTGAGAAAAACCCTTGCCTGTTGATGTAATGGCTGGTACAGCCCAACGCCTATCTCCGCACCTTTGTTACGTACAGCAGTGATCCATGACACAGAGACCCCAAGCGACCCTATGCTAGGATTTGCCGTCAATCTCACGGTGAAGAAGGAATCGCATGGCTGACCTGGCGACCCTACGCGAGGCAGTGATCAGGGGAGATGCGCTGGCGGCAGTGGCCGCCGCGCGCGCGACCCTGGAATCCGGTATCACCCCTGTCGACATCGTGACTCAAGGTATCAGCCCGGCCATGGGCGAGGTCGGCCGCTTATTCGAAGAAGGCGAATATTTTGTGCCTGAACTGCTGATCGCGGCGCGCGCCACAAAGGAAATCTTCCAGATTCTTCGTCCTCTGCTGGCCCAAAGCGGTATCAAGCCAAGAGGTCATGTCGTACTCGGAACCGTTCAGGGCGACCTTCATGACATCGGTAAGAACCTGGTCGCCGCCATGCTCGAAGGCGGCGGGTTCGAGGTCACCGATCTTGGGGTCGATGTTCCGCCCGAGAAATTCATTGCTGCCGTACAAGATAAGCAACCGCAGATCGTCGGCCTTTCCGCGCTGCTCACGACCACGCTTCCGGCAATGAAAGGCGCGATCGACGCGCTCCGAACGGCGGGAATTCGCGACCGCGTCAAGATCATGGTCGGTGGTGCGCCCGTCACAAAAACCTATGCCGACTCGATCGGGGCCGATGGTTACGGCGAGAATGCCGCCGCCTCGGTCGATTTGGCGTGCCGCCTGGTTAACGCATAGAAAGTCGACGCATAGAAAGGAGAGATGTCGCAGCCAACCACCCACAATGACTGATCAGGAGTGGAACACTCTCGTCTCGGTTGTCCGCGGTGAAACTCTTCGTCCCGTACCTACCGGCTTCATCATTGACAGTCCCTGGCTCCCCAAGTGGGCGGGCCATACGATTCTCGATTACTTCACGAGTGAACAGACTTTTCTGGAAGACAATCTCAAGGCGATTCGAACTTTTCAGCAGACCATTTTTCTGCCGGGATTCTGGTCAGAGTACGGCATGTGCACCGAGCCCTCCGCTTTCGGTGCCGTCTCCATGTGGGAGGAAAATGAGTTTCCTTTTGCGAAGAAGGTCCTCCGCTCACCCGCCGACGTCGAACACCTCGAGAAGCCGGACCCTCGCAAGCACGGCCTGTTGCCTTTCGTGATCAAGCGGCTGAAACACCTGCAGCCCGAGATTGAGAAGGCAGGGCACAGAATTCGCTTTGCGGTGGCGCGTGGTCCGCTCAACATCGCTACGTTTCTGATGGGCACCACCGAGTTTCTGACTGCGCTGAAGACCGATCCTGAACTGATGCACCGCCTGCTCACCATCACCACCGACTATCTGGTCGACTGGATCGCCTATCAGCGTGAGTGCTTTCCGTCGATTGATGGAATTCTCTTGCTGGATGACATCGTCGGTTTTGTGAGTCGCCGCGATTGCGAGACATTTGCTCTGCCGTACTTGAAGCGCGCGTTCAGCGCAGATGTTACCGTCAAGTTCTTCCATAACGATGCTCCCTGCAAGGCCTGTGCTCCTTTACTGCCCGAGGCGGGTGTCAACTTCCTGAACTTCGGCATCCAGCACACGCTCAGCGAAATGAGAACCTGGACCGGCAACACAATCTCACTGCTGGGCAACATTCCTCCGCGCGATGTTCTGGCCAGCGGTACTCCAGCAGACGTGAAACGATCCGTAACGGACATGCTGAACGCACTGGAGGATCGCTCGCGTCTCATGGTGTCCTGTGGCGGCGGCATGCCTCCCGATGTGCCGACGGAAAACATTCAGGCTTTGATTTCTACAGTAAGAGAGTTGACGAATTAGTGTCCGGAAATGTCCATACCGCGGAAGTGAAGTCAACGGAGCCGCTTGCTTCGGCTGCCTTGCTGTCTGAAACCTGCCGGGATCTTGCTCTTCCCTCCCCTGACATCGTCGCGATCAAGCGCTATCTTGGCTATCGAGGCTTAGCCGGCCCATCTCCACGTGTTGCACAACGCATCATGCGCGTTGTTTCCGAAGCTCGGCCTTGTCTACACGCAACGGGAGTCTATTCGCTCTATGGAACGAGAGGAACTCCGCGATCCCTGAGTTTTGGGGATGTTACCATCTCCGGCAATATTGGCGAGTTCATGGCACACGCTGATCGCGTCGCGGTATTTGTTGCGACTGTAGGCGAAGCGATTTCCGAACGCGCGACGGCCGCACGCCGACGCGATGACGACTTCGACGGCTGTGTCCTGGATGCACTGGGCTCATGGGCTGCGGAAGCGGCGGCCGATGCACTAATGGAGCGAGTTCAGGGACATCTTCACACCAACGAGGCGCTCACTCTGCGTTACAGTCCCGGCTATTGCGGCATGGACATTACCGAACAGCGTCAGTTGTTTCGCCTCGTGCCGGCCGCCTCGATTGGCGTCAACCTTCTGCCCTCCTCGCTGATGTATCCATTGAAGTCAATTTCGGGAATTGTCGGGTTAGGACCAACAGAAGCGATCGCCAGTTACCTATCTGCATGCGATCACTGCAACCAGGTCGGCTGCCATATGCGCCGGTGACACCAACCCGATAAGGCAGGCGCCGCACGGGATCGAAACACAGAATGAACATCAAGGCTTACTCATCCCTCGCAATCGCAAACGCCGACGACCTGATCTTCGGGAAGGCCTCCCATCCCATCACGTTGAAAAACGGGCTCACGATCGGCGGCGGCGCTGTTCACCCTGAGCTGAACTTCACGCTCCCGCCGATGGAAATCGCTGCGGCAACCATGTCCGAAGTGCGGCGCCAGTATTCGGAAATGATCGACGGCGCTTGCCGCCGTGCCTCCGATCTTCAAACGCCGGCCATCGTCGTGGAGTTTGAGTTGTTGCCGCCCCTTACGCTAACCCCGGAGTGGGGAGCCGAGGTAGCCACAATCCTCCGGGAGCGTCTCGATAAACTCCAGAGCGAAACAAACATCAAGGTTGCGCTGCGCGTCACGCCCAATGACATCCGGGAGTTCGAGCGTCCTCCGCACATGCGCAGCGGCGAGTATGTTGAAAAGATGCTTGCCAGCTTTGATCTCTGCGCCCGCGCTGGCGCGGACTTCCTCGCAATCGAATCGACCGGCGGCAAGGAACTTCACGATGAAGCCCTTGTCATGGGGGACCTGCCGCTCTCCGTATTCTCGCTCGGTGTCCTCGGCAGCCGCGACATGGCTTATCTTTGGGATCGCATCGTGGAGATTGCTTGCCGCACAGGATCCCTTCCTTCCGGCGATTCCGCGTGCGGCTTTGGCAACACTGCCATGGTGCTCGCGGATCAGCGGCAGATTCCAAAAGTTTGGGCGGCAACCATCCGCGTAATGTCCGTCGCGCGCAGTCTGGTAGCTCACGAGCGCGGAGCCGTCGGCCCGGGGAAAGACTGCGCCTACGAATCCGTTTACCTAAAAGCGATCACCGGATGCCCAATTGCTCTCGAAGGAGCCGAGGCTGCTTGTGCCCACCTTTCGGCGATCGGCAACATCGCGAAAGCTGCGGCCGATCTCTGGAGCAACGAATCGGTTCAAAATGTGAAGCTCCTCAGCGCGATGGCCCCCACCGTCTCACTTGAGCAACTCGTCTACGCAACCAGGCTCATGAACGTTGCATCCTCCGAGGGCCCCCAGGCGGCCCTGCAGCTCCGCGACTGGTTTGCGAAATCCGACGCTGCCCTCGATCCTCAAGCGTACGTCCTGCGCCCGGACGTGGTCGTAGAGCTTGCCGCGCAAATCATCAGCGAGCCCACTCCTTACCTGCGCACGCGAAAAGCGGCACTCCTGACATTGGCGAAACTCAGGTGCGCCCGCGCGGAAGGGGAGTTCAAGCTTCCTTCGACCGAGGTCCGTTGGCTCGACAAACTTTCACGCATGGCCGACACATTACCGCCGGATGAAGGTGAGTTCGTCGCTTTGATGAAGGAGAGAATCGATCTGTCCAAGATCAAACTTGAAGAATATGAGATCTGACGCTCTGATCACGCGACTGGCGCAAGGCGGCGTTCTAATCTCCGATGGAGCGATGGGGACCATGCTTCATCGCTACGGCCTGAAACCGGGCGAGTGCCCGGAATCCTGGTGCATCACACATCCAGACATCGTACGAGGCATTACAGAAGCGTACGTTGCCGCCGGTTCGGAAATCGTCCTGACGAACTCCTTCGGCGCAAATTCCTTCCGCCTGAAAACCCATGGTCTTGTCGACAAGATCGTGGAGTTCAACCGTGCCGCCACTGCGTTGGCAAGGGCGGCCATCGGAGACAAGGGCATTGTCGCCGCCTCAGTTGGTCCGACCGGTCACTTCACCGCAGAAGAAGGGGGCGACCTCACCTGCCAACAACTCTACGATGCATTCAAGCAACAAGTGACCATACTTGCCGACGCGGGCGTCGATGCAATCTGCATTGAAACAATGTCCTCGTTGCAGGAGGCGATCCAGGCAATCAAGGCGGCTCGCGAACATACCTCCCTACCGGTGATGTGCTCCTTCACCTTTGAACCCCGCCCCAGAGGGATTCGCACCATGATGGGTGTGACACCGGAAAACGCGGCGAAGTCATCCGCAGCTGCTGGCGCGTCCATCATCGGGACAAACTGCGGCATCGGCCTGGCGCCGATGATCGACATCGTTAGACAAATGCGGGCTGCGTGTCCCGGCGTTCCCATCCTGGTTCAAGCCAACGCCGGAGTACCCACGATAGAAAACGGCCAGACCATATTCAAAGAAACTCCCGAATTCATGGCTGCTCTAGTGCCCGAATTGTTGCGCGCAGGCGCCAATATCATTGGTGGCTGCTGCGGCACCACCGCTGAGCACATCCGTGCAATTGCCGGCGCAGTCAGTCACACCCGACCGAACTACGCCGGGTGACTGGCCGCCGCACCTTCTTGAATCTTCACAGAGGCAGTTTTGGGCGCCGCCGCGCTGCATCATCAGAATGTTCCCATTTACTCCCCGATGACTTGAAGCAATCGCGCAACGCCTTCGCGACAATCTACGGGGTCTGAGATGAGGCTAAGCACGATGTGTCCTTCTCCGGCAAAATCGTAAAAATGGCCGGGATGGACAGTGACGCCCACTTTGCGAATGAGATCGATTGCTAACTCTTCATCTGATTTCACCGCCGGCACCCGCAGCACCGCATACCATCCGCCCTCGGTCTGAAATCTCGTGCACGAAGGATAGTTCACGAGTTGGCGATCTAACTCGCCAAGATTGACGCGCAGACGGTCGAGCAGCAAAGGCTGGACCTCCTTGCGCTGATCGAGCAAGACCGGTGCCGCAAGCTGAACCGGGGTGTTGAGCGAGAGATAGGTATCGGCGATGACCTCCAGCCGCGCCAGCGCGGGAGTCACGTGGTCTGCAGGACCGCTGACTACCAGCCACGCGAGTTTCATCTGCGGCAGCGCCGAGACTTTAGACACACCACTCAATACGAACGTGAGCACTTCTGAATTGTTCACGAACGATGTGCGTGGCGCGCCATCATGCGCATAGTCGAGGAAGACCTCGTCAGCGATGAGCGCTGTCTCGTAGTCGCGGCAGAACGCATTCAAGGCGTGGCCCTGCTCCGTGCTGACATACGATCCAGTCGGGTTGTTGGGATGCACCACGATGACGGCGCGGGTTTGTGGGGTAGCGGCTTTATACAGGGAATCGAAATCGATCTGCCAGCCGTGATCATAGACCAGCGGATAAGCAATCGGCGTCACGTCGGCCAGATCGGCAAGAAACTCGAATAGCGGATAGCTCGGCTTCGGCACAAGAATTTCGTCGCCAGGATTGGCCAGCAAACGAAAAATGTAACTGTAGGCTTCGCTTGTCGAGGTCGTCAGGAACAATCGGTCAGGGTCGAGATCGTAAATGCCGTGAGCTTCGTGGTAGTAGCCGCACACCGCGCGCCGGGCGCTGACCATGCCGCGCGGCTGCGGATCGTAGTGCACCGCCTCGGGATTGCAGAGAGCCGCCAGTACCGCGTCGGTGTCAGGTGCAATCCCTGCTTGAAGCGGATTGGAAACCGTGAGATCGATGAGTTCCTGGTTCGCGGCACGCGCCTCGGCAATCGCCTTGGTAAACGCATTCGACGCGAGATTCCAATTGGTGCGGCGAGAGAACATAGGAGCCACAATTTGCAGGGGCAAATGGTGAACCCGTAACTACTTCCCGAACGCCTCTTTATTCACCACATAGGGCATTCTGGAAATATCGCCGCCGTAGTTCCCTTCGACGACGTCGAGCAGTCCCTGCACGCACCGCCCGGCCATGCCGAGATTCGGATCCGGAGACAAGCGCGTGATGCGCGCTGCGCTGGCAAAGTGCGGCATCAACCGGCAGCGGTCGGCAATTTCCGGATCGCGCAGAGGTGAGGTCGCCGGCAGCGGCTCTTTCTCGTAGACATCCAGCGCGGCGCCGGCGATCCAGTTCTCTTTCAGAGCGCGCGCCAGCGCTTGCTCATCGATCACAGGCCCGCGCGATGTGTTGATGATCATCGCTGTCTTCTTCATCATGCGCAGGCTGGTTTCGTTGATCAGGTGGTACGTCGGTTTGAAGCTGTCGGTCTCGCGCAGCAAAGGCACGTGCAGGCTGATGAAGTCGGCCTGGTTGAACGCCTCTTGCATCGTCGTATATCGAATCCAGGCCTTCTCCCGCGTGAGGCGATGGCGGTAACGCAGGTCATTGAGTTCCTGAATCGCCTGGACATAAACGTGGTTCTGGAAGATAGGATCGAAGCACAGGATGTTCATGTCGAATCCTGCGCACTTCTTGATCATCGCCAGGCCAATGCGTCCCGTTCCGATTACGGCGATGGTCTTCCCAGTCACCTCGTCTCCGAGAAACGGCAGATACGGATGCCAATAACTCCAGCGATTCTCGCGAGCCAGATGTTCTGCCGGCCACATCTTGCGCGCCAGCATTCCCATCATGAAGAATGCGAATTCGGCGGTCGCCTCGGTTAGCACGTCGGCCGTGTTGGTGAATGGGATCTTGTAGCGATTGGCATCGGCGCGATTGATGTTGTCGAAACCGACCGCAAGTTGGGCTACCACTTTTAACGTATGCTCGCCGGCTGCGAAGACCTCCTCGTCAATCGGATCGCGCAGCGTTGTGATCACGCCGGTAATGCCGGACTTCACTTTTTCTATGATCAGGCTTTTCGGCGGAGGCTCGGGATTGGGATAGACTTCAACGTCGTATCCCCGAGTTCGCAGGATGTTGAGGGCATCGCCAATATCGCAGGTCGCGAAGACACGCACTTTCTGACTCATGGTTTTGTTTGCGGAAGCAAAAAATCGGAAGGAAGACTAAAGGAAACACTCCTTCCCCCGAGCAGAGTAGTGTACCGCAGTGCGTCAGGAGAAAACGCATCCTTGCAATTTCTGGTATGGGCTCTACAAGCCCACCCCCCGATTTCTACTGTTCGGAGTCTTGCGGTGTCGTGGGCGATGTCGTCTGTCGCGCCGCCTGGGCGGCGGCCAGTTCCTGGGCATGATGGCGGACATCGGCGCCGCGGACCCAGAAAATCACGTCTTCGGCGATATTCGTGGCATGGTCAGCGACTCGCTCCAGGTTGCGCGCTACCAGAAGTGCATCCAACGCCTGCTGCGTGACTTGCGGCTCTTCGTTCATCTTTCGCACGAGCATGATGAACGCCTCGTCGCGCATCCGGTCCACTACGTGGTCCATCTCCAAAACTGCCTGTGCAAGTTCGGCCTTGCCTTCCACAAATGATTCCAGCGAGCGGCGGACCATAGCCGCCACCGCAGTTGACATGCGAGCGATGTCCACGGGAAGTTCGGCAACCGGAAGTTCGATCATGTCCATGACCCGCTCAGCGATGTTGACCGCCTGATCGCCCACCCGTTCCAGATCAGAGTTAATCTTGGTCACGGCGAGAATGAAGCGCAAGTCGACCGCTGCCGGCTGTTGCGTCGCCAGGATGTCGAAGGCGAGTTCGTCGATCTCGCGTTCGGCGGCGTTAATCAGGCTCTCGTTTTCGAGCACCATCTGGCAGCGGGCCAGATCGCGTTCACTGTAAGCCTGGCACGCGCGGTCCACCGCCTGCTCCGCTAGGCCTCCCATGCGAAGCAGCCTTTCCCGGAGCTCTTCTATCTCCTGCTGAAAACGCGTGCGTACCATTATCCGAACCTGCCTGTGACGTAGTCTTCCGTCCGCTTATCCGACGGATTCGTGAATATCTTCTCTGTCTTGTCGAACTCGATCATCTTGCCGAGAAGAAAGAACCCGGTGAACTCGGCCACGCGGGCGGCCTGCTGCATATTATGAGTGACGATAACGATCGTGTACTGCTCTTTCAACTGAAAAATCAGCTCTTCAATCTTTCCGGTTGAAATCGGGTCGAGCGCCGAGCAGGGCTCATCCATGAGCAGAACTTCAGGCTGAACCGCCAGGGCACGCGCAATACACAACCGCTGCTGCTGTCCGCCTGAAAGGCTGGCGCCCGACTTCTTGTGCAGCGAGTCCTTCACCTCGTCCCAGAGAGCGGAACTGGTGAGGGACTTGTGCACGATCTCATCCAGTTGCTTGCGATTGCGGAAACCGTTCAGCTTGAGCCCTGCGGCCACGTTGTCGTAGATCGACATGGTTGGGAAAGGATTCGGCTTTTGAAAAACCATCCCAACCCTGCGGCGCAACTGCGTCGCCGACGTCCCGTTGTAAACGCTAAGGTCGCCGATGCGCACGGTGCCTTCGACACGCGCGTCGGGAATGGTCTCGTGCATGCGATTCAGGCAGCGGATAAACGTGGACTTGCCGCAGCCCGAAGGACCAATTAACGCCGTGGCGTGGTTCGCCTGCACCACCAGGTTGATGTCGAACAGGGCCTGGCTCTTGCCGTAGTAGGCGTTTACGTGCTCGACGGTGATTCCGACACCCATAGCTTCGTTATGCTCCTGCGAAAGTGCCGCGCCTCACAGCAATGCGAACCGCGGAAACTGCGCCGACAATCAGGACAATCAGAACCAATGAGCCCGCCCAGGCCTGCCGATGCCAATCGTCAAAGGGCGAGAGGGCATACGTGTAAATCTGCAGCGACAGAGCCGCGGTCGGCTGGTTAATATCCCGGTTCCAGAACTGATTTCCGAAGGCCGTAAACAGTAGGGGCGCTGTTTCTCCGGCGACGCGGGCAAACGCCAGCATCACGCCGGTGATCACCCCCGATGTCGCCGTACGCAGTGTAATCGAAAGTGTGGTGCGCCAGCGCGAGACACCAATGCCGTAAGCCGCCTCGCGGATGGCCTGCGGCACCAGAAGCAGCATCTGCTCGGTGGTGCGCGCGATCGTCGGAACCATCATGATGGCCAGCGCGACCCCGCCTGCCAGCGCCGAGAAATGTTTCTGCCGCAGCACCACAATGGCGTAGGCCACAATGCCGATGACGATGGAAGGCACGCCATTGAGTACGTCGGACACGAAGCGCACGATATCGCCGTAGCGGTTGCGACCGTACTCCGCCAGATAAATACCGGCGCCAATTCCCAGGGGCACACCCATTAGGCTGGCGATGGTCAGGATGGTCGCCGATCCCACGATGGCGTTGGCCATGCCTCCGCCGGGCTCTCCCACCGGCTTCGGGGTCTGCGTCAGAAAGGCCAGATTGATCGAGCCGATACCCTTGTAAATCAAATACGCGAAGATCGCCCCGAGCGGCAACAGCACCAGGATAACCGTCAGCACCGCGACGCCGGTCATCACATGGTCCATGGCCCGCCGCCAGAGACTGATCGGTGGAATCACCACGGCCGAATTGGAACTCGTATCAGGCAACGCTTCTCGCAGGCTGGCCGCGCGTAACACTCCATACCAGTAGGCGCGCCATTGCATTCACGACTATGGTGACCAGGAACAGCGCCAAGCCGATTTCGATCAGGGCAGAAAGATAAACGTCACCGGTAGCTTCGCTGAATTCATTGGCCAGAACGCTGGCCATCGTGTATCCGGGAGCAAACAACGACTTGGCGATCGCCGCCCGGTTGCCGATCACCATGGTGACTGCCATGGTCTCGCCGAGGGCGCGGCCCAAACCCAGGATGATCGCGCCAACGATGCCCGCGCGCGCATTTCGCAGCACCCCTATGCGGATCATCTCCCAGCGCGTCGCGCCCAGCGCCAGAACCGCTTCGCGCTGGTGCTGCGGCACCACCGTAAGCACCTCGCGCGTGATCGACGAGATGATGGGGATCACCATGATCGCCAGAATCACCCCCGCCGCCAGCATGCCGATGCCGTAGGGTGGCCCCGTGAACAGACCGGTCCAACCCAGAGTCGAAGCCAAAAGAGGCTGAACGTAGAGCCGAAGCAGCGGGACGAGGATGAAGATCGCCCAGAGCCCATAAATCACACTGGGGATCGCCGCCAGTAACTCCGTAGTAAACGATAGGGTGCCTTTCAACCAAACCGGGCACATCTCGGTGATGAATACTGCCACCCCGACGGCTAGAGGAACGGCAATGACCAGCGAAAGCAAAGACGAAACCACGGTGCCGTAGATGAACGGCACGGCCCCGAATTGTTCTTCAACCGGATTCCAGTCCGATTGTGCGAAAAACTTCAAGCCAAAGGCGTGCCAGGAAAGCTGGGATCCCCGGATCAACTCGTAGACGATCAGGCCAAGCAGGCTGACCACAGCGATGCCACAGAGGCGCATCGCCCATCCAAAAAGCGCGTCTGGAACCTCGCTGACACTCCCCTGCAGCAACGGTGCCGTTTTGGCTTCGATCTTCAGGGTAGCCTTCGAGGCCCGATCCGGTTCGGGAGCGTTGAAGCGCGGCCGAGGCAGGGCTTGATTGGACATTCCGTTTGAGGCTAACAGAGGGTTGTTACAAACTTGTTAAAAGCGGGGCAGAGTGCTGGCCTAATTCGGGAATCAGGGCACTCCCCGGCAGGACGCCACTTATTTGAGTTGCGCGCTCCGGTCCCCGGCTCGCTGTCGAACCGTAAGCATTCCGGTTGCGCAACGCGCGCCGGTTGTGAGATCACTGTCTGTCACGACCTATGCCAACCTTTGCCGCCGTCGATATCGGCTCCAACTCGGTGCGCCTTAAGATCGCTCGGTTTCAGGGCCACCACCTGAAGGAAGTGCATGAGGACCGCGAAGTCACCCGCCTGGGGCAGGGCGCGTTTCGCGGCGGATTGTTGTCTCCGGAGGCTATGTCGGAGACAATCGATGTCCTGCGCCGCTTCCATCGCTCCGCCCAGGAATGGGGTACGGACAACGTGAGGGTGGTCGCCACCGCCGCTCTCCGCGATGCCCGAAACTCGCGCGCCTTCGTCGAATGGGTACGCTCGGCTACGGGATGGAACATAGAAATCATCTCCGGCCTGGAAGAGGCCCGGTTGATCCACCTGGGAATCGTGTCCCGCACGCGACCCGGCGCAGGCAACCTGCTTCTCGTAGACTTGGGCGGCGGCAGTTGTGAGTTGACCCTTTCCCGCAAAGGCCAGATTCGCGACACCGTCAGCCTGCCGTTGGGAGCCGTTCGACTGACCAACGAGTTCCTCAAACACGATCCCGCTCGCAAGAGCGAATTGGAGCGCTTGCGGGGGTTTATCGCGCGCGAAGTCGGCCGCGCCCAGGACCGGATCCGCTCGGCTCGAGTCGGCGCCGTGATCGCTACCTCGGGCACCGCGGCCGCGCTCGCAGGTGTCTCCGCTCACCTCGCTCGACTGAAGCGCAAACGCATGACACGAGTTGTGACCCGCGAAACCATGCGCCGGATCGTCAAACTGATTGCCCGTCTTCCCTTGGAACAACGCAGGAGGATTCCCGGCATTGGTCCACGCCGCGCCGAAATCATCTCTGCCGGCGCGGTTGTCTACGCCGAACTCCTGGAGCGCTGTCATCTGCGGCAGTTCCGCTATTCTCCATTAGGCTTGCGCGATGGCATCCTGGCGCAGATGGCGGCGGAATACGATCGCAGCACGCGATCCCGCCGTCAGATCGAGTCGGAACGATGGGAGTCCCTCAAGCACGCTATGGAACACTACCGAGTCGACCCGCACCACGCGTTGCAGGTGCGTGAGTCGGCCTTAGCGCTCTTTTCGTCGTTGAAAGCCGTACATCAATTGCCGCCGGAGTATCGCGAATGGCTTTCCGCCGCCGCCCTTTTGTATGAGGTCGGCGACTTCGTCAATCGCAGCGGCCACCATCGCCATACCTACTACATCATTTCGCATTCTGAAATTCTTGGATACACACCCCAGCAACGGCGGGTCATTGCCGCGATTGCGCGCTACCTGGGCAAGTCGCGACCCGTTCCCGACGACCTTCCTATCAACGTCTTGACGCCCGAAGACCGGGCCAACGTCCCCAAGGCATCCATGCTTCTTCGCCTGGCCCGCGCCATCAACCTCGGAAGGACTCAGGCGGTGGCGGCAATGTCGGTCTCAGCCCGAAGCGGAAGCGTAAAGATCAGGCTGACC
>Ga0335084_10000816_pt1 | contig 27737 bp, 23 predicted proteins | sample Lox_Sample_44_FD_206721 | JGI IMG/M metagenome (GOLD analysis project Ga0335084, IMG submission 206721) | Soil microbial communities from Loxahatchee National Wildlife Refuge, Florida, United States - Lox_Sample_4.4 | ecosystem: Environmental > Terrestrial > Soil > Wetlands | place: USA... | reverse complement strand
CGAGACCCGGCTCGCGAAGACTCCGAGAACGCCGGCGCTCCGTCGGATCCGAGGCTCGTCTGCATCGGCCGCGTCGTCGGCGCGCACGGGCTCGCGGGCGAGCTGCGCGTGCGACTCGCCGGCGCCGCGCCGGAGAGCTTCGAAGCGGCGCCCTCGCTGTGGCTGGCACGCGACGAGTCCGGTACCGGCGCGATCGCGCACGCGCTGCGCGGCGTTTCGAGCGGCCGCGCGGACGAGTGCCGGGTGCGTCTCGAAGGCATCGACGACCGCACCGCCGCGGAGTCCGCGCGCGGGCGCTTCCTGATGGCGCGCGCCGACCATCTCGCGCGCGCGGCGGACGACGAGTACTACGTCTACGAGCTCGTCGGCTGCGCGGTCGAGGATCGCGCGGGCCGCGCGCTCGGCGCCGTGCGCGGCGTGTGCGGCCACGCGGCCGCAGATCTCCTGATCGTCGCCGACGCCGACGGGCGGGAGCACCTGGTGCCGCTGGTGCGCGCGCTCCTCTGCGAGGTCGACCTCGCCGCACGGCGCATCGTGCTCGACCCGCCGGCGGGGCTCTTCGGAGAGCCCGCGTGATCCGCATCGACGTGCTGACGATCTTCCCGCGCCTCTTCGAGGCGTTCGCGCAGGAGTCGATGGTTGGCATCGCCGCGCGGGGCGGGCAGCTCGACCTGCGCATCCGCGATCTGCGCGACTTCGCGGAAGGCCCGCACCGGAGCGTCGACGACGCGCCCTACGGCGGAGGCCCCGGCATGGTGATGCGCCCCGAGCCGCTCGTGGCCGGCATCGAGGCGCTCGCCGGCGCGAAGGGGCCGTCGCGACGCGCGCACGTCGCGCTGATGACGCCGCAGGGCGTCCCCCTCGACCAGGCGCGGCTCCGCGCGCTGTCGGCGCGACCGCACCTCGTGCTCGTGTGCGGGCGCTACGAGGGCGTGGACCAGCGCGCGATCGACCTCGCGGTCGACGAGGAGATCTCGCTCGGCGACTACGTGCTCTCGGGCGGCGAGGTGCCCGCCATGGCGATCGTCGAAGGCGTCGTGCGACTCCTGCCAGGCGTGCTCGGCAACCCGGAGTCGGCCGTGGCCGACTCCTTCGAGGTCGGGCTGCTGGAGGGGCCGCACTACACCCGACCGGCCGTCTTTCGTGGGCTCGCGGTCCCCGAGGTGCTCCGCTCGGGCGATCACGGCGCGGTGGCGCGCTGGCGGGCCGAGCGCGCCGACGACGTGACGCGTTCCCGCCGCCCCGATCTCTACGCGAAGGTCCGCGCCTCGGACGACCGCTGACCGCAAGAAGGCCGACCGACAGACAAGTCGGCCGACGCGCAGCGAGGCAAGCCGTCCGGCGTGCAGCGAGGCGCAGCCGAGCGGAGATCGCAAAGGCTTGCCGAGCGAAGGCCGGCAAAACAGGACGCCGTGCGAGCCGCCCGAGCCCTGCTACTCTGCCGCCCCTCGCGACGCCCCCCTGACCTCCTGCCCACGAGGGTCGGCCATGCAAAAGATCGATCGCTTCCTGCCCGACCCCGCACGTCGCGACCTGCCGCCGTTCCGGCCGGGCGACACCGTGCGCGTCCACGTGAACATCCGCGAGGGCGACAAGGAGCGCGTGCAGGTCTTCGAGGGCGTGGTGACGCGGCGCCGCGGGCGCGGTCCGTCGGCCACCTTCACGGTTCGCAAAATCTCCTACGGCGTCGGTGTCGAGCGCATCTTCCCGATCGAGTCGCCGCAGGTGAAGAAGGTCGAGATCAAGGCGCGCGGTCACGTGCGGCGGGCGCGGCTCTACTACCTGCGCGAGCTCGTCGGCAAGAAGGCGCGACTGCGCTCGAAGGTGCGCGATCTCTCGGGTCTGGTCGCCGCGGAGGCCGGTACCGCCGCCGAGGCGCTCGCCGATCCGTCCGTCGAGATCGCGCCGCCGGTGGCCGAGGCGGAGGCGACGGCGGAGAAGGCGTAGCCGCGCTTCAAGGCCCGGCTTCGAACGCATTCTCGTAGTGGGTGATCCGCCAACCCTCCGCGGTGTACGTGCAGGCGATCACGTCGAGGCGCGCCCGGCGCGCGCGCGGGCGGTGCTCGCGCAGCCAGGCCGCCGCGCCGCGCGCGAGGCGCACCTGCTTGCGGAAGTCGACCGCGGCGGCGCCGCCGCCGAAGCCGTCGTGGCGGCGCGTCTTCACTTCGACGAACACGACCAGATCGCCGCGCGCGGCGACGAGATCGATCTCGACGCCGTCTGCGCGCGCGTTGCGCGCCAGGATCCGGTAGCCGGCGCGCGCGAGATGCGCCGCGGCGCGCGCTTCACCCGCGGCGCCGAGCGCGATGCGTCCATCGCTCAAGGGCATGCTCCGCGGGACCGGAGGCGGGCCGAGCGTAGCATCGCCCTGCTAGTTTGCCGCGTCCCGTATGGAGGGCTCGATGGGTGTGCTCGGCGTGATCGGCGGCTCCGGCGTGTACGAGCTCGACGCGCTCGAGGACGCGCGCTGGGAGAAGGTCGAGTCCCCCTTCGGCACGCCGTCGGACGCGCTGCTGCGCGGCCGGCTGCAGGGCCAGGAGGTCGCATTCCTGCCGCGACACGGGCGCGGTCACCGCATCCCGCCCTCCCGCATCGACTACCGCGCGAACATCGACGCGCTGAAGCGGGCCGGCGTCGCCGATCTGGTGTCGATCAGCGCCTGCGGCTCGTTGCGCGAGGAGCTCTCGCCGGGGACCTTCGTGCTCGTCGACCAGTTCGTCGACCGCACCGTCGCGCGCGCGAGCTCGTTCTTCGACGTCGGCCTCGTGGCGCACGTCAGCATGGCGGACCCGGTGTGCGCGCGCCTCGGCGACTTGCTCGAGGCGGTCGCGCGCGGGCAGGGCATCGCCGTACACCGCGGCGGCACCTACCTCGCGATGGAGGGGCCGCAGTTCTCGAGCCGCGCCGAGTCCGCGCTCTACCGCACCTGGGGCTGCGACGTGATCGGCATGACCAATCTCCCCGAGGCGAAGCTCGCCCGCGAGGCGGAGCTCTGCTACGCGAGCGTCGCCATGGTGACGGACTACGACTGCTGGCATCCGCACGAGGAGGACGTCGCGGTCGCCGACATCCTCGCGCTCGTCGCGCGCAATGCGGATCAGGGTCGGCAGCTCGTCGCCGGGCTCGCGCCGCGATTGCGCGGGCGCCCGGTGCCGTGCCCCTCCGGCTGCGACCGCGCGCTCGAGGGCGCGATCATCACCGATCCCTCCGCGCGCGACCCCGAGCAGATGCGGCGCCTCGTGGCCGTCGCGGGCCGCGTGCTCGGCCGCGCGTAGGGAGTCGCGATGTCGATCAAGTCCCGCATCCGCACGATTCCGGACCACCCGAAGCCGGGCGTGATGTTCCGCGACATCACCACCCTGCTGCTCGATCCGGAGGGGCTCCGCGGCGCGGTGGACGGGATGCTCGCGGCCTTCGCCGGCGTGCACGTCGACAAGGTCGCGGGCATCGAGGCGCGCGGCTTCATCCTCGGCGGCGCGGTCGCCTACCGGCTCGGCGCGGGCTTCGTGCCGGTGCGCAAGAAGGGCAAGCTGCCCTGGAACACCGTCGGACAGGACTACGCGCTCGAGTACGGCACCGACCGCGTCGAGATCCACACCGACGCGATCGCCGCGGGCGAGCAGATCCTGCTCGTCGACGATCTGATCGCGACGGGCGGCACCGCCAACGCCGCGCTCGAGCTGATCGAGCAGACCGGCGGCAAGGTGGTCGGCTGCGCCTTCATCGTGGACCTGCCGGACCTCGGCGGCAGCCGTCGGCTGCGCGAGCGCGGCGTCCCCGTGCGCGCGCTCTGCGAGTTCGAGGGCGAGTAGGCCGTGAAGGTCGCCGGCCGGCCCATGCGCACGATCTGGCCGGGCGACGACGGGCGCTCGGTCTGGATCATCGACCAGACGCGGCTCCCGCACCGCTTCGAGACGCGGCGCCTCGGGAGCGCAGCCGACGCGGCGCAGGCGATCCGGCAGATGTGGGTTCGCGGTGCGCCACTGATCGGCGTCGCGGCGGCATACGGCCTGTGGCTCCAGGCGCTCCACGACCCGAGCGACTCCGCGCTCGCGGCCGCGCGCGCCGAGCTCTTCGCGACGCGCCCGACCGCGGTGGACCTGCGCTTCGCGCTCGACAGCGTGTGCGAGGCGCTGCGCGGCGAGCCGCCGTCGTCACGGGCGGAGCGCGCGCGCGCAGAGGCCGATCGGCTCGCCGAGGAGAACGTCGCCGCCTGCCGCGCGATCGGCGCGCACGGCGCTCCGCTGCTCGAGGCGATCCACGCGCGCAGCGGCCTTCCCGTGCAGGTGCTGACCCACTGCAACGCCGGCTGGCTCGCGACGGTCGACTGGGGCACCGCGCTCGCGCCGATCTACGCCGCGCACGAGCGCGGCGTGCCGCTGCACGTCTGGGTCGACGAGACACGGCCGCGAAACCAGGGCGCGTCGCTGACGGCGTGGGAGCTGCTCGAGCAGGGCATTCCGCATACGGTCGTGGCCGACAACGCGGGCGGTCACCTGATGCAGCGCGGGCGCGTCGAGCTCGTACTCGTCGGCTCCGACCGCACCACTGCGCGCGGCGACGTCTGCAACAAGATCGGGACGCTCGAGAAGGCGCTCGCGGCGCGCGAGTACGGCGTTCCCTTCCACGTGGCGCTGCCCGCCTCGACGATCGACTGGACGATCGAGGACGGCACGCGGATCCCGATCGAGGAGCGCAGCGGCGACGAGCTGCGCCGCGTGGCGGGCCGCCGCGAGGACGGCGAGCTCGTCACGGTCGAGATCCTGCCGGCCGGCAGCGCGGTCGCGAACCCCGCCTTCGATGTGACACCCGCGCGACTCGTCAGCGGGCTCGTCACCGAGCGGGGTCGTTGCGCGGCGTCGCGCGAGGGGCTGCTCTCGCTGTATCCCGAGCGGCGCCGAGGTTCCTAATCGGCGGGGGCGGCCGGCACCGCGGCCGGAGCCGACGACGGCGAGATCACGGCGATCGCTCCGAAGCCGCGCTGCTTTCCGGTGTCGTTGCGGAAGAGGCCGATCGTCGCCTGCGAGCCGTCGCGCTGCGGGTGGTGCGTCTGGGCGAAGGAGACGTCGCCCCCCGGGACGTCGGTGAAGGCCGTCACGGACGGGTACAGGACGTCCTCGGTGGTCGTCTCGGGCACGATCACCGAGGCGAGCGCCCTCCAGTCGGCTCGCACCTTGGTGCTCCATTCGGATCGCGGGCGACGCGGCCCGATGAGGGTGACGCGCGAGAGCGTCCCCTGTCGGAACTGCGGGATCAGGTTGAAGGCGCGCTCCTCCAGCTTGACGCTCCAGGACTCGCACGGCTCTCCGCCCCGGCAGACCCCGCCGGCCAGCTGGAGGGCGGCGTGCACCCGCGATTCGCTGTCGCCGAAGCGGAGGGGCCCGACGGCATTCCCTGACTTCGCGAATTGCGCGATCGTCAGCGCGGCCTCGGTCGATGGCCCCGCCCGATAGCGCCACACGTGATCGGGGCAGGCGACGAGCAGCTCCGGGGCGTCGCCGTCGCGCCACGCCAGCCGCGAGCAGTCCTCCAGCAGGACCTCCTCGTACGCCAGACGTCCTCGCGCATCGTGGATGCTCAGCACGGCGAGTTCGGCTTCCGGGTCCCGCGAGAGCGTCGCGAGCCACTCCCAGGCGGGTCTTCCGCCGTCGTCGGCGAGTCCGCGTGCCGCCGCCAGGAGCCCGAAGCCCGTGTGGTTCAGCTCCGACGCGAGCTCGCGTTTCCTGGCCTCTCCGGGAACCTGCACCCACAGCTTGCCAGCCTCATCCGCGTGGACGATGTCGAGGCCGCGCGCATCGAGATCCATCTCGGACGCGGCGGTCTTCCCGAACTCGGGCGGACGCGCCTCCGGAGGGGGCGAGGTGCAGGCGAGCCACAGCGAGGCGACCGACAGGCAGACGGGGGCACGGAGGGCTTTCATGCCGGGCCACATCGGCACGCCGAGCCAGAGCTGAAGGGCCGTCGGCGGATTTGCCGCCTCGTGAGCCCTGTCTCTAGACCTCCGCGGCGCCCGCGAGCGCCGTGGCGTGCTTCAGATCGCCGCGCAGCGTACGCGCGCCGAGGAGATAGTGGACGAGTCCCCAGGCGCCCATCACGACCAGCACGCTGAGCAGCGAGTAGCGCAGTGCCTCGGGGCCGCGGTCGGCGAACACCGTGTCGTTCAGGAGGCCCACGGCCGGCGGGCCAAGGCCGAGCCCGATGCTGTTCAGGATGAAGAAGAGGACGCCCGACGCGACCGCGCGCATGCGCTCGTGCGCGAGCGTCTGCACGGTCGCGAAGACGGGGCCCTGGTACATCGCGGCGACGATCACGCCGGGGAAGAGCAGCGCGATGGCCGTGTCGACGTTCGACTGGAGCAGGAAGCCGAGCGTGAAGGGCAGGGGACCTAACGTCGCGCAGGCCGGCACCCACAGCCACCAGCGCAGATCGCGCCGGCCGAGGCGGTCGGCGAGGATGCCGGCCAGCACCGAGCCGAGCGCGCCGCCGATGCCGAGCACGAGCCCGTACTTGAGCCCGATCTCGCCCCCCTGCATCGCGTGCACGCGGCGCAAAAAGGTTGGCGCCCAGTTCGCGAAGGCATAGCCCGCGAAGGCGGTCAGCGCCGACGCGAACGAGAGATGGCGGAAGGAGCGCAGGCTCCACAGGAAGCGCACGACCTCGCCGATCGGCGGTGCCGGCTTTGCGCTCGCCGTCGGCGGCTCGCGCACGGTCAGCCACAGCACCCCCGCGAGCAGCAGTCCCGGTGCGCCGACGACGACGAAGGCCATGCGCCAGCCCCAGAACTGCTCGAGCCAGCCGCCGGCGAGCACGCCGAAGAGGATCCCGACGTGGATCCCCATCGAGTAGATGCCGAGGGCGGTCGCGCGGCGCTCGGGCGGGAAGTACTGCGCGAGCAGCGAGTGCGCGGGCGGCGAGAGCGCGGCCTCGCCGACGCCCACGCCGACGCGCGCCGCTAGCATCTGCGGGAAGCTCGCGACCGCGCCCGAGAGCGCGGTGAGCGCGCTCCAGAGCGCGAGCCCGATCGCAATGATGTGTCGCCGCACCCACAGGTCGGCAAGACGCGCGATCGGGATGCCGAGCGTCGCGTAGAAGAGCGCGAAGGCGGTGCCGGTCAGCAGCCCGAGCTGCGTGTCGGAGAGGCCGAGGTCGCGGCGGATCGGCTCGGCCAGGATCGAGACGATCTGGCGGTCGACGAAGTTGAAGACGTACGCGACGAACAGGATGGCGAGGACGTAGTTCGCGTACCGGGGGCTGGCGGGGCGCAACGGCCGGTAGCATACACGTGGCCTCCGCCGCGCCGGGAGAAAATTGGGCACCTTGCATGTCGTCGCGACGCCGATCGGCAATCTCGAGGACGTGACCTTGCGCACGCTGCGTGTCCTGCGCGAGGCGGACCTGGTGCTGGCCGAGGACACGCGGCACACGCGCGGGCTGCTCACGCGGCACGGCATCGCCGCGAAGCTCGTGTCGCTGCACGCGCACAACGAGGCTGCGCGCTGTGCGCGCGTGCTGGAGGTGCTCGGAGCCGGCGGCACGGTCGCGCTCTGCTCGGACGCCGGTACGCCGCTGCTCTCGGATCCCGGCGCGCGCATCGTCGCCGCAGCGGTCGCGGCGGGTCACTTCGCGAGCCCCGTGCCCGGACCGACCGCGATCGCGGCGGCGCTGTGTGTCGCGGCGCTCGACGTGGCGAGCTTCAGCTTCGCCGGTTTCCTGCCGCGCCGCGCGGGCGAGCGGCGCGCGCGCCTGGCCGAGCTCGCGCCGCGCCCCGACGCGCTGGTCTTCTTCGAATCCCCGCGCCGCGTCGGCGCGACGCTCCGCGAGCTCGCCGCCGCGCTCGGCGACCGCCGCGCGTGCGTCGCTCGCGAGCTCACGAAGCTCCACGAAGAGGTCGCGCGCGGCACGCTCTCCGAGCTCGCCGAGCGCTTCGCGGAGGGCGTACGCGGAGAGGTGACCTTGGTCGTAGAAGGCGCGAAGCGCGGAGAAGAAGCGAGTTCGGAGGCGGCCGGAGCCGCCTCCGAACTCGACCACGAGATCCGCGAGCGCCTCGCGCGCGGCGACGCCGTGCGGGAGATCGCGGCGGCGCTCGCTACGGCGCGCGGTCTGCCGCGGCGTCGCGTGTACGCGCGGGCGCTGGCGCTGCGAGACACGCCTGCGCCGTCTCCCCGAGCACCGTCTGCCCAAGGCGATTGAGGTGGCGCCAGTCGCGCGGGCCATGGACGAGCTCGCGTTGCGCGGCCTCGCGCAGTGGCGGCAGCGCGTCCACGAAGCGCGCGCCGTGGCGCAGCGCGAGCTCCTGCGCGCGCTGGCCGAGCTCGTCGCTGCGCGCGCGGATCTCGGCGCCAGGAGCGCCGGGGGTGTTGCGCAGGCCCTGCACCGACACCTGCGCTTCGTCGAACTCGTAGAGCGTCGCCGGCGACGGCACGCGCAACAGGCAGAGCGCGCTGTCGGGAAAGGCCGACGCCAGCATCCCGAGCGCGAGGTCCCCGGTGTGGAGTGAGAGCTCGATCTCGTCGGGGGTCAGCTCCATGCCCGGCGACTGCAGCGAGCCCGGAACCTCGACGACACGGTCCCCGAGCCGCACGTGGTTCTTTCCGAAGTAGCCGCGACCCTCCCAGTCCCAGGTGGGTGCGTGGCCGCGCAGGCGCTCGAACTCGCCTGCGAGCAGTGCGCCAATGAAGCGCGGGAAGTAGAGCGCGGGGCGCCAGCCGGGCGCGGGCGCGCCGATCTTGCTCTCGAGCTGCGGCAGGAAGCGGCTCTCGACCAGCGCATCGAAGTGCTGCGGGTCGCGCAGGCCCTCGTCGCGCAGCATGCGCGCGCGGCTCTCGGCGAGGCCCATGCGCTTCAGCACCTCGTTCGGATCGGTGTCGCGCGGGAGCTCCGGGTCGTCGAGCACGGCCAGCATCACCAGCTCGAGCTGCGTGTCCTCGAGGTCGTTGCCCTCGTAGAAGTAGGCGATCAGCAGATCGGGCGGCGCGATCGCCGTGCGGCGCGACGACTGGAGCGCGCGCCACGACAGCTCCGGAAAGGCGACCCAGCCTGACACGAAGCCGGCGCCGCCGCGCCCCCACGAGATGACGTCGCGGCCGCTCCGCTCGTGGAGCACGTGCGCGCTCGCGTAGGGGCCGTTGCCGTTCGCATCCGACTCGAGCAGCCAGTCGCCGCGCCCCTGCGCGTTGGAGTCGCCGACCAGCGCGACGTAGTCGCGCGGCAGCGTCGCGCGCTTGCTGCTCTGTGCGAGCGGCCGCAGGGCCGGATCGAGATACACGTGGAGCTTGCGCGGCAGGTAGTGGAGCAGCGGCACGAAGGCGAGCTCGAGCGCCACGCCGAGTACCAGCAGGCTCGTGGCCACGAGCGCGGCCGCGGCCAGCGGGCGCGTGCGAGGCGGCTCCGGGCGCGACGAGTCCGGGCGAGGCGCGTCGACGCTAGGCGGCGCCGCCGTCACCGAGGAGCTCCAGCAGACCTGCCTGATCGATCACCGGCACGCCGAGCTCGCGCGCGCGCTCGAGCTTGCTGCCGGCGGCCTCGCCCGCCACCACGTAGCTCGTCTTCTTCGAGACGGTGCCGGTCACCTTCCCGCCCTTCGCCTCGATGCGCCGCTTCGCCTCGTCGCGGGTCATGCCGGCGAGCGTGCCGGTCAGCACGAAGGTGCGACCCTCCAGCGGACCGCCCTCCGCGCGCCGCGCGCGGGGCGCCTGCTCGCGCGGCTCGACGCGCAGCTCGCGCAGCCGCTCGATCTCCTCGAGGTTGCGCGCGTCGCCGAAGAAGCGCGCCACGCTCTCTGCGATCGTGGGTCCGATGCCCTCGACCTGCAGGAGCTCCTCCTGGGTCGCGGCGAGCAGCGGGTCGAGCGCGCCGAAGTGCCCGGCCAGCAGCTCGGCCACGGTCTCGCCGACGTGGCGGATGCCGAGCGCGACGAGCAGCCGCGCCAGGGTCGGCTTGCGCGCGCGCTCGAGCTGGGAGAGCAGATTTTCGACGGACTTCTCCCCCATCCGCTCGAGCTCGAGCAGCGCTGCGGCGTCGAGCGCAAACAGGTCCGACAGCCGCTTCACCAGCCCGCGCGACACCAGCTGGTGCACGAGCTTCTCGCCGAGGCCCTCGACGTCGAGGGCGTGACGGCTGGCCATGTGGAGCAGGTTGTTCTCGAGCTGCGCGGGGCAGTCGAGGTTGGTGCAGCGCGTGACCGCCTCGCCCTCGAGGCGGACGGCGGCGTCGCCGCAGACGGGGCAGCGCTCGGGGAGCCTGAACGCGGCCGTGTCTTCCGGCCGCAGCTCGCGCCTCACCTCGACGATCTGCGGGATCACGTCGCCAGCCCGCTGCACCACGACGGTGTCGCCGACGCGTACGTCCTTGCGCTCGATCTCGTCCTGGTTGTGGAGCGAGGCGCTCGTCACCGTGACGCCGCCGACGTGCACGGGCGCGAGCTTTGCCACGGGCGTCAGCGCGCCCGTGCGCCCGACCTGAACCTCGATCGCCAGCACGGTCGTGCGCGCCTGCGACGGCGGGAACTTGAAGGCGACGGCCCAGCGCGGCGAGCGCGAGACCATGCCGAGCTCGGCCTGGAGATCGAGGCGGTCGACCTTCACCACGCTGCCGTCCACCTCGATCGGCAGCGCCTCGCGGCGCGCGAGCAGCGCCTCGTGCGCCGCGATCACCGCGTCGACGCCGCGGCAGCGCTGGCGCTCCGGGCTCACCTCGAAGCCCCAGCCCGAGAGCGCGTCGAGCACGCCGGACTGCGTGCGCACGGCCTGCGGCACGCCCTCCCCGAGCGCGTAGGCGCGGAACGCGATCGTCCGCAGGCGCTCGCGGTCCACGTCGTGCAACATCCGCAGCGACCCGGCCGCGGTGTTGCGCGGATTCGCGAACGTCTCGAGCCCGCGCGCCGCGCGCCGCGCGTTCAGGCGCGCGAAGCCCGCCTTCGGCATCACGACCTCGCCCCGCACCGAGACGCGCTCCGGCGCGGGGCCCGCGAGGCGCGGCGGGACGCATCCGGCGATGCGCAGGTTCGCCGTCACGTCTTCGCCGACGCGCCCGTCTCCGCGCGTGGCGCCGACCGAGAGCAGGCCGTCCTCGTACACGAGCTCGAGAGCCGCGCCGTCGAGCTTCGGCTCGACCACGTACTCGACCTCCGCGGCGTCGAGCGCGCGGCGCACGCGCTCGTCGAAGGCGCGCATCGCCTCCGCATCCATCACGTTGTCGAGCGACAGCATCGGCACGCGATGCTCGAACTCGGCGAAGCCCTCCGCGGGCGCAGCGCCGACCCGCCGCGTCGGCGAGTCGGGGAGCGCCCCGTGCTCCGCCTCGAGCGCCTGGAGCTCGCGGAAGAGGGCGTCGTACTCCGCGTCCTCGACCTCCGGCGCGTCGTGCTGGTAGTAGAGGCGATTGTGGCGCTCGATCTCGCGCGCCAGCCTCGCCATGCGCGCGCGCGGATCGCCGTCGGACGACACCAGGGCTCCTCGTCCCGCGAGACTGTAATTCTCGGGATTCCCGTTAAAGATCGCAGGGCTCCGTGGCGATGAAGCCCGGGACATGGGCTCTTCGTCCGGCAAGCCGGCGCCGCATGGTACCCGCGGCGCCAGGAGGCGGGTGTGAGCGCGGGGGCGCCCGTGCGCGCGGACGCCGATCCGTCCGCCGAGCGGTGGCGCGAGCTCGACGACTGCCCCGTCGGGCTGCTGCGCTTGCACGACGGCTGCGTGGCCGACGCGAACGCGGCGCTGCGCGCGCTCGCCGGTCGCGGTGAGGCGCTGCGCGGCGTGAAGCTCGACGACCTGCTCGAGGACACGGGCCGCGGCCTGCCGCGCGATCCGGGGCCCTCGGCGCTCGAGTGCTCGCTCGTGCGGCCGGACGGGACCCGGCGCGCGGTCGCCTTCCGCCGCGCGGCCTGGCCGCACGGTCCCGGGAGCTGCTGGTGGGTGGAGGACGTGACCTCGCGCCGTGAGCTCGAGGCCGAGCTGCTGCGGGCTGGCCGCGAGCTGGCCGCGGCGAACCGCGCGAGCGAGTGCGCGCGGGCGGAGCAGAGCGGCGCGCGCGCCGACCACGAAGAGCTGCTCATGCTGGTCGGCCACGAGCTGCGGACGCCGCTGACGGTCGTGGCGGGCTACGCGCGGCTGCTGCTCGGCGAGGAGGTCGGGCCGATCGTGGCGGACCAGCGCCGCTTCCTCGAGGAGATGCTGAAGGCCTGCGGGCGCCTCGACCGCTTCGTCGCGAACCTGCTCGAGGCCGCGCGCGCGCCGAAGGGCGGGCCCGTGCTCGAGCTCGGCCGCGAGCGCGTCGACCTCGCGATCGAGAGCGTGGCCGAGATGTTCCGGCCGCTCTTCATGGACCGGCAGCTCACGGTCCACGTGCGCGTCGCGCCCGACGCGAGCTTCGCGCGTTGCGACCGCGTGCGCGTCGAGCAGGTGCTGACGAATCTCATCGGCAACGCGATCCGCTACGCGCGCCGCGGTGGCTCGCTCGACCTCACGGCGCGCGCGCTGCCGGCCGACGCGCAGGGGCGCCACTTCGTCGAGATCTCGGTCGCGGACGACGGCCCCGGCGTCGCGCTCGCGGACCGCATGCGCATCTTCGAGCCCTACGTGCAGGCCGACGACTCCGCGCGCGCGCGCGGGCTCGGGCTCGGCCTCGCGATCTGCCGGCGCCTGGTCGAGGCGCACGGCGGAGAGATCGGCGTGCGCGAGCGCCCGGGCGGCGGCGCCTGCTTCTACTTCACCTTGCCCGGGGTCGAGGCGCCGCGATGAGTTCGCCGCGCGAAGGGGCGCGCCGCGTGCTCGTGATCGACGACGCCGAGGGCGTGCGCGGCTACCTGGCGAGCCTGCTCGAGCTGCGCGGCTACCAGGTCGACACCGCCGAGGACGGACGCCGCGGCCTCGCGCTGATCGAGGGCGGCGCCGCGCCCGACGTCGTGCTGCTCGACGTGATGATGCCGGGGCAGGGCGGGCTCGAGACCTTGCGCCGCATCCGCGACTTCGATCCGTCGCTGCCGGTCGTGATGCTCTCGGTGGTCGGCTCCACGCAGACGATCGTCGAGGCGATGCAGCAAGGCGCGGCCGACTACCTGAACAAGCCCTTCCAGGAGGAGGAGCTCGAGGCGGCGCTCCAGGCCGTGCTCGAGCGGCGCGCGCTCCAGAGCGAGCGCGACCGCCTCGCCGGCGAGATCGTCGCGCACGGGGAGTCGGTGGTGTGGGGCAGCGAGTCGATGCTCGCCGTGCGCGCGCTGCTCGAGCAGGTTGCCGACACCGATGTGACGATGCTGATCCAGGGCGAGAGCGGCGTCGGCAAGGAGATCGTGGCGCGCACGGCGCACGAGCTGTCGCCGCGGCGCGAGCGGCCCTTCGTCAAGGTGAACTGCGCGGCGCTGCCGGCCGACCTGCTCGAGAGCGAGCTCTTCGGCTACGAGAAGGGCGCCTTCACGGGAGCCACCGGGCGCAAGTACGGAAAGTTCGAGCTCGCGCACACCGGCACGATCTTCCTCGACGAGATCGGCGAGATGAGCCCCGCGCTCCAGGCGAAGCTCCTCCAGGTGCTCCAGGACGGCGAGTTCACGCGGCTCGGCGGCAATCGCGAGATCCGCGTCGACGTGCGCGTGCTCTGCGCCACCAATCGGCGTCTACCGGAGATGGTGCACGAGGGCGCGTTCCGCGAGGACCTCTACTTCCGCCTGAACGTGGTCAGCGTGACGATCCCGCCGCTGCGCGAGCGGCGCGAGGAGATCCCCGCGCTCGTCGACAGCTTCCTGCGCCGATTCGCCGCGCGCTACGAGAAGCCGGTCACGCAGCTCTCTCCGGCGCTCGCCGAGGAGCTCTCGCGCTACGCCTTCCCCGGCAACGTCCGCGAGCTCGAGAACCTGATCAAGCGCGTGGTGGTGCTCGAGAACGACGAGCTGATCCTGTCCGAGCTGCGCCGCGCCGACCGCGGGCGCAGCCGCAGCGCCGCGCTGCGCGCGCTGATCGAAGGGCTCGAAGAGAGCGCGGGCGCGCTGCCGCTGCGCGAGGTCGGGCGCCGGGCGGCGCAGGAGGCCGAGCGCGAGGCGATCGACCGCGTGCTCCACCACACGCACTGGAACCGCAAGCAGGCGGCGAAGCTGCTCGGCGTCTCCTACAAGACACTCCTCCAGAAGATCCGCGACTGCGGGCTGGAGCCGGGATAGATATCCTCGCGACCGTGCAGCCCATCTCGCCGCTGCGCGGCGTCGTCCGACACAACGCCTGGGGCTCCCGCACCTTCATCCCGGAGCTGCTCGGCCTCGTCGCGCCCGCACGGGAGCCCCATGCCGAGCTCTGGCTGGGGGCGCATCCGACCGGCTCCTCGCGGGTCGCGACCGAGGCGGGCGAGGTATTCCTCGACGCCTTCATCGCGCGCGATCCCATCGGGGTGCTCGGTGCGGACGTCGCGCGGCGCTTCGAGGGAGCGCTGCCGTTCCTCCTCAAGGTGCTGGCCGCCGAGCAGCCGCTTGCGCTCCAGGCGCATCCGAGCGCGGCGCAGGCACGTGCGGGCTTCGAGCGGGAGAACGCTGCGGGTCTGGCGCTCGATGCGGCGCGGCGCTCCTACCGCGATCCGAACCCGAAGCCCGAGATGCTCTGCGCGCTGACACCTTTCAGTGCGCTCTGCGGCTTCCGGCCGCTGCCCGAGCTGATCCTGCATCTCGAGGACCTCGGCACGCCGGAGTCGCTGGAGTGCGCGGCGCGCCTGCGCGCGCGGGGCGAGGCGGCTCTCGAGGACTGCTTCCGCACGCTGTGGACGCTCTCGCCCTCTGCCCGAGCGCGCGTGCTCGCTCGCGCGCTCGCGTGTGCGCAGGAACGCGAAGGTGCGCACTGGGATTGGGTCCGGCGGCTCGCGGACGCGCACCCGGGAGACATCGGCTTGCTGGCGCCCCTGCTCCTGAACCTCGTCGAGCTCGCGCCGGGAGAGGCGCTCTTCCTCGACGCCGGGTGCCCGCATAGCTATCTGCAAGGCGTCGGCGTCGAGGTGATGGCGAACTCCGACAACGTGCTGCGCGGCGGCCTGACACAGAAACATGTGGATGTGCCCGGGCTGCTCGACACGCTCGTGTTCAGCGCCGGGCCGATCAAGCCGCTCCAGCCATTGCGCGTGTCGGGCAGTGAGCTGCGCTACGCGGCGCCTGCGCGCGAGTTCGCACTGTCCATGCTGCAGATCGCGTCCGGAGCTCCGTACCTGGCGCCCCCTCGGCGCGGCGTCGAGATCCTGCTGTGTACGGAAGGGAAGGGCCGGATCGCGCCCGATGGCGCCGCGCCGGAGCTTGCGGTGTGCCGCGGCGGCGCCTGGCTCGTGCCCGCTTCGGCGGGTGCCTATCGGATCGAGGGCGCGTGCAGTGTCTGGAAGGCGGGCGTGCCCGCCTGAAGGGCCGCTCGGGTCTCGTGTTAGGGTGCGATCTCCGCGATCCCGGTCTCCAGGGAAGCCGCCGTGCCCGAGAACCTCTTCGAAGACAGCGACGAGTACACGGCCATGCTCGATCGCGGGCTGCGGGTGTCCGGAGAGAGCCGCGACTACTTCATGGAAGGTCGCGTGCGGAGTCTGCACGCGCTGCTCGACGCGCCGCCTCGGCGGATCCTCGACTTCGGCTGCGGCACCGGGGAGACCTGCGCGTATCTCGCGAGCGTATTCGCAGAGGCGGAGATTACGGGGACCGACGCGGCGGCCGGGCCGCTCGCCCATGCGCGTCGCGTCCACGCCGGACCCCGCATCCGCTTCGAGAGCCTGGATCGCTTCGCGGCGCAGGGCGAGTACGACCTCTGTTACTCGAACGGCGTGTTCCATCACATCGCGCCGGGCGAGCGCGAGGCGGCGGCGCGCCTGGTGTATCGGGCTCTGGCGCCCGGGGGACGCTTCGCGCTCGCGGAGAACAACCCCTGGAACCCCGGCACGCGACTCGTCATGCGCCGGATTCCCTTCGATCGGGACGCGATCCCGCTCTCGGCCCGACAGGCGCGGGCGCTCCTGTGCCGCGCGGGCTTCGAGCGCGCGTCGACCCGCTACCTGTTCTTCTTCCCGCGAGCGCTCGCGCCGCTGCGCGTTCTCGAGCCCTGGCTCGCGCGCGTGCCCTTCGGCGCCCAGTACCTCCTGCTGGCCACCCGCCTCCAGGCGACATGAGCGGGAGCGGACACGTCCTCACGCTGGTGATCCCGGCGCTCGACGAGGAGGAGGCGATCGGCGCCACCCTCGAGCGCTGCCTCTCGGCGCGCGATGCGATCACTGCGTCCGGCGGCGTCGAGCGCATCGAGATCGTGGTCGTGAACGACGGCTCGCGCGACCGCACCGAGGAGATCGCCCGCGGCTTCGAGGACGTGACGGTGCTCGGCTTCGACAGGAACCGCGGCTACGGCGCCTCGATCCAGTCGGGCTTCGCGCACGGCAGCGGCGATCTGCTCGCGTTCATGGACGCGGACGGGACCTGCGATCCGGCGAGTCTCGCAATCCTGTGTCGGGCGATCGACGAGCAGCAGGCGGACGTGGTGCTCGGCTCGCGCATGGGGGAGGGCAGCGCCATGCCGGTGGTGCGCGCCATCGGCAATGCCCTCTTCGCCGGGATCCTCGGCATCCTGGCGAGGCAGCGCATTCGCGACACCGCGAGCGGCATGCGCGTGCTGCGCCGTGCCGCGCTTGCCGACCTGACCCCTCTGCCCGACGGGCTGCACTTCACGCCCGCCATGACCGCGCGGATCCTGCTGGAGGGGAAGCTCCGCCTGGTCGAGCTGCCGGTGCCGTATGCCGAGCGCGTGGGCCGATCGAAGCTCCACGTGTTGCGCGACGGCGTCCGCTTCCTCACCTGCATCGTGCAGGCGGCCGTTGCGCACCGGCCGGCCCGGCCGCTGCTGCTGGCCAGCGCGCTCGCGCTGCTCTTCGCGATCGCCGTCGGCTGGCTGCCGCTCCACTACTACGCCGCGCACCGCCGCCTCGAGGAGTGGATGATCTACCGCTCGCTGCTGGCCTCCTTGCTGGCGAGCATCGCCGCCTTCGGCGTCGCGACGGCCGTCGTGGCCGAGCGGGTCGCGGCGCTCGCCCATGGCCGGACCCCGCGCGCCGCCGGACCCACCGCGCTCGCGGCCCGCGTGCTCCGCCGCCGGCACGGCTGGTGGCTGGCGCTGGCGCTCTGCGGGCTCGCGGGAGTCGTCGTCTGGCCGGGGGCTCGCGAGTACTTCACCAGCGGCCACGTGACCATGCACTGGTCGCGCGCCGCGCTGGCGTCGCTGCTGCTGCTGGTCGCGGTCTCGCTGACCATGAGCGCCTTCCTGCTGGACATGCTCGACCTGATCGAGCGCGAGCGCGCGGGTCTGGCCTCGCTGTCTCCTCCGGATCGCCTACGCCTTGCGAAGACATCCCCCAGGGCGTCCGGCGCGCGTGTGGGCGAAGGCTAGGTCGACTCAGATCCCTCGCGCGAGCAGCGCCTCGCGAAGGATTCGCCGCTCGGCTCGCAGTCCCCACGACCACGCCGCGAACGCGTAGGCGCAGAGAACCGCGATCAGCGCGAGGGCCCGCAGGGCGACGCTCGCGGGCTGCAGGGCGATGCCCAGCCCGAAGACAACTGTCGAGATCAGGCAGGGCAAAGTGACTCGCCTGGCGAGTCCGGAGTCCTGGCCCAGAAACTGCCGTGCCCATGCGAACTGACAGACGCAATCGAGGGTAACGCGACCGAACCACGCGAGCGCGGCACCCTCGATGCCGAAGTGCCGCGTCAGCCACCAGAGCGCGGCGAGGTAGGGCGGGAGCTGGATCACGTGCAGGAAGGCCGTCAAGTCCGCGCGGCCGGCCCCCTGGATGAGCGCAAATGGCATCTGCGTGATGCAGTTGAAGAAGACGCCCACACTGAGGATCTGGAGCACGAGCGCACTGTGCGACGCGAAGTCGGCGTCCAGCCAGAGCGTCAACCCCTCGCGCGCCAGCATGACGATGACGAGCACCGCCGGGAAGAGCGGGAGCATCAGGTACTTGACTCCCCGGAAGAAGAGGAGGCGCATGCGATCCGGATCGCGAACGAAGCTGGTCGCGAATGCCGGGAACAGGACGCTGGCGATGGGACCCGCGAAGATGCTGAGCTTGGTGGCGACCTCGTAGGGTGTCGCGTACCAGGCCACGGCCGAGAGCGACACCCACGCACCGATCAGGAAGCGATCGAGGTAGGTCAAGAGGGGACTGACCACGTTGCTCACCGTCATCCATCCGCCCGAACGGATGAGTGGCGCCATCACGCTTCGATCGAAGTGGAAGCCCTCGCGCATGGCCGGAATGCCGCGGAGGCAGACCACAAGGTGAGCTCCCCAGCCGAGGATTCGACCGAGCACCAATATCGCAACGACATCGGAGATACGCTGGGAGAAGGGCAACACCACGAGCGGCGCGGCGTACGAGTAGATGCTCGTCGGGATGCGGATCGCATTCACGACTCGGAAGCGCTGGTACGCGGCGAGGAGACCGGCGAGACCCGCCGTGGTGATCACGAAGGGGATCGCCGCCGCGAGCAGGTAGAAGGCGTGGAGCGTCTCGGTCTGGAGAGCTGCCGGCACATCGAGCACCCGGCTCACCAGCAGAGGGGACAGGCCGAACAGGGCGAGCCCTCCGAGGCTTCCGAGCCCGAGGAGGAGCAGAAGTGACGTCCACACCAGCGCCGGCAACTCACTTCCCCGCTCACTCCCGAGCTGCCCCGCCACGACCTGCGTGAGCGCGCGGCCCAGGCCCAGGTCGAAGAGGCCGAAGTATCCCACCAGCACCCACGTCAGGGTCAGCACCCCGAAGCGTTCGGTACCGAGACCGCGGACCAGTGGCGGAATCGTGACGAGCGCGACGGCGAAGGGAGCCGCCTGCCCCGCGAGGGACCAGAGCGTGTTCCTTGCCAGCAGACGCCCGCCGGTGAGGCTGATGCCCTCGCCCGTCCCCACCCCGGTCTCCTTGGCCTGCGACATCCGCCCTACCGAGAACTGGTGAACGACGTCTGCCGCCGGTCTACTGCCCAAGCTGCTTCAGCTTCGGGCTCGAGTCTCCGATCAGTTCGTCTGTTGCCGGCTTCTCGGCCGCCGCCGAGAGAACGCTGAGGGAGCCCATGTTCGATCCGAATCGGTACGCGATCGCTCGGACGACCCCGCGACGGATGGCGTCGCCGTTCTGGCTTGGTCACATCCCCTTTGCCTTCAGCCTGGTGGACGCACTGCGTCCCCACACGATCGTCGAACTCGGGACATACAGTGGCTCTTCCCTCGCCGCGCTCTGCCAGGCTGTCGAAGCGGTGGGGCTGTCCACCCGATGCTACGGCATCGATAGCTGGGCTGGCGACGTACACATGAGCTACGACGAGAGCGTCTACGACGACGTGTCCCAGTACATGAAGTCGACCTATCCAGGGATTGCGGAGCTCGTGCGTGCACGCTTCGACGACGCAGTCGATCGATTCGCGGACGCCTCCATCGACCTGCTCCACATCGATGGGACACACACGTACGAGGGCGTGAGCAACGATTACCGCAAGTGGCTGCCCAAGCTGTCCGACCGCGGCGTGATGATGTTCCACGACATTCACGTGACGGAGGACCTTTTTGGAGCCGGGGCGCAGGTATTCGGGGTCCGGCGGTTCTTCGACGAGGTCAAGTACCGGTACCCCCACTTCGAGTTCTCGCACAGCTGCGGCCTCGGCGTGCTGGTCGTCGGTCGGAACATCTCGGCCCGGATGAACGACCTGTTGGACGCGTCGCAAGAGAAAGCCTGCCAGAAGTTCTTTGCGACCTTGGGGAACGGCTTGATCTGGGAGTTCGAGCGCAATTCCCACGGCCTTCTCTCTGTGGTGGCCCGTAGAGCGGTGAGATCGGCGCGTCGGCTCTGGAGGAGAGGCGCGCGAGGCATCTGGCAGCTGCCCTCCTACCACGTCGGCTCGGACGAGCTTTCCTCGCGAGATTCCGCACTCGCGCCCCACGGAGACCACACGCTTCCCCAGGTCGGCGTCGGCCCCAGCCGCTGACTGGCGCGAGTCAGATCGTCCAGTTCGATTCGCCGCGCACCGTTGCAATCTGCGAAGGCAATTCGCGCCACTCGCACGAGCACGCTCACGCTGTCGATCCTCGAGCGCGATACGAGGCACATCGCTCCGGAAGCCCACCGGATCGATGTCGGAGCTTCGCAGCCTCGCCCCCAGGCCGAGCGCATCGGCAGGTTTCGACCGGGAGGTGAGCGAGCGAGCCAAGATCACGACACCGTGTCGGCTGACGGTCCGCCGTCGAGAGGATTCGTGAAATCCCCGCTCGTCCGCGGACGCCACGCGCTCCCCCAGGTTGGTGTCGGCCCGAGCCGCTCGGCGGCGCGAACCAGATCGGCCAGCTCGACTCTCTCGCCGCCGTTGAAATCCGAGAAGGCCATCCGCCCCGCACGCACCAACACCCGATAGTCCTCGTCCGTGCGTGCCCATTTTCGCGCGCGCATCGGCCACCCGATCCGGAGGTAGAGCCAGAACAGGATTCGCCAAGCCGGGAACAACACGGGGTTCATGTACTTCCGTGCGTACATCATCTTGTTCCGATAACCGTTGTAGACGTTGAGAACCGGATGTCCGGCGCGATAGCTGGCTCCCGCATGGTGGAAGGCCTTGAATTCCGGGACATAGCGGATCCTGTAGCCGGCCCTGAGAACCGCTGTGGAGTAGTCCCATTCCTCCTGACCGAAGAAGTACTCCTCTGGAAGCAGGCCCACGTCGTCGATCACGGAGCGTGAGACGAGGCACATCGCGCCGGAGGCCCAGCGGGTGTCACACGCCGCGTCGTACTGACCTCGATCGGCTTCTCCCCAGCCCCGCGCGACGCCCATGATCCGGAACGGGTCGATGTGCCCGCCGGCATGCCAGATCACGTCCGGACGATCGGTGAACAGGATCTTTCCCGCGACCATCCCCACACGGCGGTCGTTCTCCGCGGCTGCCACGGCCGGCCGGAGGAAGTCCGGTGTGGCCTGCATGTCGTTGTTCAACAGGAGGACATAGTCGCAGCCCAGCCGGCGAGCTTCGGCGATGCCCGCGTTGCAGCCCCGGCTAAAGCCGAGGTTGGCTGCGTTCAGGACGAAGACGCACTCCGGAAACTCGGATCGGAGCCGCTCGACCGAGCCGTCCTCCGAGTGGTTGTCCACCACGATGGTGCGGAAGTTCGGGTACGTGACGATCCGCAGCGACGCCAGACAGCCGCTCGTGGCCGGGTAGTTCTTCCAATGAAGGACCACGGCGTAGACGCTGGGAGTTCGGGGATTGGCCGGGCGCTGTCCTTCGTCGGTCTGGAGTGCCTCGGTGACCGTGGCAGATACCCCTCGGGTCTCATCGGTCGACGGTGCCAACGATCCTGAATCCGAGTCGGCCCAGTCGAGTGTCGTCAGCCGGGAATTCCTTCTAACACGCATGGATACGAAGTTCAAGCGGTCGGGAGAAGGGACGCAAGGGTACTTGGCAATCAAGGTTTCGAGCAGGTGTCCGAAGAGACTGAGGCTTCACGAACCGGAAATCGAAGCATGCAAACATCCGCGATCCTGATCGAATGCGCACGGCGTCTCTTGAAGTACCTGAACGTCGCACCTTCCCGCCGGCCGCCCTTCCTGGTGCGCCGCTACAGGAGTAGAAGCGACCGGCGGATTCTCGAGACCCTGACACCGCAGCTCGCGGCACCGGTCGAGTGGCGGGCAGAGGAACGCGTGCCGGTGATCGAGAACGAGCTGGCGCAGCTCTTCTTCTCGACCGAGAACGTGCACAAGTGGCTGCACTACCTTCCGATCTACGAGCGGATGCTGGCACCGCTGCGTAAAGAGCCGCTTCGCCTCCTGGAGATCGGCGTTGCGGGCGGCGGATCGTTGCAGGTCTGGCGACGCTACCTGCATCCCGAATCGGCCATCGTAGGCATCGACGTCGATCCCGCGTGCGCTCGCTTCGACGACCCGGATAACGGAGTTCACGTGCGCATCGGCTCGCAGGCGGACATCGCGTTCCTGGTGGAGGTCGTGGACGAGCTGGGGCCCTTCGATGCGGTGCTGGATGACGGCAGCCACATGGCCTCTCACATGATCGAGACGTTCCGGTTCCTGTTCGCGAACGGTCTCGTGGACGGTGGCGTGTACCTCGTCGAGGACGTGCACACGAACTATTGGGCCTCGCACCGGGACACGCGCCTGTCTTTCGTCGACTTCGCCAAAGGGCTGGTCGACATCATGCACGCGCACTACATGGGAGTGAGCGGCGAGCAGGAGTTCCGCCACGGATCGGCGCTGCGGCGGCAGGCGATCACGGTCCCGGCCATGACCAGGCTGATCGAGGGCATCGAGTTCCACGACTCGATGGTCTTGGTGCGTCGCAGTGACGGGCCTCGCAGACTCCCGATGACGATCATGCGGTAGAACTGGGCGGGTCACGGCCTCAGACCTCACGAAGCGCTTCTTCCAGCCCTGCTTCGAGAAACGACCCTGTAACGACGTGGTGCAGGACCTGCGTGAGGTGCGATGAGGGAGAGCGTGTGAGTCGCCGACGCGAATGGCCGGCGCACCGATGCGGGTCCACACGAAACGGGGCATGTCCCGGGGCTCGGGCGCTGAAAGACGTCGCGGGCTCGAGCCGGACTGGGCCGATCGAGGTCAGCGCGCGGTCGTCAGCTGGAGCAGCACCTTCTCGAGCTTCTCGAAGCAGGACTCCCAGGTCCAGTTGGCCTCGACGAAGCCGCGCGCAGCGCGGCCGAGAGCGGCGCGGCGATCGGCATCGCAAAGCAGCGCGACGACCGCATCCGCGAACGATTCGGCATCGTCCCGCACGAGCAGGTGCTCTTCGGGCGTCGCGCCGATGCCCTCGTTGGCCGCCGAAGTGGCGACCACGCCGAGTTCGCACGCCATCGCTTGCACGAGCTTGTTCTGCATGCCGGCCGCGATCCGCAACGGCGCGACCGCCACCTCGGCGCGGCACAACCAGTCGGCCACATCCGGCACCTCGCCCGTCACCTCGATGCGGCCCGCCTGCGCAAGCGCGGTGACGCGGCGCTGCGGGTTTCGCCCGACGATCCAGAACTTCGCGCGGGGAACCCGTGCGACCACGCGCGGGAAGATCTGCTCCGCGAACCAGGTCGCGGCGTCGACGTTCGTGAAAGTCGACATCACGCCGCTGATCACGACCGCGCCCGGCTGGCGTTCTGCCGCGCGCACGCGCTCGAGCGGCGGGACGTCCTGGCCGTGTGGACACACCACGGCGTGGGGCACCGGCGCGGTTCGCTCCAGCGCTGCGATGTCGGAGGGCCCGCACAGGAAGACGCGGTCGAAGTCGGCTGCGGCGGCGGCTTCGTAGGGGCGCACCTTCGCCGCCTCGATGCCATAGAAGAGCCTGCGCATCGGATCGGAGACGTGCTCGAGCATCCGCGCGAGGTTGAGCGCCTGGGAGACCTGCATGCCCATCACCTTCGGGAGCCGCAGGCCTCGCGTGTACTCGGCCATCCTTATCAGGTGCGTGTAGACGAGGTCGTAGCGCTCACCCGCGACCATCTGCGCAATCCGCTCACGCATCGCGCGCGAGCGGTAGTACTCGGTCTGCATCGGCCGCCGGAACGGCAGCGTGAGCGCGGTGCTGGCATAGGAGCGCCACTTCGGCAGCCGGACGACCTCGATCCGGTGGCAGAATGCGGCGAGCCCGTTGCGAAGCGCGCGCTCGCCCTCGGCGGTCTCGGCGAAGCATGCGAGGTCGACGCGGTGCCCATGCCCCGACAGGAACCGCACCAGGCGATCGACCGTCATCGCGTCCGCCATCGTCGGCGGCCACGGTGGACGCGCGCACACGACCAGCAGCTTCATGCCAGCCGAAGAACGTGCTTTCCCTGGGCGCGCCAGGCGGCGTCATGCCCATAGACGTCGCCGCGGTGACCGATCACGATCAGGTCGGCCTTCGCGACTGCTTCGTCGACGCTCGTGGCCAGCAGGCGGTTGATGTGGGGAATCGAGCGCTCGAGGAATGCCCGATTCGAGCCGTGCAGGCGCGAGAGCAGGACCGCAGGATCGTGGATCGAGAGCTCGAGTCCCTCACCGAGCATGCGCTTGGCGAGCGCGAGCAGCGGGCTCTCGCGCAGATCATCGGTGCCCGGCTTGAAGGCAAGCCCGAGCAGCGCAACGCGACGCGCGCCGGTCGCGAGTACGGCGTCGAGTGCGCGCGAGATCACCACTTCGTTCGAGGCGAGCACCGAATCGAGCATCGGAATTCGCACGTTGCGCGTGCGCGCAGCCGACGAGAGCGCGCGAAGGTCCTTCGGCAGGCAGCTCCCGCCGAACGCGAAGCCCGGACGCAGGTAGACCGGCGAGAGATTGAGCTTGGTGTCCTTCGCGAAGATCTCCATCACCGCCGCGGGGTCGGCCCCGACGCTCTCCCAGAGTCGCCCGACCTCGTTCGCAAACGTGATCTTGAGCGCGTGGAAGGCGTTGTCGGTGTACTTGATGGCCTCGGCCACTTCGAGCGGCACCGCGACGCGCGGTGCCTCGATGCCCTCGTACAGGTCGAGCACGCGCGCACCGCTGCCGGCTACTCGTTCGCCGACCAGGATTCGCGGGGGCGCGTCGTAGTCGCGCAGCGAGCTGCCCTCGCGCAAGAACTCCGGGTTGGTGAACACGTCCCAGCCGTCGCCCGCGGGCACGCCGGCTGCGCTCTCGATCTCGGGCAGGACGACGCCTCGCGTGCTGCCAGGCAGCACCGTGCTGCGTACCACCACGCAGTGTTCGCCAGCGGCCAGCGAGAGTTTCGAGCCGATCTGCTGTGCGACCTGCTTCACGTACGAGAGATCGAGCGAGCCATCGCCGCGGCTCGGCGTTCCAACGCAGATGAGCGACACCTCGGCCCCGTCGAGCCCCTCGGCGGGGTCGTCGGTCGCTCGCAGGCGACCGGCGGCGACGCCCGCGGCGATCAGCTCTTCGAGGCCGGGCTCGAGTACCGGCGAGCGGCCCGCGTTCAGCATCTCGATCTTCGCCGCCGCCACGTCGACACCGACCACGAAATGGCCGTCGCGCGCGAGGGCGGCCGCGGTGACCGAACCGACGTAGCCGAGCCCGAAGACGGCGACCCTCACGCTGTGATTCCCGGGCCGCCCCGGCGGGGCGGTCTGCCGATCACCGGCCCGATCTGCGGGTTCTCGACCAGGAACGGCCCGATGGCCAGGTAGTCGAGGTGGCCGCGCATGAAGCTTCGGACCGCGTCCTGGGGACTACACACGATCGGTTCTTCGTGCATGTTGAACGAGGTATTCACCACCGTGCCGACGCCGGTGAGCTTGCGGTACTCCTCGAGCACGCGGTGGAACGACGGATTCGTCCGCTTGCGCACGACCTGCGGACGCGCAGTGCCATCGACGTGCACCGCGGCCGGGCAGGTGCGCCGGAACGATTCGGAGCAGTCCGAGGTGATCGTCATGAATTCGGCGGTGTGCTCCGCGCCGCGAAGACCGGTGTAGCTCGTATGGATCTCGTCTTCGAGCGTGGCCGGCGCGAAGGGCATGAATTCCGTGCGATCGAGCCGCTTGTTGAGCCAGTCGTTCACGGTGGCATCGGCGCAGTGGTAGAGGATCGAGCGGTTGCCGAGAGCGCGCGGCCCGAACTCCATGCGGCCAGCGAAGCGTGCGACCACGCGCCCCTCGGCCAGCTTCTCGGCAATCGCGACCTCTACCGGGTCGCGGCGGCGCGCGTCGAGCCCCTCGGCGCGGATCGCCGCGCGCAATTCGGCCTCGTCGTATTCGGGGCCCAGGTAGACGCTCTCCAGCCGTTGAGGCACGAGCGAGCCGCGCTCCTGCGCCAGCCGCCACAGCGGCGCGCCGAACGCGAGACCGCCGTCGCCCATTGCCGGCTGGATGAAGATCTGTCCAAAGCCCATCTCCTTGACCAGCTTGTTCAGCTTCACGTTCGCGAACACGCCGCCCGCAAGACAGATCGGCTGGCCATCGATCCTCGGAATCGTCTGTTCGATCAGGCGCGCGACGTCGCGCTCGAGCAGGTGCTGGATCGCCCAGGCCAGGTCCGCGTTCGACCAGTCGCCGAACGTGGTGCGGCGGATCTCGCGAAGCTCGTGAAGCGCGGCATCGAACGCCGGATCGCCCGCGGTCGAACCCTGCGTGGAGTGGAGCATGAAGAAAAACGGCCGCCCCTCGCGCGCCGACCACACCTTCGCGAGCCAGCTTTCGAGAGTGCGCAGCAGCCGATCGTCGCGCGACCCGTGCGCCGCGAGTCCCGTGACCTTCCCGGGGTGGCGGTGCGGGTGGTGCCCGAGCATCGCCGTCACGTACTCGTAGTTGTGCCCGAGCGGAAACTCCGTGTGGAAGCGCACCGCCACCGGTGTGAGCCGCCCACCCTTCGCGCGGAACACGCGAGCGCTGTAGGTGTCGCCGACGCCGTCGACGGTGACGACCTCGGCTTCGTCGAAGCCCGACGGGTAGTAGGCGCTCGCGGCGTGACAGGTGTGGTGGTCGACGAAGCAGCGCTCGATGCCCGGGAACACGACGCGTTCGCTCGGCGGTGTACGCTGGAGAGCGGCGTCGCGCAGCTTGCGGAAGCGCTTCGGGTGGACGTCCTGGAGCTTCCGGTGAGTGGCGTTGTAGAGCGCGAGGCGCGCCTCGCGCAGGAGCCGGCGTCGCAAGGGCAGCCCGCCATGTGCTGCCCTCGCACCGCTGACGTCGTAGCGCTTCAAGATGTGGGCGGCGGTCAGCTCGGGCCAGCCTCCTTGCATCTTGATCCGACTGAAGCGCTCCTCGGACGCCGCGAAGCGGGGCCGGCCATCCTCCTCGAGCAGGACGACACTCGCCTCATGGCTGCGGTGAAATCCAATCAGCACGACCGGCCTAGTTAGCAGATCTGCCCTCGGGGGAGCAAAGTGAAAAGGCTGCCTGCGGATCGGTGCAACGCGGCCTCCAGGTGAGCACCCGCTGTGGCTCGGTGAGCCGAACGGATACACGGTCCGCGTTGATTCCGAATCCGGACGCGGCCTCGGACCTTGCGCCAGGTGCGATCCACCAGCCGCCGATCCAAGGCAGCTCCGCGGTCGACATGATTCGGTGTTGGCGCATGGAGCGGGAATGTCCGAAGTGCTCGTGAAGATCGGACGTGCGAATCTCGGCCGATCCGCCGCCCAGGGCGATGATGCGAACGCCGGTGGCCTCGCCGTTCGGGTGCTCGTTCATGTGGCTCTCGATCTGGTGGCGTCCGGCTCCGAGAACGGCGTCCAGCACCAGGATCCCGCCTTCGCCGACGGCCACGAGCCGGTGGTGGACCGGGCGGCCGCGGAGCCAGGCGTAGGCGTCGTGAGCGGCAGACACCCATTTCCACGCGGCCGTGTTGCCCCGACACGTCACGCGGGCGCGGCTCCGCCGTCCGACGCGGAAGCTCCCCCAGGCTTCGAGCTGCTCCTGCCCATCGATGCGGATCGTGTTGTGGGCGGCCGTTCCGCGGATCCTTTGTCGATCGGGTCCCGCATCGTAGAGCAGCGTTCCGGTGTCGGTGACGACCCGCGTACGGTCGAAGCTCGCATCGAAAGAGAGAAGGTCTGCGTGAGCGTGGCCCATCTGTTCGTCGGGCGCGTGACGTCCAGCGCGCATCACCACCCGCCAGTGTCCGGCGTGCAGCGCCACGAGGCCGCTGTGGCGCTCGGGGGCCTCCGGGGGCATCGGCTCCACGAGTCCGCGGGCGGCGGAGAGGAGCCGCGGCGTCGACACCTCGCCGAGCCAACCGTCGCCGAGCAGCGGGATCTCGCCGTCGCCGAGCGCGATCGCGGC
>Ga0335084_10000815_pt1 | contig 27741 bp, 26 predicted proteins | sample Lox_Sample_44_FD_206721 | JGI IMG/M metagenome (GOLD analysis project Ga0335084, IMG submission 206721) | Soil microbial communities from Loxahatchee National Wildlife Refuge, Florida, United States - Lox_Sample_4.4 | ecosystem: Environmental > Terrestrial > Soil > Wetlands | place: USA... | reverse complement strand
GGGGAGATGGGGGACCTGGTCGTGTCGATGGTCCGCACGGCGATGGAGGCGTTCGCGACCCGGAACCTGCAGCTGTGCCAGACGTTGCCGGTCATGGACGATCCGGTCGATCGCCTGAACCGGGCGACGCACCTGGAGGCGCTGAAGCTCGCGGACGATCCGAGCGCGCTCGACTGGGGGATGCACATGAACCTGGCCGCCCGCGCCCTGGAGCGCGTCGGCGACAACGCCGTCGACATCGCCGAGCAGGTCAGCTTCCTCGTCACCGGCGAGTTCCGTGAGTTCACGGACGCGAGCCATGTGGTGCAGACGTGAATGAGCCCGCCGGGCGGGTGCTCCTGGTCGAGGACGAAGAGTCGCTGGCGGAGTCGATCCGCTACTCGCTCGAGCGCGAGGGCTACGCGGTCACCGTCGCGCCCGACGGACGCAAGGCGATCGAGCGTTTCCGGGCGGACGACCCGGACCTGGTGATCCTCGACCTCATGTTGCCGGAGGTCTCGGGCCTGGACGTGTGTCGCATGATCCGAGCCGAGTCGACGGTGCCGATCGTGATGGTCACCGCGAAGGACTCCGAGGCGGACAAGGTCGCCGGTCTCGAGCTCGGCGCCGACGACTACGTGACGAAGCCGTTCTCCGTCCGGGAGTTGGTCTCGCGCGTCCGGGCGCACCTGCGGCGCGCCCGTATGCAGGGGCCGGCGGGCCACGAGGAGATCCTCCTGGGCGGCCGCGTCGAGATGGATGTCGGCCGGCACGAGGTCAGGGTGAGCCAGGAGCTCATCCCGTTCCCGCCGAAGGAGTTCGAGCTGCTGGAGGCGTTCCTGCGACGGAAGGGCCGGCTGCTCACGCGCGACCACCTGATCGAGGAGATCTGGGGCTACGACTACGTCGGGGACACGAAGACCCTGGACGTGCACGTGAAGCGGATCCGCCAGAAGATCGAGGACGATCCGCACGAGCCCGAGCTGCTGCTGACCGTCCGCGGGCTCGGCTACAAGTTCGTCGGCTGAGCCGGTGCGCCGGGGACCGGGCCACGGGTGGACGCCAGCCGTCCGACATCGCGGAAGCCGATCCGATCGTAGAGACCGAGTACGACCGGCTCGTCCGGATCGGCCAGGAGGAAGGTCCGTCCCGCGCCGGCGGCCCGGGCCTCCGCGACGATCCGTCTGGTGATCGCGCCCGCGGCGCCGCGTCCTCGGGCCTCGGGGATCGTCGCGACGTTGTCCACGTAGCCGATCCCCTCGAGCAGCACGAGCGCGCCGAGCGACACCACCCGCCCGGCGCCGTCGCGCACCCCGAACCAACGCTTGCCGCCGGCCGCCAGGAGGTCGCGCTCGATCCGGAGCAACTGCTCCATGGCGGCCTCGGGCTCGACGCCGAACACGCGGAACGACGTGAGCACCGCGTCCCAGAGCTCCTCTCCGGGCGGGAGTTCTTCCACGGCCGGCCCCGGCGTGACGGCGGAGGGATGCGTCGAGGGCGGCAGATCCAGGACGGCGTCCCACCCGATCCGGTGTCCGCGGGTCGACAGCTCCGCGAGCAGCTCCTCGTGGACCTCGTGATGGAAGGTGACGACGTGCTCGACCTCGACGCCCGCGGTCGCGAGCGCCGGCAGGAGCTCCCGTTCGAGGTCCGCGACGCGGACCGCGGTCGGTCGATCCAGGCGCGCGTAGTTCGAATCCCAGATCTGCGGAGACCCCGCGTCGATCACGATCGCTCCCCAGGGCGTCGGGCGCACCTCGGCGACCAGGGCGTCGAGCGCGCGCCAGAACCGCAGCACGTGGTCCGGGACAGACACGGTGGCCGAGGCTACCAGCGGCGTCCGGTACCCTGCGGTCGATGACGGGAGAGCTCGGGGGCTCGGCATGTGTCGCGCGGTGAAGGTGCTCTGCGTCGCCGAGGACGACCCCGGCCTCGCCGAGCTCAAGCGGGCGACCGTCGCCGCCTCGTGGGAGCTCTGCCCCGGCGCGACGGACGCGCGCTCGGCGCTGGATCAGATCGATATGGAGCGCCCCCACATGCTGGTGGCGTTCGGGCCGTACGAAGAGCTGGTCCGGCTGGTCGCCGAGCGGTTCCCGGGGATGCGCATCGTCACCGATCGGAACGCGCCCGGGGCCACCGCGGTGGCGGCCTCGTCGGCGGAGGTCCGGGAGCTGCTGGCTGGGCAGCCTCGCCCGGGCGGTCCGGTCGGGTAGTGCCGTCGTGCTATGCGCCCCAGGGCCACCAGCCGTACTGCCGAACCATCCTCATCGTGACGAAGATGTTCGCCCGCGCATTGAACGCGGACCAGCCGGCGAACCCGTAGTCATCGGCCCTCGTGGGCCAATAGCGGCACAGGTGTTGGAAGACACCTTGCGCACAGGTCCTCGCGTTGTACGCGTGCGGGTGGAACTTCGATTCCCGGTACGCGACCGCGAGGGCGGTTCGCGCGCCGACGCCGTAGAAGCGAGCGGCGCAACCGATCAGTCGTTGCACGTAGCGCGGGCCGCGCTGCCACGGGATCGGGCAGACGGGCACCGGGCTGATGTGCGCTTTCTCGTCCTGCGTCCTCATCGCCGATGCCGGAGCACCAGGGAACGTGATGATGATCGCGGTCAGGATCAGCGTCGCAACGAACGCGCGACGCAACCGGATCGCATGGGTCATCCGTGGTTCACCCCCGCGGCAGACGGAGCTGGCAGCTGCGTCCTTCCGTGGCCGGCCGGCGAACCGTTCGCCGCGTCGGCCCCGACCCGCGGTCGGTCGTGGGTGCTGACATCACCTCCTGTGTGTCGTCGATCTCCGTGTGACCGTGCTTCCCTACGTCTCCCGTCCCGTGCCCCCGACATGCGTGCGCGCGCCAGCCAGCCCTGGGAAGGCGGGAAGCGCACGTGCGTGCCGGGGAGAGGTACGGACGGGAGGTGTCCGTAGGAAGGTGGACGTACCCTAGTGGCGATGAACGGTTCTGGCAATCGGGGGATGACCGCTGGTCAGGTTCCCGCGGGCGAGCCCGACGACCGCGGCGAGCCGGCGAAGCGGGTGCTGCTCGCGGCCCCGCGGGGGTACTGCGCGGGCGTCGAGCGCGCGGTCGAGGCCGTCGAGCGGGCGCTCGCGAAGCACGGCGCGCCGGTCTACGTGCGCAAGCAGATCGTCCACAACCTCCACGTCGTACGGGACCTGGAGGCGAAGGGCGCGATCTTCGTGCAGGAGGTCAACGAGGTGCCCGAGGGGGCCGTCACCGTCCTGTCCGCGCACGGTTCGCCGCCGGCGGTCTACGAGGAGGCGGCGCGGCGCGAGCTCGAGCTGATCGACGCGACATGTCCGCTCGTCACGAAGGTGCACGTCGAAGCCCGCCGGTTCGCGGAGGAGGACCGCACGATCGTGCTGATCGGCCACGCCGGCCACGAGGAGGTCGAGGGGACGAACGGGCAGGCGCCGGATCGGACCGTGCTGGTCCAGGATCTCGCCGAGGCCCGCTCGGTCAAGCTCCCCGACGGCGCCCGGCTGGCCTACCTCACGCAGACGACCTTGTCGGTCGACGAGACCGGCGAGATCGTCGAGGAGCTGCGCGCTCGGTATCCGCAGCTGGAGGGGCCGCCCCGCGAGGACATCTGCTACGCCACGCAGAACCGGCAGGATGCGGTGAAGGCCCTGGCGCCGCAGGCGGACGTGGTCCTCGTGATCGGCTCGAAGAACTCCTCGAACTCGAACCGTCTCGCAGAGGTCTCGATCGAACGCGGCACCCCGGCCTACCTGGTCGACGACGAGACCGAGGTGAACGCCGCGTGGCTCGACGGCGCCATGACCGTCGGCCTCACGAGCGGCGCGAGCGCCCCGGAGCACCTCGTGACGGCGATGCTCGATCGACTCGCGTCGCTCGGCTACGACCGGGTCGAGTTGATCCGCGTCGCGGAGGAAGGCGTTCGCTTCAGCTTGCCCGCCGGCGTGCGGCGCCCGCCCGGCCCCGTCAGCTCCACGAGCTGAACTGGTCGCGGTCCTCTTCCGGCTCCTCGTACGCGATCGACACGAGCGTGCCCGTCGCGACGATGCCGTCGATCGCGTGGATCTGTTCGAGGATCACGCCGCTCGCGATCTCCCACGGTTGGGGCACGCACACGAGCAGGTCCCAGGCGCCGCCGATGATCGCGACGCCGGCGACCTCCGGGATCTGTCGGAGCGACTCGTAGACGTCGAGGGCGTGACCGGCCTTCACGCGCAGGTGCACGTAACAGGCGTTCGGCCCGATGGGCGGCAGCGTGGCTCCGAGCTCGCCGAGGAGCCCGAGCCGCTCCGCCGGGATCACCGGGGCCGTGAGGGTCCGGTCGACGCCTGGCACGCTGTGGATCTCCGAGACCAGGGCGTTCGCGATCGTGCCGAGATCCGGACCGTTCACGTGCAGCAGCACGTCCCAGTCGCCGACCGTCACGACCGCGCGCTTGGCTCCTTGCTTCGTCGCCAGTTCGGCCAGGACGGCCGCCATCGCGCCGGTCGAGATCCGCAGGTAGACGAACGCGTCCACGGGCGCAGCCTAGGAGCCGCGCCGGCGGCGCTCAACCGTTGCCCGCAGGGGCATCAGACCTCGACGGGGACCGGCTGCTCACCGCAGAGCGCGATGAGCTCCTCCTCGCCCTCCTCGGGACCGACCGAGATGAGTCGGTCGCCGGCGCCCAGGACGAAGGTTCCCCGTGGCCTGTAGACCCACCTGGTGCCGCGGTGGATCGCGAGGACGAACATGCCCGTTTCGGTCTCCACCCGGAGGTCCTTCAGCGAACGGCCGTCGGCCGGCGAGCCGGGCTGCACGATCGTCTCGGCGCCGATCTCCTCGGTCTCCTCGAGCGCCATCTGCACGACCGGGTGCAGCGGCTCCCCGTGCTCGACGTACCACGTCATGTCCCGTGCGGCGTCGCAGATCGATTCCGACGCGCTCGCCAGCCGGATCAGGCCGCGGAGTTCGTCGACGTTGCGCGCCTCCGGGGCCGCGCGCAGGACCCAGGATTCGAGCTCGTCCTCCAGGACGTCCGAGCGGGCCTCGAGGACGCCGACCTCGGCCGCGAGCGACCGGTCGTTGAACAAGATCGAGGAGTAGGCGAGCCCCACCGCGGCCTCGCTCAGGTCCTTCATCTCGACGAGGATGTCGATCGCGCGGTCCAACTCCGACAGGGGCGGCGGGTCGTCGTCCGGCGCCTGCGGGAGCGGGGGAGCGCCGGCGATCTCGCGGACGAGGTTCACCCCTTCCTCGGGTCCGCGGACCAGGAGCACGTCGCCCCCGACCACGACCACGTCGGGCCCCGGGTCGAACTCCCAGCGCGGGTCCGAGCGGATCGCCATCACCCACATGCCGGTCTCGGTCGGCAGCGACAGTTCCCGCAGCGTCCGCCCGATCGCCGGCGCGCCGTCGCGGACACGGATCCGGGCCGTCATCTCGTCCGCGTGCCGCAGATCGCGGCGGAGCACGTCGGGGATCCCGAGCCGGGCGGCAACGACGCGTGCGATGTCCGACGCGGCGGTGCCGACGTTCTGGATCGCATCGGCGATCCACAACACGCCGGCCATGCCCTCCGCGTCCTCGGGGCTTCGCGCGGCGAGCATCGCGATCTGCCGGAGCCGCCGGAGGTGGCCGTTCGAGCGCTCGTCGAGGCGCCCGACCTCATCCGCCAGCTTCTCCTCGTTGAAGAAGACGGCCGCGTACGCGAGGTCGACCATGAGCTCGGAGGCGTCCTTCAGCTCGACGAGCAGGTCCTTGACGGTGTTCGGTTGCTGGTCATCCATGGCCGAGGACCCCCAATGATGTCATGACGAGCAGGATGCACGCCACGCCGGCCAGGTCCATGACGCTCGTGATGATCGGCACGCCCTGGTTGTCCGGGTCCAGGCCGAACCGGTACGTGATCACGGCGAGGTAGTAGCCGACGGCGATCGTCATGGGCGTCACGATGAGGCCGCTCAGCAGGGACCCCCCGATCAGCAGCCCCGCGGAGGGCATCCCCGGGAGGTTGGTCAGCTCGCCGAGGCCCCATGCGATCGCGCCGATCAACGTGAAGACCGCCACGGACAGGACGACCACGATCGAGGCGTCGACGATCGCCGGCGGCTCCGGGCGTCCCCGGGGCGTGATGACACCGATCTGGAGCTTCGACGTGATCCGCGAGGAGAAGATGCCGCCGAGCGCGCCCGCCTGGGACACGAACGGCGGGATCAACGACAGCAGGACGGGCACCGCCGTCAGCTCGGCGAGCCGCGCCTGCTGGAGGCCGCCGGCCATGACGTCGAGGACGGGGGTGAGCAGGATCGTGCCGGTCATCTCCACGACGATCCTGCGCACGACCCGGTCGTGCGTCGTGTACGAGCTGATCGTGACGGCCACGGCGGAGACAAGGGAGATCACCGCAGCGATCGCCGCGACCGTCGGGTCGTGCAGCAGGTACGTCGCCAGGAACAGGCTGGGGATCGTCGTCATGTCGCCGAGCGCCGTGACCATCGGCGTGGAGACCGAGTCGAGGTCCCAGCCGAGCCGGTAGGAAACCGCCGAGAGCCCGACCGTGATCAGCAGGACCAGCACCGACCCGATGCCGCCGCCGATCACCGAGATCACGAGGAGCTTGCCGATCGAGATCGACGGCTGGCCGAACGCCGCGGACGCGAACCGGGCCAGCACCGCGAGCCACAGCGCAGAGGAGAACGTGGTGAACACCGCCACGTTCACGTTCCGGCGGAGCACCCCGCGGGGGCGAAGGTCGAGCGTGAGCAGGCCGGCCGCGTTCGCGGTACCCAGGCGGGCGCCGATCGCACCGAAGATCGTGCCCTTCATCCCGACGGCCGCGGGGATCAGGACCAGCAGTCCCGGGTACGTGGCGAGGGTGCCGGTGAGGTGGGAGAGCGTCAGGCCCGCGACGAAGCCGGCGGCCGTGCTGAGGACGAGCGCGACCAGGCCCTGGCGGAGCGTCCGCTGTTCGGACCGCCAGTAGCCGAGGAGCCGCTTGCCGCGGCGCGCGAGGGCGCGAGGCGTCCGCGCCATCGACACTCCTTCATCGCGAACCCTCCGATCATCGTCCCGAGCCGCCCGATCCGCGGGCGTCGGGCGGGGTAGGGCCCCGGGCAGTATGGCCTCGGGTCACGGTCCAGGGCAACCCTTCCGGGTCATGGGTCCCAATCGTGGGTGACGAAGAGCCAGAAGGCGAGCCCGGCGTCGTCGCCGTAGCGGCGGAACCGGCGCCGGATCTGGTCGTCGGTCGGCGTCGTCCGCCGGCCGGCGAGCCTCGCGTACGTCGGCCTCGTCCAGGAATCGAGGATCAGGCGGGAGTTCCGGCCGAGCGTCATCATCACGTGGGCGGCCGCGTACGGCCCCACGCCGGGCAGTGACAGCAGCAGCCGCTCGACGTCCTCGTCGGGCACGGCGTCGCGCCCGGCGGTGGCGAGCGGCTCGAGGGCTACCTCCCCTTCCGCGACCATCGCGGCCAGCCGCACGAGGTTCGGAGCTCGATAGCCGGCCCGGACGATCTCGCGGTAGAACGCTTCGTCGCGGGACGCCATCATCGCCGGCGAGGGGAAGGCGTTGGCGAGCGGGTCGCCGGATCCGATCGCCGGGTCGCCGAGCTCGCGCACGAGGGCACGGACCATCGTGGTCGTCAGCGCCCACGTGCAGTTCGTGGTGCACACGGTCTTCACCACGTCCTCCCAGACGGTGGGGGACCGGAGCATCCGGCCGGCGCCGGCGGTCGCCCACGACAGATCCGGGTCGGCGGCCGCGAGCGCGTAGAAGTCCGAGAGATCCTGGTCCAGGCGGAGCACGTGCGCCGCGCTCGCTGCGATCGCCGCTCGTTGGGACGCGGAGACCGCGCCACCGCCGAGGGACTCGATGCGAGCGAACCCACGACGTCCCGCGCCGATCCGGACCCGACGCGGCCGCCCGCGCGGCGTCCGCACCGTGAGGTCCAAGGTGCGGCGGTCGATGTCGATCGCGAGCGGGGGCAGGTCCGAGAAGCCGTGTGAGATCAGCGTGCGCCACAGGTCGACGGGCTCGCCGCCAGCGCCGCGGAGCCGGAGCTCGATCGGGGGGACGCTCACCCTGCGCTGCGCTCTCGGTCGCGGTAGGCGCGCACCTTCGCGCGGTTGCCGCACTCCTGCATCGTGCACCAGCGGCCGGAGCGGTTCTTCGATCGATCCCAGAACACGCCGCGGCAGGTCGGGCTCGAGCACTCCTTGAACCGGTCCCACGAGCCGTCGAGTTCGGCGAGGAAGGCGATCGAGAGGATCCGGCCGACCGCGCCCCGGACGTCGCCCGCGGACGGTCGCACGGTCGCCTCCCCGAAGCGGATCTGCAGCCCGGCGGCGAGGCCGGCCGCGTCGAGGAGGTCGACCGCGGCCTGGTCCCGCGGGGCGCCCATGTTCTCGTGGACCCGGCTCCGCAACGCCTCGAGCACCTCGCCCGCCCATCGCAGGTCGCGGGTGGAAGGATCGGCGCCCTCCGGGAGGAGTCCTTGGTCGCGCAGCCACCACCTGAGCGAGGCCGGGCCCGGCGCGATCGGGTCGCGCGCGTCCGAGGCGTGATCGTGCAGCGAGAGGAACCCGCGCACGAGCTCGAGATCCCCCGGAGCGGGCGGCGTCGTATCGCGCTCGTGCGCCGGCTGGAACGCGGCCTCGGCCATCGCGATGAGGGTAGCGGACGAAACCATGGAATGCCACTTGACCGGTTACAGCCGGCCGGGGTAGTGTCGGCGGTAACCAGCGAACCACGATGACTGGTTCGTACCGCGAGCGAGGAGGATCGATGATGCGCCCGAACATCGGCGCCGAGCTGCTGCGGTTGCAGCTCGCCGACCTGCACGAGCGCGTCGGGCATCCACGTCGGCCGATGCGCCGTCAACGTCGGGGGCGGTCGTGAGACCGGTCCGCGCCGGGAACCTGCGTCGGGCACTCGTCCGGTTCTTCGCCGAGCCGCCGAGCCGGCCGGACCGGAACCCCGACGACCACCGGCTGGAGTCCCTCGACGACTGGATCCTCTTCGGTCCCCGGCAACGATGACGGGCTTCGAGGACGGCGCGGCTAGCATGCGGGGGTGCTCGAGCTTACGGACCGCGCGCGGGAGGCGCTCCTCGCATCCCAGTCGGCCGCCCGGCGGTTCGATCCGGGCGCGCACGTGCGGCTGTTCCGGACCGGCGGCCAGCTCCGCACCGCGCTCGTCGACGCCGCGGAGCCCGGCGACGGCGTGGTCACGATCGAGGAGCTGACGCTGTTCGTCCAGCCCGGGATCGTCGGCACGCTCGACGCCGGCGAGCACAACGCGCTGTCGCTCGTGCCCTAGCGGCGATGCCGCTCGTGCGGTCCTCCCCGGGCGGGGATGACGCGCGGACTACACTCGATGGATGCCTGAGCGCGCGCGATCCCCCCGGTCCCTCGCATCGGCCGGCGGCGCGCCGGCCGGCCCGGTCATGGTGATCGGCGGCGCGGAGGACAAGGTCCGGGAGAAGGTCCTCCTCGCGCGCTTCGTTCGGTTCTCAGGGGGAGCCGAGGGCCACATCGTCGTCATCTCCACCGCCTCGTCCCTCGGTGAACGGGCGACAGAGGTCTACCGCGAGCTCTTCGTGGGCATGGGCATCGGCTCGGTCTCCGGCCTGCGACCCGAGGAACGGGAAGAGGCCGACGACGCTGAGGCCGCGCGCATGCTCGCGAGCGCGACCGGCGTGTTCCTCACCGGTGGGAACCAATCGCGACTGACCCAGGTCGTCGCCGGCACGCGCCTGGGCGACGCACTCGCGAACGCGCACGACCGCGGCGCGGTCCTCGCCGGAACGTCGGCCGGCGCCTCGGCGATGGCGTCGCACATGGTTGCCTACGGCCAGCCGGGCGCGACCCCGAAGAACCGGATGGTGCAGTTATCGGCGGGGCTCGGGATCCTCCACGGGATCGTGATCGACCAGCACTTCGAACAGCGGGGCCGGTACGGACGCCTGCTCGCGCTCGTCGCGCAATCGCCGTCGCTGCTCGGCGTCGGCGTGGACGAGGACACGTGCGCGATCGTGTTCGCGGACCAGACGATGCACGTGCTCGGCAAGGGGGCCGTCACGATCGTCGACGGTCGCCACGTCAGGACCGACGCGTACCGGGGGAAAGGGTATAAACCGCTCATGGTCTCGGGCGCGGTCCTGCACTCGCTCCCGTCGGGCTACTGGTTCGATCTGCGCCGGCGCGAGCTGATGGCGGGGTCGCACAGCCGGCTGACCGAGCGGGAGGCATCCGAATAGGTGGCGCGGACGGCCAAGACGTCCTCGGCGACCAGGACGAAGGCTGACCGGGAGCGGACGAAGAAGGGCGGACCCGCCGGCAAGCCGAAGCGGTCGCCCGACCTCAGGATCCTCCAGACGCAGGTCTTCCGTGGCCCGAACTACTGGTCCTACGAGCCGTGCGTCCGGATGCTCGTCGACCTCGGGTCGCTCGAGCACTGGCCGTCGAACACGATCCCCGGCTTCTCCGACCGGCTGCTGAAGGTCCTCCCCGGCATCGCCGAGCACAGCTGCTCGCTCGGACGGCGGGGCGGGTTCGGCGAACGGTTGCAGGAAGGCACGTGGCTCGGGCACGTGGCGGAGCACGTCGCCCTCGAGCTCCAGCGCGAATCCGGCGCGCACATCTCACGCGGCAAGACCCGCGGCGCCGGCCGACCCGGCGTCTACAACGTGATCTACGGCTACGCCGAGGAGCAGGTGGGGATCGCGGCCGGAGCGCTCGCGGTGCGCCTGGTGAATCACCTGGTCGCGCCGGAGGACGGGTTCGACTTCGACACGGCGCTCGAAGCATTGATCCTGCTGGCCGAGCGGCGCCAGTTCGGTCCGAGCACGCAGGCGATCGTCGACGAGGCCGTCTCGCGGGACATCCCGTGGCTCCGGCTCAACGAGCAGTCGCTCGTGCAGCTGGGCCAGGGCAGGTACCAGCAACGGATCCGCGCCACGATGACGTCGAAGACGAGCGCCCTGGCGGTCGACATCGCCTCGGACAAGAAGATGACGAACCGTCTCCTGGCGGCCGCCGGGCTCCCGGTGCCGCGGAGCGAGGTGGTGCGGACCGACGACGAGGCGGCCGCCGCGGCGAGGAGGATCGGGTTCCCGGTCGTCACGAAGCCGCTCGACGGCAACCACGGCCGTGGCGTCGGGCTGGACCTCCGCACCGAGCGGGCGGTGCGCGCCGGTTTCCGGCGTGCGGTCAAGGAATCGCGCCGCGGCGTCGTCGTGGTCGAGACGTACGTGACCGGGAACGACTACCGGGTCCTCGTGATCGGCGGCAAGGTCATCGCGATCGCCGAGCGGGTGCCGGCGCGCGTCGTCGGCGACGGCAAGCGCACGGTCGCGCAACTCGTGGAGCGCACGAACCAGGATCCGCGTCGCGGTATCGGGCACGAGAAGGTGCTCACGCGCATCAAGGTCGACGACGCCGCGATCGAGCTGCTGAAGAAGCAGGGCTACGGGCTCGAGGATGTGCCGCCGCGCGAGGCGATCGTGAAGCTCGCGGCGACGGGGAACATGTCTACCGGCGGGATCTCGATCGACCGGACGTGGGACGCCCACGAGGACAACGTGGAGATCGCCGAGGAGGCGGCCCGCGTGATCGGCCTCGACGTCGCCGGGATCGACTTCATCGCGCCCGATATCGCCGAGCCCGTACGCGAGACGGGCGGGGCGATCGTGGAGGTGAACGCCGCGCCGGGGTTCCGGATGCACACCAACCCCACCGAGGGTGAGGCGCAATACGTCGCGAAGTACGTCGTCGACCTGCTGTTCCCGCCGGGGACGCCGTCCCGGATCCCGATCGTGGCCGTGACCGGCTCGAACGGGAAGACGACGACGACGCGGATGATCGCTCACATCTTCCGGGGCATGGGCCATCACGTCGGCATGACGACGACCGACGGCGTGTACATCGACCAGCGCCTCGTGAAGCGCGTCGACGCGAGCGGCCCGAAGTCCGCGCAGATGGTGTTGCAGAACCCGCGGGTCGACACGGCCGTCTTCGAGGTCGCCCGCGGCGGCATCCTCCGGGAGGGCCTGGGCTACGGGCGCAACGACGTCGGGCTCGTGCTCAACGTCACGGGTGACCACCTCGGTCTGCGCGAGATCGAGACCCTCGAGCAGCTGGCCGCGGTGAAGCAGGTGGTCGTCGAAGCCGTGCCGCGCAACGGCTGGGCGGTCCTGAACGCCGACGATCCGCTCGTGGTCGAGATGCGTCGCGCCAGCAGCGGCAACGTGATCCTGTTCTCGATGCAGCCGGACAACGCCTTCATCGAACGCTGGGTGCGCCGGGGCCGCAAGGCGGTCGTCCTGGAGAAGAGCGATCGCGGTGAACTGATGGTGATCCGCGAAGGCCGCCGGACGATGCCGATCGCCTGGGTCCATTCGCTGCCCGCGACGTTCGACGGTAAGGCCCGCATGATGGTGCAGAACGCGATGGCCGCCGCCGCGGCCGCACATGCGGCGGGCGCCCACCTGCACGACATCCGGCAAGGCTTGCGCACGTTCACCACGTCGATCTATCAGGCGCCCGGACGGTTGAACGTGTTCGATCTGGACGGGGTCACGGTCGTGATCGACTACGCCCACAACGCGCACGGCCTCGAGACGCTCGGGGACTTCGTCGAGCGGATCGTCAACGATCGACCCTCGGGTGGCCGTCCGGGCGAGGCGTCGTGGGCGGCCAACCTCCGCGTCGCGGTCGTCGCAACCGCCGGGGATCGCCGCGACGAGGACATGCGGGACCTCGGGCGCGTGGCCGCGCGGTACTTCGACGACGTGATCGTGCGCGAGGATCGGAACACACGTGGTCGCGAGCCGGGGGAGACGGCGTCGCTGATCATGGAGGGCATCGCGGAGGCGCGCGCCGCGGGCGCGCGTGCGGGCAGCGCCGAGATCGTGCCGGACGAGATGGACGCCGCGCGAACCGCGCTCGACCGTGCCCGCCCGGGCGACCTCGTCGTGCTGTGCGTCGACTACGCGACCGACGTCTTCAAGGAGCTCGAGGCCCGGCGCGGCGTGGCGTCGCCCACCGCGTTGCTCGCCTCCGAGGCCGGCCCGTTCGAGTCGGTCGGCGGCGACATCGACCTGGTGGAGATGCGCCGCGTGGAGCCGCCGCGGTGACGGTCGACACCGCCGAGGTTCGCCGCGTCCTGGAGGAACGTCTGCGCGGGCTCGAGAGCGAGTTGCGCGAGCTTACGGCGGTGCCGCGCGACCCGGCGGCCGTGTCGTTCGGCAAGCGGATCGGCGACGGCACGACCGAGGCGGTCGAGCGGATCGCGAAGGTGGGCACGGCCGAGCAGCTGGACGCGATGCGCGCCGACGTCGTCCGGGCGCTCGAGAAGCTCACGGACGGCACGTACGGCCTGTGCGACCGGTGCGGGGCCCTGATCCCGGAGGAGCGCCTGGCCGCGCGCCCGTGGTCGGTCCTGTGCGTCCGGTGCGCGTCGCTGCGGAGCTGAAGGCTCAGTACTGGCCGGGCGCGAACCAGCCGCCGTGCCCCTCGACGAGCTCGTTGCACTCGTCCGGTCCCCACGATCCCTTCGGATAGGGCATGACGGGCGGCGGATCGTCGAGCAGCGGCTCCACGATCCGCCACGTCTCCTCGATCGCGTCCTGCCGGGGGAACAGCGTCGAGCGTCCGCCCAGCGCGTCCAACAACAGCCGTTCGTACGGGCCGGGCGCGGCGCCGAGCTGTTCGTCGAAGTCGAGGTCGAGATGCACCGATTGCGTCGCCGCCTCGCCCGGCTTCTTGAGCAGCAGGCCGATGCTGGCGCCCGCGTCCTCGCCGATCCGCACCTTCAGGTGGTTGTGGTGCCGGAGCGGCCGCACGCCGTCGCTCAGCCGGATCGCCGGCGGCTTGCGGAAGCGGATGTCCACCTCGGTCCCGCTCATCGACAGTGACTTGCCGGCCCTGATGAAGAACGGGACGCCGTCCCACCGCCAGTTCTCGATGCGGAGCTTCAGCGCCACGAACGTCTCGGTGGTCGAGTCGGGCGCAACGCCCTCGACGTCCCGATAGCCGTCGTACTGACCCCGGACGTAGTGGGACGGGTCGGCGGCGGGCATCGCGCGGAACACGTCGAGGCGACGATCCTCCACGGCGTCGGTCCCGCCCGCCGGCGCCTCCATCGCCACGAGCGACAGCACTTCGAGCAGGTGGTTCTGGACGACGTCGCGCAGGCATCCGACGGCGTCGTAGAAGCGGCCGCGGTCCTCGACGCCGAAGCTCTCCGCCATCGTGATCTGCACGGAGCTGACGTGATCGCGGTTCCACAGCGGCTCGAAGATCGCGTTCGCGAACCGGAGGTACACGATGTCCTGCACCGGCTCCTTGCCCAGGAAGTGGTCGATCCGGAAGATCTGGTCCTCGCGGAGGACCACGTGGAGCTCGTCGTTGAGGGCTCGCGCCGACGCGAGGTCGGTGCCGAACGGCTTCTCGATCACGATGCGCGCCTCGTGGGTCAGCCCGGCGTCGGCCAGCTGGGTCACGACGTGCGCGAAGAGCTCGGGAGGGATCTCGAGGTAGAACAGCGGGCGGCGGGCGTCGCCCATCGCGGCGCGGATCCCGTCGTACGTCTCCGGCTGATCCACGGCCCCCGCGACGTAGTGCAGCCGCGCGGCGAGCCGGGCGTAGACCTCGTCGTCGACGGTCACCGTGGCGGCGATCGCGGCCCGTGCGAGGGTCCGGAGCCCATCGTCGTCCAGCTCGGTCCGCCCCACGCCCACGATCGGGACGTCCAGGAGGCGCCGCCGCTCGAGCTGGTACAGGGCGGTGAAGGTCTTCCGCCGTGCCAGGTCGCCCGTGATCCCGAAGATCACCAGCACGTCCGAGTGCACGTCGGTCATCGCCCCTCCGATCGGCCGGCCCGCTGACACGGGCGCGGGAACGAGGATACGGTCGCGGCGACGGAAGGAGACGAGATGATGACCGACACACCCACGGAACTGGGCATGGTGGGCCTGGGCCGGATGGGATCGAACATCGTCCGCCGCCTGATGCGCGAGGGCCATCGCTGCGCCGCGTTCGACGTGAACCCGGACGCGGTCTCGACCCTCCGCACGGAGGGCGCGACCGGCGCGGGCTCGCTGGCCGAGCTGGCCGCCGCGCTCGATCCCCCCCGGAACGTCTGGGTGATGGTGCCGGCCGGCGCGCCCACCGAGGAAGCGGTCCGTGGGCTCGGCGAGGTCCTCGAGCCCGGGGACGCCGTGATCGACGGCGGGAACACGTACTACCGCGACGACGTCCGACGCGCAGCCGCACTGGGGGACAAGGGGATCGCGTACGTCGACTGCGGCACCTCGGGCGGCGTCTTCGGGCTCGAGCGCGGCTTCTGCCTGATGATCGGCTGCGACGACGACGCCGTCTGGAACCGCCTCGAGCCGATCTTCCGTTCGCTCGCGCCCGGCGTGGATGCCGCTCCCCGGACCCCGGGGAACAGCGGCGAACCGGCGATGCAGGAGATGGGCTACCTCCGCACCGGTCCCGTCGGCGCGGGGCACTTCGTGAAGATGGTGCACAACGGGATCGAGTACGGCCTCATGGGCGCCTACGCCGAGGGACTGAACATCCTGCGGCACGCGAACGTCGGCGCGACCGCGGTGGCGGCCGACGCGGAGACCGCGCCGCTCGGGGATCCCTCCTTCTATCGCTACGACATCGACGTCGCCGCCGTCAGCGAGCTCTGGCGGCGCGGCAGCGTCGTGGCGTCGTGGCTCCTCGACCTCACCGCCTCGGCCCTGCGGGCATCGCCGGACCTGGCGGGGTTCGCCGGCCGTGTGTCCGACTCCGGCGAGGGCCGGTGGACCGCGATGGCGGCGATCGAGGAGGGCGTGCCCGCGGAGGTGCTCACCGCGGCGCTGTACGCGCGGTTCTCCTCCCGAGGACAGGCGGGCTTCGCGGACCAACTGCTCTCGGCGATGCGCAGCCAGTTCGGTGGCCACGTGGAGAAGCCTGCGTGACGCTGCGGATCGAGGTCTTCGACGATGCGGAGGCAGCGGCGCGCCGCGGCGCCGAGGTGATCGCGGAGACGGCCAGGTCGTGCGCCGCGGCGGGCCGGCGGTTCGCGTTCGCGGCCTCGGGCGGCTCGACCCCGTGGCCGATGTTCGAGGTGCTCGCCGGGATGCAGGTTCCGTGGGCGATCGTCGATCTGTTCCAGGTCGATGAGCGGATCGCGCCCGACGGCGACCCCGACCGGTCGATGACGCATCTCCGCGACGCGCTCCTCCCGGCGGCGGCGGCCGCCTCGTGGCACCCGATGGACGTGACGGCGCCGGACCCGGAGGCCGCGGCGGCGGCGTACGCCGCCGCGCTGCCCGCGCGGTTCGACCTGCTGCATCTCGGGATCGGACCCGACGGCCACACAGCCTCCCTCGTGCCGGGCGACCCGGTCCTCGACATCACCGATCGCGACGTCGCGGTCACGGACGCGTACCAGGGGCGGCGCCGCATCACGCTCACGTTCCCGGCGATCGACCGGGCGGTCAGCGCGATGTGGTTCGAACTCGGCGCGGACAAGCGCGAGTCGCTCACGAAACTGGCGGCGGGCGATCGGTCGATCCCCGCGTCCCGGGTCGGCACTCCCGACCAGCTGCTGGTCTGCGACCGGGAGGCGGCGCCGGTCTCACGCGCGTGAGCGCGCCGCAGCCCGCGCCAGGCGCCGCACGTCGGCCGGCGTGAGTCGCCGTCCGCCGTGCGCGGCCAGCCAGCGGAACAGCTGCGGCCGCATGCCCAGGGCGGTGACCCCGATCACGTCGCCGGGACGGGAGGCCGCGAGCATCTGCTGGAGCGCATGCAGCTCGCCGCGGTACCGGGGCGGGTGCGGCACCCCGGCCGTCGCCGCCGCCGTGGCCAGCCGATCGTAGACCTGCTGCGCGCTCCGCCCGCGCGTGTAGTGCGGCAGGTCGGCGATGCCGAGGTGATGGGATCCGACCGCGGCCCGGACGGCGAACCCGTGCATGATCTCGTCGGTGCGGTCGCCCGCCGTGCAGATCGACAGCCAGACGTCGGCGTTCCGCGGCCGGAGCCCGGCGAGGATCTCGGTCAGCCCGAGCATGCCGGCTTCGTTGTGCGCGTAGTCGATCACCACGGTCCGGCGGTCCAGGGAGAAGAGGTTGGCGCGTCCCGGGTTGCGCTCCTGGTCCGGAACGAACGTGCGGAGCCCACGGGCGACGGATCTGGCCGGGAGCCCGACGGCGAGCGCCGCCGAGGCGGCCGCCAGCGCGTTGGCGATGAAGATGCTCGACAGGCCGGCGATCGTGACCGGGACGTCCGCGGTCGCGAGCAGCGGATGCAGCTGCTGTCCTTCGAGCCACGAGATCCGACCGTCGACCACCGTGGTCGCACGGCCGTGTTCGGCGAGGGTTTCGCGGATCGCGGGGTGCTCCGGATCGAGCGACCAGACCCAGATCCTGCCGCTCGCGTGGCGCCGCATCGCCAGGACGCGCGGGTCGTCGGCGTTCAGCACGTCCCACCCGTCGGGGCGCGTGATGCGGGTGATCGTGGCCTTGACCTCCGCGAGCTGATCGACCGTGTCGATCCCGTGCAGCCCGAGGTGATCGGCCGACACGTTCGTCACGACCGCCACGTCGTTGTGCCGCACGCCGATGCCGCGGAGCAGGATGCCGCCTCGCGCCGTCTCGAGCACGGCGACGTCCGGGTGTGCGGCGAGCGCGATCCCCGCGCCGCCGAACCCCGAGTAGTCGCCCTTCTTCACCCGCCGGTCGTCGCGGTAGACGCCGTCGGTGCTCGAGTACGCGACGTGCCGACCCGAGGTCCGAACGATGTGCGCGAGTAGCCGCACCGTCGTCGTCTTCCCGTTCGTGCCCGTCACCTGGATCACGGGGACGTCCGGATCGGAAACGGTGGGCTCCGGCCCGGGATCGGCGGTGACGACGGCGTCCGCCGCCTCGCGCACAACGCGGGCCGGCGATCGCCGGAGCGCCTCGCCCATCCCGCGGGCCGAGGCGCGGGCGAGGGCCTCGGCGGAGCCGCGGCGTCGCCAGGGGAAGGCCACCACGACCTCGTCGGGAGCCGCGCCCGGTCGACCCCGGACGGCCAGCCGGCGCACCCCTGCCTCCGCCGCGACCGCGCGCGTGAGCGCGGCGGCGATCTTCGCGACCGCCCTGCGGCGACGCTCCGTGCCGGCGCCGCCGGCCGTCCCCGGCACGCCGAGGGCCTCCATCGCGCGCTGCACCCGCTCCTCGCCGGCGCGCAGCCACCCCGGCGCGGCAACCGTGAGCTTCATGGCCGGGCGCGGGAAGTAGATGTTCGGCCCGTCGAGGATCCGGAGCTCGACGCCGGTGGCGCTCGCCGGCCTTCCCATGGCGGGCAGGGTAGTCAGCCGTCGGCGGCCACGCGACCGGTTCCGGCCACGTCCGCGTCGTAGTGCCGGAGCTCGGGATACAGCGCGCCGGTCGCGAACGCGCCGACGATGCACGCGAGGCCCCCGGTGATCACGCTGAAGGTCGGGGACACCGCCGCGGCGACCAGGCCGGCCTCCAGGTCGCCGAGCTTCGGGCCGCCCGTCACGACCAGCATGAAGATGCCGGAGAGGCGCCCGCGCAGCGCGTCGGGCACGGTCACCTGCAGGATCGTCGAGCGGAAGATCGCGCTGATCACGTCGGCGGCGCCGGCGATCGCCAGGAACACGAGCGCGAGCGCCAGGTTCGCACCGACCGCGCCGAACGCCGCGATCGCCGCACCCCAGCCCACGACCGCCCAGATCACCGCGACGCCTTGCCGCCGGATCCGGGTCACCGGCCCCGCCGTCAGCGCCTGGATCAGCGCGCCGACGGCCGGCGCGGCGAACAGCAGCCCGACAACGGCGGGTCCGCGGTCGAACTGCTCCACCGCGAGGACCGGGAACAGCGCCTGCGGCATCCCGAAGATCATGGCGATGAGATCGATCACGAAGGTCGACTGCAGCAGGCGGTGGCCCGCGACGTAGCGGAACCCCTCCTTGACGGCGCGGACACCCACCGGCCGCGCCTCGCCGGCGAGCGGCTCCGGCGGGAGTGGGTGCATCGCGAGCGCCGCGACGAGCAGGCCGGCGTAGCTCACGAGGTCCACGACGTAGGCGGCGGTCGGGCTGCTCACCGCGATCAACAGCCCCGCGAGCGCGGGCCCGACGATGCCGGTCGTCTGCCACAGCACCTGGTTCAGCGCGACGGCCTGCGGCATGAGGTCGTTGCCCACCAACCGCGGGGTGGCGGCCTGCCGGGCGGGGCCGTCGATCGAGGCCAGCAGCCAGGTCAGCAGGTTCGCGCCGTGCAGCAACGCGAGGGATGGGTGCCCGCCGACCGCACCCGCGACGAGCACGCTCGAGACCCCGATATGCCCGACCTGGGTCCACGCGAGGACCCCCCGCCGGTCGTGCGCGTCGATGAAGGAGCCGCCGATGAACACGCCGGCGAAGCTCCCGATCAGGCCCGAGACGCCGAGCAACCCGACCTGCGCCGGCGAGCCGGTCAGCGCGTAGACCTGGATGTACAGGGCGACCTTCGCGAACTGCGACCCGAGCGCGGAGACGAACGAGCCGCCCCAGAGCAGGCGGAAGTCGCGCGAGACGCGCAGCGGTGTGACGTCGGTCGCGATGCGCCGGAGTCGGCCCCCCACGGGCCGACGCTACCAAGCGTCAGCCAGAAGCTCGGGCGAGCGCGTCGTCGAGGACGTCGAGCCCTTCATCGAGCAGGGCGTCCTCGATCGTGAGCGGGGGCAGGAGGCGGATCACGTTCCCGTACGTGCCGGCGGTCAGCACGATCACGCCCTCCTCGAGGCAGCGTTTCGCGATCGCACCGGTCGCCGCATCGGCCGGCGCCTTCGACGTCCGGTCGGTCACGAGCTCGATCGCGTTCATCGCGCCGCGGCCGCGGACGTCGCCGATCAACGCATGCGCGCCTGCCATCGCGGTGAACCGCTCGCGGATCCGTCCGCCGATCCGGCGCGCGCGCTCGAGCAGGCCGTCGCGCTCGATCACGTCGAGCACCGCGAGCGCCGCCGCCGCCGCGACGGGATTGCCGCCGTACGTGCCGCCGAGCCCGCCGACGTGCACGGCGTCCATGAGCTCCGCCCGGCCCGTGATCGCGCTGATCGGCAGGCCGCCGCCGAGCGACTTCGCGCTCGTGACGATGTCGGGTCGGACGTCCTCGTCCTCGATCGAGAACCACCTGCCGGCCCGGCCCATCCCCGTCTGGATCTCGTCGGCGACGAACACGATCCCGTTCTCGGCGCAGAACGCGGCGATGCCTCGCACGAAGCCCGGCGCAGGAACGATGAATCCGCCCTCGCCCTGGATCGGCTCGAGGACGACGCACGCGATGTCGTCCTCGCCGATGTGCTTGTGCATCTCGTCCACCGCGTACGCGAGCGCCTCCTCGGCGCATCGCTCCGGCCCGCCCGGCCAGCGGTACGGGTACGCGAACGGCAGCCGGTAGACCTCGGGCGCGAACGGACCCATGCCGTGCTTGTAGGGCATGACCTTCGCGGTGAGCGACATACCCATCAGCGTCCGGCCGTGGAACGCGTGGTCGAACGCGACGACCGCGCTCCGCCCCGTCGCCCGGCGGGCGATCTTCACCGCGTTCTCGACCGCCTCCGCGCCGGAGTTCGCGAACATCGTCTTCGCCGGCCCGTCGATCGGCGCGATCGCGTTCAGCCGCTCGGCGAGCTCGATGTACGGCTCGTTCGCGCTCACGTGGAAACAGGTGTGCGTCTCGAGCTCCAGCTGGCGCTGGGCCGCAGCCACCACCTCCGGTGCGGTGTGCCCCACGTTCAGGGTGGCGATGCCGGTCGCGAAGTCGATCAGCCGGTTGCCGTCGACGTCCTCCACGATCGAGCCGGATGCGCGCGCCGTGACGAGCGGGTGGATGTTGCCGACGCCGGCGGGGACCGCCGCCGCGCGACGGGCGAACCACTCGCGGCTCTTCGGCCCGGGGATCTCGGTGAGGATCTTCCGTTCCTGCGGGATGTCCACGATGCGCGCCTCCTCGGTCGTTCCGGTCGGGCGGCAGGGAGCTGGGTTCGCCCTCCGCGCACCGGCGCCTGCAGTCTGCGCCCGGCGACGCCGGGCTGTCAGGCGTTGCGGTGGCGTGGATGAGGCCTTCGGCTTGTACGCGATGTCGAAACGGTGCCGGTCGGATGCGCCTCGGGGCCGGGCCGTTGCGCCGTTCCGTACAATCCGTTGGTGGCCGTCACGGTCGACGATATCGTCGCGATCCCGGGTCTCGCGCTGCGGCTGCTCGCCGGCGAGGACGCCGCCGACCGGCCGGTCCGGTGGGTCCACGCGAGCGAACTCGAGGACCCGACACCGTGGCTCCGCGGGGGCGAGCTGATCCTCACCACCGGCATGGGCGTCGGCGACACGCCGGCCGCGCAGCGCGCGTACCTCCGCCGCCTGGTCGACGCGGGGATCAGCGGCGTCGGCTTCGGGCTCGGGTTCGGCCACGACCGGGTGCCCCGTGCGCTCGTGATGGAGGCGGCGAAGCACGCCGTGCCGCTGTTCGAGGTCCCGTATCCCGTGCCGTTCATCGCGATCACCGAGGCGGTGTTCACGAAGCTCCTCGCCGAGCAGTACGACGTCCTGCAGCGGGCCGTCGAGGCGCAGCACGTGCTCACGGCCGCGGTCCTCGAGGGGGAGGGCGTCGACGGGATCGCGTCCTCGCTCGCGGCGGTGACGACCGGCTGGGTCTTGCTGCTCGACCTGCACGGGCAGGCGCTGGCGGCAACGGGTCGCGCGGCGCAGCTGCGGCAGGGCTCCGTATGGAGCGAGCTCCAGCGGTCGCGGCCCGAGGGGTCGAGCTTCTCACTGACCCTCGTGGATCGTGGGCACCACATCTGGGTCCAGCCCGTGGGCGCGCACGGACGGACCGAGGCGTTCCTCGCCGTCGGCAAGACCGAGCAGCCGAGCCAGCTCGACCGGATCGTGGCGGGCCACGCGCTCAGCCTGTTCGCGATCGAGCTCGCGACGTCCAAGGCCGTCGCCGACGCGGAGCGCCGTCTCCGGGGGGACCTGCTCGACGAGCTGATCGCCGGGCGGCTGTCGCCGGGGGACGCGGCGCGCGGGCTCGGTCGGTTCGGGTTCGGCGACGGGCACCTCGTCGCGATCGCGCTCGAGGCGGCCGGTGGGGACGTCGAGGCCGACCGGCTCGCGCTCGCCGCCACGGACGCGAGCTCCCGGCGCGGCGGCGGGTTCCTCGTGGCCGCCCAGGACGAGGGCATCGCCCTGCTCCTGCCCACCGATCCCGAGCTCGACCTGGCCGAGCTGGCGAAAGAGATCGGGCGGCGGGTGGGGGCCGAGCTCCGTACGGGGTCGGGCTCGCCGGTCGGAGCCGAGGACGTCGGGCGATCGCTCCGCGAGGCGCGGTACGCGCTGCGGGTCTGCCGGCTCGAGGGGTGGCCGCATGCCGGGTTCGAGGATCTGGGGACCTACCGGCTGCTCCTGAGCATGAGCGAGCCCGACGCGCTGCGCGCGTTCGCCGACGCGCTGCTCGCGCCGCTCGACGGGTACGACCGCGACCAGCACGGGGATCTCCTCCCGTCGCTGCAGGCCTTCCTCGAGCACAACGCACGGTGGGAGAGCGCCGCCGCCCAGCTGTACGTCCACCGGCACACGCTCCGCTACCGCATGCGCAAGGTCGAGGAGCTGACCGGACGCGACCTGACGAGCTCGTTCGACCGGATGGAGTTCTGGCTGGCGCTCCGTGCCCGCGACCTCCTGTCGACCCGCGACCCCTGAGGCCGGCGTGGGCCGGCCGCGTTGGCCGGGCCGGACAAGTGGGCGGGCGAGGGGTGTCGTCATGGCGGGTGGTCCTTCGAGGCCCCGACGCGGGATACTTCCTTCCTACGGTTCGGCGATCGGCGTCCATCGGTAGGAGGGGAACATGGCGGACAGCTATCAGATGTTCATCGGCGGCGAGTGGGTCAACTCCTCGACCGGCGAGACCCGCGACATCATCAGCCCGCACACCGGCGCGGTCATGGCCACGGTCCAGGAAGGATCGGCAGAGGACACGAACCGGGCCGTCTCGGCCGCGAAGAAGGCGTTCGAAGAGACGTGGTTCGACACGACGCCGAAGGACCGGCAGCTGGCCCTGCTCAAGCTGGCGGACGCGATCGAGGAGCATGCCGACGAGATCGTGAAGATCGAGGCGGAGAACGCCGGGAAGCCGGCCGAGGTCACGATGTCGGAGGAGATCCCGCCGATCGTCGACAACATCCGCTTCTTCGCCGGCGCCGCCCGGATGCTCGAGGGGCGTTCGGCCGGCGAGTACATGGCGGGGTTCACCTCGTTCATCCGGCGGGAGCCGATCGGGGTGGCCGGACTGATCGCGCCGTGGAACTACCCCCTGATGATGGCGATCTGGAAGATCGGCCCGTCGCTGGCGACGGGCAACACGGTGGTCCTCAAGCCGTCCGAGCTCACGCCGCTGACGGCCCTCAAGATGGCCGAGCTGGCCGCGGACATCTTCCCGCCGGGCGTCTTCAACGTGATCACCGGCGATGGTATCCCCGTGGGCGACACGATCGTGCGGCACCCCGACGTCGGCATCGTGTCGCTGACCGGCGACGTGAACACCGGCAAGCTGATCCACGAGAACGCCAGCGCGAGCCTCAAGCGGGTCCACCTGGAGCTCGGCGGTAAGGCGCCGGTGATCGTCTTCGACGACGCCGACCTCGACGCGGCGGTCGAGTGGATCTCGATCGCGGGCTACTTCAACGCGGGGCAGGACTGCACCGCCGCGTGCCGTGTGCTGGTAGGGGAGAAGGTCTTCGACAAGATCCTCGCCGACCTCGTGCCGGCGGTCGAGGGCATCAAGGTCGGCGGCGCGTTCGAGCCGGACGTCGCCGTGGGCTCGATGATCTCGAAGGAGCAGCTCGAGCGGGTCGAGGGCTTCGTGGACCGCGCGAAGGACTCCGGCGCGGAGATCCTCACCGGCGGCAAGGCGATGGACTCCGACGGCTTCTACTACTCCCCGACCGTCGTCGCGAACCCGGCGCAGGACTCCGAGATCGTCCAGCGTGAGGTGTTCGGTCCCGTCGTGACCGTGCAGCGCTTCTCCGACGAGGAGCAGGCGCTCGCGTGGGCCAACGGGGTCGACTACGGCCTGGCGTCGTCGGTATGGACCCGCGACGTTGGCCGCGCGATGCGGATGGCCCGGCGGCTCCAGTACGGCTGCGTGTGGATCAACACCCACATCCCGCTGACGCCCGAGATGCCGCACGGCGGCTACAAGCAGTCGGGGCACGGCAAGGACATGTCCGTCTACTCGCTGGAGGACTACACCAACATCAAGCACGTGATGGTGTCCCTGGACTAGCGACACCGCGCGAACGAGTGGCGGCGGGGCGTCCGGTGGGAGCCCCGCGCCGTGGAGGTGACCGAACACGATGGCAGTACGCCCGTACCTCGTGAACGGGGAGTGGCGCACCGGCGAAGGGACCCTGACGGTGCGGAACCCCTACGACGACGTCGTGGTGGCCGAGATCGGCGTGCCGACCGAGGCCGACGTCGAGGAGGCCACGGCCACGGCCGCCGCGACGTTCGAGGAGTCGAAGAAGCTCTCGGTGGCCGATCGCTCCGTCGCCCTCGATCACATCTCGCGGCGGCTCGCGGAGACGCTCCCGGAGAACGCCGAGCTGATCGCCCGCGAGGGCGGCAAGCCGCTGAAATGGGCGACGGTGGAGGCGACGCGGGCGATCTCGACGTTCCGTTGGGCCTCCGAGATCCTGCGCGCCGGCGACGACGAGCTGGTCCGTCTAGACACCGAGGCCTCGCTCGGGTCACGGATCGGGTTGATCCGGCGCTTCCCCTACGGGCCGGTGCTCGGGATCACGCCGTTCAACTTCCCACTGAACCTCGTCGCGCACAAGGTGGCCCCGGCGCTCGCGACCGGCTCGCCGATCGTCGTGAAGCCGGCCAGCTACACGCCGCTCGGCGCCTTGCGCCTGGCCGAGTTCTTCGCGGAGACGGATCTGCCGAAGGGGATGTACCAGGTGCTGCCGGTCCCCTCGAAGGTCGCCGACGGCATGGCGCGCGACGATCGCTACCGGAAGATCTCGTTCACCGGTTCCGCCGCGATCGGCTGGTACCTGAAGGGCCTGGACCCGAAGAAGCGCGTGACGCTCGAGCTGGGCGGGAACGCCGGCGTGATCGTGCACGCCGACGCGGACCTCGACCTCGCGGCGCAGCGGATCGCGTTCGGCGGGTACTACCAGGCCGGCCAGAGCTGCATCAGCGTCCAGCGCGTCCTCGTCTCGAGCGAGATCTACGACGACTTCGCCGTTCGTCTGACGAAGCAGGTCGAGCAGCTGAAGACCGGCGACCCGATGGATCCGACCGTCGACGTCGGTCCGGTGATCGAGCGCAAAGAGGTCGACCGGATCGCCGCGTGGGTCGACGAGGCCGTCGCCGGCGGCGCCGAGGTCCTCACGGGCGGCAAGGGCGACGGGCCGTTCTTCCAGCCCACGCTGATCTCGCGGACCACGCCGGAGATGAAGGTGCGGTGCGAGGAGGTCTTCGGGCCCGTCTGCACGATCAGCCCGTACCAGACCTTCGAGGAGGCGCTCGCCGAGGTGAACAACTCGAAGTACGGATTGCAGGCGGGCGTGTTCACGAACGACATCGACCGCGCGTTCGAGGCGCACCGGACGCTCGACGTCGGTGGCGTGATCGTGAACGACGTGTCGGCGTTCCGGGCGGACCAGATGCCGTACGGCGGCTCGAAGGACTCCGGCTTCGGCCGCGAGGGGCTCCGTTACGCGATGGAGGAGATGACCGAGCCCCGCATCATGGTCCTGTCGCACGTGCCGCTGTAGGCGCGCCGCGGGGCGTCGGCGGCGTTAGCCTTCTGGCGTGCTCAACGACCCGTGGATCTATGGCGTGCTGCCCTTCGTCACGATGGCGGCGCTCGGCGCGGGGCTCATCGTGCTGTTCCGACAGCGCAGCGCCGCGCGTCGCAACGGGCGGCCCGGCGCGACCGCCGAGCCTGGGCTGGCCGCCCCGCCCCGCGACCGTCGCGCTCGCCCGCCGCGGCCCTGGTGGGGCAACCCGCTGCTGTGGCTCGGGCTGTGCCTCGTGTTCCTCGTTCTGGGCTGGGCGGTGTGGCCGGGGCTGTTCGGTGGCGTGTTCATCTTCCTGCCGTTCGTCTGGGTCTGGCGGCCGCGCCACGATCCGCGGATGGACCCGAGGACGAACGGCCACACGTCCCGCGACGCCGGCTCCTTCAGCGGCGATTGAGCACCCGGTCGGCGAAGGCGCCAACGACGCCGGCCGCCTCTTTCTCGCGCCGCCAGAGGTAATGGTCGGTGCCGGGCAGGATCACGGCCTCGCCGTGGGGGAAGGACGCGGCGAAGGCCCGCACCTCGTCGCTCGGCGCGTAGACGTCTCCCTCGCCGGCGACCAGGAGCACCGGGCGCGCGAAGACGCGGAGCTCCGCGGCCTCGGGCAGCCGGGGTAGCTCGACGTCGCCGGGCCGAAGCGGCATCCCGAGCAACGCGAGCCCGTCGACCCGTTGATCGTCCAGCGCCTCCCGGAGCGCGACGCTGGCGCCGAAGGACCAGCCCACGACGAGCGTGCCGGCCTCGGCCGGCACGCGCTCGCGGACGAGCCCGATCGCGGCGCGCGCGTCGCGGAGCTCGTCGCGCCCCCCGCCGTAGGTGCCGGCCGAGCCCATCACGCCGCGGAAGTTGAAGCCGAGGACGGCGCACGCGTGCGCGGCGGCAAGCTCGTTCCGGATCGCCCACAGGATCGGATGGTCCTTCGATCCCCCGTGCTTCGGGTGGGGATGGCAGATCACGACGGCGCCGCGCGGCTCGCCATCTGGCATGCGGAGCTCGCCCTCCAGGCGGACGCCGTCCTCGGTCGTGAACGACACGGTCTGCATCGGTCTGGCACCATCGGAGCATGACGAGGGGCGAACGCCAACCGGCGACCGGGTTCGCCCTGCGCGACCCGTACCCCTGGGCCGATCTCGTGGCCCTGGCGCGCCAGGGCGAGGCCGGCGGCTACGACACGCTGTTCATGCCCGAAACCGGCTCGCGAGACGTCCTCGCGGCCCTGATGGGCCTGGCCGGCGAGACCGACGGGCTCCTCCTGGGCAGCGGGATCCTCCCCGTGCCGTCGCGGGCGCCCCAGCTCCTGGCCGCCGCCGCCGCCACCGTGCAGGAGCGGTCCGACGGCCGCCTGCTCCTGGGCCTCGGCACCGGGCCGTCGATCCCGGGCGCCCTCGAGCGGCTCCGGACGGTCGTGGTCGTGGTCCGGCGGCTCCTGTCGAGCGGGGAGGCCATCCTGGACGGCCGGGAGCTCCGGCTCGGGCTCGTGCCCGAGACGCCGCCGCCGATCTGGCTCGCGGCGCTGGGGCCGAAGGCGGTCCGGATGGCCGGCGAGCTCGCGGACGGCGTCCTGCTGAACTGGTGCACGCCGGAACGGGTGCGGGAGGCGCGCGAGCAGGTTGCCGAGGGGGCCCGGGCGGCCGGGCGTGACCCCGCCGCGGTCACGGTCGGCGTCTACGTCCGGGCCTGCCTGCACCCCGACGTGATGGCCGCGATCGACGCGGTGCAGGCGATGGCGGGCCTGTACGCGACGTATCCCGCCTACGCTCGGCAGTTCGCGGCGATGGGGTTCGGCGACGACACCGAACAGGCGGCCGCCGCGTTCCGCGCCGGGCGGCACCAGGATGTGCCCGAGCGGCTGGCCCGGGCGGTCTGCCTCGTCGGCGATCCCGGCGAGGCCCGGGCGCGCCTGGACGACTTCCGTCGCGCCGGCGCCGACCT
>Ga0335084_10000814_pt1 | contig 27743 bp, 36 predicted proteins | sample Lox_Sample_44_FD_206721 | JGI IMG/M metagenome (GOLD analysis project Ga0335084, IMG submission 206721) | Soil microbial communities from Loxahatchee National Wildlife Refuge, Florida, United States - Lox_Sample_4.4 | ecosystem: Environmental > Terrestrial > Soil > Wetlands | place: USA... | reverse complement strand
ATGTGGCTACAGGAGCAATCTTAGATTTACCTTTAAAAGACCCATTTACTTTTTCTACCGAACACGAGATGATCGGGATATTATCAGACCAGAATGGGTTGCGCTTGCACCCGATAACCTTATCTACGCCAGCAAAAAAGATACGATGAAGTCTAGATTTTTTGTCAGTAGTAAGCTTAGTCCAAGTCTCATATATCTGTGCACACTTGACGCCACTGCCATCTGACTTAATACCAGCAGCGTCAATCATATCTTTGCTAGTATCTTTCCTACCAAATTTCTTTGGTTGGTTCATTTCCTTAAGTAGCTCTTCACCCCGTTTCTTATCGATGTACTTATCTGCTATCATCTGCTGAAGCTTAGCTTTAGACCAGCGACGAATAACAGTTACCGAACCACCTTTGTCAAGAGCATCTTCTATAGATGAAGCAGTTGCAGGGAGAATAAGAATATCTACATCGCTAATGACTTCTACAGTTGGATAGCCTTCAACAACAGTTTGCTCTTCTATATCATCAACTGTCTCAAGAGGATCAACAATCTGAGGGTCTATCTGCGGTGCACGTGGCACGCGGACAACAACTTCCTTCTCCGTCTTCTTCCAATCCACATAGACAGTATACTGCCCCTCCACATCACCCGAGCGCATGAGCATAGGCACGATGTCCGTTTGCATCTTGCACTTGCGGATATAAAACTCTAAGAGGGATATAGTTGCGTTGGGAATGTTACCATCTTCAGTAACAACATCAACGTAACGACCTGATTGTGGGAAGATCTGATTGGAGAAGCGAGTTACACGGGCATTCACTGCATCATAAACTATCGGGACATATATCTGCGAGTTACCAGTATAGAACTGGCAATGGTTAAGTTTGGTGTTATAGCAATCCCAATAATCGGCAATAGCATCCGCTCGGTTCGACTGAGAGTCGAACCCACTCTCGACTTCTCGATATAACTTTACAAGAGTATCTTGGAACTCGGACTTATCGCAAAGCTCTTCATCTCTCGATAGCTCAGGGCTATCTTCGTTCAGAGACTTAAGCGATGTCCCCCTTAGATCCTTGCTTCTTCGGTTTGGTTTCATTTACCGTAGTAGTTTCCTCAACGGGAGGGAGGGAATCAGTGGTAGGAGTAGAGAGGTCATCCGTATCAGCAGTAAGGTGATTGAGATGAACAGCCTTTTCCTTTAGCTGAGTAAGCAGAGCAGCAGCATTCCCATCTTGAGTACTGTGGGCATAGTGCAATAGCTTATCTAGGAGGTCATGCAAAAGATCAACGAGCTTCATTTCTATCTTCTCGCCGTTAGGTATGATGATCCATCGTTCGCGACACCATAATGCCTATCCGTCTGGCTGTCAATGGCGAAGTCGCTTGAGGCGATTGCTGTGCACAGGGCATCGACCAGCGTGGCGTAGCCGTTGCGCACAGGCGTTGGCTTAGGGATGCCGGACCGATGATGATCGGCGCAGAAGCCCCCTGAGAGGGCACGCAGCGTCCAAGATGCCCGTGGAGAGACGATCAGCCCCGGTCGCCCGTGCGGGAGGCTCTGCAAGGCACCACGGACCATTTCTAGCCCTCTGGCGAGCGGCCCGCCCTGGTGGAGGCGTATCGGGATCGCCGACGCTGCTGCGCGCAAGCCTGATGTGCTGTAGGTGGCGAAATGCTCGGGCGGAGCAATGGGTCTCGCGGGTGTGGAAGTGTGGGAAGCGGCATAGCGCAACAGATCGGCAAGGGTGCTGCCAGGGTCGCCCTCAAGCATCCAGTCGGCAAGCACATGATAGCGCGAGCGGATCAATTGCACAAGGACACCGGCAGTGAAGCGGTTCTCAGAATGAATTGCGAGAGTAAGAGGGTAGCGGGGAGTAATAGCAAGAAGGGGATCAACATGCGTGTGGGGATCAAACGAATCCAGAATAGGCTGTCCTGGCCTAATGATAAGCGCATAAGCCAGTGCGTTCGGGATGTCTATTTTACCTGAAGGGAAATTCAGTAGCTGATCCTTGAGCGTCTGGTGCGAAGCAATATCTGGAACAAAGATAACTTCTCCTGCTTTAAAGAACGGTTGCAGTGCACGGATGAAGGACAGCTTACCTTTCGGAGCTTTTAGAGGGCGAATAGGCACGACATGCCCACGCTTAAGGGCCTCATGTCGTATGGGTTGCATGAGGAACTCATGTAAGCCGTCCTGTTCTACACCTATGAGAGTAGTATTATATTGTGCATCGGTCTGGAATATATCGTGCACAATCTGATCGGGCATCCAGAAATTACCCGACGACTCCCAAACTAAGAGCTTATTGTTCTGCCATGAGAACACAACCTTGCCTGTATGAGCAGAGGAAGCATTAGTTGTGCGAGCCGGATCATATATTGCATACGTAGACTGATACGTGCGAGGTATGATATCGGCACGCAAGAGAGAAGAGGTGAATGACCTATCCTCGTCCGGTATTGCTTGGCACATGTACTCCCTATCGAACGTAGTCTTCTCTCCAGCAACTATACATTCGGCTTCGAGAGCAGCGAGGGCTGTAAGAGATTTTCTTTCTGGCCATGATGCACGGATACGAGGGGGAGAAGATGTATGGTCAGTATATCGTGCAGGAAACACTCGCGACTTCCATTGTGGCAACTGAGCAAGTTTAACGACTAAAGATTCCGGCTCAATAATAGTACCAGTTACGCGAAGACGTGCACCAGGAGCATCAACAGCGGGAATAACAACAGATAAGAGGCGCTTAACCACCTTTTGCCGGGCTTCGGGAGTGGAGGAGTTTTCTTCGTCCTCAATATCATCTATCCAACAATAGTCAGGGCGATACTCAAGATACTTCAATCCCCGCATAGATTGGTTCCAACCAAGAGATTGGATGCATACATTATTCGGCAACACAATCTTGTCAGCTTGCCATATAGAACAAGCAGACTCTCCCATATAACCAAAAAGCGTGTGCAAACGCTCGTTAGTCGTTAGCTCGTGCTTGATCGCTTCTAAGCGCTCTTTGGCTCTCTTATCAGAAGAACCAATAATAGGAATATTGTGCACAACACCAAGGCAGGCAAGAATAGTAACTGCTTCTTCTCCAAGAGTTGTCTTCGCACCTCCTCTAAAAATCGTCTGCACTACTCTTGCACGGGTCGTATACCAGTCGCGCAGCACACGCTCATGGAAGGGTGCAGCGGGCATAGAGTGCCTATGCGGGAACAGATACTCGTGCACAGGGATAGGATTATCCCGGATAGACGCAATGAGCTGGGCGTGCAGGTGCTTAGACACGTGCCACCGATATTAAAACGTAAAGGAGCACCCCTTGTACTCCTACATGGAATAGAAAGGGAAATATAGGTACATTATCATCGCACCAGTCCCACATCTTTAGAAGATCCATTGTCGGCGCCTCCTTTCCTCGTATCTATATTTTTTTCTGCCCAGTTATTACAGCGACAAACAGTACTGCAGAAGCGGCCATGCTTCCTTAGCGGTTGAAACACTTCCCCACAATAAGCACAGTGGCGACGCGGGGGCAAGGGTCGTGATTTCTTCATGGATTCTGCCTACGAGATTCATCGCACAACGGGTTGTAACGCTTTCTGGGCACGAGGTCAAGTAAAAATTTTCTGGCGCCCTGAAGGCAGCTCACCTGTCCCACGGATATGCTGATGGGACGTGTGAGGAGCACTGTGTGATACTGTGTACTATGGTCCAAGAATATTAGGAGACCGGGGGTTGGGTAGGAGATGCATTTTTATTTATGCATGGGTAATTGGGTAGGAGGGGGGAAAGTTAGGTATGTTAGGAAATTTGAAATTGGGTAGCGGTGTGGAAGTGGCTAGGAAAGGAAAATTTTCTCGGAGGAGGGTACCTCCCCTAAGCCCCCGAGTTAGCCAGCGAAAAAATACTACCCAGCCCAATAGTATATAGCCTATCAGAATAATATATGAACTGAGGCCAAAAGAATCCTCGTAAGCCGGTTTGGCTAGTATTGTGGCCAGGGGAACTAGGGGGGAGGGAGGGAGCGGTTGAAATATTCTATGTAAGGTTGTAAAAAGAGAACAAAGAGTGAAAGACGTTGGTATGTGGTATGCCACAGCACAACTAAAAGAGAAGTTGGGTAGGAGGAATGCAACTTAAGGTGAAGTAACTCAACCTTCGGAAGTAAATTTGGCGTGTGCAACTATTGCTGACAAAAACTTATATTTCCTTGGTGGCTAAGAAAGTATAAGAGGTACAACCAAGTGCCTAGGTGGGAACCTACGGGTTGTATTGGGCACTGGTCTGGTAGGATGGGCCTTGTTTGGGCACGGGGACAGCCGGAAAAAATTGGTGCTCTATATACATGTATCTAAAAGTTATTTATATATATGGCAGAAAAAAACAAAGACTCGTGGTAAGGTCCCTGCCGATGATTCCTGCCAGTGCCCTCCCTCCCTCCCACTCAACCAACCTCCTCTTTTTGCGAAATCGGCGCATCTTCTTTACCTTCTTTCAATTTTACCCTCTCATACTTCCTTGCCCACCAACGAAATCGAACAGGATGCGCTTCCCCGGTCTACCTACGTTCCTCCGCCACCTACCTTCCCTCAATCCGCCCCTATTTGGCCCGAAATTTTCCCGATTATGTGCACTTCTCACGAAAATGTGATTGGAAATTGTGGGAAAGAATGGCTTACGCTGGCATTGCAATGACCACACTCAAAACATACTGAGGGCATAATGCGCCATAAAACTGCGACACCATTGGTCCGTATTAAGACCATTGTTTCCCTGACCCCTGCGGAGGATGCGGCAATCCGCCACTATCTGACCGATAATCCCCAATTTACCTACACAACAGTAGTAACTCTAGCCATAAAAGATTGGGTCAAAAAACAACCTGTAGCCCCATCTGATCCCCGTGCACAAGCTAACGCCGTGCCAGATGCAGCGAAGCCTGTACAAGCCAAGCAACCACCGAAATCAACAGGACTAACACCGGAAGAAAACAAAATCTATAAGCTCAAAAAGGAAAAGTACGGCATACACCTAGATGTCACACAACACAAAGCAGCGTCACCATATAAATACGCTGTCTGTGCAAGCTGTGATGACTCTATTTTAGGTCAGATAAGCAAAAACTTACCTGATGACCAGCTTGGACGGGCGATTAATGATCTCATACTAGCGTGGGAAAAGCGCAAGGGCATCGACACACGCAGATACGATGACCCCGAGCAGTATTTGCAAGAGATAATGCCGGAAAAATGGTACTATGATAGCGCAACAAGTACGCTAAACATATGGAACGATGGTGACTACATCCAAGGCTCACTAATGCCACAAGAGGCGATAGATTACATTTTGGAGAGGCACGGATGATCCTTGTCTATCCACCACGCAATGATGCACCTGGCTACTATAAACACGACACTTTATCCCGTGCACGATGGCTGTTAGATACGCGGGATGGCCAGGTCTATGCACTTCTGCGCTCAGTACCTTCCTGGCTCTATGGCCCATCCGGTTGGTGCGTCGTGCACACAGGGGATTACGCCGAGTCTATTTGCCTGATTAAAAAACGCTACAGTCCGTCATCGTTCGGCATACGCAAGCAACCACATGACTACAACGCTCTCATATCTGAGCTGAACCGCCTCACTAAAGCCGTGCAACGTGCCATGGCCAACGGAGCAACGCGGTTCGACCACATTATGGAGGAAAAGCACAAATGACCCTCTTAAGAAACCTTATCAACTTCCAATATCAGCGCGTGGGAGGTCTGCACTTCCTACGCATAGGAGACTTGCAATTTTCCTTTTGCATTACGTCTAAGTGGAGAAACTGAGATGTCTTTAGTATATGTCATGCCCGTCTACCTCATCCAGCGGCGCATCATCCCTTTCGCTAGCCCCGTGCACAATGTGTGCTACCTCGCTGGCGAGCATTGGCCCGAGCCGCCCTTTGGCGAGTGGTCCCCCTCCGTCTTGGATGACCGCACGGGCTTGCCACGGCCCCCGGCTGATGCGCTGGCCTTTTGGAGCGCGCCTCTGGCCGTCGCCATCGCGCGCGACCTTGCCAAGCTTCACGCCGATCGTGCACCCCTCACACCCCTTGGCACCACTACCTCTTACCGCGTGCACCGGGCATGCACCCGCGTCATCCCCCGCCCCTTGCGCATCGACAACGCCGCGCTTGACACCTTACGCGACTCACGATAAGGCATAAGAGACACACTTAAATTGGCTTACTTAAATAGGAGGGTACGATATGACTAAAGAAACTGTTAAGACGCTTAAGAGTGAGGCTCGATATCGTCCTACCATTTGGGGCGATGCGCGTCCCCTGTTGCTAGAGGCGGCTAAAGAGATTGAAGAGCTGACTGCCATGCTTGCCGAAGCTGAAGATACTATTGGCAGCAATCTCGTTTGGATTACTGATAAAGTTGACTTAGCAGTAAGGCAGAAAGATACCGATACGCTCAATCGTCTTAAACAGATAGAAGATACTTGGAAACGTATAGTTGCTACGCTTAAGGTGCATCGCGCCTAGTTAGCTTCGTTGGGTGCTGTGCACGCCACAGCATCCAGCCGATTTAACTAAGGAGGGTACGACATGCCTACACAAAATGAACCTGCATTTGACGAAGTCCTGCAACTTATCGAGGACACTATCAAGCATTATAAAGACGGTATGATTGATGCTTACGAGTGTGCATATAAGCTTCACAACATTGTGCACGGCATCAACATGGATGACTTGCGCGAAAAGATGGGACGGAGGATTATCATATGATCACAACCATACGCAGTGTGCCCACAAAGGGTGAAAGCGAAGCTCTTGAGAAGCTAATAGATCGTATTGGTATCGATGCGCTTGCAGCTATTATTGCAGGTATATGCGAGGACAAAGCAGAGCATATTCGCACTAATTGGCAGAATGAAAGTTTAGCTTTGTTATGGGAAGCAGCTAGTCAGAAATTCGCTGATTTGGGTGATATCCTGGCAACAAATATTATCTAATTCTAGTAGTGTACGCCCCCAATATTGGGGCGTAACATATCTGACGCTAGTCAGGTATGCACACACATAAATCTAGGATAGCGTGCACGGGTGATAGCTGGGGTATTACCCGTACACATCTCAACCAAAAGGAAACCACGATGGAAAAACTAAGACGATTAATTGACCTCGCTCGCGGGCGAGGCGCGTGTAATGAAGCGATCTATGAGCTATCCCTATGCGATACGTGGGAGGAAGTGCGTGAGCATGCGTCTATCTTTAGCTGGATAAGCTGGGCGTCCAGTAACCGTGTTATCCCTGCGCAATACTGGGAAGCTTACCGAACTGCCATTGCACCTGCCGAAGAAGCTTACCGAACTGCCATTGCACCTGCTCGGGAGGCTTACCGAACTGCCTATGCAACTGCTCGGGAAGCTTACCAAACTGCCTATGCAACTGCTCGGGAGGCTTACCAAACTGCCTATGCAACTGCTCGGGAAGCTTACGAAACTGCCATTGTATTTGTTCGGGAAGCTTACAAAACTGCCTGTGCAACTGCCGAAGAAGCTTACGAAACTGCCATTGCACCTGCCGAAGAAGCTTACCAAACTGCCATTGCATCTGCTCAGGAAGCTTACGAAACTGCCATTGCACCTGCCGAAGAAGCTTACCAAACTGCCATTGCATCTGCTAAGAAACAACTTCTAGACCAACTGCAAATCTGGATCGCTCATTCTGAGCGTAGCGAAGAAGGAGAGTCGCCAGCACAAACTGGCGAGTGAAACCAATGACTGATACCATTTGCCCAAAATGTAACGGTGAAAAAACCTACGCTCCATCATGGAACGCTAACAAGCGCTTACCGTGCACAACCTGTTGCGCGGTAGGCCATTTCGAAGATTTGCATTGGTCCGAAGTGCACGCGGCGATTCTGTCTATTATCCAATCCAGCCAGGGTAAGAATAAGGGCAAGCTTCGTGCACAGCTTCGCTCTATGCCTGCACAGCATCTTACCCCCATCGAGAAACAGCGCTATCATCGCGCTTATTATATCTGGCGTATGGCGCGCTATCATGGCGGTATAGACATGTGCATGCCGGTCATGGCGGGATTGTTCACTAGAGATGACCCGCAACTCCGCGATCTGGAGATTTATGCCGACGAAGTAGCTAAGAAGTGTTTCGGGACTGATCTAGCCGCCGCTTATAGGTGGGGCAAAGCAATGGGTGCGATATGAACTATCAGGGGCATAAGAATAAGGTACATTGGAATGTGTGCCTGTGGCTTAATAACGATGAGAGTCTCTATCGTCTGTGCCAAGATGCACTACGTAGGAATAGGACAAAAGCTAGGGCTGCACAATGGCTCTTAGCTAGTCTGCCTGAAAAGACACCAGACGGATATAGGTATTCACTTAGCGCCGTGCGCGCTGCACTTGTGGGGTTCTGACATGACCGATGAAGAATTTAATCAGAGAACTGATATGTGGCGTGCAAAAATCCACGCTGTGATTAGGGATATAACAGAAGTGGATGATGCAGCGGCAATAATTTGTGTGCTATGCGAAGCTTTAGCCGAGGCATCACTCCTAACTGGCTTGAGCATAGAAGAGTTGACTGCCATGCTGGGAGCACAACGTGCCAGCAAGCTTGACATGCTGGCACGATGCATGGTCAACACTCTTATGGCGAACTTGGCTAGGATGGAGAGGCCGAACTAATGGTCATTCTTCAAACTCTATGGCGCGGGCATCACCGCGCCTTTCTTATGGGCATGGGCGCTCACGCGCTTGCGTGCGCCGACGTTCGGCTTCGTGCACAGGGTCACCGGCCCGGCTTGCTGTCCCCCGTGCTGCCCGCGACACGGTGGAGGGCGGCAACATGACTAAGCCGCTCGACGCTGCCACGGCCCTGCAACGCCGCTGGGCGAGCAAGGCCGGGCTTGAGGCTTATGTGGTGTTCACCTACTTCGACGGTCCGGTCGAACACGCAGAGGCGCTTGTGCGCGTCCCCCTCGCCCGGCTCGTCGTGCGCACCACGAAAGCCTGCGTCCACCTCGCAGGGCACGTGCTAACCACATCGGGGCGCTACGCCGCCATCACAGGCCGGACGCCCAAGGGTGCCCTGCCCCTCACCTATCTGCTGCACGGGGTCCGCATCGGGACGTGCACAATCGAGTGGAAGCGTGGTTGCCAGTCCTGGCACAAACAACTAGAAGCTCATAATACGAAAGTGATGAAGGTGCTATAATGTGGTGGGTAGGACTTGTGTGCACAAGCTTGCTAGTTGCCTATGCTGGCTTTGCTGCATTCATAATTTGGGATGATAGACATGATAATCGGTGAAATCTTGGTAGGGCTTGGTATTTGGTATGTCGTGGCTTTCATTGTGGAGCACGTCATACTTAATCGCCCTCATCCCCCTGGTATCGACGAAAAATTCTGGTGATAAAAGAAAGGCCCCTTGCGGGGCCTCTCTCATACGCGCAACCAGTCACCAGGGTCGAATCAATCGTCGTCGCCTTCGACCCCTTCGCCATCCTCGCTATCTTCCGGCTCTTCATCGCTATCCGGCTCATAACCGGGGAGGGCATAGCGACCGTCCGCGATCTTCTTCACGTCGCCAAGCTCCAACATGGTGCTCAGGTGACCGCGCAAGGTGGACATGGGGACGGGAACCGTCTTCTGTCCCTTGGTCGGGCCTTTCTGGCTGATAGCCTCAAGCCAGCCGCCCTCGTCGTCGGTGTTGAGCCAATGAAACAGCTCTTTTTCGTGCGCTTGACCACTGAACATCTCAGTCTTGAGCGCATTGAGGATATGCTTGCGGTGCTTTAGATTGCCGTAAATCTGGCTGGTCACGTGTGACGGTGCACCTTCGAACGAAACTCGCAGTTCATGCTTAGCCATGTGAAGTCTCCTATTGATCTGACCGGGGATGCTTCCCCCTCCTTCCCGTATTGGGTAAGCCAGATTTATATAGGAGTGCACGAGATGTCAATGGTAAATTGATCACTATGGGCAAAAAGAAAACCCCAGTCCGGTGGAACCAGGGTTTTCAAGGGAGGAGGGTAATTCTGATGCGAAATAGGCGAAGTGGGGGCACCACGCCTAGCCACACCCTTGCACAAGAATCGTTGCCGCGCAACAGAAAAATTCGCTTGATCCGTGCACGTTACATGTGTTAGCTTCCGAATCACCGCGCTCCGGCATGGGGGGGGCGCGCCTCTGGTGGCGGCCCATGAAGCCGCGAGGGGGACCGCGTCAGTTGCCGCACTAGGATACGGGGCTGGTTCTGAGCGTAAGCAAAGAAGCGGCTCCGCCAAAGGCCCCGGCTGACGTGGTCCCTTTTCTTTTTCCTATGGAGGGTAATTATGCACATAGAGCTGACGCTTAAGCGCCAAGGCAATAAGGTCTTATACCCGCTTGATAAGCTAGTTGTTATTAAGTTTGCGTGCGGTGAAGCTTGCTATGTTCGGTGCGTAGGAGATAACGATACATATAATATTTCAGAAATAATCGAATCCTACGAACAAGTGAAGCACATGATTAGTATTGTGTCCGAAATTGTTGCACAGAGTGAATGATATGAAAGACAATTTCGAACTATGCTTCACTCGCCTTGTCGGTCCTGACATTGAAGGCGGATACACAAATCACCCTGCCGATCCTGGTGGCCCTACCAATCTCGGTGTTACTCAGGCAGAATACAATGCCTATCGATCTAAGAAGGGTCTAGGCTTGCAGTCTGTGCGCTATATCTCGCGTGCAGAAGCTAAAGAGATTTACCAGTACCAATACTGGAACACATGCAAGTGTGATGACCTGCCGTCCGGGGTAGACTGGATGGTATTTGATGCTGCTGTGAATTCTGGCCCTGTGCAATCTGTCAAGTGGCTGCAACGTGCGATCAACAGCACGATCAAAGACACGGGCTACCCAACTATAGATGATGATGGCCATATAGGCGTGATCACCGAACAAAGAGTAATGGATGCTTATTTGCACAGCCCTGAGACTCTGCTGTCGTGCATAGAAAGCAACCGTATGACCATGCTGCAACATCTGGGCACATGGCCAGTGTTTGGCAAAGGCTGGACCAATCGCGTTAACCTTGTGCACGAGCAAGCATTAGAGATGATTAAGACTGATGGCTTGTTACCACGAGTGCCACAGTATCAATTTGAAGAGCCAGCTAATGTTAGCTGGTGGCAAAGAATATGGGGTTGGATAAGGAGCATGCTATGAAGTTTATAACACTCTATGATCTGCAAAGAGATGAACAAGTAACTATTAATTTCTATCATGTAGATATGTTTAGAAAAGGAACCAAAGGAACAAATATATATTTTGCTGCTGATAAAGATCTTATGATAGAAGTTAGAGAGACAGTAAGAGAGATATGGGAGAAACTCAGTGACTACTGACCCTAAACGAGTTACCCCACAAGAAGAAGCTAAGATAAAGATGATATACGATAGTCTTGGCTCCTTATGCAATGCTATGGATGACTTGCGAGTCAACCATAAGATTCTTGTCAATTTTAGTCTGGGCACGGTTGATGGTCATCAGCGTGTTATGACTTTCCAAGCAGACAGATTTGAAACCATATTTGTTGGACCAGCGGGAAACGCATGAAACCACACCACGAAGCACAAGCTAAAGAAGCCCTTACACGTTGTGTAGACCTTATACAGCGACTAAGGGATGAAAATGAGCGGCTTAATGCTGAAGCCAGGGCTTTTCGGGCTATAGAGAAGCTTGTTTATCTGCTATATCCGAGAGAGGGCGGTTATGCTCAAGAACCAGATGCAGTTTATATTGTTAAGAAACTTCTGGACTCTATAGAGCGGGAAGAAAAAGAGGATCGTGCAAAAGAAAAAAGCCCTACTAGAGAAGAATTGCTTAAGAAAGCAATCGCCGAACAAGAAGCGGCTTTCGAAAAACAAAAAAGAGCCGATGTAGGTTTGGCATGAAAATCCTCGCACTCGACTTCGAAACTTATTGGTCGTCAAAAGACTACACACTTAAGAAGATGACCACGGAAAGCTATGTCCGTGACCCTCGCTTTGAAGCCCTGTGCCTCGGTGTGTATGACCCCTTAACCGACCGGGGGTCATACTATACTAAGCCAGATATAGCTTCTTTCCTTGCTTCTGTTGATTGGCTAAATACAGGAGTTATCTTTCACCATGCTCAATTTGATGGATTTATACTTTCCCACCATTTCAATGTTGTCCCTGCTTTTCTCTTTGATACTGTTAGCATGGGTCGCATTGCATACGGCCCATGTCAGAGACTCTCTCTTGCAGCACTGGCTGAAAAGCACGGACTCGGAGAAAAGACAGTCCCCTACCAGCTCTTCGACGGAAAGCGCTTCCATGAACTCTCAAACGGAGTGATGCAGCAGCTTGGCGAAGGCTCTGTGCACGATTGTAAGCTATGCTATCAACTTTTCGTTGAGATGCTCTCGCTTGTCCCCTCGTTCGAAATGAAACTTATAGACAAGACTGTACGGATGTTCACCGAGCCTAAGCTTGTCGGTGATATAGAGATGCTGACACGCGTATGCAAGGAAGAAGCGGATAGGAAGCAGACAATATTAGACGAGCTTGGCGTGCTAGAGAAGGACTTGCAAAGTGCACCTAAGTTTGTCCGCATACTGGAGTCACTCGGTGTGCACGTAGAACACAAAGACGGAAAGTTTAATGAGAAGACCGGGGTTTGTAAAAAGATACCCGCGATAGCGAAAACTGACGAATTCATGCAGGAGCTATGTGAGCATGAAGACGAGACTATCAGCGCGCTCGCCGAAGCAAGGCTTGGTGTGCGATCTACAATTAAGTCAACAAGAGCTGGACGCCTTCTTACAATGGCTGAGCGGGGTAGGCTCTGCAACTACACTCACCACGCAGGAGCCCATACCCTCCGGGGAACTGGTGGAGATAAGGCTAACTTTCGCAACCTTCCACGCGGCTCGGAGCTTCGCAAAGCGGTTTGTGCACCCGAAGGCTTTAAGCTTAGCATCATTGATGCCAAGCAAATAGAACTAAGGACGCTACTATGGTTAGCTGGCGATAAAGAAAAACTAGAATTTATTGAACGGGGGGAAGATAGCTATTGCGATATGGCTACAAAAATATTTGGCTTCGAGGTTACGAAAAAAGACATTGAGAGAAGGCATATAGGTAAAGAAACAAAACTTGGATGCCAGTACGGTATGGGAGATATGAAATTCTTTAAGTATGTCAACGGTAAAAATATCAAATTACCTGATGGTTCTAAACTGGTTATAACCGAAGAACTAGCAAGCACAGCTGTTCGAGTGTTTCGAGAAGATAATCCTCTTGTCCTCCAACTATGGAAGGAAGGACTAAGAGTTATGAAAGCAATAGCAAATGGAGAAGAATTCTCTTGGAAGTGCTTTACAATTAGAGATAAAAAAGTGTACGCTCCTACAGGGAGTTATATGCACTACGATACACTGCAGTATGGGCTTATATATCCAGATGATGCAAAACCAGATTGGTTCATGTACCCAAAAAGAAATAGAAAATCTAAAATGTATGGAGCGAAATTTATTGAGAACATCAACCAATTTCTCGCACGTTGTGTCGTTGCTGAAGCAGCTTTGCGCATGCCTAAAGATGTCCCTTTAGTTTTAGAGACGTATGACGAGCTTGTGCATCTCGTGCACACAGAGAATCAGCATATGGCACTGATGAGAATAGCTGAGATCCGCCCTAGCTGGGCACCGGACTTACCAATAGAGATGGAAGGGGGAATTTATGACCGATACGAAAAATAGAGCTACTTTCATAAAGCAGGTTATTATCGACAGTGGTTGCCCTACCGACATAACAACTGCCTTAGCTATGATAGGTGCTGCAACTGAATTGCTAATTGTGTGGGAAGTAGATAAACATAAAATAATAGCCATGTTTCGAGAATATGCAAATGAGTTAGAGAAACCTAAGGTGTGAAATGAAGCCACTCGTTTGGTCTTACTCTTTCCTAAGCACGTACCTTCGTTGTCGTTTGCAAGCTGAGGCCCGCTATGTAACTCGGACTTATCCTTATAAGGAAAGCCCGGAGATGAAGTTCGGTAACGACGTGCACAAAGCAGCAGAACACTATATAAAGGGTGTACTTAAGCCGGAAGATATTGAGAAGAATTATGCAGCTTATAAGCCGCTCTTCGATAAGGCTAAAGCCATGCGTGGTATTAGCGCGGCTGAGCATGAGATGGGCTTAACTCGTGAGTGGAGACAAACGGGTTTCAAGGCTAGCGATGTCTGGGGCCGGTGCAAGATAGACTTTTATGTGATTAATGGGGATAGTGCAGTTATACTTGATTGGAAAACTGGTAAGATTTGGGAAGACCCGTTCGAGCTAGAGATACAAGCTCTATTCCTTAGTATCTTTTATCCTGCAGTTAAAAACATTGCCGGCATGTATGTATGGTTGAAAGATGGTAAGTTCGGAGATGTATATAACTTAGGTCCAACTATCTATGAGACGCAGAAGAGGATAGAGAACATTATGTCTCGTATCAACATGGAAGTATGGCATGCTAGCAAGAATGCTTTATGCGGCTGGTGTGAGCATTCTCATTGCAAGTTCTATAAAGAAACCAGAAGACGAAGCTAAAGCGATGTCTTATGGCGTCGAGAGCGAAGCTATCGAGACGAGGAGAAAATAAATGGCTGTGTTTGTGGATACCATGCGAGCACCGTTCGGCAGGATGATCATGTGTCATATGTTTGCCGATACAGATGCAGAGCTGCATTATATGGCTGCAAAAATAGGGGTAAATAAAAAATGGCATCAGTGCCCTCCCAAGGCTAGCTGGTCTCACTACGATATTTGCTTAAGTAAAAAGAAACTAGCTATGGATCTCGGTGCACAGGAGATCAAATGGAAAGACCTGCCACAATGGCTAAAGGATAGGGGGAGAAAATAGATGACTATGGGCAATATAGATAGTCATGTGCACAACCGCGGTATAACTCAGCCCCGCCGAGAAAAGACCGATAAAGAAAAGCATATAGATATAACGGCTGACTTATTGGAGGCTAAAAAAGAAGCCGCTTATTGGGCTGAGGAAGTTAGCCGTCTGAGAAAAGAATACAATCAGTTAGATGTAAAGCTATACGGACCTAAAGATGAAAGATATAGAAGACCTGAAACCATACAACCAGGGGAAAACGATGCTCAACGAGAAAGATCCAGTGCAAGCGAAAGTCAAGAACGATCTGGCAGACTACTTATCGAAGATGGAAGAGGGAGAAGCGAAAGTGATAACGAATAAGGAAGTTAGCGAAGTAGCTAAGTCATTCGCTGATCACGCTGCACTGTCACAAAATCTTAAGCGAATCGTCTATGGTCACAATGGCGTCACGAAGCTCAAGCCCTATCAGTGTGAAGCTGTTGAGATGATCTTGCAAGAAATAACTAAAATTGTGAATGGCAATCCCGAGAATGACGATGCATGGCTCGGCATTAGCTCCGTTGCACAAATGGCTAGGAGTGTGAATAAGGGTAACGCAGAATGAAATATGCGCTACGACAAGTATCTCTTGTCGAACTAAATAAGCTGACCAACAAGGCTAAATATTTTGGGAAGCCCCAGTACTTTTGTGTTCTCCCTAGTGGCAACATCGAGCTATACCCACGTCCCAAAGAAGGTATAGAATTCTTTATTCAGGTGGAGTGTGATGGTAAAGAAGACACCAGAAGGTAAGCTAAAGGAAGAGGTTAAGGCATATCTGGACATGGTGCGGGCATTCTATTGGATGCCCGTGCCATCTGGGTACGGCAAAAGTGCAGTTGATTTCATCGGCTGCCATAAGGGGATTTTCTTTGCTATCGAGACAAAGGTGAAGCCTAACAAAGTGACTAAGTTACAAGAGGCTTTTATGGATGATGTAAGTCTTGCAGGAGGTGTGACCTGCGTTGCTTATGACATACAAGCTGTTATAGATATGATAGCCACTATTGAGGCACATGTGTATGCTAGATAAACCTGAATTCCTACCCGGCTATGATTGGCCATGTCGGTTTGAGCACATAGCAGAGAAGCAAAAGCTTACTGCTACTGCTATGGTATTAAACCCGCACATGTATGTATTTAACGATCCGGGCTGTGGCAAAACGATCTCCGCACTATGGGCCGCAGATTATCTCATGTGCACACAGAAGCGGTACAACATAAAGGCACTAGTCTTAGCGCCACTCTCGACGCTCAGACAAGTGTGGTATAAAGAAATAGCTACACATTTCTTTGGTAGGCGGTCCTGCACCATTGTGCACGGGGATAAATACAAACGTCTCCGTGCACTCAAAGAGAAAGTTGACTTCTATATTATTAATTATGATGGGATTAAGATACCTGCTGTGGCTGCGCACCTTATGCAGCGACACGATATTAAGATTGTCATCATTGACGAGAGCACGGCTTATAGCGAGGCGAACACCGAGCGGCATCGTAAGGCGTGCCAAATCCTCCGGCATCGGCCTTATCTGTGGATGCTGACCGGCACGCCAGTGATTCGCTCCCACATGGCTGCGCACGGGCAAGCGCGCCTCATGCACGCGGGCTACACCGAGAGCAAGACGAGTTTCAAACAGCGCACCATGGTCATGCGCGCCATGCACAAATGGGAACCGCTCCCCGAGGCGTACAACGAAGCGCGCAAGCTGCTGCAGCCCTGCATCCGCATCCCGAGACGGGCGATGCACGACTTGCCCCCCTCGATCCCCCAGCGGTATGAGGCACCCTTCAGCGCCGCACAGCACAAGCTCTACAACGAGCTTAAGAAGGAGATGCGTGCCGCGACGGCGAGCGGGGTGCCGATCACGGCTGTTCACGAAGGCGTGTTGAGGCTCAAGCTCTTGCAGATCGCGGCGGGGGCCGTCTATGATGCCAAGGGCAACGGGCACGTGATCGACTGCGGCCCGAGGCTGGAAATCCTGTCCGGCCTGATCCGGGAGTCAAGTGACAAGCTCCTGGTTTTTGCCTCTTTCCGATGCGTGTTAGATATGTTATATTCGCACTTCAAGACGCGGGTGCCTTGCGCGCTTGTGACAGGTGCGGTGGGCCTTCGTGCACGAAGCAAGATTTTCGAGGACTTCCAGAATAGTGATGAGCCAAAAGTTATCTTCGCCGATCCCGGAACAATGGCACACGGACTTACTCTCACTGCTGCTACTACCGCAGTGTGGTGGACTCCTACGGATAAGTCAGAAGTCTACGTACAAGCTAATTACCGTATCGATAGACCAGGGAAGACTAAAGATACATACACAGCACAAATTGCCGGGTGCGCAGTGGAGCGAGAGATATACGATAGACTTGAACAGCGAAGAAGCCTCGAAGGTGCTATGCTGAAACTAATTGAAGATGGGGGGTTTGACGAATGAGCTACTCACTAGACGATATGGTGCAGAAATATCTGCAACTTAGGGATAAGAAAGCTGAATTGGAGAATAGGCATAAGCTTGAGCTTGAGCCTATTAAGGAAGCTTTACAGACATTAGAAGGTATCTTTGGGCAGTTTCTTGAGCAGAACAATATGCAGTCGTTCAAGACTGAGCATGGTACACCTTATAGAAGTAAGTTGCTTACAGTTGTTACTGAAGACAAAAATGCGTTTGTAAATTTTGCACTGGACACGTGGCAAGATCTTATGGACATCCGTGCTAGTAAGTCTGGTATTCAGGCTTATCTGGATCGGGGAGGAACAAGCGTTCCTGGTATCAGACTGGAATATAGATATAACATCAACGTTAGGAGAAGTTAAGTGGACGGAGAAATAGAAGACCTAGAGAAGGCTAGGCAGCAAAAAGCCGCTGCGCAGATGCTAGGTGTGGGCATAGCAGGATACCCACAAATGCCAGGGACTTTTATTGAAGACTATCATCTTAAGTATACAGCCATTACAATGGCATCTCAGATATACCATGGCTCAGGTATAGAACCATCATATGTTGTCGAAGCCGCTAAGCGTTTCGAAGCTTATCTTAAGACAGGAGAATAACTAATGCGCCTCGCAGCACTCACAACCAACCTTCGCAAAGTCCTTGGCGGACAAGCTGTCCCCATGCTCTCTATTGCAGGTAACACGTTTACTTGCATTGACGGAGATAACACTAAAGTCGTGTCTGAGATGGATGATGACGGGCTTGTTATGTGTCCTGTCATCTTCGTTGATGGCAATCCTAACTTGTGCAAGATTTTCTATAAGGAAGATTTCGACCCTAAAGCTGATGATCACAAAGCACCTGATTGCTTTTCGGATGACGGCGTAATCCCCGCCACTAGTGCACAGAACAAGCAGGCAGAGACGTGCGCTCAGTGTCCTAAGAACGTCTGGGGGAGTAAGACCAGCAAGACAGGTGCACAGGTCAAAGCTTGCCAGGACTTTCTTAAGATGGCTGTCGTCGTGCCTAAGATGGGCATGGATAAGATTTGGCTGTTCCGCGTTCCTCCGGCATCATTGAAGAACTTTTTTTCTTATGCAACCAAGTTTGATGATGTGGACATGGGCGGTAGGAAAGCCAATCTTGGTGACTTTAAGACTTATATCTATTTCGAACAAGGTAAGCAGGGCATCGTCAATTTCGCCCCTGCCAATCTTGACCAGAACGAAAAAGGTCTTGCGGCTCGGATTGCTGAGGAAGGATCAGCTAACAACATTATAGGTATGCACAATGTGCAGTCACATCACGCCTTGGAAGCTCCTGCACAGCAGAAGCAGATTGAAGCTCCTAAAGCAGGTAAGATTGTGGATGAGGCACCGAAAACCAATAATGCTAAGGTGGAAAAGCCTAAACTTCTTGACATGACTGGCATGCGCACGAAGGCCAGCAAGCCAAAATTTGAAGGGGCTGAAGAGGATGGAGAAGGCGGAGGTGCGAAATCTAGCGGCCCATCAGGTATTCCAAAGCTGAATATGCCTGAAGGTTTGCAGAGCATGATTAACAATATTATGAACTCCTAGTAATCATCGCAACTTAGTTGCGATATTTGCTTCTTCACTAGGTTCAGAACCAACTATGAATGAAATCCAAACACTCATACACTATTGCGAGGAGGTAGGCGGGTTAACACTCGCCGACCTTGCCTTGCTTCTCGACGTGCCCAGATGTACTGTGCACACATGGAAGATGGGCGCTATACCGAGAAGGAATACTAAACAGCATATTGCTCGCAGGATGAACAAGCTAGTAAAAAGAATAAATACTAAAGATGGTCATCTTGTTAGAGACACACTAAGCCCTCCAAAAAGAAAACTCTTGATTAAGAGTATCAAATATGAACTGTTTGGACTTCCTGAAAAAGATACTTCCAAGCGAGGGGATGTATTGTGCAACAACGATTAGTAAGCCAGGGAAAGGGGGGACGAGAAATAGTTTCTTTAACACAGTTGAAGAACTTAGGCAATTTATTTTTGATCATTGTTACGAGAATGTGTATCATGCTTGCTCCACATATTGTGTGCAAGGCAGTAGGAAGCAAGAAAATGTTAAGTACATCCGTGCACTTTGGTTGGATATAGACATAGGTAGGAAGGGTGGGTATGACACCGTTATTGAAGCCATTGAAGCGGTCCGATCTTTCTGCAAGCGAATTAGAATTCCTAACCCAATGGTTATCCTTACCGGAGGTGGACTGCATTTATATTGGCCGCTTAACCGAGATGTTACTGAGCAAGAATGGTTGCCTTACGCTAGAGGGCTTAAGCGCGCTTGTGAAACTCGGGGTCTTAGAGTCGACCCATCGCGAACTTCTGATTCCTCTAGTGTCCTCAGACCAATTGAGACAATTAATCCTAAGTATCATGAAAATAACACGGTCCAACTTGCTTTAGATTGTCCGCAGTATGACCTTAGTGTATTTAGTGTATTTGTATTATCCCAAGACAAGCCAGCAGAGAAAAAGGAATATGCACTTGTTGATGTGCAGCCCATACTCGAAGGATGCCACCAGATGCATTCGTTCGCAATGGGTGTACACCAGTCAGAGCCGGTATGGAGGTCTTGCGGAGTTATTCTATCGAAATGTAAGAAGGGCGAGGAATTATGGCACGCATTCTCTAAGCAAGATCCTAGATATGATGAAGAAGAAGCCAATACTAAGTGGAAAGGCATATCCCAGTTTGATAGTGCTATTACCTGTCAGTGGTTTAAGTCCCATAATCCCGAAGGGTGCAATGGTTGTATACTCAATATAAAGACTCCTGTACAGTTAACAAGGAATACAAATAGTATTGTATTAGATGATATTGAGTTACCTAAATTGCCATCTCCATACGGATTTAACAAAGAACATAAATTGGTATTATATAAGGCAAGGGAAAACGAAGAAGTTGAAGAAATGGTCTTGTCAGATGTGCCAATTTTGGTTGAACATGTGTATAGGGCAGAAACGCAAGATGATAAATACAATCTCGGCATCAAGGTATATAGAAGTCGCAAGGGGTGGACGCACCATCTAGTAAGCCCTGCTGAGTATAATAGCAATGCTCCAGCTACATTCAGCCAGTGCAATATACCTTATCTAAAAAGCAAAGAGCTAGTTACATATATGAACGTCATGCACAACTATATAAGAGATAAACAACAGGAACTCTCGTATGAAACTTTCGGGTGGAAGGGAGACGGATTCCTGCTTGGTGACAAGCTGCTCTATCTCAAGGACGGCAAGGCGTGCGAGCGCACCGTCTCACTGACCGGGGAAGCCGTCACCATCGCCCGATCGTTGCGCAAGGGCGGCAGGCGCGGCGCGCATCCAGACGGCCTGAGACGCTGGCGCGAGGCTGCACAGAGCCTTTTCGCCCGTGGGCACGAGTGGCAAGCTGCCACGCTGCTGACCAGCTTCGCCGCGTTGCTGCTGGCCTTCTCGCCTGATGCCGAGGGAGGGGTGATTTGGTCGCTTGCTTCGACCGAGGGGGGCACCGGCAAGAGCACCGCGACGATTGCCGCCGCAAGCGTCTGGGGAGACTTCGACGCGCTTAACTGCACCCCAGGCGACACGCTCAACGCGCGCTTTGCCAAGATCGCCACGCTTGGCAATATCCCCACCTTCTTTGACGAGCAAAGCCGAGATAGCCCCAAGATTGCCAATGACTTTGTTAAGTCGTTTACAGTAGGACGCGAGAAAGAAAGACTTAACAGGGCAGGAGAATTAGCACGTGAGCCCAGACATTGGAAAACTATTCTTATTAGTAACGCTAATATCGAATTGGCTGGTTCTATTAGGGCTGATAATGGTTCCGACGCAATGGCAGACAGAGTACTTGAAATCTCTGTTGAAGGATTACCCCTTAATAAAAAAGAACTCAGTAATGATATCAAGAACACTTTTCTGGAAAACCCAGGTTACGCTGGCCCTATCTTTGTTTTTCTGTGCCTATCTAATATGGACTGGATTAGACGCGAACTTGTGCACAAGATGAAAGAGTATAATAGCAATCTAGGTAGCACCAAAGATAGATTTCTAGCCGCGCACTTAGCTGCATTCGACGTAGCTTGCCGTCTTATCGAAGCATCCGAGCTTCTGACTATCAATGCGGAAGAGCGCATCAAATGGATGCTCGAACAAGTTAGAGGCTATACAGTTGAAGAGCGTGCGCCAAAAATAACAAACGAAGATTTGCTGTCCGCATATTTCAGAGAGAATATTAGTAAAACACTTGTGACAAGAAGCTTTGTCCCTAGGACAATCCTTAGTGCGGTGCGCCATCCTATGCACGAACTTAAGATTAGAGTAGAAACAGATACAGGGGAGATCGCAACAACAAGAAAACACATCGATGAATTCCTTGCTAAGAAAAACAGGTCAACAAGAGAATTCGTTAGAGACTTAGAAAAGAAAGGTATTATCAAACACAAGAACCATAAGAAATGCTTGGGTGCAGGATTTAAAGAGTATGCATCCGGGCAGGAATACTGCTTGATCTTTGACTCTAATCATCCATCTCTAAATCAAGAATTGATGGAGCAGTTGATTGCGCCAGAGCACGGCTTAGCTCTTCCAAAACCTTAGTGCGTCTATCAGCATCTTGCTTCTTATATACGGTATCAGTGACTTTAATCTGCGTGCTGTGCACATCTCTAATAAGAGTAGAGATCGCGGCAACTTGCTTAGTATCACCTAAGTCTATTAAACCAGCGTCAAAATCGTCATTATATTTTTTTATCATCTTTCTCTGTAGACGAGTAGCCAGTGTAAACGAAGTACCAAATTCCTCTGAGTTACTCGGCTCTTTACCATCTAGCTCCTGTACTGCATCCCCTTGGCGTATCCGTGCAACTGCACTTTCGGTAATTGTTTCTGTAAACGACTCCCAATGTCCGTTCGGTACATTAAGTTGTTCGGGATTTCCATTTTCTCTACTCTTCGATACACTCTTTCTTTTGCCTCCACCACTGTTTGACCGGATGCTGTCACTACCATCACATAATCCCCCGCCGTGCACGGACACGGGCAAGTGACTATCGCGCCTTTCACTTCCATTGGAGCTTGCCCTAACATCATTGAACAGGGGTGTATGTGGGGCCATAGGCTCGGGGTTATGTTGTAAATAGGAATCCCCACTATATCCTTGTTTGTTAGACGAGAATAAGGAAAGTCGGGGATTGCAAGGACCACTCCTACTGCTATCTCGTTCATACGGGATGCTTTTAGATCCTCTCCATTTGCTAGAGCTACCATCCATTCTATCGGATCTCCATCATGCAATTCTTGCTGTATATTAAAAGTCGGCCATCCTGGCCGTGTTGTAAACTCCAATGGCCACGGACTACCTTCTTCGTCGATAATGCAGTTAACATCGATATATCCACAGTATTGCGCCTTTTCAAGCTGGGGTACAAGGGGTAAGAGCACCTTGTCAGCAAGTTTACTGGTACGAACGTACCTAAGCACTGTCCCCATTTCACCAGTTGCAACACCGATATCCCCATTCATTAGTTTCTTAAACTCGAAGTTCTCGCAGAATCCCTGGTTAAATCCACCAGGACCAAACCAGCCACCTACAGCCATCTCAACGCCAGGAATAAAATCCTGAATAAAGAAAGAACTTTTAAGCTTATTACTCTTCTTCCATCGCTCCAACATATAAACTAAATCAGCAGGCGATTTTGCACAATAAGATAAATCTTTATCAGCATCTCCGTTTGGCTTAGAGACACATCGCTTCATGGTCTTTTTAACGTAGGCAATAGCTTTATTGTAATCTGCAAATAGTTGGCTCTCGGGTATTTGGACCTTAGCTTTCTTTAGGATCTCCATGCCATAGCCGCGATCCAACTCCCACTTAGCAGTTTCAGGAGTAGCAGAGATAACGATCTTGCCTAAATTCCTTGCCCTCTCCATAGAACCAAGATATTTTGAATTGTCACAATTAAAAATAAAATCACACCAACCAATGTTAGAATCCAGATCGGCAACACGATTAACAAGTCCCTTGCCAACGAACTTGTTTCTTTCCGTGGTTCGCATGAACAGTCTGACACCATGGTCATAGCTTTTAGCCCTTATAGCTAAATTAAGTGCACCACATCCGACATCTGGATCATTTTCTACAATAAGAACTTTCACTAGAACTTAGCTCCTTCGAGTCTCTTCTTACGAGCCTTCTTAGACTTGGGTTTCTTACCTGTCTTCAAAGACTTTCCTGTTTTCGCTTGTGCAATACGAGCAGCCTTGCCCTTATCACCTGTTTTCTTTTTGATCGCTTGATAGATCTGATCTACCTTCGTTCCCTTTGACATTATTCAACCCCACCATATAAGTTCTGTTGCCTAGCATCGTATTTTTGCTTTTTACGCCAGTCTTTCATTTCTCTGTATTCTCTGAGCGCTTTATATCCTTCTGGATCAGTGAAGCGACGTCCGGCGGCTCTGAGACCCATAAGCTGCTCAGCAGGTGATATGGCAGTCCCCTGAAGCTGACCTTTTCTAAATTCCCGCACAGAAATAGGAGTGACATTCTCTGTAACAAGACCGAGATATGCACGAAGCCACGGAGGTACAGTTTGCTCAAAAGGCGCGTTAGGGTCTTGTGTCGGGGGACTAATAGGATCACCTTTCCAATCCTTACCTGTAACCATAGCTTGACCAGTAGCAAGGAATGCAGACTCTTTATTTTGTAAAGTCTTAATAGGATCTTCTTGCCACGCAAATACATCCTTCATATACCCCGGCATTATCATGCGTTCGGGCATACCTGTACGCGCATCTACTCCTCCAGTCCGAGGAGCCAATATATCCTGTACGTCTTTCGGCTTCTCTCCTGTCTTGATCGCCTGATATATAGCAGACATTGTACCATAAACAATAGGAAGGGCAATAACATAAGCAGCACGGGGAGTAAATTTATGTGAGGCAATATCAACTAACCCTCCTCCGATCTCTCGTACAGTACCCATATTCCAGCTATAAGAACGCATAGCTATCATAGACAATTGCTTCATATGCTGGCGCCAGAATATATTATCTTGCACTAGCTCACCGAAACGATTATCAATGCTATCCCACATCTTTGCAGCAGCAGATATTTGTTGCGCTTCAGTAGCGTTAGGATGTGTTGCAATCCATTGTGCCATATTATCAGAGAATGCGCCGAACTTAATACGCGGGATGTAGGTCTTAAAGAGAGGCTCAGATATAGACTGCATAGTGCGCCCAATAAGACTAAACAAAGTCTTTGGCACACCAATGAAGGGGTTAGCTCTTATATCTTGTGCATACTTGGTACGCTCAGCTTGCAGTGCACCTCGCCTAAAGGACTGCATAAACGAACCCATAGCCGTATATTCGTAGTCCTTAGCATGTTCACGTCCCTGCCTACCACCTGCCTTAGCTAGAAGGTCGGCCATTCGCCTTTCCTGCGGTGTTCCTCCACTTTGGCCAAGGTAGACTTTCTCAAGCTTCTTTCCAGTTTGATAACTTCTATATGGAGCAGCAGGCGCTTTAACCAAATCTTTAATAGCTTCACCGGCTCGTCCTCCTGCTAAGTTTTGTATAGCTCGCGATACATCATTTATAATTGCTTCGTTAGCCATAGTAGTAGCATGGAATCCAGATAAACCAAGCTCAAAAGCAGTAGCAATGTTAGAGGTTCTCCGAAGGCCAGTAACGAGATCACCGGCAGGACCAGTGAAACCGTGGCTAATAAAGTTATTATAGACTCTAGCCCAACCTTCTTTAGCATATAATTGCCCACCACCACGTTTGGCCAGCGCACCCTCAAGTGGCATCCATCTTTCGTCAGTAGGAAACTTGCCCTTATAACCAAGAGGACGGTAAAATACATCTCCTTGTGCACGGCCTGTGTCAAGCAACTTATTAGTCGCTATGAAGCGCCTAGCATTACCGATATACTCTAATGTGTTCTGCACAGGGTCAAGTGTGCGGGGCTTAAGACCTCTCGCTAGTCCTTCTTCGATAGTTGGAATGCTTCTTTCTTTAGTGAAGTATCCAGAACCCTCTTTAGTCATCCCACCTATAAATTTGTCTGCGTTAGGATCTCTTTCCCATAGATGCCTATAATAGTCTTCTACATAGCCGATCTTCTGAGACTGATTGAGTGATCCCATATCTTTGTGCACGGATGCATAAGCGTCGCGCATCTCGTCGGCGAGCGGCTGCAACTTCGGATCGGTGAGCTTGGCACCCTTCGAGCGGCCTTCGACATAACCGATAAAGGAGCGCTGCGCGGCTTCGTCCGCGCCCCCGATGCCCTTCCACAACGGCTCGAACCGCGTGCGAGCCTGGGCTGTGGATCGTGCAGCCTCGCCCGTGAACTGCCGGGCCGCGCCAGCCGCACGCCGTGAGGCTTCGTCAACAGTGGAGGGGGCAAGCACGCCACGCACAGCCCTGCCTGCCTTTATGGCCGTCTCGCCAAGCGTGCCCGCGCGCTCTAGGCCACTCAGCGCCGCTCGCCCAAGGCGCGGCCCCCCAAGGATCGCCAAGCCCGCCAGCGCCGCGCCCTCGACCGTGCGCCCGTGCTTCTGCCACCAGGAGTCATCTTGCCCAGCCGGTGCCTGATCGGGCGACGGCTGGGCAGGGGTGCCGCTCATGAGCTGGTCGAACGCATCCCCGCGCGGCGCTGGCGCGCTCGGCTTCCCCATAAGCTGGTCATAGGCATCAGGCATTAGTCTTCACTCGGCTTAGGACGCTTGGGTGCATCCACCTCAACGGACAACGCGGGCTTCTTAGCTTTAGCAGATTTCGTCGGCCCTGTAAACTCTATAACGATGTCTTTACGAAGATCACTTCTATCAAGAGTATTCGGAGCTAACCTAGATTTTCTACCTGTGTGACGATTATAGACCTTAGCTTCTCCAGAATCAATAAGCTTTCGTATGTACTTACCAAAAGCATCTTGGCTCATCTCAACAGAAGGAAGACGCTTCAAGATATCTGGAAGGCGATAGATACCGGATTTGCCCATAGCTGGATATTGCTTATTAAGTGTACGGCGTAATGTATGCAACTTGTCTTCCATCAACTGAATATTCCTAGTAACTTTTTCAGTAGAGGAAAGTTTTCTCCAAAAAAGATCCCCACCCTTTATACCTAAGTTCTTTTCTTCCTTAAGCCTATCAAGGAAAGGTTGCAACTTACTCTTAGATATACCAGGAAGATAGTCTTCTATAATCCTATCAATAGGTACTTTCTCTCCCTCAGATGCCTTAAGAGACGTCTTTACAGCTCGGTTCACATCTGCGTACGTATAAGTTCTTTTCTCGGTTTCTCCTTTTGGCACGAGAGATAACTTAGGAGAAGTCTTTTTGGGAGCGCTTTGCTTAAGAGGTTCAACTCGGCCGGCTTTCGGGGTGGTCATAAGTTTCTGTACATCTGTACCAAAATGACCACGCTCAAATAGTGCACGCTCTATAGTAGCATCGTCGGTGCCTAAGCTTTTTAATTTATGCACAAGATCTTGAGAAGATAGATTTTTATCATCTATCATAGACTGAATGGATGGTTTACCCTTAAGCATCTCTTGCACCTTCTCAGGAGATGCACTCGGGGGACGCTGCCTAGCTTGTTCAACTTGCTGCTTATTCTCTGCATTAGTTCTTTGAAGTTGGGATAGTTTAGCTTCTGTGCCATCTTCGAAACGGGCATAAGGCACCTGCTCAGTAACAGCAGTACGACTAGGCTTATCTGCACCTCCACCAAGATTTTGCTTAAGCACTTTTTCTGGTTTCAGAAACAATTCGCTGATCTTCTTTTGTGGGCCAGTGTAAACCTGTCCGCCGATAATCTGTTTCATCTGCACACTGTCGCCGACTTTGTAATCACCGTAGACAGTAACATCTTTAGGTGCTTTAGCAGCCGTTGTTGTACGGGGGGCATTAAACTCAGGAGGCTGAGGTACAGGAGTTGCTTTAGTTGGTATAGATGGAAGTGGTTCAGAACGCGGTCCACTTGGCTCAGAAAGACCACTAGGTTTAGGAAGATACAACGGTTCTTCAGGAGCCTGACCATAGATGGTAGATGGGCGAGGAAGCCTGTACCCACCGCGAGGCATAGGAAGCTCACCTAGGGGCTCGGGTGCTTCTCCATAAATTGGCCCACTCGGCCTATGTACCCGTTCACGAAAGTCAGAAGGAGACCTAATGTCCCATTGAGAAGGCTGATGCACATAGGGAACAGGAGTATTCGGATAACCACGCTCGGGAGTTGGACCAATCTCTTCTCTTTGTGGCACTGGTTTAGCTCCCGGTATAGCAGCAACTTTACCAGTTAG
>Ga0335084_10000813_pt1 | contig 27746 bp, 23 predicted proteins | sample Lox_Sample_44_FD_206721 | JGI IMG/M metagenome (GOLD analysis project Ga0335084, IMG submission 206721) | Soil microbial communities from Loxahatchee National Wildlife Refuge, Florida, United States - Lox_Sample_4.4 | ecosystem: Environmental > Terrestrial > Soil > Wetlands | place: USA... | reverse complement strand
TTCCGCGTCTTCCTTTTCCAATTGCTGCCTCACTTCTTCCGAGGTAATGGCGATAATTCCGCGGAACCTCGATTTTCGTTTATACGCCGAGATGTTGGCATCGACCTTCGACCAATAGGCCACTCCCCGATAGCTTTCCAAAAGATTTAATAGCTTCACATATGTGCCAGGCTTCGGTCGGAAAAAGGAAAAGCTAAAGACAGGAGAGCGTGACGCTTCGTTATGCGCCGACTTGTACCGACCCGTATCAGGGAAATCATCGAGCTGAAGATCGCTGGCAGAATCTCCATAGCTCCACCATTCGAACGGCGCAACCTTGCTGAAAATGTGTGGAAACCAGTCACCGCCTTCGAGCGACGCGCGGTTTTTTTGCACGGGTTTAGGTGGCATGCGTGCTCCAGATTAGTAGAAGGCGACGCCGCCGTCGACGTTGATGGACTGGCCGACCATGGCGCTGGACATGTCCGAGCATAGGAACAGCGCGGCTTGCGCAATTTCCATCGCAGTTTGTCCGCGGCCTTGCAGCAGGGAACTCAGGAATCCTTTCAGCTGCTCCTCCGGGCTGATATTTAGTTTTTTGGCGAGAGTGTTGCCAAGTTCCTGGCTCATTTCCGTTTCCGTCACCGGTCCCGGACAAATCGCATTCACACGCACGCCGTTGCGCGCCGCCTCGGCGGCCATGTAACGCGTCAGTCCCAGCAGTCCTGCCTTTGCCGCGGCGTACGCCGAACCCCACGAAAAGGCGGCCTTGGCCGATAAGCTCGAAATATTCAGAATCACGCCGGACTTTCGCGCGTACATTCCGGGCAGCGCCAGTTGGCTCAGCTGAAACGCCGCGCGCAGATGCACCGCAATCACCTTGTCGAACTCTTCGAGCGGATAGTCTTCCACCGGCACCACCGGTCCGTAATGCCCGCCGTTGTTGACCAGGATGTCCACGCGCCCCAAATGCTGCACGGCCTCGGCAAAAACGCGCGCGCAATCCGCCTCCCGCCCCAAATCGCCTGCCACATAGACGGCCTTGCCGCCATCCGCAGCAATCTCCTTCGCCACTGCCGCCAACTGGCTGCTGGTACGCGCGGTCAAAAACACCGTCGCGCCTTCCCGCGCAAACAGCAGCGCGATCGCGCGGCCGATGCCGCGTCCCGAGCCAGTTATTAGAGCGACTTTATTTTCCAACAGCATCAGCGCGACCCACCGGTGCAGGTTCTGGTTTTTACTGCGGGGAGAAAATCGGCCGGGACCGGCTCTTTGCCGGTCGATTCCGGCAGAATGTCCCATGCCGTCATGGTCACGATCAGACTTTCCTTGGGATACACCATCAACTTTTGACCGCCGAAACCCCGGCACATCCAGACGTATTCGCTGGCATCCGGTAGTTCGGACAACCACCACTTGTAACCATATTTGAATTGCCGTTCGTCGGTTTGGATGTAAGGCGCAAGAGATTCCTTCACCCAGGCGCTGGAAACAATCCGCTGGCCATCCCACATGCCATCGTGCAGATACAAATAGCCGATTTTTGCCAGGTCGCTGCCGTTGAGATACAAGCCGCCTTCGGTATCCACAACTCCCAGATAGGTGCGTTTCCACTGATGGCGGATGCCCAGCGGCGCGAACAAATATTTTTCACCGTAGTCGTCAATGTCCTGCCCGGTTTCTTTCTGAAAGATGTAAGCGAGGAGTTCGGTTGCCCCGCTGCTGTAGTTGAATACTTTTCCGGGTTCGGCGGCCATGGGCTTGTCGATCACGTACTGCACCCAATCGTCGGTTGCCTCCATCAAGCTGGAATCGCTACGCGGATCGTCGTACGGGACATCTTCCTCATGCCATTCCAGCCCGGCGGTCATGGTTAGCACGTCGCGCAAAGTCATGCGGCGTTTGCGGTCGTCCACGTTTTTTACCTTGGAAACGTCGAAGTATTTCAGGACCGGTGTATCCACCCCGGCCTTGAAGTCGCCGCGTTGCATGGCCACGCCGATAATCACCGAAGTGACCGTTTTGCTCACCGACTGCATGGTGTGCAGATCCGTCCCGTGGTAGTAAGGGTGCCACTCCGGATCGAAATAGTTGTAGCGGCCGGTAAGCCGCGCATTGAGCGGGCCGCGTTCTTTAGCCTCCTTGCCGTAGATTTTTGCGTAATCGTGAGTGTAAGTGCGCTCGAAGACTTTTTTTCCGCAACGAAAAACGGCAATGCTGTCGAACATGGGCGAATATTTTCCCGCGACTATTTCTTTGTCTAATCCGAGAAGAACCTGCTCATCGAGCCCGACACTGGCCGGGGTGGCTGCTGCCCAACCCTTAGTCGGCCAAAGAGTTTCGCGAGTCGAGGACCGGGCAGGTTTTCCCGCGAAGAGCAGAGCAGTCGAGACCAGTAGGATGGTCGCCGCAAGACCAACCAGCAAGCCGCGCTTTGTCATGGTGCCTCCGTTGCAGAACGTTATGGCGCGCAAGAAGTTGTGTCAAGCGGGGCCAAGCATTGATTGTTTGCATTGGAGCGTTCCGACAGTTTCACGCTAAAATTGTAGGGATATGATCTCCGTTGAAAACGTCACTATGCGCTTTGGCGCGCGCATCCTTTTCGAGGATGTCACCACCACCTTTATGGCGGGCCGCCGCTATGCCATTACCGGACCGAACGGCGCCGGGAAATCCACCTTCATGAAAATCCTGACCGGCGAGCAGGATCCGACGAGCGGCAACATCACGCGTCCGCGGAAAATCGGCGTCCTCCGACAGGACCAGTTCGCCTTCGACAAATTTCGCGTCCTTGACGCGGTCATCATGGGCAACTCGATTCTCTGGCACGCACTCCAGGAGCGCGAAGCCCTGTATGGCAAACCGCACGACGAACTGACCGACGCCGACGGCATGCGCCTCGGCGAACTCGAAGGCATCGTTGGCGAGGAAAACGGATACGAGGCGGAAGCCGACGCCGGCGTCCTCTTGGACGGCCTGGGAATCGAAGCCGAGCTTTACGAGCGCAAGATGGGCGAGTTGCAGGGAGGGCAGAAAGTCCGCGTGCTGCTGGCGCAGGCGCTGTTCGGCAATCCTTCGGCGCTGCTGCTCGACGAACCCACCAACAACCTCGACCTCGATTCCGTGCACTGGCTGAAGGAATATCTCAGCGAGTATCACGGAGTCCTGATCGTGATTTCGCACGACCGCCACTTTCTCAACAGCGTCTGCACGCACACCGCCGACATCGACTATCAAACCATCATCATGTACCCCGGCGGCTACGACGACATGGTTCTGGCCAAAACGCAGATTCGCGCGCGCATGGAAGCGGAAAACGCCGTCCGCGAGAAGAAAATCGCACAACTCAACGAATTCATCGCGCGCTTTTCGGCCGGCACGCGCTCGGCGCAGGCCACCTCGCGCAAGAAAGAAGTCGAGCGGCTGCAGGTTTCCGATCTGGCGCGCTCCAACATCCAGCGCCCGTACATCCGTTTTCAATTTGAGGTGCCTTCCGGCCGCGTGCCGGTGGAAATCAAGCATCTATCCAAGTCGTATGACAAGCTGAAGGTGATTCCGAATTTCTCCGCGCACGTCACGCGCGGCGAAAAGATCGCGCTCACTGGCAGGAACGGCGCGGGGAAGACCACGATGCTGAAGTCCATCATCCGCAACGCCGGTCCGTTCATTGGGGAAGCGGAGCATCAATTCCCGATCGATTCGGGCAGTGTCACGTGGGGCCACGAAGTGAAGGTCGGCTACTTTCCGCAGGACTTTGGCTACACGATCGACAAATCCAAGGGCATCAACGCGCTCGATTGGCTGTGGCAATTCAAGCCGCAGGCACTGCAGGAAGAAATTCGCGGCGTGCTTGGCCAGATGCTTTTCAGCGGAGAGGACGCGCTAAAACCCACCTCCGGACTATCGGGCGGAGAATGCGCGCGCCTGATCTTCTGCAAGATCATGTTGCAGAAGCCGAATTTCCTGGTCTTCGACGAGCCCACCAACAACCTCGACCTGGAATCCAACAACGCGCTCAATATTGCGCTGCAGAAATTCGAGGGCACGGTGTTGCTGGTCACGCACGACGAAGACGTGCTGGAGGAAGTGGCCACGCGCATCTGGAACTTTCACGACGGAAAGATCGAAGACTTCAAGGGAACTTACGAAGAGTTCCAGGCCCGTACGCAAAGGCCCGCAGCGGCAACCGCGAAGGGCCGCAAGTAACCGATCCGTGCAAACCGGAGCGCTCCGGTAATGTCGGCGCGCCGACAAATACGCAAATTTGTGCCACGTGGAACATGGCAGCCAATTCGAACGTGGTTTCATTTTGAAATGCGCTCTTGAAAGCAAAGAATTTATCGTCACACGAAACGTTCGAACGTTTGCGAAGTGCTTCCCAAATTGAAAACGCCGCATCCAAGGGCTGAATCTCCGCTGCCAAGGACGTATCTGTCTTGACAGCCGAGATATCGAGCTCACCCGTTTGAATACAGCGTCTAATTCGTTTTCAGGCCCTTGAGAAGGTGACCAATGGCCTCGTCGGCTTGATACGGTGTGATGGTGTGCTTGTTGTTCAATTCTTTCTGGCTGATTGCGCGGTAGGCCAGTTTTCTCGGTTGCCGCAAGGCCAAGTCAATCACAAACGTTCCTTCGTGATAGCGGACATTCTGAAAGGCCACTTCCGGAGGTCCCCAACCCCAGCCGGACCAGCAGCCGTAGGGGCCGCAGGCCACGCCGGGGTATCCACCCGGATAAACGCGCTGAACCGTGGCTGTCTGTGATTTGACGGCGACGTGATAATCCACCCAAAAGTCTGCAATTGAGGGATCGCCGACTTGCGTGAGTCCTTTGGATTGAAGATTCCTGGCGATGGCGGCTTTCAGAATGTCGCGGTTCGCTTCGGTGTTCCAGTCGCGGTTGCTCTCTAGGCGCTGCTTTTGCGGCGGTGTGATGACGTCGCGCGAAAGCACCTTGCGGTTGTCCGGGTTGGTTCCTGGACCTTCCGGCGCATTCAGCGGGCGCCACGCCCAGGTCATGCCTTTGGCAATATGAATATCCGGATCGCGAATCACCTCGACGTTGTCGTCGCACCCGGCCAGAAAAAGTCCACCGGCCAGCGCGCCGGCCAGCAGCACTGCGCCTGCTCGTCTACCTAGTTCCACTTGACGTACCTCCACACTCTGTTGAACACAGTTCCCAGCAAAAAGTTGGATGCGGTGGACATTGGAAGGCGTAGCTCGCGCACCTCGGCTCGTGCGCCGGGAGCGGTCAGGAGGGAAGGCCCCAGTCCATGGGAGGAAAAGTCACGGGCCAGAATTTAGGATCCGGCCGGTCAAATTCAAACGCAACGTTATAGAACTCCATTCCCGATTCCTCGACGCGCACCACGCGGCAGTCAATGTCCCTGCCCGTTTGCGGATTGTTGAGGAGGAAGGATTGCCCGACATGGAGATGCGACCGCATCTGCATCAGCCCGCCATGCGCGTTTACTACTTGCGTCTTGGCCTCTTCCTGGATCTGGCGACGTTCTTCATTTTCGGCCAGGACCATCACGGACATGCGCAGCATGACTCGTTCGCTTCTCCTGCGGTTGGCTTGGGTCTGTGGCTCCATTTATAGGATTCTCTTACCCTGTCTATTTTACGCAAAACCAAGAGTGTCTCGAACTGTCCCAAATGACAGGTTTCCCGCAGGCCCGCTGAACCCCGCGGACACTGGCCATGCACGGAAGGGACGACTTTGATATGATGGAGTCTTGAAAATTCAGTAGTTTAGGAGGCAGATGTCGGTCCAAACGGCAACCGCTACCAAAACCTTGCTTCGGGTGCGTCCCCGGGGCTTCTGCGCCGGCGTCGTCCGGGCAGTGGACATTGTCGAACTGGCGCTGGAGGCGTACGGCGCGCCGGTCTACGTGCACCACGAGATTGTGCACAATACCTATGTTGTGGAGCAACTGCGCCGCCGGGGGGCAATTTTCGTCGAGACGATCCAGGAAGTTCCTTCCAATTCCGTGCTGGTCTTCAGCGCCCATGGAGTGCCTCCGACGGTTCGCCAGGAGGCCAAGGACCGCCTCCTGCGCGTGATTGACGCCACTTGCCCGCTGGTGACCAAGGTCCACCTGGAAGCGCTCAAGTTTGCACGCGAGAAGCGCACGATTGTTCTGATCGGGCATAAGGATCACCAGGAAATTGTCGGTACTTCCGGGGAAGCGCCGGACCGCACGCTGGTGGTGGATTCCGTCGCGGCCGTGGACGCATTGGAAGTGGAAGACCCGGACCGGTTGGCGTTCCTGACGCAAACAACGCTGAGTCTGTATGACACCCAGGAGATCGTGGCGCGCCTTCGCCAGCGTTTTCCGAAGATTATCGGCCCGGCGAGCGATGACATCTGCTACGCCACGCAAAATCGCCAGGAAGCGGTGGAACAAGTAGCCAAGGACGTGGACCTGATTCTGGTGGTGGGCTCGCAGAACAGCTCGAATTCAAATCGCCTGGTCGAGTTGGCGCAGCGCCTGGACCGCAAGGCGCAGCTGATCGATTCCGCCGCCGATATTGATCCCGCCTGGCTCGATGGCGTGACCCGCATCGGCCTAACCGCTGGCGCATCTGCTCCCGAAGTTCTGGTCGAGCAAGTCAGCGAGCGGCTGGCTCAACTCGGTTTTACGGACCAACGCGATCTGGACTTGATCCGCGAGGACGTGCGGTTTACGCTGCCGGCGGAATTGCAGTCCATCGCACCCGCGCCGCGCCGCTAACGCGGGGCGCGCGAGTCCGTCAGAAAGTTGCAGTAAGGCCGGGCAGGGGATTTCCCGGCGCCATCAGCCCTTACCCGGCAATTCAGGTGTATCGGCCATGTGGTTGTGGCCAAGCGATTTCCGCAGCACAAGGAGCAAACCTTGGCGGTCAAAATCGTCCGTCAGCCGAACAAGATTGCCATCATCGGAGCGCCGTCGAGCGCCGCCGCGTTTCTGGCGGGTAGCGAGAAAGCGCCCACGGCCCTGCGTGCCGCTGGCCTCGTCGAGCGGCTCCAGTCCATCGGCTACGAAGTCACGGATATGGGAGACTGCACACCGCGCCTGTTCGCCGATGACGATGAGCACAAGCGCTCGCGCAACGTCCCCGAAATTATTGCCTCCCTGAATGATTTGAAGCCACGCGTGGAGCTTGCCTTCAAGTCCGGAGCGCTGCTGCTGGTGCTCGGCGGAGACTGCACGCAGATCTTCGCTGTGCTTGCCGGCGCGCGCCGGTATCACAAGCACCTCAGACTGTTGTGGATGGACCGTGACGCGGATCTGAACACGCCGGCCACCACGCCTTCGGGACGGCTGGACGGCATGGTATTGGCCAGCATTTTTGGGAAGGGTTCGCCGGAGCTGGTCCGCTTCTGGGGCGAGCCGCCGCTGGTGCGCGAACCGGATACGCTGGTTTATGGGCTGGTGCGGGTGGATCAGCCGGAGCAGGAATTCATGGCGGGTTCGCCAATGCGGCACATGTACGCCGTGGACATCCAGGCAAAGGGCGCAGAGAAATCTGCCGGGGAAGCGCTTGCCCAATTACATGCCGAGGGCCGGGAATTCCTGGTCCACGTGGATCTGGACGTGATCGCCCAGGAAGAATTGTCCGCGGTCAATGTGCCCGACTCCGGCGGGCTCTCGTTCGCCGAGGCACGAACTTCGCTTACCGAGTTTGCCAAGCAGAAGAACCTGCTGGGCTTCGATGTGGCCCAGTACAATCCCGACAAGGACCCCGACGGCGAGGGCGCCAAAAAGATAGTCGAATTGCTGGCGGAAGTTCTTTCCGCGCGATTGGCGGCGATGGCGCCGCCTCCGGCGCCCGCATCCGCGCCGGAACCGGAAGACGCGAGTTCCGCGCCGGCGTGAGTTACGCGGACATTTCCTTGCGGGTGGAAATGCTGATCGCGCCTGACTTGGATGCCCCTCCCACTTGGTTGGTGAAGCGGCAAACTGTGCAGCTCTTTACGTGGCGTTCCAGGCGGCTATAGGCGCGGGCATAGTCCGCCTGGAGCTTTTGCAGCGCGTCGGTTGCGCTTCTTGCGCGCTGGCCGAAGCGGACGATTTCCTCACGCCGCACGCTCCACGCCAGCAGCGCGCTCTTGCAGATGCGGAGCAAATCTTCATAGTCCGAACAAGCAGCTGTTCCAATTTCGGATTTTTCCCTCATGTGCCTCTCCAGATGTTGCGAACTCGTGGGTCTGCGATGCATCTGGTGTGCCATGGCAGTAAGTGACTGAATTCAAGGAGGCTGAAAGAGAGCTCGGTGGGTTTCTGGCGCGCGTCCCAGTACGCAAGAAAGTCTGGAGCTTCCAGTAAATCGGTAATTCTTACCCGTTATGGAGTGGAAAGAACCAACTCGCGGGGGGGCGGCAGCCGCGAAATTGTTTTACCGGATTTTCTTACCGCATGAATACCGCGTGCAACCGTATCGCCAGATACAGTGTGGAACATCTCGCCGCGCTGAGCGACGGCATGGTCTGCTTTTTGTTGCAGGCATTCAGCGCTTGGCAACGATGGAATCTGCCCCAGGTCTACCAGTTCTAACGAACCCGCGCTTGCTCAATTGATGCCATGGATGCGCATGTCCACAAGTTGGTCTACGGTGAGGCTCTTCAAACCGCGCGCCTGTAACTGCGAAATATACTCGGGCGAGACGCCGTGAATGCGCATGGCGACAAGTTGATCGGGATCGGGGTGCGGGTAGCCGAGCGACTTGAGTTTTTCGATGAAGTCCGGCGAGACACCGTGGATGCGAAACGCAATCAGTTCGTCGATATCCATGTGATCGTAGCCGGCTTTCTGGAGCGACGCGATCCATTCGGGTGTGGCGCCATGAATGCGCATAGCCACGAGGTTGTCGGCATCCGGCTGATAACCTGCCTCGTGCAGGGCGCGGACCATCTCCGGCGTCACACCATGGATGCGGAATGCCACGAGTTCATCGTTGTCGGTGACGTGCATCCCTTCCTTGCGCAGGCCTGCGACGAACTCGGGAGTCACGCCGTGAATGCGAAAGGCAACAAGCTCATCGGCTTCGGAGACGCGCACGCCTTCTTTGCGGAGGGCCTCGATGAATTCCGGAGTGACGCCATGAATCCGGAAAGCGATCAACTGGTCCGTGTCCAGCCCGTTCAGATTTTCCGATTTCATTTTCCTGGCGAAGTCCAGGGTGACGTCCATCAGTGCCATGCTGATCTGTTTTTCGGCGTCGATGCCGACGAAGCCGAGTGCTTTCATGTCCCGCGTGTAGTTCGGGTCTGGAGTGAAATGAAACACGCCAGCGCCAGTGCCGTTTTCCAGGTAGCCCTGGCAGTCGAACTTGCCGGCATCCCGCGCGATCGTGAATCTTACTTCCTGTTTGCCGGGTTTGGAAGCGTCGAGTCCCCGGAACGCTGATAGCGGCCAGTCCGATTGAAAATGCGAGAAGCCCCCGGTTTCGTGGTGGCGCATGAGGCCAAATTCCACCGTGCCGGGTTGCGAGCCAGGACTCATCGTCCAGTTTCCGGTGGTGGTGTTGTCCGTGGCTTTGGCGATTAGCGTCACCACCAGGGTAAAGGCCAAGAGGATGTAACAGATCAGAGCTTGCCGCCGATGGATGGCCATCGCTTCCTCCTCCGTCTGCATGACTACTTCTCCAGCACGCCCGCGTGCTTGAGTTCGACCAGTTGCTCCAGGGTCAAATCCTTGAAGCCGTGGCTGCGAGCTTGTGCGATGAACTCCGGCGTCACGCCAGCGATCTTTGCGGAAATGCAATCGTCCACGTCGACTTTGAAGCCCGCGGCCTGCAAGGCCTTCACATAATCGGGAGTAACGCCTTGCACCTTCATGCCGATCAATCCATCCGCATCGGGATGCAGGCCGAGGCCTTGCATCTGCTTCACATAGTCCGGGGTGATGCCCTGGACTTTCATTCCGATCAAGTTATCGGCGTCCGATTTCAGTCCGAGGGCGCGCACTTGCTGGACGTAGTCGGGAGTGATCCCCTGGACCTTCATGCCGATCAGCGAGTCCGCATCGGTCTTCAAGCCGAGATCTCTCATCTGGTGGACGTAATCCGGAGTGATTCCCTGTACCTTCATGCCGATGAGGGAATCGGTGTCGGTAGCGAGTCCGAGTTCTTTCATTTGTCGGATGTAATCGGGCGTGATGCCTTGCACTTTCATCCCGATAATTCCGTCGACGTCGAGTTTGAGTCCATCGGCGCGAAGCTGCTGCACGTATTCCGGGGTGACGCCCTGGACTTTCATGCCGATCAGCTCATCCACATTTGGTTTGAGCCCCTCGGCCTGCAGGCGGCGCACATAGTCCGCGGTGACGCCTTGGGTCTTCAGCGAAATCAGTTCATCGGCGGAAAGATTTTCGAGGCCGACCGCTTTGAGACTATCGATGTAGGATTCATCGGGCTCCGCAGCCTTTGGAGCATCCTGTGGGGCGGGGGGTTCCGGAGGCTCGGGAGCGGCGACAGGATTGGGTGCAGAGTCGGGAGCCGGCGTGGGCGCCACGGCGGGCAATGCAGGAGCCTCGATCAGAAAAGCTCCGGGAGGTACGGGCTTAGGCGCCGGTGGTACCTGTTGGCCAGGAGGAGCCGGCTGAGGAGGCCGAGCCACATCCAGCAAGGCGTGACCCGCGGCCGCTGCCACACAGAGAAAGGCGATTCCCGCCGAGAGACCCACGGAACGCAAACCGCTGCTCGCTGTGGGCATTCCCAGAATTCGACGGATGCGCGACGCCAGCGAACCATGGTTGGCACCGAGCGCGATCGCGGGCGTCATGCGCAAGCCCTCGAGAAGCGCAAGCGCGCGGGCGTATTCCAGCGGGCTACCGCAGATTTCGACGACCAGGTCGTCGCACGCGTTCTCACGTTCCTCGCGAATGCGCTTGTTCAGCCACCAGACGGCTGGATGGTAGAAGAGCAGGGCCTCCACTGCGATCTGGAAAAGGTTGACGAAGGCGTCGTAGCGCCGCACGTGAGCGAGTTCATGCGCGATGACAGCTTCGAGTTGCGCCTCGTTGAGTCCGGTGAGCGCCGAAACGGGCAGAAGGATCATTGGCCGGATCCAGCCGACCACAGCGGGCGAGTCCACACGCAGCGATTCGCAGAAGCGCACGGCACGTTGGAGGCCCAACCGGACTTGCATTCGCCGGCAGAGCTGCATCAAATCGTCCTGTACTGGAACAATTTGGCGGCGGCGCAACCGCTCGATCAGCAGCACACCGCCGGCGGTCCGAAGACTGAACACGAGCACGCCGAGCATCCAGATTTCCACGAGCCACAGATACCCGGCCTGGCTTCCGCCGCCGGGGAAGACCGGGGATTCAGGGGGTGGCGCCTTCATCTCAACGGTCGCGCCTTCAGTTCCCAGACCTTGTGAAAAAATTGCAACTATAGCTTGCGCGCTGTGAGCGTGATTCCGCAGAAGGACGAATGTGCTCAGCGGAGCCGCCGCCATCGCGAGGAGGCAAACGACGCCGACCGCGTAGCGCGCCGACGCTCTTCGCCAAAAGCCCAGTCCAACAGCGGCCAGCGCTGCCAGCACCGCCCCCTGCCAGAGGAAGTGCAACAACGTCAGCCCGAGGTCCCTGAGCACATCCGGGGAGACCCACCGCGCGAGAGCGATCATCGGAGTTTCCTTTCGTATTCGTCCAAGAGCCGGCGAAGTTCTTCCATCTCTTTTTTCGAAGCGCTGTGCGTGGCCAGCGCGTGCAGCATGAGGTCGCTGGCAGAGCCGTCAAAAACGCGCTGGAGCAGATCCGCGGCGAATTCCCGTTTGGTGCGCTCCGCCGGCTGGCAAACTTCATAGACGTGCGCGCGCTGCTTCTCGTCGCGCCGCACGAGCCCCTTTACCGTCATGATCTGCATGAGCTTCAGGACCGTGGTATAACCGAGCGCTTTTTTCTCGTTGAGGGATTCATGGACTTCGCGGACTGTAGAAGGACCGCGCTCCCAAAGCACTTGGAGGATGGCGAGCTCCGAGGCGGTGGGTTTGAGGGGTTTCGTCATGGGAGAGAAGTTACTACGAACACTTTCGTATTGTCAACGAAATTCTTCGTAGTTTGACTGGGACTGTGTGTCCAGCACCTGCCAGCAGCTGGATTCTCCCATGTATTCAATCAGAAAATTCGATATGGGGATTCTCGCGTAAATCGCGGGCAAACCCTAAAATAAGAGGGCTTGGGATAGATCCGGATCGGAGCATCATGAAGCCGCCCCTGCAGGTGATGAAGTTCGGAGGAACGTCGGTAGGAGACGCCTCATGTATCGCGCGTGCGGCGCAAATTGTTGCCGCGGCTGCGCGCGCGGGAAGGTGCATCGCCGTGGTGTCCGCCATGAGCGGCGTGACGAACCGGTTGATTGAGGCCGCGAAGACGGCCCAGACCGGGAATGCCAGAGGCGCGCTGGAAAGGATGGATGAACTCGCCGCGAAGCACGAAAAGACGCTGCTGGCCGTGGTGAAGAACGAAACGGAACGCGGCAAGATCAGCGTGCTGATGAATGAGGTTTTCGCGGTTGGGCGGCGATTCTGTGAAGGCACGGCACTGCTGCGCGAATTATCGCCGCGGACCCTGGACACGATCTCGAGCCTCGGGGAGCGCTTGTCGGCTCCGCTGGTTTCAGCGGCAGTGCGGGAACTTGGCTTCGCGAGTGAGCCACTGGAAGCCACCGAACTCATCGTCACGGACGAATTTCACGGTGGCGCCGATCCACTGATGGAGGAGACGCGGAGCAAATCGCGGTCGCTAATTTATCCGCTGCTTGAGAAGGGAATCGTGCCCATCGTGACCGGTTTCATCGGGTCCACGCTGGATGGTGAATTGACCACGCTGGGGCGCGGCGGATCGGACTATTCCGCCACGATTCTGGGTGCGGCGCTGGAAGCTTCGGAAGTCATTATCTGGACGGATGTAGAGGGCGTTTTGACCGCCGATCCGCGGCTCATCAGCGAAGCAAGGACGATTCCACACATCACTTACCGGGAGGCGGCCGAGTTGGCGTTTTTCGGCGCGAAGGTGCTGCATCCCAAGACGCTGAAGCCCGTAGTGGAGGCGGCGATTCCGGTGTGGATTCGCAACAGTTTCGATCCGGAAAAAAGGGGCACGGAAATTACACTCAAGGGTGGGCGCAACGGAGGCGTGAAGGCGCTTACGGCCATTCGCGATGTAACGTTGATCAGCCTGGGGGGCCCGGGAATTGTGGGCCTGCCGGACGTGATCGGCCGGACCTTTTCGACCATCGCGGAAATGCGGGCAAACGTCCTGCTGATCTCCCAGTCGTCCTCGCAGAACGATATCTGCTTTGCGATATCGTCGGCGGACGCGGAACGCGCCATTGAAGCGCTGCGCGCGGAGTTTGCCCAGGACCTCAAACATGAAAAGGTCGAGCACATCAACGTGAATCCGAGCATCGCGATTGTCGCCGTGGTCGGAGAGAACATGCACGGGACGCCGGGAATCGCGGGCCGCACCTTTCAGGCGTTGGGCAAGGAAAACGTGAACATTATCGCGATCGCCCAGGGCTCTTCGGAAACCAACATTTCGTTTGTGATTGAGGAGAGCGACGTCAAGAAAGCCTTGCTGGCGACGCACCGCGAGTTCGGGCTTCATCTCACGAAAAGCGAAAACTGAAGAGCGGCGCTCAGGCTTGTCCTTCAAGGCGCTTTTTGTGATAGCGCGCGAGGCCCTGCCAGGAAAGTTGCAGTGCTCCGTTGAAAACGTAGTGCGACAGTTCCGCCGGAGTGAGAAACTCCGCGGCTTCGGCGGCCACGCGGCGAGCAAAGTCGCGAACCGCCTCGTTTGGTTCACCAGTTCGGGCCAGAATTTCCGCCGACACCTTTCCCCACCGAGCCAGACGCTCCCCGTAATCCCGGAGATGGCGCAGCGCGTCGTCGGAAAAACCGAAGTGCGTCAAAAAGAGACGGCGAGGATGAAGATTGCCGATGGCGTCCAAAGAAGCTGCCCATAATTCCAGAGAGATATCGGGTGGAGGAGTGGCCAGGAGGATATAGCGGTTGCCCTCGATGCAGATGCCCGCCGTGTCGCCTACGAAGGCGACGCGTTCGGTCGAGTCATAGTAAGTAACGTGGTGAGAGGCATGTCCGGGGGTGTAAGAGACCCGGAGTTCCCGCGACCCCATGGGGATCGACTCAGCGCCGTCGAGAATGCGCAGGTTGCCTTCGGGAACGGCCAAAAAGTCTCCAAATAAGGATTGCATCTCGGTCCCGTAGAGGCGCTGCGCGCTCGCAAGAAGTTTTGAGGGATCAATCATATGCGGAGCGCCGCGGCGGTGTACGTAGACCTGCAAGCGGGGATTTTCCCGGACCAGGGCGCCGGTGGCGCCGGCGTGGTCCAGGTGGATGTGGGTAAGAAGCAGAGCGTTCACATCCTGAACGCGAAGGCGGTGCTCGGCCAAGCGGTGCCTAAGATTCTCGAGCGTACTACCGGGGCCCGGGTCGACGAGGCCGACGAATCCGTCCGACCGCAGCAGAGCGGTTGCAATGCATTTGGGTTTCCCCGTCCAGTTGAGGTCGAGGATGCTGATGGGCTGCATAAGAGCAACAGTGTAGCGCACGCTCGGCGGATTCCGGGAGAGTCCTAGAACTGCGACCTCGGGCCAGGCGCGTTTTGACACGCACGAAATGCTTGCAGAATGATGAAGTTATAGACTATGCTTTCACTCGCAGCAACCTGCTTTATCCCACCATCTGTTGTTTCGCATCTGAGCAGCGACGGTGTGGAACCGCCCCTATTTTATCAAGTAAGCAGCGGATGCTTGCCATCCTGCAACGCCGTCCAGCGCAGCAGCTGAAATCACGAGAGGACTGACGCCAGGAATATGATGGGATTTCTTGGTTCGATTATGGAGGAAACAATGCGGAAATGGTGTGCAACTGTGGCTCTAGGCGCTCTATTTGCCCTGCCACTCTGTGCGCAGCAGAAGGACGCGAGCACAGCGGATAGCAACAAAACGACAGAAACTTTCAACGCGGTGCCCGCTCATGATTTTAGCATCGCTCCCGCGTCACCGACGCTCTTTCCGATGCCAGCCGCGGCGATGCCCGCGGACGCGATGTCGGATTGGAATAACAATCCGTGGAACCGGCACGCGTGGGGCTTGCTCACTCCGAAGTACGAAGTGGCGGGGATGTTCAGCTACATCAACTTTTCTCCGGGCTCCTTCAACAATTTCAACCAACTCGGCGCCACCGGTTCGTTTGCGTACAACGTGAACAGGTGGTTGGGGATCGTCGGTGAAGTGGGCACGTACCGCTTCGATCGTCAGATCTATGTGTTGAATGATGATGGCAGCTTCACGCAATCGACGATCAGCGGGAACATGCAGACGTACCTGTTTGGTCCGCGCTTGAACTGGCGCCATTTCGATCACTTCGTGCCATTCGGCGAAATCCTGTTCGGCGCGGCACGGGGGAGCACGCAGGTGACCGGCGACGGCTCGCAAGCCGCGTTTGCGATGGCGGTGGGCGGCGGCGTGGATGTGGTCCTCACCAAATACGTCGCGTGGCGGTTCGTCCAGGCCGACTATTTGCTGACGAATTTCTCGGGCTCTCTGGTGAGCCCCGACGGGCGGCAGAATAACTTCCGCATCGGCACCGGCGTGGTGCTGCGCTGGGCATATCCACCGGCGCCGCCGAAGCCGAACCGTCCACCGGTTGCGGCTTGCAGCGCGGATCCGGCTTCCGTCTACGAGGGGACTACCTCGCCGGTTGCCATCCGCGTGAACGCGAGCGACCCGGACAACGACACTCTGACCTACAGCTATACGGCCACAGGCGGTACCGTGGATGGGACCGGGCCGGAAGTTCGCTGGAGCCCGTCGGGCCTGGCGATTGGCACCTACACGGTGAACGCGAAGGTTGATGATGGCCACGGCGGCACAGCTACGTGCGCTGCGGACGTTGCCATCAGCAAACGGCCGAACCAGCCTCCGACGATTTCGTGCGCTCCCGAACGCAACCCGATTCTTGCGGGCGAACGCGTGAAGATCAATTCCACGGCCAGCGATCCGGATAACGATCCGCTGACCTACAGCTATTCGGCCACGGGCGGGCAGATTTCGGGCAACGGCCCGAGCGCCGACTTCGATTCGACCGGCCTCTCGGCAGGTAGCTATCAGGTTACGTGTACCGCAGACGATGGACGCGGCGGGCGCACGAGTGCGAACACCAACGTGGACGTGCAGCAACCGGCGCCACCGCCGCAAGCCTCGAAGGTCGGGGATTGCGGATACACGAAGGTCGGCGCGGGCCGCTTCGACAACGCTTGCAAGCGCGTGGGGGACGATGTTGCCCTGCGGCTGAAGAGCGAGCCGAACGCGAAGCTCGTGATCGTAGGCTACGCCGATCCGAAGGAACCCAACGCCAAGAAGCTGGCGCAAGTCCGCGCCGATGGCGCCAAGAAGTATCTCGGCGAGAAGGGCATTGATGCCTCACGCATCTCGACCCGCGTCGGGACCGCGTCCACCGAAAAGGGCATGGAGAAGGACAACCGCCGCGTTGACTTCATCTTCGTGCCGGAGGGCGCAACCTACTAATCCTTCATCCCCGGCGCCGGCGCAGCAGGTCGGAGGCCGGGCGGGAATCAGGAAACCATCAACCGGGCTCTCCGAATCCAGCTTCGGGGAGCCCGTTTTTTTTGGAATGCGAAATTGGCCGAAAGGAGCCTCGCCGTTCGCGTGAAATTCAGCGTACTTCTATTGTGGGTGCTTGCCGCTTTGCTACCCGCCGCCGCGCAAACGTGGCAACGGCTAGGACCGGAGGGGGGCATGGTGATTTCGCTTGCGGCAGATTCGGCCGGAACGGTCTATCTGGGCACGAATGACGGGCATCTCTTTGCCAGCGAGGATCGCGGCGCGGACTGGGACTTGCGCGGGCGCGTCGGCACACGGACCGATGCCGTCGTTGCGCAGCTTGCCGCACCTCCGATGGGCGGGCGGGAATTGTTCGCGGCGGTCTGGTTTCGCGAAGCGGGCGCCGGTGGAGGCGTATTTCGCAGCGCAGACGGCGGCCGGACCTGGCAACCTTCGGGACTTGAGGGCGAAGCGGTTCGCGCACTGGAGTTCGCGGCTAGGCGCGCGAACACGCTCGTGGCGGGGACCCGGAGCGGGGTGTTCCGTTCGGAGGATTCCGGACGGACCTGGGAACGCATCTCTCCCGCCGGTGATCCCGAACTCCGCAACGTGGATTCGGTGGCGATGGACCCTGCCAACCCGCAGATCATCTATGCCGGCACCTACCATTTGCCGTGGAAGACGACTGACGGCGGCAAGAGTTGGCATTCGATTGCCGTGGGACTGATTGACGACTCCGACATCATGAGCCTGCGCGTGGATGCGGCGAACGCGTCGCGAGTTTACCTGAGCGCGTGCTCGGGAATTTATCGTAGCGACAACCGCGGTGATCTTTGGACCAAGTTGCAGGGGATTCCGTATTCCGCCCGCCGCACGCAGGCGATCGTACAGGATCCCGGGCATCCCGCGGCTCTTTATGCGGCAACCACCGAAGGGCTGTGGATCACGCGCGACACCGGGGAGAGCTGGGAGCGCACGACGCCGAGGGATTGGGTGGTGAATGGGGTGGTTGTGCTGCCGCGGAAGGAGGACTCCCCGGCACGAGTGATTATCGGGACCGAGGCGCAGGGAGTCCTCGTCAGCGAGGATGCGGGGAAGACGTTTACGCCCTCAAATCGGGGGTTCGATCATCAGATTGTGAAGCAGTTGGTCGCCGATTCACGCGACGCCGCGCATCTTTTGCTTTTGCTGGAACCGAGCGGAGGCCGGCTGCTGGAAAGCCGCGACGCGGGATCGACGTGGGTACCCTTGCACGATTCCGCGGGTGCGCGTTCCGTGGTGGCTGCGTGGACCGTGGACCGGATTGATCGCCTCTACGCGAGTCCCTGGGGCTGGATGACGCAGCTTTCCGACGGAACGTTGTGGCTCTACTCGGAGAAATCCAGCGCTTGGCAGCCGTGGATTCTCATTGAGGCTGCTGGCCGGGTCACGGGCGCGATAGGTACACGGGGAAGTCGCGCCTCGCGGCGGTTGCGCGTTGCGCCGGGTGATGCCCTGGCCTTTTCGGCCAACGACACTTTCCTGCCGGAGTCCCCGGGAATTGCCCGCTGCAACCGCATCGGCGCCTGCGCTTTGCTTCCCGGGATGGCCCAAACTTCAAAGGTCTCGTCCATCTGGGCCTCGCTGGATGGGCAATTTCTGCTGGTTTCCACCGCCGGCAAGCTGGCCCTTTCGCGAGATGGGGGGCGGTCGACTGTATGGCGCGATCTTCCGGCCGGTACGCGAGATGTGAACGGGATGTGGAGGGATTCGTCCGCCGAGTCTGTCCTATTCCTTGCGACCGAGCGCGGGCTTTACTATTCGCGTGATTTCGCGCAGCACTGGATGCTTTCGCAAGGTGGATTGCCGCAGGGCGTTATCGAGCAAGTGCTGCGAGGCCGTGATTATTTTCTGGCTACTCTTGCCGACGGCGGAGTGTATGCCTCTCGCGACGGTTTCGGAAACTGGAGCCGCTTGGATGAGGACGGCGAGCGTGGCCGCGTGAACGGACTGGGTGAAACGCGGCCCGGGCAATTTATCATTGGTTCCGCAAGTGAAGGAGTGCTCCGGTGGGACAACACTCCTGCCTCCGCGTCAGCGGGGCACACGCAGGGTTCCAGTTTGGAACCGGACTGCAGAGAGCCGTGCAAGAAATCTCGCCGGCGATAAGCGGCCCCAGTTCCAACTTGGTACATGTACCTGCAGGATGAGCTCTCGCTAATTGCTTACTTGACAATAGAAGATTTCTGAACTAGAAGGGAAAGGGAATTCCCGGAATGGGAACGGGCTGTGTCCCGTTCCTGCCGAGTTCCGCGGCGGGGGCGATGTACGCTTCCGAGAGAAGAGGGGCGATGGCGGAGACGCACGCAGGGCGCACGTTAGGTGCGGAGTTTGAAAGGTCCGCCGGAATGATAACCGTGGAGAAAGTGGAGCGCGAAGCGCGGGGGCTGCCTCCGGTACATCTGCTGGTAGTGGACGACGACGCCCATGTCCGCGGGGTTTGCCGAAGCATTGCGGAAGAAGCGGGGATGAAGGTTTTCGACGTGAGCACGGCCGAGGAAGCGTTGGAGGTTCTGGAGCTTTCACCGGTGGACATTTTGTTGACGGATTTACGGCTGCCGGGGACGAGCGGCCTGGAGCTTCTGCGGAAAGTAACGCGGCTGTTTCCGGATATTGCGGTGGTGATGCTGACGCAGTACGGGACGATCGATTCCGCGGTGCAGGCGACGCGCATGGGCGCGGCCGACTACGTGACCAAGCCATTTCGAGTGGAGGAGCTGCGCGCGCGGCTGGAACAGGTGGTCCACGCGGTGGAGTTGCGGCGCGAGAACCGCATGTTGCGCGAGCAGGTGCGCGCGCGGCCGGGTTTTGGCGGGCTGATCGGGATGTCTCCGCGGATGGAGCGGGTGTACCGGCTGATCGAGAAGGTGACGCTGCGAGACCATCCGGTGCTGGTGCTGGGCGAAAGCGGCACGGGGAAGGAACTCGTGGCGCGGAGCATTCATTTTCTGGGGCCGCGCAAGGAGAAACCCTTCGTGCCGGTGGAGTGCTCGGCGCTGGTGGCGACGCTCATCGAGTCCGAACTATTTGGCTACACCCGAGGCGCGTTCACTGGTGCAATGCAGGCCAAGCAGGGCTTGATGGAGGCGGCCAACGGCGGCACGCTGTTTCTTGACGAGATTGGCGAAATGAGCCTGGAGATGCAGGCGAAACTGCTGCGTGCGCTGCAGGAGGGAGAAATCAAGCCGGTGGGGTCCACGGAACGGCGACCAATTAACATTCGCATTGTGGCGGCCACGAATCGCGACCTGGAATTGGGCATTAAGAACGGCAGCTTCCGGCAGGATCTCTATTTCCGGCTCAACGTGGTGCAGATCAAGCTGCCGCCGCTGCGCGAACGCAAAAGCGACATTCCAATGTTGGTGACTTCGTTTCTGGAAAAATTTTCGCGGCAGGACGAGATGACGCGGGAGCTGACGGAGGAAGCCATGCGCCGGCTGATGGCCCACGACTGGCCGGGCAACGTGCGGGAACTGGAGAACACCATCGAGCGCGCCGTGGCCCTGGGCAGCGGGCCATATTTATCGGTGAACGATCTACCGACCACGCTGCAATATCCAACGACGGAGCGCGCGCCGGAGAAGGAAGAGCTGCTCCCGCTGGACGAACTGGAGCGCCGGGCGATCTTGAGCACGCTGCGGCAGACGGGCGGGGACAAGCAGGCGGCGGCACGCATGCTGGGGATCGGGAAGACGACGCTGTATCGAAAATTGAAGCAGTACCAGATCGAGCGCGTGGATGCCTGACGGCGACAGCGCGAGTATCGAATTGGAAAAATAGAGTTGGGATTCTCGACTTGAAATCACTCCCTCTTCCGTAACTCTTCCACAGACAACAAGTTGGCACGGCGCGCCTTTGGCTTTGGCGGTGCATAGATTTCGCGTGGGCACCAAATGGGGGACACTGCGTGTTTGCGCGAATGGAGTTGGCACGGCCGCCCTTGAAACATGGCTCCCGGGGCGTCCTGCAGAGCGCGCGAGAGGGAGCGAGCCACGCAGTCTGGATTCAGGAGGGACTGCGGGTGCTGCTCGCGGAGCCCGGCGCGGAGCGGGCGGGCATCTGGCTGGAAGCGTCGCCGCCTCCGGCACCACGTGCTGATTTGCCTTTGGCTTTCCAGGGAGAAGTGCGGGAGAGCGGATATCGCGGCGGAACCGACCAATGGAGGTCGCTCTCGCTGGAATCGCCGGTGCCGCTCGAATTTCTATCCACTGGAAAAACGGCAGAGTTCCAAAACACCGAAGATTCAACTGCTCCGATACTGGGGCCCGCCATGGGCATGCGGCGCGGGGCGTGGGTGCCGGTATCGGTGCGAAGCGTGCTGCGCGGAGTGATTCTGGTAGCAGCGCAAAGGCGGGAAGTTTCGCCCCCGCGCGCGGCGGCCGAAGACCTTGCGGTGGAACTCTCCTTGGCGCTGGAATGGGAAGATCTCTACGGACGGGCCGAAGAGCGCCGTGTGGATCTGGAACTCACGCTTCGAGTGCAAGGAGAGTTGGCTTCCGGCGCCGCGTGCAGGCCGTTGCTGCAGATGATCGCGGAGAGTTGCACGCTGCCGCAGGCGTCGCATGGGCCCGGCGCGAGTTTTGCCCTCCTTGGGCGGCCCCAAGCGGGAGGTTCCGTCTGCGAACCGGCAGCGGCGCGCGCCGCGGAACGCCTGGAAATCCTGGCGGGCAGCGGCGAATCCGCCTGGGCGCACAGCGCGCAGGAGGGTCCGCTCGAGATGTTCTGGCGACAGGCGGTGGAAACCGGGCAGGCCACAGGGGCGGAGGCGAACACGCTCCCGCTGGCACGCGGGATTGCCCGCATCGTGGCGTTGCCGCTGACCCAGGATCGCGCGGCTCCGGGCGTCCTGATGGCCGGCCTGCCGTACGAGTCCACGAACCTGGAAACGATAGAGCGGCTGGAGCGGCGGGCGCTGCTGGCGGCGCAAGTTTTGCGGCAGCAGGCGGTGCTGGAAGAACGCGAGCAGATGGAAGTCTGGCGGCAGGCGTTGTTTGTGGCGAGCGACAAGCCGGCGTTGCTTCTCGATCGCCAGGGATTCGTGCGCAGCGCCAGCCGCGGTGCAGAGCAGTTGATGAGCTCCGGACCGGCGGCGCCTGCCGCGCGCTGGGACCGGCCGACAATCCGCTTCGCCGAGCTGTTTCAGCCCAAGGACTGGGAGCGCGCCCATCTATGGCTGCGTCTCGATGAGCCAGGCGAGGCGCAACAAGGCCAGAGGGAACGCCTGAAGGCGCGGCTAGAAAACGGAGTGGAAGTGACGTGCCAGCCCATGAATCTGGCGACGGGCGCGTATCTTGGGGTGACGCTCGGGCGCGAACCGGAGGTCTCGCAGGAGCGGAGCAGGGAGGACGTTGAATGTGAACTGCGGGAAACCGTCGGCTGGATGGAGGGTGGCGTAGTGGTGTTCGACGAGGCCGGCCATATCCGCGCGGCGAATGAACGGTTTCACGGCATGCTGGGCATTCCGGCGCACGAGGTCGCAGGAGCGAAAACGTTCGAGGACCTGCTGCGGCTGGCCTCGCCCCACGCACGCGACCCGGTCCGTTTTGAGCGCGAATGGCGCGCGCTGGCGGAATCTTCCCAAGGCGAAACGCAAGAGGAGCTCCAGATGAACTGGCCGGTGCCGCAGACGCTGGAGCGGTGCACACGCGAGATTGTGCGCGAGAACGGACGGCGGCTCGGGCGCGTGGAGGTGTACCGCGAAATGACGGCGCGGCGGATGTTCCAGTCGCGGATGGCACAGACGGAGAAGCTGGCCTCCCTGGGGCAGCGCGTCAGCGGCATCATCCACGACATGAGCAATCCGCTCACGACCATTCTGGGTTACGCGCAACGGTTGATGCCCAGGGTGGCGGCGTCCAGCCCCGGCATGCAGCGCGAGGTGCGCGGCATCCTGGGAGAAGCGGAACGCGCGGCGCAGATTCTCCGCCAATTGCTGCGGATCGCTGGCGACGGCCCGGGAATCCGCGAGCCGCTCTCTCTGAACGAACTGGTGGACCGCACGGTGGACGTGATGCGCGCTTCGCTGTTCGGGAGCCCGATTCGCCTGCTGGTCGACAAGGAGCCTTCCCTGCCGCGGATCGAAGGTGACTTCGGGCAGTTGCAGCAGGTGCTGCTGAACCTGCTGCAGAACGCCCAACAGGCCATCGAGCAGAGCGCGAAGGGCGGCATGATGGGGGTGCGAACTTCGAGCGCGGGTGAGGACCGCGTGCGGCTGGAAGTGTGGGACGACGGCCCGGGAATTCCCGGGGCGATTCAGGCGCGCATCTTCGATCCTTTTTTCACCACCAAGCCGCCGGGGGTGGGCACGGGGCTAGGCCTGGCAATCGTGCTCGGTTACGTGCGCCAACACGGGGGCACGGTCAGCTTGCGGAGTTCGCCGCAGGCCGGCACACGGTTTTTCGTTGAGCTTCCAGCGCTGCGACCGGCCGCAGCGCGCCCAGCGCCGGTGCCGGAGATGCTCCGCTATGCGCCACGCCTGCCCATGCCGGGGAGAGAACGCCCCGGGGAACAGCGGGCGGCCAAGGTGCTGGTGGTGGAGGACGAGCCGACCGTGGGCGGGCTGATTGCCGACGTTCTCCGCGACGAGGGGATGCGCGTGGACGTGCTGCGCGACGGCCACGCGGCGCTGGCCCGCGCGGAGCACGAAACTTACGACCTGGTCATTTGCGATCTGAAGATGCCCGGCATGGACGGGAGAAAGTTTTTCCAGTCGCTCGGGCAGCGGCACAATTCGCTGCGCGAGCACGTGCTGTTCGTTACCGGAGATGTGGTGACGCCGGGAACACAGGAATTTCTCGACCGGCACAACCTGCCGTACGTGGCCAAGCCATTCCGTGTGGAGGAGCTCAGCCGCGCGGTGCGCGAGATGCTGTAGGGACAAGGGGGGAACGTCGTGGCTTACCAAGGGCGCTGGCAGCAGGGATTCCTGAGCGACGGGAGGGCTGCCGCGGCGTCCCTGGGCTCCGCTAAGATTCTGGTTTCCGGAGGGGCGGAATTCTGCGCGGATGCGCGGCGGGAGTTCCAGCGCCAGGGGGAAGACCTCTTGATTGCCGAGGCGCGCGGTCCGGACCTTACGCGGGAGTTCCTGGAGCACGAGGAGCCCGCGGCGATCCTGGTGGAGGATCGCGCACTCACCGAAGGAAATTTCGCGCTACGGCAGAAACGGCTAGCCATGGCGGCGCGGCTGGCGCTGCTGGCGGAATTCGCGCCGGTCGTGTGGATCGGGGCCCCTGAACAGGGCGCGGGAATTTCCAGCGCGCTTCCGCCGGGGGCGGTGGAGTTCGTGCCGCGCGCTCCGCTGTGCGTGGCCGCGGCGGTCACGCTGATGGAGCGCCGCCTGCGCGTCACCCGCGGCAGCTCGCCAGAGCGCGTGCACCCGCGCGCGGCTAGCGTCGCGGAGTTCACGCTCGACGGCCGGGATTTCGGCGAGGTGCTCCGTCACGAATTGAATAACCCGCTGACCGGAATCCTGGGGAACGCGGAACTGCTGTTGCTCGAGGTCCGGCGCGGCAACGTGCAGGTCGCAGCGCACAACCTGCAGCGCCTGGAAGTCATCGCCGAGCTGGCGGTACGCATGCGCGAGACGGTGCGGCAACTGAGCGACCGCTGGGAAGGGTTGGGCGGGAAACCGCCGGCGGAGAAATCGCCCACCGAGGAGAAGACAACTTTGTCGGTCACGGGGCGGCGGTGAACCGGGCGTAGAACTCCAGCACGCGGCGGCGAAACTCCTCCGGCTGGAATCCCAACGCCGCAGTGTGAAACGCCCGCGGAACGATCCAGAGCGATTTCGGCCCGCGCGCGGCGGCATAGATGAGTTCGGCGTGGTGGCACGGCAGGGTGGTATCGGCCGCGTCGCAAATCAGCAGCACGGGAAAGGCGCGGGAAGCGACCGCGTTTTCCGGTGAAACTTCGGAGGCGGGGAATCCTGCAAGCCGGCCCCCGCGATACAGCATCGTCCACGCCCCGGGGGCGAAGAGCGTCTTCCCCAGCAGCGCATATTCCTGCAGGCCGGCGTAGTCATAAGACGCTTCGCGGAGGCTCGCGAAGGGCGCTTCGGCAACCACGCCCGCGATCCGGGAATCCACGGCCGCCGACTGCAGCGCGATGCCCGCGCCCATGGATTCGCCGAGGGCGAAGAGGTGCGCGGGATGCTCCGAAGCTTCGAGCGCGTCCACGATCGCACGGGTGTCGTGGCGTTCCAGCCAGCCGTAGGTGGCCATGGCTCCGCCGCTCTCGCCGTGGGCGCGCGCGTCCATCATCGTTACGCTGTAGCCCGCGCGGAGCAGAACCAGGGCCTGTTCGACGACGCCGGCGCGGTTATCCGCCACGCCGTGAAAGAGGAGCACCCAGGAGCTGTTCGGGTGCTGCGGGCGCACTTTCCACCCGCGAAGGATAGCGCCGTCCGTTGCGGTGACCTGAAAATTTTCTCTCTGCGCGCCGGCCTGGGCGAACGATACATCCGCATCGCGCACCAGGTCCGGAGTGAGCGGCCGCCAGAGGGGGTGCAGGAAGTTCGGCGCCACCAGCCAGCCCATCACCGCCGCGCTGAATGGCGGCGCCAGCAGCAGCGTCAGCGCGATGCGGGCGAGGCGGGGCATCTCAAGCAAAGAGACGAAGATTCCGTGCCATTTGTTCCTTCACGACAGGCCGCAAGTGCCAGGAGGCAACGTAGTTCGCCAGCTTCAAGAACGGAAAAGCACGTCCTCGCGCTGGAACATTTTCACGGCCAGAAAGAGCGCGATGGCGGCGTAGACGCAGGTGGACGAAAAGATGATGGCGATAAAATTCCAGTGATAGGTGCCAGTCACGAGTTCCTTGCACAGGAGCGCCGCATTGAGAATGGGGACCAGCGAGAGCTTCGCGGTGAGGTCGATGGGCAACATGGCGCAAACGGCGGGGACAATCACCAAAAACATGATCGGCGTCACATAACTCTGTGCCTCCTTGTAGCTCTTCGCAAAAAGAGCGACGGTCATCACTCCGGCGGCGAAGAGAACGGCAAGCGGCAGCACCATGACGAAAATCGAAAGCACAGTGGTGAAGTGAATCTGCAGCTGCATCTGCGCGGCGTCGCTGCCGGCCTTATCGAAGGCATGGAATTTTTCCAAAGTCCAGAAGGAAACGCCCATGGAAATGACCGAAAGGGCGGCAGTAACCAGCGAGGCGGTGAGCACCATAAAGAATTTACCGAGCACGAGGTGAGTGCGGGAGACCGGGCTCGACAAGATTGTTTCCATGGTGCCCCGCTCTTTTTCACCGGCGGTCAGGTCCATGGCCGGATACATGCTCCCCGTCAGGCACAACAGGATCACCATATAACCGATGACGCCTCCAAACGCGGCCCCGCCCACCTTCTCCGGCGGCGCAACGTTGTTCTGCTTGATCTCAAAGGGTTTCAGGAGCGATTCCGGCAGGTGATTTGCGGTCAGGCTCTTCCTGACGAAATCGTCCCGGAAGTTCTCGATCTGCTTTTGGATCTCCCCCGCGGCAACCGAGGATTTCAGGTCACCTTCGTAGGTATCAATCTTCAGAGTGGGCACGTTGTGGGATTCGAGATCGCTTGCGAACTGGGGCGGAATTTCAACAACCGCACGGATTTCCTTGTTGATGATTTTGTCTTTCCAATCCGGGGACAGCGGGACAATCTGGACTTTTTTCATTTGCCGGAGATATTCCAGGAATTTGGGCGAGTCCGCGCCGCCAAGGATCATCACTTGCGGAATTTCGGACTTCACTTTGCCCACAATGGCGGAAATCGCCGCTCCCAGCCCGGCGGTAAGAATGGGGAAAAGCACCAGCGGGACAATTAGGGAAGAAATGAGGGTGCGGCGGTCGCGCAACGCCTCGGTGAGTTCCTTGCGGTAAACGATGCCGATGTTTTGCAGCGACATTTCAGGCGGCCTCTCCTGGCTGGTAGTGCGGCGCGACCACTTTCACGAAAATTTCCTCGAGGTCCTCTTCCTGGTAGCGCGCGCGCAGTTCCGCCAGCGAGCCTTCCGCCAGTAGCTTGCCAGACTGGATGATGCCGATCACGTCGCAGAGTTTTTCCACCTCGCGCATCACGTGCGTGGAGAAAATCACGGTTTTTCCTCGCTGGCGGCACTCGCGGATGAATTCGAGGATGGTGCGCGCGGTCATGATGTCGAGCCCGAGCGTCGGTTCGTCGAAAATCATGACCTGTGGATCATGGATCAGCGTGCGGGCGATGGAAGTTTTCTGCTTCATACCGGTGGAGAGCTTGTCGCAGCGGCGATCGCGGAAGGAGTCCATGTCCAGGCGGCGGAAGATTTCGTCCACACGTTTCTTGAGCTCCGCTCCGGCGATTCCGTTCAGCCGCCCGAAATATTCGACCATCTCCTGGGCGGTGAGCCGGGGGTAGAGCGCCGTGGCGGTGGAGAGAAATCCGACCGTGGCGCGAACCTTCTCGGGCTCTTCGACGATGTCGTGGCCGCAGATGACGGCGGTGCCGTCGGTGGGCTCGAGGATGGTGGCGAGCATGCGGAGCGTGGTGGTCTTGCCGGCGCCGTTGGCGCCCAGCAGGCCGTAAATCTGGCCGGGCTGGCAGCGGAAGGTCACGCCATCCACGGCACGAATCTGGCCGCGCTTCTTGTCGTGAAACAGCTTGGTTAGTCCACGCGTTTCGATCATGCGCAGAACCTCGGATTGGGATTGCACTGCGGGCGAACCGCTCTGCCGAACTATACGCGGCGGCGGAGGAAAAGATATCACGGTCGGGAAAACTTCGGTGCGGAAAGCCGACCCGTTGCCGGTCTGGATATCCGGCCGCTATCCTTTGTGACAGTTGGGGCACTGCTTGGCATCGAACTTATCGGGGGGCACACGGAACATGTTGTTGCACTGGATGCAGACGCGATGCAGCGCCGGCGAGGCGGGCGGGGTCTTCTCCTGCTTCGATTGCGGCAGCGTGGAGGCAGGAGTTTCCATGGTCCGGGTAGTCTACCACGCGGAGCGGCGGAGCCCCACCAGGGGAACCACCCGCAAGCATCCGGGATGACCAGGCAGAGGAGGCCGGTGGAAGGAACTGGAGTAAAGGGCTAACCTCCTGATAGACTTTAGGTTAAGCATCCGAGCGGCCAGGCTGCCAGGCCGCGAGCCGCCGCGCCCGCATCACCGGATGATTCCTTTTGCTTC
>Ga0335084_10000812_pt1 | contig 27751 bp, 25 predicted proteins | sample Lox_Sample_44_FD_206721 | JGI IMG/M metagenome (GOLD analysis project Ga0335084, IMG submission 206721) | Soil microbial communities from Loxahatchee National Wildlife Refuge, Florida, United States - Lox_Sample_4.4 | ecosystem: Environmental > Terrestrial > Soil > Wetlands | place: USA... | reverse complement strand
AGAAGTACCGTGATCCCGATTCTTAAAAAATCCGTGAAGACGTGAAGAAAATATTTTTGGGCAGGATAAGTGGGTACAGCAGGCAGTTGCTTCAGTACAATGAACATAGCAGATAATAAACATAATGTAAAGTATTAATTCAGGAGAGTACTGTTTCATGCGTGAGCAACAACCAGGAGGAAAGTATAACCTCGTCCATTTTGTACCAAAAAAACCATTTTTCTATTTCTCCTTCTGTATTCCCCGTTACCAAGGGAATCCCTGCCTCTCCGGGCTTCCCGATGACCTGCCCCAGAGTGTTTTTTCTGCTTTCATGCATAATTGCTCTTCTTTCACATTTGTGCTACTATAGGTTTGACTCAACAGTAGTCGCTTCAATGACGCAGATGATGTTGGAACGCTTCCTGACCGGAGACAGTTTTCATGAAATGGTTTAAAGAAAAACTACTAAAAGCATTGTTTTACTTCGAAATTTTATCGATCGCGGTGAGCATCCTGGGATTTGCAATAATAGCAGGATATCTCTATGGCTCATTCCAGAGATCTCAAGAATATGACTCTATCTTAAAAGATTACGATTCTAACTTAGAGGCGTTTAGGGATAATGTGGAAGCTCAGCAGGTTTTCTACTTCCTGGGGTATAAAGTGGTCCCCCAAGGTAATGTTGTTAACGTAAAGGTAACCCCAAAGAAAAGGGCTAAGTTGGCAGAGAAAAGGGCAGCCGTGCTAATTACTAACATCGACCAAGAGTTTTCGCAAGAAATTTACACGAAACTGATAGGAGAAAAAGTAAGAAGGGCATTACTGGTCGATGTAGCAGAGCTTGATGCATCGGGGATAAAGACAGATGCAATGGCCCATTGACTTGCCCAAGAAACTGGAGCATCTCATCAACTAAAAATTTTATCCTGTAATTTGTAATCCGCATCGCCGTTGTTCGGTGATAAACTTCACGAAAAAGTCGACATCTTCACGCGCATCCAAAAGTCCGAGATCATTCTTAATGTCTTAAAACAATAGCGGCGAAAGCTTACCCACAATCGCACACCTTATTCCTACCGGTGTTCTTCGCAGTATAAAGCCCCTTATCCGCCTTATCCAGAAGCTCGTAGATAGACAATGCGTGTTGAGGGTAGGTACACACGCCCCCGCTGATCGTTATCTTAAGCGGCTTGTCTGCGACCCCTGCGAATTCGGCTTCTTCGACCTTCTTCCGTACCCGCTCTGCGACTTCGTGCTCGGCCCCATCACTGTCCGGCATGAGGATAACGAATTCCTCACCACCGTAGCGAGCTACGGTGTCCATTCTGCGCGCGTTTGTTTTCAGGATATTTGCCACCCCCTGAAGCATGAGATTCCCTTTCTCATGGCCGTACGTGTCGTTCACCTGTTTGAAAAAATCGAGATCGTAAATAATGAGAGAGAAATGGGAACCGTTCCGGTCCGCACGGAATTGCTCCTTTTTGAGCTCATCGATAAAGTGAGCGTAATTGTAAAGCCCGGTGAGCCGGTCCGTAATGGCATCTCTGTGAAACTCCGACATGAGACGATGGGTATACTTTTCCTCACGTGAGAAAATGGCCCCATACATCGATATGGCGATGATGGCAAAGAGACCCATTACCAGACTGCTGATGAACTCTTGATCATTGATACTGCCGTCTCGGAACAGGAGGAAAAGGTAGAACACGGCCACGGAAACTTGCATCGGGAGCGACTGCATAAATCCAAACCGGATCCCGGCGGTAAACAAGCTAAGGTACCAAAGAAAGAGAAAGGGACTTTTAACGCCCCCGGTGAAAAATAAGCCCGTGCCGACAGCAATGATATCACAATACATGAAGAGGAACGTAAGCTTGATCGAAAACGCCCCAACCCGCCTCAGAGAGAGATTAACACCGAGGTTATAGGCCGCGGCAAGGGCCAGGAGACCGTTCAATACAACAACCGGCTGTCCCTGCGGCTTCAGGAGGTTAATATACAGGGACAGAAATACGATCACGACCCATCTGCCCCTGGCGATCATCCATTCCGTGTTCAGGTAGTTCCGTACGCGCACTTCGTCAATAAATGTCGTGTAGGCTTTGCCGTCGCTCTTGTCCACGTTCCATCCTCGCGTTGTCAGCCCGACATGGGCCTGATGAATTTCCTGAGTCCCTCCCGGAACGCTAATGGCTCGATCCCGAAGGCATCGCGGATGTCCCTCAAGCTGCAGACGTTATCTTCCTGGAGCATAATAAGCTGGTCCCTGGTCAGCGGAGGGTTCGAGAGCACCGTCTCGAGAGCACGGGCAATCGGCTTCATAAAAAATAAGGGCACATGAACCGCCGGCCTTTTGATGCCCATTGCTTCTGCAATCGCCTTCGTCACCTCTTCATAAGTGAGTTGGTCCGGCCCCCCGATCTCGTAGATCTCATTCAGGAAAGCATCTCCGGTTACCGCCTTGACTATGCAGGACACTACATCGTCTATGTAGACGGGCTGAACTCTGGACTTGCCCGACCCAATGACCGGCATGACCGGGACAAGCTTCAACATCTCCGACAGTCTGATCGTGAACCCGTCGCCGAGGCCGTAGATGAGCGACGGTCTGAGGATGGTATGGGGGATACCGCTCTGACGCACGAGTTCCTCGGCTTCCCACTTGGTCCTGTGGTACTCGCTCTTCGCGCCAGGCCGTGTGCCGAGCGCGCTCTGGTGGAAGAAGTGGCGGACGCCAGCCTTGCGTGCTGCCTCGATAACATTCCGTGTCCCCTCTACGTGCACGCCCCGAAAGGTCACCCCCGGGGTCTCCTGGATGATGCCCACAAGATGGATAACACGCTCAATGCCTTCTGCGGCCTTCTCGAGCGAGACCTTTTCCGAAATATCTCCGAGAACAACCTCAACGCCGAGATCTTTGAGTGGCTGTGCCCTATCTGGATGTCTGGCAAGGGTCCTTACCGGAAGTCCTTCCTGCCGCAAGCGCCGTATCAGATGCCCGCCAACAAACCCTGTGCCGCCGGTAACAAGAATCATAAATCACCTCTCGTGAGCAGGAGTAGACAGATTATGATAATAACAGGATAGTTTAAACAACATGAAAACGCAATACACAAAAAGCTACTTTTTTTATCCCGTCGGTCTTTCCCTCAGAACAATATCGGCGCCCAGAGCCCGAAAATGATCTGCGTTTCGCCTTTTTCGTCCAGCCCCCTGGCTATGCCCAGCCGCAGCGTGATCGGAAGGAAGTATGAAAGATACATATCCAGCCTTGCCTCAACACCTACAGAACGCTTCAGGTCAGAGCCGTGGAATGGCCCGTCCCAGGCGTTTCCTGCCTCGGCAAACACAGCACCGTGAGGCCTGCGAGAAAAGAACGGGGTGGTACCGCTCCCGCGCTCTATGTTCGTTATTGGGAATCGGTACTCGAGGCTTGCCAATCCTGCCTTTTGTCCGCGGAACGAATTTACTGGATATCCCCGGAGGTACACGGCAGTATCGTCGATGGAGAGCGTGACATCGCCCGGTTTGTCACCACCGAGCTGGAACGCACCTTGAGGGATCGTCTCGCCTGTCGAAATTCCGGAGAACACTCTCGCCAATAGCACCTGGTGCTTCCAGGGGAAATTAATGTACTCATGCCAGTCGGCCGTATACTTATTTATATCAAAATCGCTGCCAAGAGACTGTCGAACCGTTCATAGCCCAGCTCAATCGTTCTACCCTGTTCCGGACTGATGGAGAAATCATATCTCCGCGCGCTGTTATAGATATATGCGAGCTTGCCTGATGCCAGCACTCCTTGCGCGGGCTGGGGACTGTACGACGGATAAAGCGTCGTCAGATTTGAGATATCCTGCCACCGGCATCCGATCTCCACAGAATGCTGTGTTGCCGTCTTGATGAATGGCACGATGACGGAAATACCGTAGTTCCTCTCCCGCTCCACATAATCTTTCGGTCCCGTCGCGGTCATGAAAAAAATCACTGTACGTTACATCCGTGTCTGAGGCATGGAGACCAATTGTAGGATACAGGCCTTCATAGAAGTAGTCAACAGTGTACCATATGCGTCCCGTCTTCGGGCCGTACAGGCCTGTCACTACATATTGATGGCGCTGGATCACGTCCTGCCCTAAGGTGAAAAATCCGCCGAGCGTCCCGCTCTCATAACTATAGCCGAACCACGGAAGCCAGAAATGCGGATAGATAGTGGAGAACGGACTGCAGGGCTTCGCCGTTGTCTCGGTTGTTTTTTCTCCGTAAATTATATTAGGATAACGATCAACGTATGGCTCCGCAGGCTTCCAGGATGCCTGGTCAACCGGGAGCGTGTGAATATCGTACCCCTTTGCGCTGTATGATGAGAAGGCGAGCTTCTTCCCATCAGGCGATGGAAAAGGTGTGAACGCTCCGCCGAGGACGTTCGTTATTTGAGAGATCTTCTTTGTCGCGAGTTCATAGGCATAAAGGTTGAAGACGCCAGTCCGGTCAGATGAGAAGTAGATATATTTCCCGTCAGGGCTCCACGTCGTATGACGTAGTGCCGAAGCCCGGCTCGCCCACAGGCTGGGTGAGAAAGAGGATCATCTGATTATAGGGCAGCGGCGTGGACATTCCGTTCGACTCGTCCGTGGCATCCACGAGCACGATGTGGGTCTTCTGCTTCGGTTCCCATTTGATACGGGGTGCAAGCCGCGCATGCACGTCCTCAGCGATCTGGGCAGTGCGCCCGGCGATCTCTTCGCCGCCCTGATGGTAGTGGATGAAAAAGTGCGGCGTCTCAAGCGTGGTCCAGGTGAACGAGGGATCGAATTTAGCGAAGGATGACCAAGGAAGGCCTATGAAGACATTACCGAGCAATACGGCATATACAATCTTTTTCAACAACAACCTCCGAGATCAATGAGAACGCATGGAACCGCAGGGCAAGAAGCGCGTCCGGGGATGCTGTCTCGCGCCCGATAATCATAGACAGTCCGACAGTTTCCCCTGCGGACAAAGGGCATGGATTACGGCTGTCGTTAAATCATCGCCTGTAGTGGAGCAAGCACCGCACCGGCATGCCTCCGGCGAGCTCCTTCGCCGTATCTTCGATCCGCTTGTGCTCTTTGGGCGTATGCGTGACCCCGCGGAGCACGATCTCTGTTCCATCGTAGAACACGTCGAGCGTGGGGATAAAAAAGCACGGATTCGTGGTGATCCCGGCCTTGACCTTTGCGGCGAGGGCGCGCATGCGGAGGAAGTTCATCGCCTGTTTGGTGTCTTTCCGCTGCCGCTCGGCCAAGGCGTCCAGAACCGCTCGTACCACGTCATCCACCACCTGATCGCTCACTGCAAAGACCTCGTCGTAATCTGCGGTATCATCCCATCGCTTGCCGTAGATGGCATGGATGAAGCACGAACGCTCGCGGTCCGTCTTTTGGCAAAGCCAGCGCGCCGTATCCTTATCGAGACCCTCACGGTTCATGATTCTCTCGATGCGCACTTCCAGAGGTGCGACCACCCGGACCCGAAAAGCGTGCGGGATATCCTTGAGCAGGAAATTTCCGCCTCTGCCCATGATAACAACATTATCTTCGAGTGCGTAGTTGAAGATGACGCTCTGGATCAGCGCGGCAAAGCCCCTAAAAGACCAGTCATACTTTTCCCACACGCTCGGGCAGTGCTCATCAAGATCTCTGGCCCACTGCTCCCACCTCGGTCCGGTTGCCCGGATGTCCGCAAGCATCTTGTCCTTGTCGACATACTCGTATTGGAGCGCCTTGGTCACGGCCTGACCGATCTCCCGCCCACCGCTTCCATACTCTCTCGAGATCGTCAGAATCGACATGGTTGTCCTCCGGTCTCAGTCATCAGATTTTACCGCGGCATCGGCATCACTGTGCATATGCTCTGTCCGTTCTTCCCTCTCAATTATACGTCCGAGCAATAGTTTTCCGGCAATGATGACGCCGAAGGCGAATGTGCCTTCGACAAGATAGTTAATCGGCCGGGTCGGAGCAATCAGACGCACGATAACAGGGTCCGTGATGATCATCTCCCCACCTACCTTCCCAAGGATTGCGGCACCGGTATATATGATGATAGGGTATCTGTCCATGAGCATCGAGAGCAGGTTACTCGTGAATACGATGAAAGGAATGCTCAACCCCAACCCCAAGAGGAGGAGCAATAAATTCCCATGAGATGCTGCGCCCACGGCAAGCATGTTGTCGAGCGCCATCGTCGTGTCAGCAATCACGATGATTTTGACCGCATGCCACAGGGAGGCCGCCTCATTTCTGTTCGCCTCTTCCGGCACCCCTTCGATGAAGAGCTTTACTCCAATCCAGGTGATGAGAACGCCGCCAATCAGCTTGACATAGCTCACATTGAGAAGCTGGGCGACAAAGAAGGTCAGCGCGACCCGAAGGACCACGGCAGCGGCCGAGCCGTACATAATCCCCTTCCTGCGCTGCTCTTTCGGAAGTGACCGCACTGCCATGGCTATGACAACGGCATTGTCTCCAGCCAATATGAGGTCAATGATGACGATGCTGAAGAGATTCGTCAAAAATGTCCAGTCAAAACTGATGGTTCCGAACACGGCAGGATCCAAATTGCTCCCCTCTCAAAAAAAGAGCGGCAGGATAATCTCTGCCGCCCTTCAGTATCGCATCCACCCTAATGCCCTGTCGGGAAGAAGGTGTAGCTGACCCAGACAAGAATGCCCAGGAGGGCGAAGCCCAGGCCGATGCTCCACCCGATGAGCTTCTTCTCAATGGGAAGCAGCGGCTCCCATTCCATTTTTTTCATCTCGTCCGCTAATTTCGGTTGTTCAGCCATAATAGTCTCCTTTCCCTCTCTCTAACCCGCCAGCGGCGGTTTGACGCCGTGGAAGAAGATCCATGAGATGATGAGCCCGATCCAGATGATGAACCCGAAGAGCGAAATCACGTAGACCGCAGCCAGCTTGCCGATGCCTTCTTCCCATAGCTTCTTGAAGTTCGACACCAGGCCGATCGTAAAGAAGGTCATGACGAAGAAGATCCCCCGGAACACGTTGGCTTCGCCGGTCGCAGCCTTGGCCGCGCCCATGGTCGTCTTGGGGCCTTTGATCTGATCGCTCAGGGGCGCGAGATCGGCCTTGTCCTTTGAGAGCTTCTCGGCCAGCGTAGCAGCGGTAGCCTTGTCTTTCCCGAGCTGGGCTTTCAGTGATGCAATGGTTTTCTTATCTTTGCGCGGAACGGCGGCAAGGCGGGCCTCTTCCTCGGCAATCTGTTTGTTCAGAGCAGTAAGCTGGGTCTCCTCAGCGGCCATCTGTTTGGTAAGCGGAGCCATCTGAGCGCTCATAGCCGTCATCTTCTTGGATGCAGGCAGGCATACAAGAAGAATGATCAGGAACGTGACGATATACCCGATAACGAACTTGGGGAAACGGTCCCATATCTGGCCTGGCCGGACTTTTTCGCCGGGCTTGCACTCGATAAACGAACACCAGATGATGGCAAGGACGAAGGCCCACACGCCGATGAAGACATCAATGAAGACCTTGACGACGGCCGCGGCATTCTTAATCCATTCGGGCTGGTACATGATGCCCTCCGCCGCCGACTTGCCCAGGATGAGGCCCTCCGCCACGGCGCCGGCGGCCACGGCCGCTCCATCGGTCTTGACTGCGAGGCCCATCCAGGCACCCGCCACCATCGGCTCTTTGTAGAGGAACGTCTCGGCAAAGAACGGAAGGACGATGAGCTCGACGACGGCGAAGATCACGACAAGCGAGGAGACCATGATCGGCACCACCGGTCGTGCCTTGATCGCGCCACCGGTCGCAATCGCGGCGGATACGCCGCAGATGGAGATGCCGGACGCGAGTGGCGCGGCCCACTCCCTGCTAAACTTGAAGTATTTGCGGGCGATGAAGTAGACGAGCGCCCAGTAGATGAGGTAGGCCTCGACAATGGCGCAGAGACCCCGGAACATGACCGCCGTGGCCAGTCCAAGCTTTTCCGCGGCCATCATGCCAAGGGAGCCGCCAAGGATGACGATGGCGGTCTTAATGTACCACTCAGGCCGGACCGCCTCTTTGATCGCGTTCGAGAAGGAAGGAACGAAATTGCCGAAGAACAGTCCCGCGGCGAGGGCTACGATGAAACCAGCCTCCTGCGTTAGCTTTAATGACCAGGTGATACCGAACTTCTGCAAATCCGGCTTGGTCGTCACCGCGATGTTGGCCCAGCTCCCTAGGATCCAGCAGATGTAGCTTATCCAAAATACGATGGTAAAACCGATAATGAAATTCTTGATGTCGGCCTTGAGCGCCACGGCGCCGACGGTCATAATAACGAGCAGTACAACATAGGTGAGAATGAGCGACCCGAATCCGCCAAGCCATGTCGCCGATATCGGCTTTAAGGCCTTCGAGATGTCGGTCCAGACTGTGGTGGTAACTCCCCAGTTCAGAACATCCGTGCCAACGAAGGCACCAAGGGAAACGACGAAGATGAATAATCCGATCCATACTGCAAGCCAGTCTTCACTTATGCCTTTTGCTTTTTCTTCCATACAGCAGTGATCCCCCTTTCCTATAATGAGTAATCATCATGTAACGAACTGCTTCCGGTTCCATGCTGAAAACACTTCAGGCAAGCGGCGGATCCGCCACTCTCATCACCTCCTCGTGGCAGGGCCCATGGGAGCTGCAAGATTATGTCAGTACGGGATGTTCTCGCTCAAGAGACGTTGGGCACATCAACGTCGGCGGTCAAATGTCTCCTGCTGATTACTTGAAATTTCAATAAATTATGATACGCGGCACGTGAGAAGTCAAGTTGTTTTTTGAGACCGTTTGAAGTGTTTTTCAATTTCCACGCTGAAAAATACGATTGAGGAAAGAGCAAGAACAACCAAGAGTTCCCTGACGCTCAGGGGCTGGGTCCTGAATACGGGGTTAAGGGCCGGGACGTAAATGGTCAGGATCTGCAAAAAGATGGTGACGGTTACGCTCGCCAGGAGCGGCTTGTTGGTCAGTATACCCTGCGTGAACAGAGACTGTCGCTCGGAGCGGATGGCCATTACATGCCCAAGCTGCAGGAAACAGAGCACGGTAAAGACCATAGTCTGCCAGTGCGCGTCCCCGATATGGATCGCCCATGCCTGAAGCGATAGAACAACCGCTGCCATGAGCAGGCCGACCCAAATCGCGTGGCTGCCAAGGCCATGGGCAAAAATGCTTTCGCGCGGTTGGCGCGGAGGCCGCTTCATAATGTCGCCCTCTTCCGGCTCCATGGAGAGCGCAAGCGCCGGCAGCCCGTCGGTCAGGAGGTTGATCCAGAGAATATGGATCGGCTGGAGTGGGATGGGGAGGCTGACAAAGGGCGCGAGGAAGAGGGTCCATATCTCGCCAGAATTCGTCGAAAGGAGATATTTAATGAACTTTCGAATATTGTCGTAGATACGCCTGCCTTCTTTCACGGCCTTCACGATCGTCGCAAAGTTATCATCGAGGAGGATCATTGACGACACTTCCTTGGCGACATCGGTGCCTGTCATCCCCATGGCAACGCCGATGTCGGCGCGTTTGAGCGCCGGGGCATCGTTCACCCCATCGCCGGTCATGGCAACGAAGTGACCCTTGTCCTGGAGCGCTTTCACGATCTTCAATTTCTGCTCCGGCGCGACCCGCGCGTACACGCGGATGTGATTGACCCTCTTTTCAAACTCATCGAACGAAAGCTCGTCAAGCTCTCTGCCGGTGATGATCGCCATGGGATTGTTTGGTTCCAGGATACCGACCCGTTGAGCAATTACCTTGGCGGTCAGGGGATGGTCGCCGGTGATCATCACCGGCCTTATGCCTGCGGACCTGCAGAGCGCTACAGCCTCTTTTGCCTCTTCCCTCGGTGCATCCATCATCCCGACGCAGCCGAGGAGCACCAGCTTTTCCTCCACTTTGTCGTGAGATAGAGCTGTGGGAACTTCGTCCCATGTCCGCATGCCAATCGCCATGACACGGAGACCTTCGGCTGCGATCCGATCGCTCAAAGCGAGAATCTCCTGGACATCGATGTCCCTGACCCCCTCTGATGTCAGGACCCCCGATGTTTTGCCCAGCAGGACCTCCACGGCGCCCTTGGTGAACGAGATAAGGTGTGCATCCGCCCATGCCCCATACCCCTTGATCCCTCCCCCTCGCAACTCATGGAACGTGGTCATAAGCTTTCTTTCGGAGTCGAAGGGAAGCTCTGCAACGCGGCGATAGGCAGTCTCCAGTTTTTCTTTCTGAAAACCGTTCTCCCGCGCGACTGCCAAAAGTGCCGCTTCGGTCGGGTCGCCGATAACGTTCCCGGATGTATCAATGCGTGCGTCGTTAGAAACAGCGAGGGCGGTCAGGAATAATGAGAATGGCGTATGGCGCATAGAGCATGAATCTATGTCTGTTCCCCGCCCCGCGCCCGCAGACCTCTGAGACTTGATTGTATTCCCATCCACCCACATCTCCTCTACCGTCATTTTGTTCAGTGTGAGCGTCCCGGTCTTGTCCGTGCAGATGTATGTGACGGAGCCGAGGGTCTCGACTGCCGGGAGCTTCCGGACAAGGGCGTTCTGCTTTACCATTTTCTGAGCACCGATGGCTAGGGAGATCGTGACCACGGCCGGCAGCGCCTCGGGGATTGCGGCAACGGCAAGGCTCACGGCAACTAGGAAAATATTGACCGGCTCTTCACCCCGGAGCAGCCCTCCCGTGAAGATAATAGAGCAGATCAAGAGCACTGCGAAAGCGAGTTTTCTGCCGAAGTCCGCAAGTCGTTTCTGGAGCGGCGTTTTACCATCCTCTTCTTGCTGAAGCATGGCTGCAATTTTACCCAACTCGGTACCCATGCCCGTTGCGGTCACCACGGCGGCGGCGCGGCCGTATGTGACAAACGTACCCTTATACAGCATGTTCTTCCGGTCCCCGAGCGGAAGGGACTCCCCAAGGATCGCATCTTCGTGTTTCTCCACCGGAATTGACTCCCCGGTCAAGGCGGCCTCCTCCACCTTCAAGCGCGCTGCTTCGATGAGCCTCATATCCGCTGGAACAATGTTGCCTGCTTCGAGCAGAACGACGTCGCCGGGGACCAGTTCGGATGCTGCAATGGTCTGGTGCTCGCCACTGCGAAGTACGACGGCATTGGATGCGGCCATCTTTTTGAGGGCTGCCATTGCCTTTTCGGCTCGATACTCCTGGCTAAACCCGAGCACCGCATTTAAGAGTACAATCACAATGATGGCAATCGTATCGGACGCTTCGCCAATGATCCCGGATATCACTGCCGCAACGATCAGCACCAGGATCATAAAGTCCGTAAACTGACCAAGAAACATGACGAGCACCGTCTTTTTCTTGCGCTCGACGAGCACATTCGGGCCATACAGAGCCAGGCGCCTCCGCGCTTCATCGCCGGTGATGCCCTGTGGGGTCGATTTCAGTTCAGCAAGCGTATGCCCTATATCTACCTGGTGAAAACGCACCTTCTCCCCCTGAGAGAAACGGGACACAGCATCAATCTTTATCGCTGAAATAGCTAAACGCAATGAGTGATGCGGATACGAGTGAGATAGCGATTCCAAAGTACAGCGTGTCGTTTGGGTCTTTCCACGTCATCAGGTGCTCGAGGAAGGTCACGGCGAGCACGCTCGCAAGCTTGGCCATGAGGTCATGAAGGTTATGGACGATTAACCAGGCAGGCATGGCGACATCCTCAATAAAAAGTTCATACAGTCCTCCGGAGAAGATAAAAAACGCCGCCGCTATCAGGAAGGTATCCATGATATTGATGAGTTCGACGGCCCCCAGAGGGTCTTCACCGCGCGTTGCGGCCATAGTGAAGAGTGACGGCAGCAGTCTTGACCGCCCCCTAGATGAATGCAGCAAAGGAGGCGATAAGCGAGAAAAGAACCGCGACCAGAATAAGATATTTGCTTTTACAAGTATGGCCTTCAGCATGAGATGTTCCTCATTTTGAAAAGCTGAAACTAATGCATGAAGCGCTAATTTAAAGAATTATTCGAAGACCACGAATAATATCCATCGTGACTTATTTTTTATCGAGTAATCCGTCCTTTTCATCTCATTCGTGTCATTGACTTTTAAGATGTTTGTTGCCGTTTTGGTATAAAAACTAAACAGCTATTTCACCAGTTTGGGCTACTGTAACGCGGTATCGCACTTTCTTAAAAATATCATGGTTACCTCTGTTTGTAAAGCAGATGGCCTTCCATTTTCGTGTTCCGGATACCATCCTGACGCCGCCATGTTAACAAATATCTTTACTCTGCCTTGTACTTTTAGTAATATAGGAAAATTATAGCATTCATAAATCATTATGGAGGGCATGTCTTTTCCCCGGTGGCAGACTGCCGGGCATCCGACATTCGGAAGTCTCATGAGAAATAACATTGTTTCGATCGGTGCAGACGAATTAAAATACGAGATCCGGGAGATCGTTGCCGTTGCCAAGGGATTTGGCAACCTCGGGCGCGAGATCATCTGGGAGAACATCGGGGACCCGGTGCAGAAAGGCGAAAAGATTCCCGACTGGATCAAGGAAATCGTCATCGAGGCGAATCGCGACGACGCCTCCTATGCCTATTCTCCAACCAAAGGTCTGGAGGCGACGCGTGAGTTCCTGGCGCAGATGTCGAATAAGAATGGGAACGTCAAGATCACGAAAGAGGACATCATCTTCTTCAACGGGCTGGGCGACGCCATCAGCAAGATCTACGGACAGCTCAGGAAGGAATACCGAGTGATCGGTCCAAGCCCAGCCTACAGCACGCACTCGTCCGCCGAAGCCGCGCACGCTGGTGCCGAGTATATCTCGTACAACCTCGACCCGCACAACCTCTGGTATCCCGACCTCAATGACCTGCGCATGAAAGTAAAGTACAATCCCGCTATCTCCGGGATCCTTGTCATCAACCCCGATAACCCTACAGGCGCTGTATATCCCAAAGAAGTGGTCCAGGAGATTGTCACCATCGCGGAGGAATATGATCTGTTCATCGTCTGCGACGAAATTTACATCAATATGGCCTATAATGGGAAAAAGGCGGTACCGCTCGCTGAAGTGATCGGCAATGTTTGCGGTATCTCGATGAAGGGCATTTCGAAAGAGCTCCCCTGGCCCGGCTCCCGATGCGGCTGGATCGAGGTGTACAACGCTAAGGACGACCCGCTGTTCACAAAATACGTGAAAAGCATCCTCGACGACAAGATGCTCGAGGTCTGTTCCACCACGCTGCCGCAGAAGGTGATCCCAAGGATCTTCGGGGACAAACGGTTTAAGGACCATGTTGAGCAGCGGAATAAGAGGTATGAGCGTCGCTCCAACGTCGCCTATGATCTGCTGAAAGACATAAGGGGGGTCGTCGTGAACAGGACGAACGGCGCTTTTTATATGACCGTGATGTTCGAAGAGGGCGTGCTTAACGGGAAACAGTCTCTGCCGGTACAGGATAAAGCAGTAAAAGAGTATGTCGAGAAAATTACGAGAGACGTAGCGCTCGATAAGCGATTTGTCTACTATCTGCTCGCAACAACGGGAATCTGCGTGGTGCCGCTCACAGGGTTCAACTGCATGCTGAAGGGCTTCAGGATAACGCTCCTTGAGAACGACGAAGCCAGGTTTGAACAGATATTCAAGACCATCCGGGAAAAAATCATCGAATATCTCAAGAGTGCTTAAATTGCTGTTCCTGATCGCCCGTACTTTTCATAAGGGAACAGATTTATACTCAGTAGGCTTTTTCACCTTCCTCGTCCCCTCATAGAGCTCGTACTCGAGCAGCCTGCACTCGATACCGCTGTTAAAGAACGGAATGCTTCGTTTCGGCTTCAGGCTCACCTTTTTGGCTAGAGCCGGATTTCCCGTAAAGACGTAGCCTGTATAGCCCTTGCACTTCTGCTTGAGGAAATCCCCGATGCCTTTGTAGGTCTCTTCAAGCTTCGAGATCTCTCCCATCCGCTCACCGTAAGCTGGATTCACCACGATGATGCCACCCCCGGGCAAAGGGGTATCAGCGTAATCGCACACACCGAATTCGATGAGTTGCTCCACGCCTGCCGTGACCGCGTTCTTTTTTGCTGCGTCCACTGCTTCAGGGCTGATGTCCGTAGCATGAATCCCTCCGTCAAAAGATCTTTTTGATTGTTTTTTTGCCTTTTCACGAACTTCATTCCAGAGTGATTCGCTAAATCCTTTAATATGCATGAACCCGAAGTTGCTCCGCAAAAGCCCTGGTGCCCTGTTCAGGCCGATAAGCGCCGCTTCGATAGCGAGCGTTCCGCTACCGCACATGGGGTTGATGAAATTTCCGTTCCCATTCCAGCCAGTCGACAGGACAATGGCAGCGGCAAGCGTCTCCTGCAAGGGCGCTGTGAGCGGGATCTTCCGATATCCGCGTCGGGAAAGCGGCTCTCCCGACGTATCAAGGTAGACAGCACACTGCTCATCCTTCCAATAGAGATGCACCACGGACCGGTCCCGTTCAGGACCGGAATCGGGCCGCTTTCCCCGCTTTTCCTTGATCCTGTCCACAATGGCATCCTTGCACTTCAAGCTTGCATAGCGCGAGTCTTTGATCGTCCTGGTCTCAACACCTGAGGTCACACAGAGGTATCCCTCTTCTGGAATGTAGTCTTCCCAGTTCAGCCCTGACAGGGCGCGGTACAACTCGTCAGAATTTTTCGCTTTGAATTTATCGAGCAGGAAAAGTACGCGGTGTCCGGTTCGTAGTGAGAGGTTGAGCGTGTACGTATCGTTGAAGACGCCTTCGGTCTCGACGCTGGCAACGGTCTCCGAAAATACGGGGAACTTCAAGGCTTGCAGTTCTCGCTTCAGAAGGGGAGGCATCCCCTTGGGACAAGTGATGAGGATTTTGTTTTTGTGCATTTCTGGAAAGAGAAAGGGAAAGAAATGTATAACACCGCACAGGCGCGAAGGATGCTCCCTATCTTGTCATTCCCGTAGAGAAAGGAATCCAGGGGCTTACTAAATACTACCCCGGGATTCCCGCTTCTGCAGGAATGACAGCCACGGCGCCCTCTGCGGTGAAATTTGTTTTAGTTCGACGACGCCATCAGCCGTTCTTTATCCTTAAAGAGCACGTCACACTTGTTGAGGTAGAGCTTCCGCACGACGCCCTTACCAAAGACATGGTGCAAAACAATATCACCAACGCGGTATTTTCCTCCCATATCGTAGGTACGCTCTTTTCCTTTCGCCTCAGCAATGCAGGTTTCCCAGAGGACTTCGCCGGCTTTTGCCGCGTCTTCCTTCTTTCTCGGGGAGCGGGGCTTGGCGACGACTGCAGCACTTCGGTACTTGTGCGTACTGCCGCAGGTCATGCATTTTACCTTAACAATTTCTTCACCGTCAACAGCAACGATGGTATGGTCAAGGATCAATTTGCACTTTGTACAATACGAGGCAATGTTCTCACCCGCAGAAACTTTTTCAAGCATATACCCTCCTTTAATTCTCTGGATTTATTTCACAAGGCCATGAACGATGAATTCCATCTTAAAAATGGGCGGATTCGCAGGCTGTCGGAATCTGCTCTTCGATGTTAATTTATAATTTAATATTATACCCCTTATCAGCGAAAAAAGCGCTATTTCTTTTCAGCGGGATTGACTGGGTTTGACTTTACGGCCCCTCCTGCTCCCCCGGCATCTGCCTGCATTCGTTGAAGATTCTGACCTTGCAGACGCGGCACCGTTCGGGATCGAGTCTGGTAAAGACGATCTTCTTGAGCGCCTCGCTCTTGGTGCGGAAAACATTCTCTTGTCCGATGCGATCGAGGTAACCGCCTCGTCCCAGTATATCCATGACCTCTCCCTTCAGCGAGCAGAGATACAGTTTTCTACCGCTCACGTGCAGGCGATGTGCTTCATTGGCGAGCATTTCGCATCCGGCGACGTCGATGAAATTGATGCCACCTCCCACGGTGAGGATGTGGGCCTGTTCAGGGTTCTGTTTTGTTATGGCATGCAGCTCCTCGGCGATGTGGTTCACAGCGCCGAAAAACATTGATCCATCGATCCGGACGATCTTGAACTGGGGACATTCGAGTGAAGGTTTTTTCTGAATGTTGACAAATCCGCGCCGGTTGCTGTCGGGGTCAGGGACCAAGGTGATAACGCGCGGATGAGAGGTGCGGTTAAGGTAGAGAAGGAGCGAAAGGATGACGCCGATGTAAATGGCGAATTCCAGTTCCACTAGCAGGGTCGCTACGAAGGTGACGGCGAGCACGCCGGTTTCAGGCTTGCTCGTTTTAACGATGGTCTTGATATGATGCATATCGACAAGACTATAGGCGATCAGAAGGAGTACGCCCGCCATGGATGCCATGGGGAGATAGGCGGTGAGCGGAGCAATGAACAGAAGCACCACGGTCAGTGAGATCGCGGCATACACTGCGGCCATCGGCGTCTGCGCCCCGACGTCGTAATTCAGCCCGGTACGGGTGAAGGAGCCCGAGGAAGCATAGCTCGAAAAAAAACTGCCGATAATATTCGAGAGGCCCTGTCCGATAAACTCCTGATTGCTATCGATGCGCTGGTGAGAACGTGTAGCCACCGACCGCGCGATGGAAACAGCTTCGGCCAACCCGAGCATGGCCACCGCGAGAGAGGCAGGCGCGAGCTCGCGAATCGAGGCCGTTGAAAGGTCCGGTAGTGAGAGTGGCGGTAGATGTCCCGGGAGAGACCCGATGAGCCGCACGCCGTGTTCCTCGCCATGAAGCGCCACGGCCAGGATGCTGCCGATGATCATGGAAAACAGCAATCCGGGCCATCGCGGGAAATAGGTTCTGAAAAAGAGAGCAACCGCAAGCGTGGCAAGGGCAATCCCGAAGACGGTGAAATTGGTCTCCGGCAGCCTGCGGAAGAGATCCATCCAGATGTGAACAAAAGCATGATGTTTTGATCCTGGAATGCCGAGGAAATTGCTGAGCTGGCTGGTCCCGATGAGAAGGGCGGCCCCAGCGGTGAATCCCACCACCACGGAATGCGAGACGAAATTGACGAGCGCACCGAGACGAGCTAGCCCCAGTGCGAGCTGGAACACGCCGGCGATAAAGGTGAGAGTGAGCACTATCTGAATGTACGCGGCGCTCGATGGTTCCGCAAGCTGGCTGACCGTGGTAAAAACCACAATAGATATTGCAGTAGTCGGGCCGGAAATGAGATGGTGCGAGGAACCGAACAGAGCGGCGACCATTGCCGGGACAATAGCTGAGTAGAGACCGTATTGGGGTGGCAGGCCAGCGATGATCGCGAACGCCACGCCTTGGGGAAGAACGATTATAGCGCCCGTGATGCCGGCCAAGATATCGGCCCGCATGCTCCTGCGAGTGATCAGGTGACGCCATTGAAGGAAAGGAATATACCTCTCCCACCGCACAGCATAAGGCCGTGAAAATCCGCCATTTTCGCGATTAGGCATAGATATAGGTCCCTGCAACTGGACCTTTTTAGAGTATAGCTTGCCCTCTCCAATTAGTCCAGTTGGAGACCTCTCCGAGCGGATTTTCCCTTTTTTTGTCATTACTTCAACGGGACCGGATTTACTTTTACGCTTGAAATAAGCTTTTTGTTCTGTTATCATGTATCGGTTTAGGAGGCTCATTGCAGAAGGCGGACCTCACAACCAGAGCGGTTGCAGGATTTGTTGATCTCTTACTTGTCATCGGGCTGGCACGGCTTCCGGATGTTCTTGGTTTCCTCTCAGCTGCCGGCTACCTGCTCATCCGCGATGGGTTGTTCGAGGGGCAGAGCGCGGGCAAAAAACTGATCGGTCTCCGGGTCGCCCCGATGGACGGGGTGAAGGCGACAACCTACCGGGAATCGATCATCAGAAACGTTACGTTCGCGCTGGTCTTTATGCTGTTTCTGATCCCCTACGCCGGCTGGCTCCTTGGCCCCCTTGCGCTCGGCATCGAATGCCTCACCGCCATCGGTGACGATCGGGGGATGCGGATTGGCGATATGCTGGCGCGGACATGGGTCGTTCCGGCAGTCCAGTCCGCAACTACAGACCGGCAGCCAGACATACAAACTGCTCCACCGTCGATGGAGGAGGAGAAAGAAGACACGATACCGCATGATATATAGCATGCTCTGCAACACGAATAGATGTCAAGAGAGATTAGTTTTCAGAGGTTCCTGGGACCATGGTCCGGGTTTGACGGTATCGGTCCGCAGGTCCCTGTGCCTCACTATGTGATCCTGCATTTCGAAAGGAGCCTTTTCTAACGATGTTCATCAACACTATTATGGGATGGTTTTCGAATGACATGGCCATCGACCTAGGTACGGCCAACACGCTGGTGTACGTCAAGGGCAAGGGCATCGTGTGTAACGAGCCTTCTGTCGTTGCCATCTCAGCGAAGACCGGCAGGGTGCTTGCCGTAGGTGCCGAAGCCAAGCGGATGCTCGGCCGCACGCCAGGCGATGTCAAGACGATCCGCCCGATCAAGGATGGCGTGATTTCGGACTTCGACATAACCGGTGAGATGCTCAAATACTTCATCCAGCGGGTGCACAACCGGAAGTCCTTCATGCGGCCCCGCATCGTAATCGGCGTTCCTTCGGGGATCACGCAGGTCGAACAGCGCGCGGTGAAGGACGCCGCTATCACATCGGGAGGGCGCGATGTCTACCTCATCGAAGAACCCGTGGCCGCGGCCATCGGTACCGGTCTTCCCATATCAGAGCCCTCGGGCAACATGATCGTGGACATCGGCGGCGGCACCACGGATATCGCCGTCATCTCCATGGACGGCGTGGTCTACAGCAAGGCCATCCGTGTGGGAGGGGACAAAATGGATGAGGCAATCATCAACTATATCAAGCGCAAATACAACCTGCTCATCGGCGAGATGATGGCCGAATCGATCAAGCTCGAGCTCGGATCTGCGTATAAAACGGACAGTGCCCGGCAGACTATGGAGATCAAAGGCCGCGACCTGGTTTCCGGCATCCCCAAGACGCTAATCCTCGACGACAGCGAGGTCCGCGAATCGCTCGCTGAGCCGGTCAGTCAGATTTTGAACGGGATAAAGCTCGCGCTCGAGAACACGCCTCCGGAACTCTCGGCAGATATTGTGGACAAAGGGATCGTTCTTGCAGGCGGAGGTGCGCTGCTCAAAGGCTTAGATGTCTTCCTCCGTGAGGAGACATCGCTCCCCATCATTATCGCAGAAGATCCCCTTACGTGCGTGGCGCTCGGCGCCGGCAAGGTGCTTGATGATGAGGAAATTCTGAAAAAGGTAATCATGTAGAACAAGCGTCTGTCCGAATGCCTGAGTTTATCACAAAGCATAAAAAATTCCTTATCCTGTTCATCCTCTTTATGATCCTGTTCTGGCTCATCACGTTCCAGGTGAAGGCTGGACGGTTGACATTCATGGAGAAGCCGGTCCTCGCAGTATCCGGTTTTTTTGAACGCGTTATAACTAGTCCTTTTCGCTTCGCGGAATCCGCTGCCAACGGATATATTTTTCTCATTCACACGGAGCGAGAGAATGAACGTTTGAAAGAAGAGACGGGACAGCTGAAACTCGAGAATTCCATCACGAACGAACTCATCATCGAGAACGAACGCTTGCGCGAGCTGTTGGGCTTCAGGAAGCTACATCCCCCCGCATCGGTTATGGCACAGGTGATCGCCAAGGAATCGTCACCCTCTTCGCGCACGGTAACGATCAACAAAGGGACAGACGACGGCATCCAAAAGGACATGGCAGTGATCGCTCCGACAGGTATCGTCGGGAGGGTCCAGGCAGCGCTCTCGGGTACGGCAAAGGTGATACTCATAACGGATCCTGGGAGCACGCTCGCCGTCAGGGTTCAGAGGAACAGGGAAGAAGGACTGCTCGAGGGCAAGATCATCACCTGCGCTCTGAAGTATGTTTCTTACTATGCCGATATCCAGGAAGGCGACCTCCTCGTTACCTCGGGACTCGATGGCATCTACCCAAAGGGACTCCCCGTCGCCACGGTGACCAAGGTCACCAGACACGAGGCTAGCGCGTTTCAGACCGTTGTGGCGGAACCTGCCGTCAGATTATCGCGCTTGGAAGAAGCACTGGTGCTCCGGAAATGAAGCCCCGCATTTATTTCCTCATCGTCCTGCTTATCATCCCTGTTCAGGCGAGCCTGTTCAGCCGCCTTTCTTTGGCTGGGATCAAGCCTGACCTCGCCCTGGCCGTGATTTATATCATCGGGCTGCTTACCGGCCCAGGAGAGGCTGCGCTCGCAGGCATCGGCATTGGCCTGATCCAGGATATCGGATCGGCGAGTTTCATCGGCCTGAACGGCTTCACGCGGGGACTGGTAGGCCTGTGTGCAGGCATTTTCGGCAGGAGGGTGCTCGACATATCGAGTCCATCAAATCTTATCTTACTGGCGGCTTTCTCCCTGGCGGAAGGGCTTTTCATCGCGCTGTTCATGCAAGTGATTTACGGATCGGTTCCGATCTTCAGCATGTTCTTTACCAGCATACTCCCTCAAGCGCTCTATACAGGGGTACTCGGCATCCTCCTGCTGCGGTTCATCGGCAGCAGGAACGTTCTGAACACGCTGAGGCGGCACGCCCTTCAGAAGGAGCTGTAGATGTACCAGCAGGACAGTCCCGTCGATATCCAGAGAAGGCTCCCGTTTCTGGCTGCGTTCATTATCCTTTTCACCCTTATCCTCTTTATCCGTCTGTGGTACCTCCAGGCAATAAAAGGCGAATACTACTATGACCAGGCGGAGAGCAATCGGATCAGGCCAGTGAAGATCAGGCCGCCGCGGGGCATTATTTATGACCGTAGGGGCAGACCAATCGTTGAAAATGAGCTCGCCTTCGACATTTCGCTCGTTCCGGAAGATGTACAGGATCTCGACGCCACGATCAACAAGCTGGCGACCATCGTTAATCTTCGTCCAGAAATCATCCGCGAGGCGCTCGATGATGCGGATCCCGTAAGGACCAAATACGATCCCGTGAAAATACGGGAAGAGGCCCCCTGGGACGAAGTGGCCGTCGTGGAAGCCCATCAGGATGACCTGCCCGGCGCAATCATCGAACCGGAACACCGCAGGCATTACCCCTATGCGGGACTCGCCTCGCACCAGCTCGGCTATATTGGAAAAGTGTCGCAGGCACAACGAAAACAGGAACAGTCTGACATCGGGCTCCTCACTGGCCAGGGCGGTCTGGAAAAGGTTTACGACAAATATCTCCGCGGTAGCGCTGGCAGGAGGATGATCCAGGTGAACGCCGCAGGCAGAAAGGTAAAAGACCTCGGTATTGAAGAGCCCAAGCCCGGCACGGACATTTATCTGACCATCGACCTTGATGTGCAGAAGGCGGCTGAGGAAGCGCTCGGCGACCGTTCGGGCGCCGTGGTCGCAATGGACCCGAATACAGGGGAGATCCTCGCGCTGGCGAGCCATCCTAACTACGACCCAAACCTGTTTCCGCGGGGCATCGCGCCCAAGGACTGGACCCGGCTCACAAACGATCCGACCCATCCGCTTTATAACCGGGCCATCCAGAGCGTGTACCCACCGGGCTCCACGTTCAAGATCATCGTGTCCTTGGCCGGCCTCGAGTCCGGCATTATCAAGCTTGATGATAAGGTCAATTGCAGAGGTTACATCACAAGCGGCAAACACGCTTTCCGGTGCTGGAAAAAAGGAGGCCATGGGGCGGTCTCATTTCATCAGGCGCTCGTTGAGTCCTGTGACGTTTACTTTTATACCATGGGTGAACGTATCGGATGGGACCGCATAGCCCAGTACGCAAAAAATCTCGGGTATGGAAGCTTGACCGGTATCCCTCTACCCGAAGAAAAAGCGGGACTTATTCCCACGACAGAGTGGAAGAAGAAAAAAACGAAGGAACCGTGGTATCCAGGGGATACTTACATCAATTCCATCGGACAGGGTTTCGTACTCGTCAGCCCTATCCAGGCCTGCCAGATGATCAGTGCCATTGCAAACGGCGGAAATTTCTATCGACCTATACTGCTAAAGATGACCAGAAACCGGGAAACCGGCGCAGTAACAACATTTTCACCGGAACGTAAAAACCGGGTTGTGATTGATCCGACTGCGCTCGAAGAGGTCAGGAAAGCGCTCACCGGCGTGGTGAACGAGCCGGGTGGGACAGCTCACGGAGCCCAGAACCCATTAGCGATAGTGGCAGGTAAGACCGGCACCGCTCAGGTGATCGCCCAAAAGATCCCCGGGAGAAAACTTTCGGAGAATACTCAGGATCATGCATGGTTCATTGCATATGCTCCGGTCGATGATCCGAGGATCGCCGTTGCAGTGCTCGTAGAGCACGGAGGGCACGGTGGCGGCGCGGCCGCGCCGGTAGCGCGAAGGGTTATAGAGGAGTACATGAAAAATGCTGGACCAAAGACGGTTCGCTAATCTTCCCTGGGGCATGATTGGCCTCACATTCGCTATTGCGCTCATCGGGCTCTCGGCAGTCTACAGTGCGACCTACACGGCGAATGGCCCTTCGTCCCTGTATTACAAGCAGCTTCTCTGGGTTTCCATAGGCGTCATTATCATGTTCCTTGCGCTTATTCCGGATTACCACACCGTGGGGCGGTACGCCTATGTTCTGTATGCCACTTCGATTTTGCTCCTGCTCCTGGTCATGATGATGGGGAGGACCGGCATGGGAGCCCAGCGCTGGCTGGCCATCGGCCCCTTCGCGTTCCAGCCCTCGGAGCTCGCTAAGCTTTCACTCACGCTTGCCCTCGCCCGATATTTCGCCGAGGACCCGAAGCGGGGCGGTTATGACCTCCGGGACCTTGCCATCCCCGGCGCCATGGTCCTGATTCCGCTCGTACTCGTGCTTAAGCAGCCCGACCTCGGCACTGCACTCATGCTGCTCCTAACCTCTGCCCTTATCGTGATGATTGCAGGGCTCCGCATGCGTTCGGTCTTCATCATGATCCTCATAGGGGCAACGATTGTCTCGGCGGTCTTCCTCGTTCCTCCCGTGCGGCATAAGATATGGGGTTCACTCAAGCCATACCAGCAGAACCGGATACGGGCGTTCGTTGACCCGAGTTCGGACCCGCTCGGCAGCGGTTATCACGCGAACCAGTCCAAGATCGCAGTGGGTTCAGGCCAGATCCTTGGCAAGGGATTCCGTAAGGGTACTCAGAGCCAAATGGCGTTTCTGCCTGAGCGCCACACAGATTTCATCTTTGCCGTGATCGCGGAAGAACGCGGCTTTATCGGCACGGGCCTCATAGTTCTCCTGTACCTGATCCTTCTCCTCGTCGGCGTAGACACAGCCAAAAACGCAAAAGACCGCCTCGGAGTGCTCATGGCCGGCGGCATCGTTTCCATGATATCGCTCTACGTTTTCATAAACGTGGGCATGGCCGTTGGCATTGTGCCGGTCGTGGGAGTACCACTCCCCCTCGTGAGCTACGGGGGAACCTCCACCATCACCACCTTCATCGCCCTGGGATTACTCTTGAATATTCAAGCACGTCGGTTTATGTTGTTCTATTAATAACGCTAGTGCGCACAGCGCGGAGGCAATAGCGCAAGGCTTGGCGGTTCCGATTGCCCTTTGCTCTCAGCTCCCTGCTCTCCCAATCTTAAAGGAGTTCCATGCTTGAAGATTTCCTGCCGCTGGTCGCGAAACCAGCTCGATACATCAACACCGAGATCCACAGCGTTCATAAAGATCTCTCGAAGATACGGACCAAGGTCTGCCTTTTTTTCCCAGATACTTATGAGGTCGGGATGTCACATCTCGGGCTCCGGATACTCTACCACATCCTAAACAACAGGGACGACACGGCATGCGAGCGAGTGTTCTCTCCGTGGACGGATTACGAACAGCGGCTGCGCGACTCCGGGAGGCCACTCACGAGCCTCGAGTCGAACCTTCCGCTTTCCCAATTCGACATCATCGGCATTACGCTCCAGTATGAGCTGTCGTACACAAATATCATTGCAGGGCTGGGACTCGCCCAGATCCCATTGCTCTCATCAGACCGCACGGACAGTCACCCCGTGGTCATCGCAGGTGGCCCTTGTGCCGTCAACCCCGAGCCTCTTGGAGATTTTATCGATGTCTTCTATATCGGCGAAGCAGAAGAAGCAATCCATGAGATTGTGGAGCTCCGGCAAGAATATCCGACCAGAGAAAAATACCTCACGGCGCTTGCACAGCGCGAAGGGTTCTACGTACCTTCGCTTGGGAAAAGAACCGTTCGGAGAAGATTCGTCAGGGACCTAGAATCCGCAGCATACCCTAACAGGCCAATCCTGCCTCTCATGAAGCCGGTGCACGATCGGGCCACAATCGAGATCGCGCGCGGTTGCATCCGCGGTTGCCGTTTCTGCCAGGCAGGGATCATCTACCGGCCTTACCGGGAACGGAGCGCTGAACGCGTCAAAGCGCTGCTCCACGAATCACTTTCCTGTACGGGTTACGACGAGCTTTCGCTTGCATCGTTGAGCTCCGGCGATTATTCCGTCATCCAGCCGCTTATGCAGGACCTCGTCAACCGATACCGGGAAAGCCGCATCTCTATTTCGCTCCCTTCGCTCCGTATCGGGACTCTCACGCCGGAGATGATCCGGGCAATTGCAGGCGTGCGCAAGACTGGCTTCACCCTTGCGCCGGAAGCAGGCACTGAACGCCTTCGCCGCGTTATCAACAAAGCAGTGACCGACACCGATCTTATGGACGCGGCAGAGACCATCTTTGCAAGCGGCTGGAACGTTTTGAAGCTCTATTTTATGATAGGGCTCCCTACGGAAACGGACGCGGACCTGGACGGCATCATCAGGATTGCTCATAACATCCTTGCACTCGGCAAAAAAGTCTCCAAACGTCATGTTCAGCTCAATATCAGCGTCTCAACGTTCGTGCCGAAGCCACATACTCCCTTCCAATGGTTTGGACAGGCAACACGAGAGGACATCAGGATAAAGCATGCTTACTTGGAGAACGGGCTGAGACGAAAAGGGATCTCCATGAAGCCTCATAATCCGGAGATGAGCCTGCTCGAAGGAGCATTTGCGCGGGGGGACAGGAATATCGGCAAGGTCATCGATGAAGCCGTACGACGCGGATGCCGCTTAGATGGTTGGACAGAATGTTTTTCGTTCACAACATGGCAAGAGGCATTCCAGGTGTGCGGCCTAGAACCCGCATCGTACGCCTGCCGCGCATTCGGACTGGACGATGAGCTCCCCTGGGATCACATTAAAAGCGGCGTGACCACGGAATTCCTCAAGCGGGAATACCGGCGTGCAGTAACGGCGGAGATCACAGGAAACTGCCGAGTAGACTGCGAGCGATGCGGCATCGGATGCAAGGACGGTGGGACCCTGTCACTCGGAAAACCGGCTGCTTCTGCTATTGAAGTAAAGAGCGGCCCGGTGACATTACCAGAGGTACAGGCGAAGCAATCGGCCCCGCATGACATCAGCACGCGTGTCAGGATCAAATATTCAAAAACCGACCGGCTCCGCTTCCTGTCGCACCTCGACCTCATGACGCTCTTCCACCGAGCGGCGGTAAGGGCGGGATTGCCGATCACGTTCTCCAGCGGCTTCAATCCCCACCCAAAAATTGCCTTCGGTCCCGCGCTCTCCGTAGGCATCGAGAGCGAGGCAGAGTATCTGGACGTGGAGACCGACCCGTTCATCGATCTCCTGCAGATCATCAAAAACCTGAACACTACCCTGCCTCCGGGAATAAGAATCCTTGCGGCACGCGTAATTCCGAAAAAATCTCCGTCTCTTTCCGGGAGCATCGTCAGATATAAATATGAGGTGACAGTCCCGGCCGCATATGCCGGTGATATTGGACACAGGGTTGGCGATTTCCTGTCCCGCACCTCGGTAATGGTGACAAAAGATGGCCGACAGAAGGATATCCGTCCGGGGATTGAATCAATTACCGCAGCACTGGTTGGCAACATGGCCGAACTCGCGATCATTCTGTTGGATAAAGACCAGCTCAGGCCTCGCGTGCAGGACGTGATCCAGGAGTTGTTCGCCGTGAACGCAGATCATTCAGTACTGTTCGGGGTGAAACGAACCGGCATGTATTACAGCGGCGGGGGGACATGGCAGGATCCTCTTGACGTTTAACAGAAGCGATTTCGCAGAGTTTTTATCGCCGTCCATCAATCCTTCCTCATTATGCCACCTGGATGGCATTTTCGTATTTGTGCACACGGTCTCTCGATATAAAAGCTCTGCCGTTGAAACAGGGCAACAGACCCGGAACGACACAGTTCTTACCTATTGCTTTGGCTTTGTACAGCCGCTCATCGGCTTCCCGTAAAAGGCTCCCACCGTCAGGCTTGTTTTCAAGGCTCGCCACACCCATGCTTGCCGTTACCCTGATGCTCTTATCATTAAGACAGGTCTCATGCATCTCGATTTTTTTTCTCAGCTTTTCCGCAAGTTGGACAGCGCTATATAGCGTCGTATCGGGGAGGACCAGGACAAACTCCTCTCCCCCGTATCGTGCAAGGTAATCAGATTTTCTAACTAGCGAAGGCAGCAGTGTACAAATATCCTTCAAAACGGCATCGCCCGCATAGTGCCCATGCACATCATTTATTTTCTTAAAATTATCCAAATCGATCATGATGACCGAAAGGTCGGCGCCATAACGTCTGGAGTAGAAGATATCGCTGGTAATTAAGCTGTCCAAAGCCCTCCGATTATAGCAATTGGTAAGCGGATCAACCGATGCGGCTGTTTTGAGCAGATTCATGTTCAAGGTGTTTTCCAGCGCAATACTGATGGAGCCGATCAGCGCGTTGACAATAGTGCTGTGACGCTTACGCATATTTCTTTTAGGCAAGATATAAAGTCTCGAAATAAAATTATTTTCCGTGATCTGATAGGTTATCATGCTGCTTATATTAATAGTGTCATAATTATGACAATTTTCTCCCATTTTTTTGTCTAAACCACGCACGTTACAGTCAATAATTTGGCTATCAAAATCTTTCCTTAAGAACTCAGTAAATAGGGTTGTGTAAGCTCGCGGTTCTATCCATAAATCTAAAGAGGTACCATTTTTGAGAACAAAACCGAACAATTCGTAGTCTAGAATATCTTTCAAGCATCGAGAAGCTTCAATGAGGATATCATCTATTTCTTTATACTGGTTGATCTTCAGGATATATTCGCTCAATGTCCTGTAGTCAATACCCCGGGTGATCCTATACCCGATTTGCAACGTTGCTACGGCCTCTTTCATGATTTTTTTGGTTTTACTTAACATATCATCATCCTTTATATGTAATAAGCAAATTTAATGCCAGGAATAATGTCACATCCTCATAGACCGTTTTTTATATTAATGATGATGTAACATCCAACCACTCTTTGCACCTGCAGTTTTTTAATTCTTGTATTAAATTCTGTACTATTATAAAATAGTTTTAGGACATAAAATCGTTTGAGGAGATATCATGCCATCTGAGATCATCGTAAATGCAGGCCGGGAAGAGACCCGTGTTGCCCTGCTAGAGAACGGTCTAGTCACGGAAATCTATATCGACCGGAAGAAGGACCGCGGCATCGCCGGCAATGTCTATAAAGGCCGTGTCATGAAGGTCCTGCCGGGAATGCAGGCGGCTTTCGTGGATATCGGGTTGGAGAAGTCGGCCTTTCTCTATGTAGGCGACGTGTTCGACAGTACCTCTGAGTATGCGCCGATGATGGATGATGAGG
>Ga0335084_10000811_pt1 | contig 27752 bp, 24 predicted proteins | sample Lox_Sample_44_FD_206721 | JGI IMG/M metagenome (GOLD analysis project Ga0335084, IMG submission 206721) | Soil microbial communities from Loxahatchee National Wildlife Refuge, Florida, United States - Lox_Sample_4.4 | ecosystem: Environmental > Terrestrial > Soil > Wetlands | place: USA... | reverse complement strand
CGAACCCCCTCGATACGCTTATGACTGGTAGCCTCGCCTTGAAGGCCAGCTCGAGAAGCGTCGTTCGCTGACTAGAGAAGAAAGCGTCCCCGAGGACGTACAAGGCCTCTGCACGCGTTCGGGCCATGGCTGAAAAGGCCGGCCTCATCTCCTCCGGGGTTCGCGCGCCTGCGAAACTCAGTTCCATCGCCAGCGAGGGCGCTGCTGCCTTGAGGTCCTCCATTGCTTTCGGGTGGAATGGTGTGGCTGGATTCCACAGGACTGCCACCCGGGTGAGCCGAGGCACCGCTTCCTTCAGCAGTTGCAGCCGCTTTGCGCTAAGCTCATCCAGCATGACCGAGAGCCCGGTAACGTTTCCGCTTGGATGCGCAAGGCTTGTGACCAAGCCTGACCCAACCGGATCAGCGACGATCGCCATGACGACCGGGATACTTGACGTGGAACGCTTCGCGGCAAGAGCTGCATTGGTGCTGTCTACGACGATAACATCGACTCTGCTCTGGACCAGATCCGCGACCAACGCCGGCACCCGAGCGTAGTCGCCGGCGGCGGATCGCCATTCGATCACGACATCGCGTCCCTCCGCGTATCCCAGATCCCCTAACCCCCGTCGGAACTGCTGCGCTTCTTTGCTCTCGGGTAAGAAGCCCACGAGGAGGACCCCGATGTGTCGCGGCGAAGCCGGTTGCTGCGCATCGGCGGCTCCGGTGAGATGGAGCAGTCCCAGGAAAGTGACTACAGCGGCGAGGCCACAGGCAAAAGCGCGCCGTTCAATTCGGACGGTCATCTGATCACCTCATCCGCCTGCAGCAAGACCGATTCTGGGATCGTCATCCCCAGGACCCTGGCAGTCTTCAGATTGACCACGAGCTCGAATTTGGTCGGCTGCTCGATTGGCAGGTCACCTGGCTTGGCGCCCCTGAGGATCTTGTCGACGTAAACGACCGATCGGCGCAATTGGTCCCAGTAGTTCGCCCCGTAGGACATCAGCGCACCGTCGTCGGAGAATGCCTTCTCCCCGGAGATGACTGGTAGCCGGGCCTTCGCCGCCAGCTTTAGAAGCGTCGGTCGATGCGTGAAGAACAGGGGGGCATCGAGCACATACAGCGCCTGGGCGCGCGCCCGGCTGACAGCCGCAAAGGCTGGATCGAACTGCTCGGGCGTTCGCACAGCCGCGAAACTCAGTTCGATCGCCAGCGAGGGCGCCACCGCCTTAAGCTCCTCGATCGCTTTCGGATGGTACGGCGTGGCTGGATTCCATAGGACTGCGACCCGGCCGAGCCGTGGGTTCGCCTCCTTGAGCAGTTGCAGCCGCTTGGCGCTAAGCTCTGCCAGCATGATCGAGAGCCCCGTGACGTTTCCGCCTGGATGCGCGAGGTTTGTGACCAAGCCAGATCCAACTGGATCGGCGACGAGGGCCATGACGATGGGGATGGTGGACGTAGCATTCTTGACCGCCCGGGTTGCGAACGTAGTGTCCGCGACGATCACGTCGACGTTGCGATGGACCAAGTCGGCGGCCAAGTCCGGTAGCCGAGCGTAATCGCCGTTGGCCGATCGCCACTCGATCACGACATCGCGTCCCTCCGCGTAGCCCGCGTCCCGCAGCCCCTGCCGAAACGCGTCCGCCTCTTTGCCTTCGGGCGACGCGAGCACGAGGAGGACGCCGATGTGCCGGGGCGATGCCGGCTGCTGCGCATCGGCGGCGCTGGCGAAGCCGGGCGGTCCGAAGCAGGCGACTAGCGCGGCGAGGCCACAGGCAAGAGCGCGCCGTCCAATTCGGACTGTCATTGGATTACCTTGTCGGCACGCTGCAATATCGATTGTGGAATCGTCAGCCCGAGGGCCTTGGCTGTTCTCAGGTAGACGACCAACTTGATCTCCCAGGCATCATCGGATCTGCATCTGTCTGAGAGGCCTTCGCGATGATAGTCACCGTTCCTCCTAGGGACGGCCGACCAAGTCGCCGAATCGCACCCACCGTTCCCCGTCGAAGCGGATAAGTTGCACTTGCTCGACCGGAAGGTAGTCGTGAGGGCCTGTGTTGATCTTGATGCCCGGCAACATCATCGGCAGCTCAAGATTTCTAATATCCGTTACCTGGTGCAACAGGTTCTCGCGAGTCAGCTCATCGCCGCAGCGTGTCAGGACTTCGACCATGAGTTGTGCCAACGTGTAGCCGAACGCATTTTCCCAGGATCCAACGTCGCCCTCCGGATACCACTGCTTGGCCCAGGCTAGATATTCCTTAACCGCGGGATCATCGCGCCACTGCGGATCGCTGGGGTCTTTGATAACGGCTGTAGAGATCAATCCGACCGCCTTCTCCGCCCCGGCTGGCCGCAGCACCGTGCTGACCGAAGAAGCGGGAAACGAGATCAATTGCAGCGGTTTCCAGCCGATGTCATAAGCTCGGCGGATCGCCTGTGCGCCGAACTTCGGTGTCGTGAAGTTGGCAAACGTGTCCGCACCCGAGGCTTTGAGGGTCACGATCTGCGAGTCGACGCTCGGATCGGTGAGCTCGTAGGACACCTCGGCGACGATCATGGTGCGGGCTTTCTCGCCTAGCCCGTCTTTCAGGCCCCTGAGATAGTCTTTCCCGTAGTCGTCATTCTGATAGAGCACCCCAATCTTCGCGTTCGGGCGGGTCTTGAGTTTGTAGTCTGCGTACAGCTTGGCGTCCAGCTGAAAGGGCGGTCTAATATTCTGTATCGTCCAGGGGAAATGTTCCGGGTCAGCCCAGCGCATGAGGTTACTCGCGATAAACAGATGCGGGACTTTCTTGGCGTTGACGTACCTATGGATCGCCGAGTTCGACGCCGTGCCGAGAGGTGAAAAGAGCGCCAGCACTTTTTCCACTTCAACCAACTTGCGGGTCTGCTCGACAGTCCTGGGCGGACTGTAGCCATCATCCAGGCTAATGAAATTGATTTTGCGACCATTGACGCCGCCGTTGGCGTTGACCATGGCAAAGTAGGCGGCCTCGGCCTTGCCACCGGTGCTCAGGGCCGACGCCGGTCCGCTGTAGGGCATGGTCTGGCCGATCTTGATTTCAGTATCGGTCACACCGGGGCCATATAGCTTTTCCGCTCGCGCTGTAAGCACAGACAACGAGAGGATCGGAACAGCGATGAGTGACGCTGTGAGGTTGCGTAGACTTATCGCGCCTCTTGGCGCAACACATGACACAGCTGTGCACGTGGTTGGATCTTGACGGGACAGTCGCCTCTTCTCCGCGTGCGCGGACGAAGTAAACGACGCCGTTGCCACCGCTGCGATGACTTCTGACACCTCTGGCCTCTGTTTCATATTGGCCCCCTGATCAAAGGTGTGACTGGTATTCACCGTGATGGGGTAGCCGATCGAGCCTGCGCAGAAATGATGAGCGCCAGGGAGACCAAAGACCCGACCAAGACTCGGCGAGGCGAATGGGTGGCGTAGCAATACGCCGGAGATGGCGCCGAGGCGCCTGGGGTCCGAACAGATTGGCTTCAGCAGGAAGGTGCGAGCCAGTCTCGGTGGGTGTAATCCGCGCCTATGCGGCGGCCGGTTTTCTTATTGATAAAGCGACAGCAGCGTGTCCCCTGCTCTGTTTCTACTTATACTCGCTTCCGCTCCCGTTTGCTTGCGAATTCGCAATGAAGGTAGCAAAACGACCGCATGGGGCGATTACTTTCCAAACCCGTCCGCCACGCTCACATCGATCAGGTTCGGACCGCCGCCGGTAAACGCCGCGCGCAGAGCCGGCGCGACGTCCGCAGGATCGGTGACGCGCCGCGCCGGCACGCCGAGCGACTCGGCCAGGTGCACGAAGTCGATCTCGGGATCGCGCAGGTCCATGCCGATGAACGCGGCGCTGTCCTGCCGCGCGCGCAGCCGCTCCTTCAGTATCCGATAGCTGCGGTTGTTCGCGATGACGTACGTGATGGGGAGCTTCAAGTGCGCCGCCGTCCACAACGCCTGGACGCTGTACATCGCGCTGCCATCGCCGACAATAGCGACGACCGGCCGCTGGGGCAGCGCCAGGCTCACGCCGATAGCGCCTGCCATGGCGAATCCGATCCCACCGCTCGCCAGCCCGTAGTAGCCATGCGCGTCGCGCAAAGGCAGGAAGCTCAGCAGCGACAAGGTCGAGGTCACCCCTTCGTCCACCACAACCGCATCGGCGCCCAGCGTCTCCGAAATCCGCATCATCAGCAAACGCGGATCGATGGGCTTCGCGTTCGACGCCGACTGCACCTCCTGGGTCAGGCGCCGCCTCTTCGCCGTCCAGTTCTGGCTCGCCAGATCGGTCAGCCTGCGCGCTGCTTGCGCCGCTCGCTCCGCGCTGCGTTTTGCGCGCACTACCGGCAGCAGCGCGCGCAGAGTCTCCTTGATGTTCGCCTTGATCGCGATCTCGGCGGGATAGTTCTTTGCCAGCTCCGAGTCGCGTTCGCTGATCTGGAGCACAGAGACGCCTTCCGGCAGAGGGTCCACGCGGTTGAACACCGACATGCGCAGGACATCGGCGCCCAAGAACGCTAACAAGTCGTAGGGCTGGAGCGCGGCGCGGACCTGCTCCTGGTTACGAGTCAGCGCGCCGAGAAACGTCGGGTGCTCCGAGAGATACTGCGCGGAGTAGGGCACGGTCTGCTGATAAACCGGCGCACCCAGCAGTTCGGCGAGCTCGACTGCCTCGGCCAAAGCGTCGTAGGTGGCGAGCTCGTGACCCGCGATGAGGACCGGCGCACGCGCTTCGAGCAGACGGCTCGCCAGCCGCTCCAGCGCCTGGTCGGAAGGACGGTTGGACGCGTCCACACGAGAAGGCTGACCCAGGTCGAGCGCGGCCTCGGCGTCGAGAATGTCGCCCGGCAGACTGATGAAGACCGGCCCCGTCGGCGGCGTCGTGGCGATCTTCGCTGCGCGGTGCACGATGCGCGGCAGATCCTGCACGCGGGTGACCTCGATCGCCCACTTCACCATCGGCTGCGCGATCGGGACCAAAGGATCATAGAGCAGCGGCTCCATCAAACCGTGGCCCTGCTCCTGTTGCCCGGCGGTGATCAGCACCGGCGAGCCATACCACTTGGCGTTGAACAGCGAGCCCATGGCGTTGCCCAACCCGGGCGCCACGTGCACGTTGCATGCAGCGAGCCGGTTGGAGGCGCGCGCGTACCCGTCGGCCATCGCGACAACGATCGCTTCTTGCAAGCCGAGCACGTAGCGCAGTCGCGGATGTTCCCCAAGCGCCTGCATGATCGCCAACTCGGTGGTGCCGGGGTTGCCGAACAGGCACTCGACGCCTTCCGCCTCCAGGAGGCCCAGGAACGCCGAGCGGCCGGTGATAGAGGTCGACTTGATAGCAGGAAAATCTCGCGAATCGTTCACGGCTATGCCTAGTGCTTGTTCAGGAACGCCAGCGTCTTCTGGTTAAACTCGTCTACCTTCTCGTAGATCGGCGCGTGCGAGCAGCCCTCGAAGATCAGCAGCTCTGAGCCCTTGATGCCGCTCTTGAGCCGGTCGGCAAAGCGGGTGGACGTCACCATGTCGTGCCGGCCGAACGTGATCTGCGTCGGCGCCCGGATCTTGGCGAGCTGCGCCTGTGCATCGTGTGCGATCACCGCGTTCGACTCCCGGATGAACGCGTCCAGAGGCTGAGCCGGCCTGCCCCGCACGAAGTCTGCCAGCGCCTTGATGTAATCAGGCTTCTCGGCATACAGCTCGGGCGTGAAGCACCACGGGAAGATGCCCTGGATCACCATCTCCGGCACGCTTCCTAACGCTTTGGCCATCACCAGCCAGGTCTGCACGACCGTTTTGAGGTACGGGTCGCTTTGGCTCCAGCCGCTGTGCAGCGACAGGGACTTGACGCGGTCGGGGTATTTTGCGGCGAGCCACATCCCGGCAGCCGCGCCCAGCGAAAGCCCTGAGACGTGCGCTTTGCCGAGGCCCAGGGCCTGCATGAACGCCGCGACGTCGTCCGCGAACAGCTCGGTGGAGTAAGTCCCGTCGGGCTTGTCCGATTCGCCGGTGCCGCGCAGGTCGACCGAAATGCAAGTGAAGTGCTTGGAGTACTCGGCAACCTGAAAGGCATAACAGGCATAGTCGGCCGCCAGGTATGGGATCAAGACCAGAGGTTCCCCGCTTCCCTGCTGGTCGTAGTTCATCGTGATGTTGTTGGCTCGTATCTTCGGCATTTGACTCCTCCTCCTGTGAGTGGCCGGCACTGCTGCAGCCAGCTCGGTGTTGCGCTGTGAGCCGTAAACTCAATTCATGCAAAGCATACGCTCCCTGGCACCGCTTCGCCGTAACGCCGCGACCAGCATTTTCCTCTCAGCGGCTGCCTGCGAGCCCCCGGTGACAGCTACCGGCTCATGCCTTGTAGTTCCGCAACGCCCGCTTCTCCGCGCGCTGGGCGGCCTCCTTGGCCGTCTGCTGTCCCGTGCACACTTCGGCAAACATGTCGACCACCACAAAGTCCGCCGCCGTGGCGGCCGAGGCCCGGCCCAGCTTCCCGGCATAGCCGAGCGGCCGCATGGTCTTGACCACGTCTCGAAAGAATACATGCTGAGGATCCGCAGTCCAGACCGGATTGGATTCGTAGGCGCGCAGCGGATGGGCAACATAGCCGATGCAGGCGGCCTGCCACGGCTCGTACTGCTCTTTCTCCATCATGAAGCGTAGATACTCCTTGGCCGCATTGGGATATTTCGAGTACTTGAAGATGAACGCCGGCAACATCAGGCCTCCATTCGCGCGTTTGCCGATCGGCCCGATCGGATCGAAGGCGTGCTGGATGTCTGCTGCGATCGCGTTCAGCTTCGGATCCGTGGAATTCTTGGCGGTGTAGTAGATCGAGATCCCGTTGATGGTCAGACCGATCTCGCCAGCCAGGAAAGCCTTGTTGTTGCTGGGGTCGAGCCAGGACAGCGTTCCAGGAATGAAGGTCTGGTACAGCTCTTTCGCATACTCGAGGGCAGCGAGCGTTTCCTTCGAGTTGATCGCGACGTTGTTTTTCTCGTCTGCCATCCTGCCGCCGAAACCCCACAGCACCCAATGAGTCCAGCCGTTCGCATCGCCGGTGGCGTGCCCTAGCGCGAATCCGGGCGGCGTTCCCCGCGCCTTGAGCGCCTGGCACAGCTTGAGGACCCCCGTAAAGTCCTGCGGCAAGGCGTCGAAGCCGGCCGCGTTGACCATACTCTTGCGGTAGACCCAGGCCCCGCCCGCTGCTCCGGTAGGAAGCGCGATCCATTTGCCTTCGTGCATGCAGTAGTTGCGGCAGATGTCATACCACCCGCCGTATTTCTGCCCCAGATAGTCGGCCAGGTCGGTGACATCGAGCAGTTGGTTCGGGTACTGGAGGTGGTCCTCGTTGGTCGCAATGATGATGTCCGGACCCGCACCGACGTTGGCTGCGACGGCCGCTTTGGGCCGCACTTCCTCGAAGTTCTCGCTGTCCACCGTGACCGCGACGCCGGTCAACTCGGTGAAGCGGCGCGTGTTGGCCATGAACTGATCCTCGTCACCTTGGACGAAGCGCTTCCAGCGGAGCAAGCGCAGGCTGGCGCCTTTCTCCGGCTCCCATCTCGACGCGGCTGACTGCGCGGGTCCAGATTGCAGGAGTTGCGCTGTCGCACCCAGCGCTGTTGCTGCGCCGGCAGTGCTCAAGAAACGCCGCCTGCTAAATGTCGTCATATTTCTCCTCCTCCACCCAGCAAACAGCGCTCTATCACGCAGCGCTGGCCTGGTTCAGCTGCTCGATGGAAGCTGGATCCAGCTCGAGCTTCGTGGCTTCGATCAGATCGTTCAACTGCTCCAGATTCGTTGCGCTCGCGATGGGCGCGGTCACGCTGGGACGCGCGATCAGCCAGGCCAGGGAGACTCGAGCCGGCGTCGATCTGCGCTGCTTGGCCACTTTGTCCAGCGCGTCAAGGATCCGGAACCCGCGCTCGTTGAGATAGGTCTTGACGCCCTGGCCGCGCGGGCTCTTGGTGAGATCGGCTTCCGAGCGGTATTTCCCGGTCAGGAATCCGCGCGCCAATGAGAAGTAGGTGATCACGCCGACACCTTTCTGCCGACACAGCGGCTCGAGGTTGCTCTCATAGTCGGCCCGCTCGTAGAGGTTGTAGTGCGGCTGCAGGCTTTGATAGCTCGGGTAGCGGTGCTGCGCGCTGACTTGCAGCGCTTGTGCGAGTCGCTCTGCTCCGTAGTTGGACGCGCCGATCGCCCTGACCTTCCCTTGCTTCACCAGTTGCGCATAGGCCTCCAGGGTTTCCTCCAGCGGCGTAGCCGCATCGTCGGTGTGCGACTGGTACAAATCGATGTAGTCCGTCTGCAGCCGCTTGAGCGAGTCCTCCGCTTCGCGCAGGACGTACGCTTTCGACAGCCCCTTCTTGTCCGAGGCCATCTCCATCCCGACCTTGGTGGCGATGACGACTTTGTCGCGGACGCCGCGCTGCTTGAGCCATTTGCCGATGATCGTCTCGGACTCTCCGCCTCGATTGCCGGGGACCCACTTGGAGTAGGTGTCCGCGGTGTCGATCAGATTGAAACCGTGTGCAACGAACGCATCCAGCAACTTGAACGACATCGCTTCGTCCGCCGTCCAGCCGAAGACGTTGCCTCCAAGCGCCAATGGCGCCACCTTCAAGCCCGACTTGCCCAGCTCACGTTTGTTCAAACTGCACCTCCCATTGGGTTATGGCCCCGCTTCAAGTCCGCGCCCCGACATACAGCCGATTCCACGTGGGGCTGATGATGAGCTCGTTGATGCACACGTGCGGCGGCTGCTCCGCCACCCAGCGGATGGTCTCGCCCAGGTCCGCGGGCTGCAACATCTTGGCGCGTTCCTCGGCAGAAGGCGGGACCGGGCGGCGGTCCAGGATGGGCGTGGCGACCTCCGCCGGGCAGATGGCGCAGGCGCGGATGCCATTCACGCACTCCTCCATGTTGATGGTCTCGGTCAGCGATACCACCGCGGCTTTGCTGCCGTTGTAGGCGGCCCCCACCATCGCCGAGGTGTACTTGCCGGCCCAGGACGAGATGTTGATCACGACACCGTCCTTGCGCAGCCGCATGGACGGGATCACAGCCTGCGTACAGTAGAAGGTGCCGTCCAGGTTGATGCGGATGACCTGGTTCCAGCTCTCCACGGTCTGGTCGCGCCAGTAACGCTGTGGGTTGTTCAGTCCCGCGCTGTTGACGAGGATGTCTATTTTGCCGTGACGCGCCAGGATCCCCTTCGTGGTTCGCTGGACGGCGCTCGGGTCGCTGACATCGAGCGGCTCGACCTCCGCTTTGTCGCCCGAGCCGCGGATCGCGGCTGCTTCCCGCTCGAGTACATCGCGCCGGCGGCCCGACATGATGACCGTGGCACCTGCAGCTGCGAGCGCGCGCGCGCCCCCCAATCCGATGCCCGAGCCGGCACCGGTGATCCAGGCTATCCTTCCGTCCAGGGTTTTCATCTGTCCTCTCTAGGGAATCCGTGATTCGTGACTCGTCATTCGCGATTCGTGACCCGTGATTCGCAAAAGCCTAGCTCAATCACCCTTCAGCTCCTTCACCCTTTCACCCGTTCACCTTCTCACTTCTTTACCTCAAACGCATCGCGCAGCGCCGCCGCCGACTGCGCGATCGCTCGCTTCGCTGCGGCGAGCACGCCGCCGGCTAGGATGAATCCATGGATCATCCCTTCGTAGTTGACCAGCGTCACGCGGTTTCCGGCCTCGATAAGCCGCTGGGCGTACGTCACCCCCTCGTCGCGCAAGGGGTCGTATCCGGCCACGAGCAGCAGCGCCGGCGGCAGGTTGGACAGGTCCTCTGCCACCAGCGGAGCGAAGCGGAAGTCTTTGATGTCGCGCTGAGTCCGTAGATAGTGCTTGTAGAACCAGACGATGTTGTTGCGCGTCAGAAGATAACCCTCCGCGAACTTGCGGTGCGAGGGCGTCTCCGGCTCGGGCGCAGTGCAGGGATAGATCAGCAACTGGAACGCCAGCTTCGGATAGCTTTCGTCGCGCGCCAGGATCGCCATGACGGTGGCGAGATTGGCGCCCGCGCTGTCTCCACCCACTGCGATCCGGTCAGGGTCGGCGCCGATCTCTCGCCCATGCAGTGCGAGCCAACGCAACGCCGCATGCGAGTCTTCTACCGCCGCCGGAAACTTGAACTCCGGCGCTAGTCGGTAATGCACTGCCACAACCATGCAATCGGTCTGATTCGCCAGCAGCCGGCAGGCCGAGTCGTGAGTATCGAGGTCGCCGATCACGAACCCACCCCCGTGGAACCAGAGCAGAACCGGGAACATCTCGCCCGCCTTGGCTTCGCGCGGCCAGTAGATGCGAACCGGGATGTCGCCGGCAGGCCCTGGGATGCGCTGGTCCCGGGAACGATGAATCGTTTCGCGCGCCTCCATCTTTTGCACGCGCGACGCGAACTGCTCGCGCGCCTGGTCCGGAGTGAGTTGCCAGAACTCGGGCAGGCCGGCCTGCTTGACCAGTCCGATGATGGTTTCTGCTTGTGGATCGAGCGGCATCGACAGTCCTATTGTTGTTCCGAGCCTTTGGGATAAATCAGCTTGAACGTACCGGAGGCTTTGGCCAGCACGGTGCCCGCGGGTTCTCGCACCTCGCCTTCGGAATAGATCAGCGAGCGACCGGCGCGCTGAGCGAAGCCCTCGGCGATGACAGGGCCCGACGTGGCCGACAGGAAGTTGGTTTTCATCTCCACTGTAGTTGCGCCGATGCAAGCCGAATCCAGCGAGCGCGCTGCGCTGCTCAGAGCGGCATCGAGCAACGTCATCAGCACGCCGCCGTGCACCCCATTCCAGCTGTTGAGATGCTCAGGGCGCGGCTCGAGGCGAATCAGCACGCGACCGTCGCCCTTCTCGAGCAGTTGCAACCCGAGATGCTCGACGAAGGGTATATGGATGTCGAAGCTTGACATCGCCTTGGCCGGGCTCACGGTAGTGCCTGCAGGCGCAGTTCTCTTCAGCATGCGCGACGCCGACTCAGATCGCGCTCATCCCGCCGTCGACCGCGATGGTCTGACCGGTGATGTACGCTGACGCATCCGAAGCCAGCAGGACGGCGACGCCTTTGAGGTCTTCGGGTCCACCTAAGCGTTTGAGCGGAGTGAGATCGAGAATCATCGACTCGGTCTTGGCGATCATGCCCTGCGACATCTTGCTCGGGAACACCCCTGGGGCGATGGCGTTCACCGTGATCCCGTATTGGGCCCACTCGGCCGCGAGGGAACGAGTGAAGTTCACCACCCCGCCCTTGCTGGTGTTGTAGGCGATCGTTCGCATGAAGCGGGGGTCGGTTCCATGGAGTCCGGCCATGGAAGCGAGGTTCACGATGCGCCCATAACGCGCCGGGATCATGGCCAGCTTTCCCACGGCCTGAGTCAGCGCGAATACCGCAGTCAAGTTGAGGTTCAGAACCTTGTTCCAGGCCTCCAGCGGGTGCTCCTCGGCCGGAGCACCCCACGTGGCCCCGGCGTTGTTGACCAGAATATCGATACGCCTCCAACGGGCGAGCACCTGTCCTGGCAAGGCCTGCGCCGCATGCAGATCTTGGAGATCGGAGGCGACGCTCATAACCTCAATGCCCTGTGCCTCGAGATGGCGCTGCGCCTCGTCCAGCTCGGTCTGCTTGCGCGCGGTGATCGCTACCCTGGCGCCCATTTCACCGAGCGCCTCGGCCAGCTGCAATCCCAGCCCGCGCGAGCCGCCGGTGATCAAGGCCACGCGGCCTTTGAGGTCAAACAGCTTTCGCACGCTCATGGCAGATCGAGTTCGGTTCGCTGCTCGATCAAAAAACTAAAACCAGCTGGGTTGCATTTCATAGCAGGTGCGATCCATGTTGTTGAGCAGGTCGTTCTGATGCCGGGTCTTGGGCAACTCCCAGCGGAAAAAGTAGGCGCACGCCTGCAGCTTGCCCTGATAGAAGTCGCCGTCGGTGCCGTGCGCATCTGCGAGTCTCGCAACGGCCGCCAAGGCCTGCCGCAACCAGATCCAGCCTACTACGATGTGGCCCGTCATCTCGAGGTAGAGCGCGGCGTTGGCCAGCGCAAAATCGATCTCGCCTTTGTCGCCCGCACACAGAAGATTGCGCGTCGTCTCCATGAGGCCGTGCATCGCGTGAGCCAGCTCTTCGCCGTAGCGCCGCAGTTCTGGCGACTCGCACTTGCGCGCTTCGCGCACGGTCCGGTCGATCTCGCGCATCAGCAACTGAAGCGCAGCGCCGTCTTGCATGCCGACCTTGCGCCCGAGCAGGTCCAGCGCCTGGATTCCATGTGTGCCCTCGTGGATCGCGTTGAGCCGGTTGTCGCGATACAGTTGCTCCACTGGGTACTCGCGCGTGTAACCGTAGCCGCCGTGCACCTGGATGGCGAGGCTGTTGGCCTCGAGGCAGTACTGCGAGGGCCAGGACTTGACGATCGGGGTCAAGATGTCGAGCAGCAGTGCGGCCTCGCGGCGGGTACGCTCGCTGTCCGACGTGTAGAGATCATCGACCAGACGCGCCGCATACAGGCACAGAGCGAGGCCGCCTTCCACGTAAACTTTCTGGGCCAGCAACATGCGGCGCACATCGGCATGCTCCACGATCCGAAGCTGCGGCTTGAGCGGATCCTTGCCCGCGGGCGAGCGGCCTTGCTGCCGCTCACGTGCGTACGCTAGCGCGTGCAGATAGCCGCTGTAACCGAGCATGACCGCACCCAGACCGACACCGATGCGCGCCTCGTTCATCATGTGGAACATGCAGGCGAGCCCCTGGTGCGGCTGCCCCACAAGCTCACCGAGGCAGCGGCCTTTCTCACCGAAGTTGAGCATCGTCGACGTCGTACCGCGGTAGCCCATCTTGTGGATCAGCCCGGCGGTAGCGACATCGTTGCGTGCGCCCTGTGTGCCGTCGTCATTGACCAGGTACTTGGGCACGATGAACAGGGAAATGCCCTTGACGCCGGGCGGCCCACCGCGGATGCGCGCCAGCACTAGGTGCACGATGTTCTCGGCCAGCTCGTGGTCGCCGGCGGAGATGAAGATCTTGTTGCCGCTCACGAGGTAGCGACCATTTTCAGCGGGCGTGGCGGTGGTCTTGATATCCGACAGCGAGGATCCTGCCTGCGGCTCGGTCAGCGCCATGGTGCCCATGAAGCGGCCCTCCAGGAGCGCCTTCAAGTAGCGCCGCTTCTGGTCTTCGGAGCCGAAGGCTTCGATCAGATTGGCATTGGCGATCGTGAGAAACGGATAGGCTGCAGTTGAGACATTGGCCGAGTTGAACAAAGCGAGACACGCCTGCGCAACCGTAAGCGGGAGCTGCATGCCACCTGAGTCGTAGTCCTTCGCCGCGGCCATGAAGCCAGCGCGGCGAAACGCGTCCACGGCTGTCTTCACCTGTGGAATCATGCGCACGCTGCGGCCGTCGAACTGCGGCTCGTGCTCGTCGGCCTCCCCGTTGTGAGTGGCAAATTGCTCCGTCGCGATTTTCAGCGCCGTGTCGATAGCCGCGTCGAAAGTCTCGCGGGAGTGGTCGACGTAGCGCGCCCGCGAAGTGAGCGCTTCGACCTCGAGCAGCTCGTAGAGCACGAACTGCAGGTCGCGCAGGTTGATGAGTCTGGGCGTCATCGGCTCGAGCCGCTGCTGATTGCGCTTACCGGCGGCTCAACAGGCTAGACCACCTCGAACAAGCCGGCCGCGCCCATCCCTCCGCCGATGCACATCGTCACTACCACGTGCTTCACACCCCGTCGCTTGCCTTCGATCAGCGCGTGGCCGACCAGCCGGCTGCCGGTCGTGCCATAGGGATGGCCGACTGCGATGGCTCCGCCGTCGACGTTGAGGCGCTCGTTGGGAATGCCGAGCTTGTCGCGGCAGTAGATCACCTGCACCGCGAACGCCTCGTTCAGCTCCCACAGCCCGATGTCCTCGACCTTCAGGCCGGCGCGTTTCAGGAGCTTTGGAACCGCGAACACCGGCCCGATGCCCATCTCATCGGGCTCGCAGCCTGCGACCGCGAAAGCGCGGAACACGCCCATCGGCTTGAGCCCCTTCGCGGCTGCGACCTTGTCGCTCATCACTGCCTGCGCCGAGGCGCCGTCGGAGAACTGGCTGGCGTTACCGGCAGCGATCACGCCGCCTTCGATGGCCGGCTTGATGTTGGCCACGCCCTCGTACGTCGTGTCGGGACGGATGCCCTCGTCCTCGGAAACCGTGACCTCTTTCAGCGATTCGGCGCCCGTGTTCTTGTCCACGATTTTCATCGTGGTCGAGATCGGGACGATCTCGTCCTTGAATTTGCCTTCGGCGCGCGACTTCGCGGCTTTGAGCTGGCTGTCCACGCCGTAGCGGTCCTGCGCATCGCGCGAGATCTTGTAGCGCTTGGCGACGTTCTCCGCAGTCTGCAGCATCGGCCAGTAGATCTGCGGCTTGTTCGCCTTCAGCCAGTCCTCCTGGAACATGTGCTTGTTCATCTCGTTCTGCACGCAGGAGATGGATTCCACGCCACCGGCGATGAAGATGCCGCCCTCGCCAGAGAGAATGCGCTGCGCCGCGAGCGCCACGGTTTGCAGCCCCGAGGAGCAGAAGCGGTTCACCGTCATCCCGGCTACGCTGACCGGCATGCCGGCGCGGATCGCAATCTGACGCGCAATGTTCCAACCGGTAGCGCCCTCCGGATTTGCGCAGCCCATGATGACGTCCTCGACTTCGGACGGATCGAGTTTGGCGCGCTCGAGCGCCTGCTTGACCACGTGGCCGCCCATGGTGGCGCCGTGGGTCATGTTGAGCGCCCCGCGCCACGACTTGCACAGCGGGGTTCGGGCGGTCGATACGATGACGGCGTCTGCCATTTGTCTTCTCCCATGGATGCCGGGCGCTCACGAGCGCAGGTTGATGGCCGATAGCGTATCACACGGGATCTAGGTCCCTGCCTCCCGGCAGCACCGAGCGCAGCGCTCCGGCCGTGGGATTGCCGGTTGCCACAGGGCTTCGCGGAACGACGAGCGTTGGTGTGCGATTCGGTGCAAGATAGTCGCGCCATGCGTCTCGAAGGAAAAACTGCAGTCGTCGTCGGTGCCGGGCAAAGCCCCGGCGAAGGGCTGGGAAACGGCCGCGCAACGGCGCTGCGTTTCGCACGGGAAGGCGCCCGCGTGCTCGCAGTGGATCGCAACATCGCCTCCGCCGAAGAAACCGCGGAAATGGTCCGGGCAGAGGGCGGCCAATGCGTGCCCTTCGAAGCCGACGTCACCCGGGAGAGCACGCTCGCTACAGCGATCGAGTACGCGCGCAACCTGTGGGGCTGGATCGACATCCTGCATAACAACGTCGGTGTAAGCATCGCAGGCGGCGATGCGCCTGTCCTCGAGATCACCGAGGAGGCCTTCGACCGGCTCAGCGCGATCAATCTGCGCGGCACGATCATGGCGTGCAAGCACGTCCTGCCGGTCATGCGGCAGCAGCGCGCAGGCGTAATCATCAACATCTCATCGGTGGCCGCTTGGGCCGACTACCCGCTGGTGGCCTACAAGGCCACTAAAGCGGCGATGATCGCCTTCACGCAGCAGATCGCCATTCAAAACGCCGCATTCGGCATCCGCGCCAACGTCATCCTGCCCGGGTTGATGGATACGCCGATGGCGGTGGACACGCGAGCACGGGCGAGCGGCAAGAGCCGTGCACAGGTGGCCGCCGAACGCGATGCGAAAGTGCCGTTGCGCGGCCGCATGGGCACCGCCTGGGATGTGGCCAACGCGGCGCTGTTCCTCGCTTCAGACGAGGCGAACTTCATCACCGGCGTCGCTCTGCCGGTCGATGGTGGAGCGCTGGTGCGGGTGGGCTAGCCACCGTTGTAGCGGCCTCCCGCTCGCACTCCGGCGGGCCGCTCTACAGCGTCGAGCGTTTGATTTGAGAAGGTGGCTCTGGCTCTGTGCAAGCCCCTTCTCCAGTTCCCGCAACCTCACCCGACGCGCCTACGGCAAGCTCAGCATCGCCAGCCGCGTACTCGGTGCGGAAAAAACAAGGGTGCCTACCCTCTAGCGACGAGGCAGCGGTGCGTACACGATGGGCCTGCACTCGCGCATTGCGGGCGCACCATCGAGAGGAGATGTGACATGTTGGACACCACCCGCACCGACCGCCTCGGTTCGTCATTCGTACAAGGACAATCGGCCTTCTTGCGGTTGATCCTCGCGGCACTATGCTTGGGCGTCTGTGCGCTCGCCAATCAAAAGGCGCAGGCCCAGCAGCCTGATGCCCCCGCCACGTCCGGAATGACCGCCGAGACCGCGGCCAAGGCCAGCGCAGCGCTGATCAAGAGCGCCTACGAAGCATTTTCCCGCGGCGATATCCCAGGCGCGATGGCCGCTTTCGCCGAAGATATTTTCTGGCACGTTCCCGGGCGCGGACCGCTGTCGCGCGACTACCGTGGACACGCCGAGGTGCTCGCCTTCTTCGGGCACTTCATGGAGCTTTCCCGCGGCACGTTCCGCCTGCAGGTCGATGACGTGCTGGCCAGGGGCGACCTTGTGGTCGTGCTCTGCACCGAGAGCGCACAGCGCGGCGGCCGCAGCTGGTCGGCGCCCCAGGTCCACGTCTGGACCGTGAAGGACGGCAAGGCTACGGCGTTCCGGGAATACGAGGGCGACCAGCAGGGAGACGATGAGTTCTGGTCCTCCCCAGGCTGAGCATGCGGTGCGCGGGGGCGTGGCGGCCTGACGAAGCGGTTCAGCTAGGCGTTGAACTTCTCGCCTTCACGCGCCAACCGCTCCAGCAAAGGCGCAGGCTTCCAGAACTCGCCGTGGGCGGCGTGGAACTTCTTGACAGTGGCGTACACCTTGTCGACGCCCACGGTATCCGCATAGAACATCGGGCCGCCGCGATAGCGCGGGAACCCGTAGCCGTAGATGTAGACGATGTCGATGTCGCCCGCTCGCAGCGCGATGCCCTCTTCCAGGATCTCGGCGCCGGTGTTGATGAGCGCGTACATGCAGCGCTCCAGGATCTCCTGCTCGCTGATGGCGCGGCGTTCGATACCTGCTTCCTTGGATGCGCTGAGGATGAGGGCTTCGATCTTCGGATCGGGGATAGGCGTGCGGTTGCCGGCCTCGTAGCGATACCAGCCGGCGCCGGTCTTCTGCCCGAAGCGCCCCATCTCGCAGATCCGATCCGCTACCTTGGAATAGCGTAGATGCGCCGGCCGCGTTGCCGCCTGGCGCTTGCGGATATACCAGCCCACGTCCAGGCCGGCCAGATCGCTCACCCGGAACGGGCCCATGGCGAAGCCGAAGTCCTCGATCACCTTGTCCACCTGCTGCGGCAGCGCCCCCTCCTCGAGGAGGAAACCGGCCTCGCGGAAGTAGCTGTGCAGCATGCGGTTGCCGATGAAGCCGTCGCACACCCCGGCGACCACGCCTACCTTCCTGATGGTCTTCGAGAGCTTCATGGCGGTGGCGAGCGTTTCCTTCGACGTCTTGGCCGCGCGGACCACCTCGAGCAGCTTCATCACGTTAGCCGGGCTGAAGAAGTGCAGGCCCAGCACGCTCTCGGGTCGCGAGGTTACCGCCGCGATCTGATTGACGTCCAGCGTTGAGGTATTGCTGGCGAGGATGGCGCCGGGCTTGCAAATCTTGTCCAGCTTCTCGAACACCTGCTTCTTGACCGCCATGTCCTCGAACACGGCCTCGATCACGATGTCCGCGTCCTTGATCGCGTCGTAGCTGGTCACGCCTTTGAACAGCGCCATGCGCTTGTCCATCTCCTCCTGCGTGAGCCGCCCCTTCGACACCGTGGCGGCGTAGTTCTTGCGCACCACGCCCAGACCCTTGTCCAGGGCCTCCTGGCTCAATTCCAGGACCTTCACCGGGATGCCGGCGTTGGCGAAGTTCATGGCGATGCCCCCGCCCATGGTGCCGGCGCCGATGAGTGCAGCGGATCTGATCTCGCGCGTGGGCGTAGCTTCGGGAACGTCGGGAATCTTGCTCACCTGGCGTTCGGCAAAAAACAGATGGCGCAGCGCTTTGGACTCGGTGGTGGCGCGCAGCTTCTCGAACAGCTCGCGCTCCCTCTGCACGCCCTTGGGGAACGGTAACGTCACCGCCGCTTCGATACAGTCGACAATCGCGAGCGGAGCCGGGTAACCGCGGTACTCCTTCGCAATGCGCGCGCGCGCTGCAGCGAAGAATTCCGCCGCAGGTTGATCGAGCTTGACGCTGAGGGCGCTCGTCTTGCGTGGCTCGCGCCCCTCCCGCACTACGCGGTTGGCGAAGGTCGCACCGGCAGCGGCGATCTCGCCCTTGACGATCTCATCGATCAGTCCCAGCGCGAGCGCTTTGTCCGCCCCGATGGGCTCGCCGCTTGCGATCATGTCCAGCGCACGCTCCGCTCCGACGACACGCGGCAGGCGCTGCGTGCCGTGCGCTCCCGGCAGGAGCCCGAGTTTCACTTCGGGCAGCCCGAGCTGAGTCCCGGCGACCGCACAGCGGAAGTGACATGCGAGCGCCAGCTCCAGCCCGCCGCCGAGCGCGAAGCCATGAATCGCCGCCACGATCGGCTTGCTGACCGTGTCCATATAGGAGGCCAGCGCGGGCAGCGTTGCCATCCCGACGGGATAAGGCTTGCCAAATTCGGAGATGTCGGCACCGCCGGAAAACGCACGGCCACTGCCGTGCAGCAGAAACACCCGCACGTTCGGGTCATGCTCGCCTTCCTTGATCGCGTCCAGGATCCGCTGCAGCACGCCCTTGCTGACGGAGAGCGCGTTGACCGGCGGGTTGTCGAGGGTGATCAGGGCGAGGTGGCCTTGAACGGCGTAAGTCACGATGTCGGTCATGGGTTTTCCCGGGTGAATCGACCCAGTGAAATGATGCAAGCTCTAATCGCGCATGCGGAGCTCGAACAGGGCCTTGCGAGGCTGACTGGATTCTAGCCCAAGCCTGCACCCTTGCAAACCGCATCCGCCGGAACCGGATTACGTTGCTGCTAGAATCTAGAATCGGCCAGCAGGTACAGGATCGTCCTCGGAGGAAGAGCTTATGCACGGCCTGATGATGAGCGCGCCGCTTCTGATCTCGTCGCTGATCCGGCACGCGGATCGTTATCACGGCGACACCGAGATCGTCTCGCGCATGGTCGAAGGCGGCATCCACCGCTACAACTACACGCAAGCCCATCGCCGCGCCCGCCAGCTGGCCAATGCGTTGGAGTCGCTCGGTGTGCGCTCCGCCGATCGCGTCGGCACGTTGGCCTGGAACGGTTTCCGGCACTTCGAGACGTACTATGCCGTATCCGGCATCGGAGCGGTTTGCCATACCATCAATCCGCGCCTGTTCCCCGAGCAGATCGCATACATCATCAACCACGCCGAGGACCAGTACGTCTTCGTGGACCTCACTTTCGTGCCGCTGGTCGAGAAGCTTGCCGGGCACTGCGCAAAGGTGAAGGGCTGGGTCCTGATGACAGACAAGCCCCGCGTGCCTCGGACCAGTCTTCCCAACGTGCTGTGCTACGAGGAGCTGGTCAACGCGCACTCAGACCAATACGACTGGCCCAGTTTCGACGAGAACACCGCATCGTCTCTGTGCTACACCTCCGGGACAACGGGCAACCCCAAGGGAGTGCTCTACTCTCATCGCTCGACCTTGCTGCATGCCTACGCGGCCTGTCTGCCCGATGCGCTGAACCTGTCCGCGCGCGACGCGGTGATGCCAGTGGTTCCGATGTTCCACGTCAACGCCTGGGGCCTGCCCTATTCCTGCGCGCTGGCCGGAGCCAAGCTCGTGTTCCCCGGCGCCGGCATGGATGGCGCCAGCCTGTGCGAGCTGCTCGAGCAGGAAAGGGTCACGGTGTCGGCTGGCGTGCCCACCATCTGGCTGGGGCTGCTCAACCACGCAAAGCAGAACAACCTCAAGTTCACCACTTTCAATCGAACCGTGATCGGCGGCTCGGCCTGCCCGCCGACCATGATCCGGACCTTCCAGGAAGAATTCGGCGTGCAGGTATTGCACGCCTGGGGCATGACCGAGATGAGCCCGCTGGGCACGGTCTGCACGCTCAAAGCGAGGCAGCTCGAGCTCCCGGCACAGGCCCGCTACGCGATTCAGAACAAACAGGGCCGTCCGATTTTCGGAGTGGAGATGAAGATCGTCGATGACGCAGGCAAAGAGCTGCCGCGCGATGGCAAGGCGTTCGGCGATCTGATGGTGCGCGGGCCGTGGATCTGCAACCAGTACTTCAAAGGAGAAGGCGGCGAGCCGCTGCGCGACGGCTGGTTCCCGACCGGCGACGTGGCCACGCTGGACCCGGACGGATTCATGCAGATCACCGACCGCTCCAAGGACGTAATCAAATCGGGCGGCGAGTGGATCAGCTCCATCGACCTGGAGAACACGGCCATGGCGCACCCCGCCGTCGCGGAGGCGGCGGTGGTAGGAGTGCGTCATCCCAAGTGGGACGAGCGGCCTCTGCTGCTGGTGGTGCGCAAACCAGGTGCCCAGCTCACGCGCGACGACATGCTCGCATTCTTCGAAGGACGCGTGGCGAAATGGTGGATGCCCGACGATGTGGTGTTTCTAGACGCGCTGCCCCACACCGCCACCGGCAAGCTGCTCAAGACCAAGCTGCGGGACGAGTTCAGGGACCACAAGCTGCCTTCAAGTTGACCGCTGCGCCCGCCGAGCAGCTGCCTGCGCCACTCCGGCCTACCCTGCGGCTACTTCAGTGCCGCGGCGACCGCGGGATCGTGGAACAGCCCTTCTACTATTGCCTTGAAGGCGGGAGGTACTGCCTTGCGCGAGTGCGAGGGAGGATCCATCCCGCCGTCACCGAGGTTGTCTTCGCCCGAGCGCTGGCTTGTAGCAAGCGTCTGACCCTCCCGGTTGAACACGTCGATGCTGACGTCGTAGTGCAACCAGACTCTCTGGTAGGTGTCGGCCTTCCATTCCAGCAGCGTGATCAGCACCGCGCGCTCGGCGCCGCTTCCGACCAGCTTCTGGCGGGCTTCGTCCGGCCCAAGCGTTGGCGCCAGGTCCATCTGCTTTGCTTTGACGCCCGACGCCTGCAGCGAGGAGACGATGTCGGTCCCCATGTCTGTTGCCAGCGGGTTCCCGGACTCCGTGTTGACGTTGAACGGGTTCCCGAACCCACCGCGTGAGAGCCCGACGAAGCTAGGGGACTTATCGTTGTCCAGCACGTAAGGCCGCTGGTCGAGCACCCCCACCTCCACGCTCTCGGCGGACGAGACTCCCAAATCGAGCTCCTGGTGATCGTACTTGTGCTTCACCCCAACCGCGCAGCCGCCGCACAGGACCGCGAGTGTCACGACTGCGACTGTCAAGTTCCGCATGATCTCGTCCTGCTACGCAGTGACTTGGATCATCAGAGCTCCAGTGGCGAGCGGCTCAGCGCGGCGCGACGCATTCGAGGTTGTCGATCAGGCGCGTTTCTCCAAGCTTGGCCGCACCCAGCACCACCAGGTCCTTGTCATCGGGTTCCGGCACAGTCAGGGTGGCGCGTCGGCGCACCACCACGTAGTCCACATGCCAGCCATGCCGCGCAAGCTCGGCATCGGCGGCAAATTCCATGGCCTCGAAGTTGCGATCTCCACCCTCCACCATCGATTTCACTTGATTCAGGACCTGGTGCAGCCGCGGCGCCTCCCGACGCTGCCGGGGCGACAGGAAGCGGTTGCGGGAGGACAGCGCCAAACCGTCTTCGGCGCGCCGGGTCTCGGCCGCAACGATCTGGATCGGCAGGGCCAGCTGCTCCACCATGTGCGTCACGATATGCAGCTGCTGGTAATCCTTCTTGCCGAACACCGCGACCTGCGGCTGCACCATGTTGAACAGCTTCAGCACGACCGTGGCCACGCCGCGGAAGTGGCCGGGCCGGAAGCGGCCCTCGAGCTTGTTGGCAACCGCCGGCGGGTCAACCAAGAACACCTGCGGTTCCGGGTACATCTGCGCCTCGTCCGGGTGGAACACCACGTGGACGCCATCGGCTGCGAGTTTCACGCAGTCTTCCTCGAAGGTACGCGGGTACTGATCGAAATCCTCGCCCTGGGCGAACTGGAGCCGGTTCACGAACACCGTGGTGACCACACACGGCGCGTGCTGATGAGCCAGCCGCACCAGGCGCAGGTGGCCATCGTGGATGTTGCCCATCGTGGGAACGCACGCCACCCTCGCCTCCCGCTTCAGGCGCTGGCGCAGGTCTTCGACGGTTCTGACGACATCCATGATGGCGTCCTCTCAAGCGCCGAGGCTGAAGAACTCTCGCGCTCCCCGCATCTCGCTGATGCGCTGCAACAATAAAGCAAAATCCCCCGGCCGATCAACAAAATTCAGGTTCCGGCTGTTCACGATCAGCAGCGGCGCCGCGTCGTACTCATGAAAGAAACGCCCGTAGGCCTGGGTCAGGCGCGCCAGATACTCTTCGCTGATGCCGCGCTCGTAGCTGGCCGCGCGCCGGCGTACTCGCGCCATCAGCGTTTCGACCGGCGCCTGAAGATAGATCACGAGGTCCGGCGTCACTGCCTGCGGCGCGAGGTGCGAGTAGATGCGCTGGTAGAGGGCGAACTCGTCGTCGCTCAGGTTGAGCCGCGCGAACATGGGATCCTTGTCGAAAAGGAAATCCGCGACCGTGGGACGCTCGAACAGGTCGAGCTGCTTCAATCCGGCGAGCTGATTGACGCGCTGAAACAAGAAGAACAGCTGGGTAGCCAAGGCCCAGCGGCGCGGATCCTGATAGAAGTTCGCCAGGAAGGGATTGTTCTGGGGCTCCTCGAGGAGCAGATCGGACCCGTTCAGTCCTGACAGCAGATGCGCAAGGCTGGTCTTGCCCACTCCGATCGGACCTTCGACTACGATGTACCGGTGCCTGACTTTTTCCATCAATCGATTCGGATCACAGCTTGATCCGCGAGCGGCGCCGCCAGCTCCGACACGCTCCCGCGCCCAGGTATCCGCGCATGCGGGCTCACTTCCGCCAAGGGCAGCAGCACGAAGGCGCGCTGATGCATGCGCGCGTGCGGCACCTCCAGTCCCGGTTCACGGATGACCCGGTCGCCCAGCAGGAGCAGGTCGAGGTCCAGCGTGCGCGGGCTGTTGGGCTCTCCGCGCACGCGCCCATGCCGTGCTTCGAGCGCGAGCAACTCCTGCAGCAACTCTCGGGGCGGAAGTCGAGTGTCGAGCATGGCTACGGCGTTGATGAAGTCGGGCTGGTCCAGCTTACCGACCGGGGCGGTGCGGTAAAGGGAGGAGTGCGCGAGCAGCCGGGTGTATGGCAGGCGCGCAACCTCCTTGAGCGCCTGACGTACATGGCGCACCGGATCGTCGAGGTTGCTGCCAAGCCCGATATGCGCGGTCTGGAAACCGGGGGCGAGCGACACCGCGCTTCACACCGGGTCGACCGTGACCGCCTCTGTGCCTGCCTGGCTGCGCGGGCGCCGCCGGCGCTTGCGCTTGCCCTGCGTGCTGTCGGGCAACAGCATGCGAGCGCGCTCGTCTTCCCCGGCGTCCTTGAAGCGCTCCCACCACCGCCCCACCTCGGCCTCGACCTCACCGCTGTCGCAGCGAAGGAGCAGGAAGTCCAGGCCCGCACGCAGGCGTGGATGCGCCAGCAACCGGTACGGCCGGCTGCCGGAGCGGTTGAGGAAGCGCGGTTGCAGCGCCCAGATGTCCTTCATGTCGACTGTGAAGCGCCGCGGGATCGCCAGCTTCTCCACCTGCGCCGCGACCACCTCGTCCATCGCTCTGTGCAACGCCGGGATCGGCTTCATACCTTCGGCTTCCATCAGCTTCCACGCGGCGAGCACTTCGTGCCACAGCAGAGCCGCAAACAGGAAACCCGGCGACACCGGCTTGTCATCACGCACGCGCTCGTCGGTGTTCGCGAGCGCCAGCATCACGAAGCGCTCGCCAAGCGGCTGCTCCAGGATCACGTCGAGCATGGGCAGCAGTCCATGGTGCAGCCCTTCGGAGCGCAGCTTGAGGACGCACTCCCGCGCATGCCCGGACAGCAGCAACTTCAGCATCTCCTCGAACACGCGCGCCGCAGGCACGTTCTGGATCAACGGGGCCAGCCGCTTGATCGGCGCGCGCGTCTTCGGTTCGATCTCACCGGCGAGCTTGGCCGCCAGCCGCGCCGCGCGCAGCATGCGCACCGGGTCCTCGCGGTAGCGCTGTTCAGGGTCGCCAATCATGCGGATCACCCGTTTCTTGATGTCGGCGACCCCGTTGGTGTAATCCAGGATCTTCTGGGTGGTCGGGTCGTAGAACAACGCGTTGATGGTGAAGTCGCGTCGCAGCGCGTCCTCCCATTGCGTGCCGAACACGTTGTCGCGCAGGATGCGCCCATGCTCGTCGCGCTGGTGCTCCTCGGCGCTGGCGGGCACCCCACCGCGGAAGGTCGAGACTTCCACGGTCTCCGCTCCGCACATCACGTGCACCAGCCGGAAGCGGCGGCCGATGATGCGGGAGCGGCGGAAGACAGCGCGCACCTGCTCGGGCGTCGCGTCAGTCGCGATGTCGAAGTCCTTTGGCTCGACCTCGAGCAGCAGGTCGCGCACGGCACCGCCCACCACAAAGGACTTGTAACCGGCTTCCTGCAGGCCTGCTGTAACGCGCCGCGCGCAGGAACTGATGCGCTCCCGCGCAATGCCGTGCTCCTGGAAGGGGATTTCGAGGGGCTCGCGCGGTTTGCCTGGTCGGCCGGAAAGGACGCGCTGGATGAGCCGCTTAATCATCAAATCCGGTCCATGTTCCGGACCGCGGTGGACTGGGGAACGCACTTACGGGCTCGAACAGGCAAATCGGCGTTCATCTGTAGGTGTTTGATCTGGCTAGCATTCTCGACCCAAGCCCGATTTGAGCCTCCCACGCATCGGGCGAATCGGGCGATTGGCGCAGAGTGCCTCCCAACAGTCATTCGGTCGCCTCGGCGCCCAGATAAACGCATTATAGGGGAACCGGCACCCCATACAGCCGCTCCAGGTTATCCGGGGTAAGGACCCGCTCCGCGGCTCCCGCCAACGGCGTATCGGCTTCATACAGCAACACTGCGTGATCGCAGTACCGGCGCGCAAGCGCGGGATCGTGCAAGACCATGAGCACGGCCCGGCCCGAGGCCCGGGCAAGGCGGGCAAACCAGTCCAGTGCCTGCATCTGATGGCGCAGATCGAGGTGCTGAAGCGGCTCGTCGAGCAGAAAAAGCGCAGGATCCTGTGTCAGGACCAGAGCCAGGCGCGCCCGCTGCCGTTCCCCCCCCGAAAGGGTCGACAGCGCCTGCCCGGCCAGCCGCGCCAGATCCATGCTCTCGAGCTGGGTGCGAGCCATGCGCTCGGCTTCAGGGTCGTATCCAAGCAGCGAGCGGCGATGGGGATAGCGACCCAACGCAACATAGTCAAGGACGCTGCCCCAGAACTCGGCGGGCTCTTCTTGCATCAGCAGGCCGATGAGCCGCGCCCGCCTCGCAGCGCCCATGACGGATAGCGGCTCGTCGTCGACGCGCACGGTTCCGGCGAGCGGCGTGTGCACCCCGGCCAGGGCGTGCATCAGGGTGCTCTTGCCGCTGCCGTTGTTGCCGAGCACCGCCCAGCACTGCCCGGGCGAGACCCCGAATGACAACCCCTGGCATAGCACCCTGCCAGGGAATCCAAGGGTGAGCGCTTCCGCGGTCAGCTTCATCTGCGCCTCGCGAGGAGCAGCAAGACGACGGGGACACCCAGCAACGCGGTCAATGCGCCCACCGGTATCTGCAGCGGTGCCCACAGGCTGCGTGCGGCCGTGTCGGCAAGCGACAGCAACGCTCCCCCGGCCAGGATCGCGCTTGGAATCAGCCAGCGGTAGTCCGTCACGCCCAGCAGCCGCACCAGATGCGGCACGATGAGCCCGACGAAGCCCACGGTCCCCGCCAGTGACACCGAGGTCACGGTGGCGGCGGAAGCGATGAGATAGATCACGACCTCCGCGCTTGCCACCGGTACCCCCAGCGAGATCGCCTTCCTGCGACCGAGCAGCATGACGTTGAGCGCGCCCGACCCGAGCACGCTTGCCGCGCCGCATGTCGCCAGGGCGAGCCACGCCCATTGAGGAGACGTCGCATCGGACAGGTCACCCAGCATCCAGAACAGCATGCCCTTCACCGCCGTCTGCGGGGCCAGCAGCAGGATCAGGCTGATCAGCGCACTGCAACCAGCCGAGAACACCACGCCGGTGAGCAGCAGCCGATAGAGATTCCAGTCTCCGGCGCGGAAGCTCAGCCCGAAGACGGTCAGTACAGCTAACAGTGCTCCCGCCAGGCCGGCGAGTTGCGAGCCCGCATATCCCACCCCCAGGCTGGTCGCAGCCAACAGCCCCAGTCCCGCTCCACCGGATATGCCCAATACGTAGGGATCTGCCAGCGGGTTGCGAAGCAGAACCTGCAGCAGCGCGCCGGCCAGCGCGAGCAGTCCGCCACAGGCGAAGCCCGCCAATACGCGCGGCAACCGAACTTGAAGCACGATGGCGCCGACCGGGCTCGACGCGTCACCAGCGAGCGCCCCCGCGACATCCGCGGCGGACAACGGCACGCTGCCCACCACCAGTCCCAGGCCCAAGCTGATGGCGCCCAGCACGGCGAACAGGGCCAGGATGAGAATCGGGCGTGACACCCGTCAGCCGCCCGGATCGCTAGCGCAAGCTGATGATCATCCAGTCGCGCTCCAGTGCGGTTTCCTTGAGCGTCTCGTCCGGATCGACAGCGATGGGATGGGTCACCTTTGACAGCAACGGCAGGTCGTTGAGCGAGTCGGAGTAGAACCAGGTCTCCGTGAAGGAATGCCAACCCAGGCCATGCTCCGCCAGCCAGGCCTCCACCCGTGCGACCTTCCCTTCGCGGAAGGAGGGCACGCCCTTGACCCTGCCGGTGAACTCGCCGTCCATCTCTTCGGGCTCCGTGGCAACCAGGTGATCGATGCCGTACTCGCGCGCGATGGGCCCGGTCACGAAGCTATTGGTCGCCGTGACGATGGCGCGCGCGTCTTCGCGGTGGCTGTCGACCAGGTCGCGCGACTTGCGCGTGATGATGGGCAGGATGCGATCGCGCATGAACTCCCGGTGCCACTCTTCCAATATCCTGCGCGGATGGCGCGACAGGGGTTTCAACTGGAAGTCGAGAAAGGCGTGGATGTCCAACGTCCCGGCCTTGTAGTGCTCGTAGAAGTGCCTGTTCTCGGCCTCGTGCACTTCGCGGTCGAGGACGCCTTTGCCGATCAGGAACTGCGCCCACTCGAAGTCGCTGTCGCCGGCCAGCAACGTATTATCCAGGTCGAACAAGGCGAGGCGCATGAGTGCCGGGAGGAATGCTACGGCCGGAGTCTGACAGCGCGGATAGAGGACGAAGGAGGCGGCAGACGAAAATCGGCGATGAAAATGAAAGATGAAAATGAAAATGGATCGCTGCGGCGGGCAGTATAGCCGAAAGGCGCGAGGGTGAATCTGACCGCGGAACTCCTGCCGGCGTCTTGGTACTGGGCGGCTCATCTCCTCGTTGTGGGCACGCTGATCGAACTCGCCTGCAACGCGCCCTGGCGACGTCTGTCCGAACCGGCGCAGCTCAACGTCTGGCTCGGCTCTATCGTGATATTGGCGGTTCTCTGGAGCATCCGAACGGGCGTTCGCCCGGGGCTCGGCTTTCACCTGCTGGGCGCTACGGCTTGCACGCTGTTGTTCGGCCCGCGTCTCGCCATCGCAGCGATGACGCTGGTGGTCGCGACGCAAGTCGCCGCGGGCGTCATCCCGCT
>Ga0335084_10000810_pt1 | contig 27760 bp, 19 predicted proteins | sample Lox_Sample_44_FD_206721 | JGI IMG/M metagenome (GOLD analysis project Ga0335084, IMG submission 206721) | Soil microbial communities from Loxahatchee National Wildlife Refuge, Florida, United States - Lox_Sample_4.4 | ecosystem: Environmental > Terrestrial > Soil > Wetlands | place: USA... | reverse complement strand
GTTCCACTACGCGGGCGTCCCGCCCAAGGGCGCGCCGAAGTATCCGCTGAAGGCGGGACCGGGGTCGCCGGCGCGATATCTGGTCGACCAGAACGGTCAGCCGTTCCTCATGACCGGTGACTCGCCGCAGTCGATGTTCGCGAACATCTCGGAGTCCGACGCCGCCCGCTATCTCGCCGATCGCCAGAAGCGCGGCTTCAACGTGCTGTGGATCAACCTGCTCTGCAACGATGGCATCAGCAACCCGCAGGGCGGCTGCCGGTCGGACGCGACCACCTTCGACGGCATTCCCGAGCTGCTCGGCGGCCTGACGCAGCCCAACGAGGCGTACTTCGCGCGGGTCGACCGGATGATCCGGATGGCGGCAACGCGGGGAATCACCGTGCTGCTCGACCCCGCCGAGACCCGCGGCTGGCTCGGCGTGCTCGAGGACGCCGGGGCCGAGGGCGCCGGTGACTGGGGGAACTGGGTGGGGCGGCGCTATCGTGGCTTCGACAACATCATCTGGATGAGCGGCAACGACTTCAACATGGATCACCTGCCTTCGGCCGGGCAGGACGCCGTGGTCCAGGCCGTGGCGCAGGGCATCCAGGACGTCGACTCGAGTCACATCCACACCGTGGAGCTGTTCTTCAAGATCAGTGGCTCGCTCGACGACTCGAGCTGGGCGCCGCTGATCCAGCTCAACGCGAGCTACACCTACGCTCCGACCTACGCCCAGGTGCTCGAGGACTACAACCGGGGGAACGCGCTGCCCACCTTTCTGGTCGAGGCGAACTACGAGTTCGAGAACGAGGCCCAGGGCGCAGACACGAACCAGGTGCTGCGCCGGCAGGCGTACTGGGCGCTGCTCGCCGGCGCGACCGGCCACATGTACGGCAACGGCTACACCTGGCCCTTCCTCGACGGCTGGCAGAGTCACTACAAGACCAAGGCCGCCGATCAGATGACCTTCGCCAAGAAGCTGTTCGAGGCCCGGGCCTGGTGGCAGCTCGTGCCCGACCAGGACCACAGCACGGTGACCGACGGCTTCGGCGGCTTCGAGAGCGGCGACGTCGGCGTCATGAACAACGACTACGTGACCGCGGCGCGCACGCCGGACGGGAAGCTGGTGATGGCCTACGACCCGGCGGGAAACACGCTCACGGTGGACCTCGGCCGGCTGTCGGGTCCGGTCCGTGCGAGCTGGTTCGACCCCTCGCGCGGCTCGTTCAGCAAGGTGAGCGGTTCGCCGTTCGACCCCACGGGCCCGATGCAGCTCGCGCCGCCGGGCATGAACCGGGAAGGCGCACCGGACTGGGTGCTCGTGCTCGAGGCCGAGTGAGTCACTCGCTCCGCTCGCCGCCCTGCGCGGCGAACAGCTTGCGTACCGTGTCCATGGTGTCGGCCTCGGCCGCGGGCTTCTCCGGCCGGTAGTGCTTCACGCGGGCCAGGCGCAGGGCGATGCCGCCGGGGTATCTCGGGCTGGCCTGCAGGTCGCTGAACGCGACTTCGACCACGAGCTCGGGCCGCACGTGCACCGCGATGCCCTCCCGGCGCACCTCGCGCGCGAGCAGCTCGGCGGTCTGCCACTCGAGCACGGCGTCGCTGAGTCCCTTGAAGGTCTTGCCCAGCATGACCCACAGGCCGGTCTCGGCGTCGAGCGCGCCCAGGTGCAGGTTCGAGAGCTTGCCGGTGCGGCGGCCGTGGCCCCACTCGGCGGCCAGCACCACCAGGTCGAGCGTGTGCGCGCGCTTGATCTTGCGCCAGGCCGCGCCGCGCGCGCCGGCCTCGTAGGGGGCGTCGAGTGACTTCGCCATCAGGCCCTCGTGGCCGGCCCGGAGCGCGGCCTCGTAGAAGGCCCGGGCCTCCTCGACCGAGCTCGTGGTGAGCCTCGGCACGCGCATGCTCTGCGGCAGTGCGCGCTCCAGCGCCGCGAAGCGCTCGGCCGCGGGCCGGTCGGCGAGGGTCTCGCCGTCGAGCTGGAGACAGTCGAAGAAGAACGCCTGCACGGGCAGCTCGGCGCGCAGCGCGGCCACGTCGAGCCGGCGGCCGAAGCGGCGCATGGTGACCTGGAAGGGGTGCGGGCGGCCCGCGGCATCGAGCGCCACCACCTCGCCGTCGAGCACGGCTTCGCGCAGCGGGAGTGACTGGATGGCCTCGATCACCTCCGGGATCGCCGGAGTGACCTCGTTCAGCGCCCGCGTGAAGGCGCGCACCGTGTCGCCCGCGCGGTGCACCTGGATGCGCGCGCCGTCGATCTTCCAGTCGAAGGCGAGGGGAGGGGAGAGCTCGGCGAACGCCGCGTCCACGTCCTCCGCGGTCTGCGCGAGCATCGGCGCGAGCGGCGAGCCGACGGCCAGCTGGAAACGCGCCAGGCCCGCCGCGCCCTCCAGGAGCGCCACGCGAGTCACTTCGCCCAGGCTCGGCGCGTACATCGCGGCGCGCCGCACCACGGGCAGGGGCAGCTCGGCGGCGGCAGCGATCGCGTCGATCGAGAGTCCTGCGAGCGCGCCCTGGCGCAGCTCGCCCGTGACCAGGTGGAGCAGAAACGCCTGCTCGGCGGCGGTGGCGCGGGAGAAGAGCTCGCGCAGCGCCGCGGCCCGGCGCTCGGCCGAGCCCGCGCCGCGGATGGCGGCAAGCTCGCCGAGCCGCCGGTCGACCTCGGCCAGCGAAAGCCCCGGCTCGGCCGCAGGCGCCGTCGCGGCGGCCTCGCGCAAGGCGGCCCAGCCGGTCCCGATGCGGCCCTGCGGCAGCTCACCGGCCAGATAGTGCGCGCCGATCTCGAGCTCGGCCGGCTCGAGCGCGCGCAGGCAGGCCGCGAGCTCGCGCACTTTGGCCAGCCGCGCGCGCGTCGCCGCCACGCGCTGCGAGGTCTCGACCAGGGCCGCGAGTGACGCCATGCCGGGCGAGTATGCGCCCCCGACTCACCGGCGCGCGCGCCGCTTGCGCGGGGCTGTGCCGCACAGGAAACGCACGGCCTCGCGCGCGAAATGCTCGAGCGAGGCGCGCGAGTCACCCGCCCGGGCGCGCAGCGCCAGCGAGTGGAGCACCGCCCCGGCCAGCTCCGCGAGCGCGGCCGGATCGGCACCGGCGCCGAGCTCGCCCTTCTGCTTGGCCGAGCGGAAGCGTGTCTCGAACGCGTGGGTGAGCTCGCGCAGGCCGGAGCCGAGCCGCTCGCGCACCGTGGCATCGCGGGCCGCCTCGGTGGCGGCGGTGCCGATCAGGAAGCAGCCCAGCGCGGAGCCGGGGTGCGCGAAGTACAGCTCGAGCGCGCCCGCGTACACGCGGCCGAGCGCGGCCGAGAGCGGCAAGTCGTTGGAGAGGGCGGCCGCCATGTCGGCGCGCGCCGCCTCCACGTAGCGGTCGAGCGTGGCGAGATACAGGTCGCGCTTGTCGCCGAACGCACCGTAGAGGCTGGGCCGGTTCATGCCCGTGGCCTGCGACAGGTCGTCGAGCGACGTGGCCGCGAAGCCCGCGCGCCAGAACGACTCGGTCGCGCGCACCAGCGCCTGGTCGGGATCGTAGGCGCGCGGCCGCCCGCGGGGCCGCTTCTGCTCATTTTGTACCATGTCGAACAAAACTCCTTGACGCCGCCGATATTATTGTTCACGGTAGTACATAAATCAACCCACGGAGACTCCCCGCATGGAACTCTACTTCGCCCCCCTGGCCTGCTCGCTCGCCACGCGCATCGCCCTGTACGAAGCCGGCCCCGCGGCGGCCGCTGCGCGCTTCACCCGCGTCGACACGCGCGCGAAACGCTTGCCCGACGGCTCGGACTTCTGCGCCGTGAATCCCATGGGCCAGGTGCCCGTGCTGCGCACCGACGCGGGCGAGCTCCTGACCGAGAACTCGGCCGTGCTGCAATACGTGGCCGAGACCTTCCCCGAGGCGCAGCTCGCGCCCGAGGGTGTGCTCGCGCGCGCCCGCCTGCGCGAGTGTCTCAGCTTCATCGGCACCGAGCTGCACAAGGCCGTGTTCCTGCCGCTGCTCGACCCCAAGGCCGACGCGGCCGCCCAGGCCTACGCGCGCGAGAAGATCGCGCTGCGCATGGGCGTGCTCGAGAAACACCTGGCGGGCCGCGAGTTCCTGCTCGACGCGTTCTCGGTGGCCGACGCCTACCTGTTCACCGTGCTCAACTGGACGCGCGCCACGGGCGTGAACCTGGGCGAGTGGCCGGTGCTCGAGGCGTACCACCAGCGCATGCTGAAGCGGCCCGCTGTGTCGCGCGCCTTCTCGGAGGAGTTCGCGCTCTACCAGGCGAGTCAGCGCTGAGGGCACGAGCCCGGCGCCCGCGGGTCGGCGCTCGGTCGGCCGCGAGGCCTGCCTGTCCGTGTGGCAGGGCCTCGCGGCCGCGCGAGAAGCCAGTTCGATCGTCGAGGCGCTGGGTTGCGTGAAAGGTCCGTGAGTCCGACTCACTTCTTCATCAGCTGACAGCGGATCTCGCCCGGGCCGTGCTTCTCGGTGTGTACGTTGAAATACCACATGCCGGCCGCGAGCGATTCGCCCTGCTCTTTGGAGAGGGTCTCGGAGCCGGTCATCGGGCTGGTGAGCGGGGCCTTCAGGGTGATGATCGGGCCGGCGTTCGAGCCGGCCTTCGCCGGGCCGTGGAAGTGTGCGGCGGTCGCCGGGCCGGTCAGGCCGGAGTAAGTGATGTTCCACGAGAACTTCATGCTCATGGGATCGTAGGTCGCGTCGACCTTGCCCGTGGCCTGGCTGTCGTTCGGCGGGACCTCGGAAGAGCTCTTCAGGTCACAGCCGTACGTGTCGGCGCGGGCGGCGAAGGCCACGAGCTGCGACGCGGCGGCACCGGCGCACAGGGCCCGGCGAAGTGAATTGTGCATTTTGTATTTCTCCCGATGGTGGTTTCGACTCAGTGGGTGGTCGTACACGGACGCTCACCCCGGGGCAAAGTCTACGCCACCCGGGCCGGCGTGGCGCCTTCTTCTCGCAGCGCGTTGACCGCCGAGCCGGCCCGGAACCACGCGAGCTGACGCGCGCCGTAGGAGTGCCGCAGCTCGAGTGACTCGCGCGTGCCGTCGGCGTGGTGCAGCACGCACTCCACCGGCTGGCCCGGCGCCAGCGCCGCCAGACCCACCAGGTCGAGCCGGTCTCCAGGGCGCACGCGCGCGTAGTCCGCCGGGTCCGCGAAGGTGAGTGCCAGGAGCCCCTGTTTCTTGAGATTGGTCTCATGGATGCGCGCGAACGACCGGGCGATCACCGCCACGCCGCCCAGCAGGCGCGGCGAGAGGGCGGCGTGCTCGCGGCTCGAGCCCTCGCCGTAGTTGTGGTCGCCGACCACCACCCAGCGCACGCCCGCCGCGCGGTACGCGCGCGCGCGCTCGGCCACGCGCTCCGCGGTCCGACCCGTGAAGGCGTCGACCGCGCCCGAGAGCAGGTTGTCGCTGAAGCGGTCCAGGTGACCGCGGAAGCGCAGCCAGGGACCCGCGGGCGAGATGTGGTCGGTGGTGGTCTTACCCGAGGTCTTCACGAGCAGCGCGAGGTCCAGGAAGTCATGGCCGTCCCAGGCGGGCCAGGGCGCGAGTCTCTGGAGTCTCTCGCTGTGCGGGTCGATCTTCACCTCGACCCTCGAGCCGTCGGCCGGCGGCGCCACGAAGGCGCTGCGGCCGCGCTCGAAGCCGGCGTCGGGCACTTCCGGAGCGGGCTTGGGGGCGCGCAGCCGGAACGGCTTGCCGTCGGCGCCGGTCAGTGAGTCGCGCAGCGGGTCGAACGCCAGCGTTCCGGCCAGCGCGAAGGCGGTCACGAGCTCGGGGCTCGCGATGAAGGCCTGCGTCGTGGCCGACCCGTCGTTGCGGCGCGGGAAGTTCCGGTTGTAGGAAGTCACGATGGCGTTCGGCTGGGCCGACTGTGCCTCGGGACGTCGCCACTGGCCGATGCACGGCCCGCAGGCGTTGGCGAGCACCACCGCGCCGATCTCTTCGAGCCGGCCCATCTGGCCGTCGCGCTCGATCGTGGCGCGGATCTGCTCCGAGCCCGGAGTCACCAGGAACGGCACCGCGGCGCGCACGCCGTGTGCCGCGGCCTGCGCGGCGACGTCGGCGGCGCGGCTCATGTCCTCGTAGGAGGAGTTGGTGCAGCTGCCCAGCAGCGCCGTCGAGAGCGTGCGCGGGAAGCCGTTCGCCGGGTCGGCCAGCTCGGCCGCGAGGCGCGAGACCGGGCGCGCGCGGTCGGGCGTGTGCGGGCCCACCACGTGCGGCTCGAGCGCCGAGAGGTCGAGCCGCAGCACGCGGTCGTAGTGTGACTCGGGATCCCGCTCGACCTCGGGGTCGGGCTCGAGCAGGGCGCCGGCGCGCTCGACCTCGCGCGCGATCTCGCCCCGGCCGGTCGCGGCGAGATACTTCGCCATGTGCGCGTCGGCCGGGAACATCGACGTGGTGGCGCCCAGCTCGGCGCCCATGTTCGCGATCGTGGCCTTGCCGGTCGCGGAGAGCGTGCGCGCGCCCGGACCGATGTACTCCACGATCGCGTTGGTCGCGCCCGAGACGCTGAGCTGACCGGCGACCCACAGGATCACGTCCTTGGGCGCGGTCCAGCCGCCGAGCGCGCCGCTCAGCACCACGGCGATGCGGCGCGGAAAGAGCAGGCCCCAGGGCATGCCCGCGATCGCCTCGACCGCGTCGGCGCCGCCCACGCCGATCGCGCACGCGCCCAGCCCCCCGGCGTTGGGCGTGTGTGAGTCCGTGCCCAGGATCAGCGCGCCCGGGAACGCGTAGTTCTCCAACACCACCTGGTGTACGATGCCCGCGCCCGGCTCCCAGAAGCCGGCGCCGTATCTCGCCGCCGCGGAGCGCAGGAAGTCGTAGATCTCGCGGTTCTCGTCCAGCGACGCGCGCAGGTCGGCCCGGCCCTCGACGCGCGCCTGGATCAGGTGGTCGCAGTGGACCGTGGTGGGAATGGCCACGCGCGCGCGGCCCGTCTGCATGAACTGCAAGAGCCCGGTCTGGCCCAACACGTCCTGGAACACCACGCGGTCGGGACGCAGCAGGAGCTCGCTCTGCCCGGGCTCGAGCGCCTGCGCCTCCGGGTCCTCGAGGTGTCCGAACAGGACCTTCTCGGCGAGAGAGAGCGGGCGGCGCAGGCGCGCGCGCACGATCTCGAGTCTTCGGGCCATGGAGCGGTAGAGCTCGCCGGCCGCTTCCGCGCTGGGAACGATGGGGTTCGTCATGCCCGGAGCTTGCGGAATCGCCGCTGATTCGTGAAATGAATTTATTTCGATGATTGATGCAGAACAGTCATGAAGCTCGACACGCTCGGGCTCGAGGCCTTCATCGCCATCGCCGACCAGGGCGGCTTCCGCAAGGCGGCGCAGGCGGTCCACATCACCCAGACAGCCCTCACGCGCCGGCTGCAGAACCTGGAGTCGCTGCTCGAGGTCAAGCTCGTCGAGCGCACCACGCGCACGGTGGCGCTCACGACCATCGGCCGCGCGTTCCTGCCGCAGGCGCGGCGCATCCTGTCCGACCTCACGACGGCGCTGGTCGAGCTGCGCGAGACGGGCAAGGCGCAGCGCGGCGACTTCTCGATCGCCTGCGTGCCGACCGCCGGCGTGCAGTATCTCCCGCGCATCCTGCAGGAGTACGCCTCGAGTCACCCGCGCAATCGCATCAAGATCCTCGACCACGCGTCGACGGGCGTCGCCGACGCGGTGCTGCGGCGCGAGGCGGAGTTCGGCATCCAGATCGCCGGCACGCTGCACCCGGACCTGGGGGCCGAGCCGCTGCTCGAGGACCGCTTCGTGCTGATCTGCCGCGGCGACCACCCGCTCGCCCGGCGCACGCGCCTGTCGTGGAAGGAGCTCGAGTCGACGCCGCTCATCCTCGCCGGCGAAGTCAGCGGGAACCGGCCGCTGCTCGAAGACGCGCTGCGGCCCCAGACGGTGGCGCTGCAGTCCTACTACGAGGTGCAGCGCAGCTCGACGGCGCTCGGGCTCGTGGCCGAGGGCGTCGGGGCCGCGGTCGTGCCGAGCCTGGCGATCCAGAAGGGCGCCTATCCGCGCATCCGGGTGGTCGCGCTCGTGAATCCCGTGATCTCGCGCCAGCTCGTGCTCGTGACTCGCAAGACGGCCGTGCTGTCGCCGGCGGCGCAGGCGCTCTACGACCTGATCCGCAAGAGCCGCCCGCGCGCCTAGGACGCCCGGATCGTAGACTGGCGCGGTGAAGCGCCTGAGACCGCTCGCACTCACTCTGCTCGCGCTCGCGCTGCTGGCGGCGGGCGGGCTCGCGCTCGCGCTTCTCCGTCTCGATCCCGGGCCGGTGCGCGCCGCCACCGGCGCGTATCTGTCGCGCGCGCTCGGCAGGAACGTCGCGCTCGGGACCGCGCGCCTCACGCTGTTCCCGCTCGCGGTCTCGATCCGCGACGCCGCGCTCGAGCTCGGCGGCGACCGGCGGCTGGCGATCGACGAGCTGCGCTTCCGGCTGTCGCCGCTGCCGCTCGTGGCGGGCGAGATCGTCCTGCGCTCGGTCGACGTGTTGCGGCCGCGCGTCGAGGCGGGCTCGGTGGCGCCCGCAAGCTGGCCCCAGGGCGCCGGGCTCGCGCTGGCAGTCACGACGCTCTCACTGCGCGACGGAGCGCTGGCGCTCGGCGGACACGAGCTCACCGGCGTCCGCGCCACGCTCACCCCGCAGCCCGGCGCACGCGCGGAGCTCACGGCCGAGCTGCCCGGGGTCGCCAAGATCGACAGGGCTGAGCTCGAGCTGCTGGGCGGCCCCGGCGCCGCCTGGCGCATGCGCGGCCGGATCGGCGACGTCGAGCTCGACAAGCTCCCGTGGACGAAGTCACTGCCCGACCCGTGGGGCAGCGCGCGCGGCGCGTTCAGCGCCGCGGGCCACGCGGGCGACGTGGAATCGGGCGAGCTCGTGCTCGAATCCGCGGATCTCAATGCCAACGGCTCGCTCTTGCACGCCACGGGGCGCGCGCGGGTCACGCTGGATCTCTCGAGCGCCTTCCTGCTCGACCTCAGCGCTGCCTCGCTGCGCGTGGCGGGGGTGGCCGAGAAGCCGGCGGGGGCGATCCTGCGCGTCAGCGGCCACGTCGCGCCGCCGCTCGACGCCTGGCGGGTCGACGACCTGCGCATCGAATCCGAGGCGCTGCGCGGCGAGGGCGCGCTCGACGCCGCAGCCGGCTCGTTCGAGGTCAGGCGCGCCAGCCTCGACCTGGCCGCGCTCGCCGCCTGGTCGCCGGCAGCCTGGCTGCCGCGCGCGGGCGCGATCGAGCTCGCGAACGGCCGGATCGTCGGCCACCCGCTGGCGCTCGACCTCGTGGGCAGGCTGCGCGACGTCGCGTTCGGCGTGCGCGGAGTCACGATCACTGCCAACGGGCCGGCCGCGCTGCGCGGCACCACGCTGTCGAGCCCCGGGCTGCAAGTCACGCTGGCGGGAGAAGCCGCCAGCGCTCGCGGCGAGTGGGACTGGCAGGCGCAGCAGGTCCACGCCGTGCTCGAGGTGAAGGGAGCGCGCATCGGGCCCGTCGCCGAGGCGGTGTGGGGACACAAGGATGTGTCGGGCCGGCTGTACGGCCGGCTCGAAGTCGCGGGCCCGGCCGATCCCGTGAAGCTGAACGGACCGGGCGAGTTCGAGCTGCTCGACGGCGAGCTGCCCAACATCTCGATCGCGCGCACCGCCGGCCTGATCAAGACACTCCCCGAGCCGCCCGGGCTGGACCAGTTCGACCGGCTCTCGGGTCACTTCCAGGTCGCGGGCGACAAGATCAAGGTCTCGGACCTGACGCTGGTGCAGAGGTACGCCAGGGCTTCGGTGGCGGGCGAGGTCGAGCTGCCCGACGGCGTCGTCGACATGACCGGCGCCACGCTGATGAGCTTCCCCGCGCTGGGCCGGCCACAGCTCCGGCCGATCCTGCGCATGGCGGGGCCGTGGTATGCGCCCGAGGTCAACATCTCGAAGGCAAGCACGCTCGACGAGCAGCGGGTCGAGAAGGCGACGATCGACGCGATCCGCAAGGCCGAGAAGGAGCAGCGCGAGCACCAACGGGCGCCTCAGTGAGTGAAGGCCGGCCGCAGTACTCTTGCTGACCGGCTGGCGCGACCGGACTTCGGTTAAGATCTGCCAATGCTGCTCCGGAGGTTGCTCGTCGGGATCGCTCTGCCTCTGGCCGCGCTCTGCCTGGCGGGCTGCAAGCGCGGTGCGAACGGGGCGGGCTTCTCGATGCCGCCGCCCGTGGTCGAGGTGATCACGATCGCGCCCGAGACCGTGCGCGACACCGTGACGCTGGTGGGGCAGCTCGACTCCGAGCACTCGGTCGAGCTCCGGCCCGAGATCGACGGCGTGGTCGAGTCGATCGACTTCGTCGAAGGCCAGAGCGTGAAGCGCGGCGAGGTGCTGGTGAGCCTGCGCGACGCCGAGCAGCGCGCGCGGGCGCGCGAGGCGCGGGCGCGCGCCAAGCTCGCCGAGGAGATCTTCGCGCGCATCCAGCAGCTCTCGGCCAAGGAAGTGAGCGCCCGGGTCGAGTTCGACAAGGCCAGCGCCGAGCTCGAGATCGCGCGCGCCGAGGCCGAGCTGCGCGAGGTCGAGCTCGCCAAGACCAAGGTGCTCGCGCCCTTCGACGGCGTGGTCGGGGCCCGGCTCGTGTCTCCCGGCGAGCGCGTGCGCCGCAGCACCAAGCTCGTGCGCATCGACGCCGTGGACCGGCTGCAGCTGGTCTTCGCGGTGCCGGAGATCGGCGTGCCGTTCGTGCGCACGGGCATGCCGGTCACGATCACCGTCAAGCCCTTCCCCGAGATCCGCTTCGCGGGCGAGGTGTTCTTCGTGTCACCGACGCTCGACGCCGCGACCCGGCGACTCATGCTGAAGGCCTGGGTGCCCAACCCCGACCGGAAGCTCCAGCCCGGGCTGTTCGCGAACCTCGAGGTGCAGCTCGCCGAGCGCCCGAACGCGATCGTGGTGCCCGACGCGGCGCTGCTCGTCGACCAGGGCGGCTCGTTCGTGTGGCGCATCGGCGAGAATCAGAAGGCGCAGCGCGTGCCGGTCGAGGTCGGCTTGCGCAAGGCATCGCGCGTCGAGCTCACCGGCACTCCGCTCGCGGCCGGTGATCGCATCGTGTCTGCGGGCACGCAGAAAGTGACCGAAGGCGGTCAGGTCGCGATCGCCGGCGAGGCGGCGGCGCCCGCGCCCGTGGCCGAGCCGGCAAAGCCTCCGGGAGACGGCGGGTGAGGCTGCCCGAGATCTGCATCGAGCGCCCGGTGCTCACGAGCGTGATGTCGATCTCGATCGTGATCGTGGGCGTGATCGCGCTCCTGCGCCTGCCCAATCGCGAGCTGCCCGACGTGGATCCCCCGGTCGTGTCGGTCACCACGGTGTATCTCGGCGCTGCGCCCGAGGTGGTCGAGACCTCGGTCACCCAGGTGCTCGAGGACCAGCTGATCGGCATCGAGGGCATCAAGCACGTGACTTCGGTCTCGCGCGAGCAGGTGTCGTCGATCAGCGTCGAGTTCGAGCTGTACCGCAACGTCGACGCCGCCGCGGCCGACGTGCGCGACCGCGTGGCGCGCGCGCGCAGCACCCTGCCGCAGGAGGTCGAGGAGCCGGTCATCGCCAAGCGCAGCGCCGACGCGCGGCCGATCCAGTGGATCGCGCTCTACGGCGGCGGCCTGTCGCAGATCGAGCTCTCGACGCTGGCCGAGACACGCCTGCGCGACCGGCTCGCCAAGCTGCCGGGCGTGGCCGAGGTGTGGCTCGCCGGCGAGCGCCGCTACGCGATGCGCATCTGGATCGACAACACCCGGCTCACCGGCCAGGCGCTGACCATCGCCGACGTGGCCGCCGCGCTGCGCCGCGAGAACGTGGACATCCCGTCCGGGCGGATCGAGGGCTCCGACCGCGAGTTCACCGTGCGCACGCCGGGTGAGATGAAGACGCCCGACGAGTACGAGTCATTGATCTTGGCCGAGACCGACTCCGGCCCGGTGCGGCTGCGCGACGTGGGCCGCGCCGAGATCGGCGCCGAGGACGACCGCAAGCTGGTCGGCTTCAACGGCAAGCCCGCCGTGGCGCTGGGCATCGTGAAGCAGTCGAAGGCCAACACGCTCGACGTCGCGGCCGCGGTGCGCGCCGAGCTCGGCGCCATGGCCGACGAGCTGCCGCCGGGCGTGGTGACCGACCTGGCGTTCGACTCGTCGATCTTCGTGGAGCGCTCGATCGAGGACGTGAGTCACACGATCTTCGAGGCGATCGTGCTGGTCGTGATCGTGATCTACCTGTTCCTGCGCAGCGCGCGCGCGACGCTCTTGCCGGCGGTGGCGATCCCGGTCTCGATCGTCGGCACGTTCGCGGTGCTGTACGCGCTCGACTTCTCGATCAACACGCTCACGCTCATGGGAGTCACGCTGGCGATCGGGCTGGTGGTCGACGATGCGATCGTGGTGCTCGAGAACATCACGCGCTGGATCGAAGAGGGCACGCCGCGCATGGAGGCCGCGCGCCGCGGCATGAACGAGATCCTGTTCGCGGTGATCGCGGCGACCGCGTCCACGGTGGCCGTATTCCTGCCGCTGGCCTTCCTGACCGACACCACCGGCCGGCTGTTCCGCGAGTTCGGAGTCACGGTGGCGGCCGCGGTGGCGATCTCCGGCTTCGTGGCGATCACGCTCACGCCGGCGCTGGGCGCACGCGTGCTCGCGGGTCACTCGGGCGAGCACGGCCTGAAGGCCCTGCTGGCGCGCGGCTTCGAGCGCATCGCGGGCTGGTACACCAGCGCCCTGCGCCCGGCGCTGGCGCGGCCGCTCGCGGTGGTGGGAATCGGCGCGGTCTGGGTCGCGCTGGGCTTCGTGCTGCTGGCGGTGATTCCGCGCGAGTTCGTGCCCGACGCCGACCGCGGGGTCGTGCTGTCGTTTATCCGCGCGCCCGAGGGCAGCACCATGGACTACACCGCGCGCTACCAGAAGCAGCTCGAGGACATCGTGCTGGCCACGCCCGAGGTCGCGAAGAACTTCTCGGTCGTGTCACTGGGCATGGGTGGCCCGGGCCTGGTGAACGAGGGCGTGCTCTTCACCTCACTGAAGCTCTGGGAGGACCGCGCGCGCTCGCAGCAGCAGGTGGTCGAGGAGTGGCGCGGGAAGTTCGGCGCGATCGCCGGCGTGCAGGGCTTCCCGGTCAACCCGGACGCGCTGGGACAGAGCCTGCGTTCGGCGCCCGTGTCACTCGTGGTCCAGGGGCCCGACATCTACGACGTGGCGCGCTACGCGGACGAGATCGCGCGCCGCGCGCAGGCGATCCCCGGCCTGGTCAACCTGCAGTCGGACCTGTTGATCAACAAGCCGCAGCTCGAAGTCTCGATCGACCGCAACCGCGCGAGTGACCTGGGTGTCTCGGCGCGCGACATCGCGTCGAGCCTGCAGATCCTGCTGGCCGGGCAGGAGCTCTCGACCTTCAAGCTCGGCGGCGAGACCTACAAGGTGATGGTGCAGCTCGAGCAGGAGGACCGCGCCGACCCGCGCGCCGTGCTGCGCGCCTACGTGCGCAGCAACTCGGGCCGCCTCATGCCGCTGGCGTCGTTCGTCGACGTGCACGAGTCGGTTGCGCCGCGCGGCCTGCCGCACTTCGACCGCGTGCGCGCCGCGACCATCAGCGGCAACCTGATGCAGGGCGCCGCGCTCGGCACGGTGCTGAAGCAGGTCTCTGCGCTGGCGAAAGAGGTGCTGCCGCAGGGCAAGGGCTACAAGGCCGTGTTCTCGGGTGACTCGGAGCAGTTCTACGCCTCCGGCAACGCGCTCTTGTTCGCGTATCTGCTGGCGGTGGTCGCGGTCTATCTCGTGCTCGCCGCGCAGTTCGAGAGCTTCCTGCACCCGGTCACGATCCTGGTCGCGGTGGCGCTGTCGTTCACCGGCGCGCTCGTGACTCTTTTGGCGGTCGGCTCGACGCTCAACCTGTTCAGCCAGATCGGGCTCGTGATGCTGGTCGGCCTGGTCACCAAGAACTCGATCCTGATCGTCGAGTTCGCGAACCAGCTGCGCGAGCGCGGCATGAGCGCGCGCGACGCCGTGTTCGAGGCCTCGCGCATCCGCTTCCGCCCGATCCTGATGACCGCGCTCGCGACCATGGCGGGCATCCTGCCGATCGCGATCGGCTCCGGGGCCGGCGGCGAGTCGCGCGCGCCGCTCGGCATTGCAGTGTTCGGCGGCGTGGGCTTCTCGACCGTGCTCACGTTCATCGTGGTGCCGGCCGTGTATCTCGCGTTCGATGGGGCGCGCGAGCGGGTGGCGGGGCGTGTGCGAAGTTCGAGCCCTGCGCCTGCAGAAGCGCGCTAGGCTGGCTGCATGAGTCGTCTCTGTGGGTTGCCTGCGGCACTGTGTCTCATTGCGTGTCTTTCTCTTCCCGGTTGTGGCAAATCGCGCCCGCTGGCGCCGCCTGCAGAGTTCGACAGCCAGCGCGCGTTTCGTGACCTGAAGGCGCTCGTCGCCTTGGGACCTCGGCCCGCGGGCTCCGAAGCCGCGGCCAAAGCACGCCGGTATCTAGAAGCGGAGCTGCGGCGCGCCGGGCTGACGGTGGAGACCCTTCCATTCCAGCTCTCCAGCGGCGGGGAGCGCGAGGGAGCGGATCTCGTCGCCATCGTACCCGGTGCGAGCAAACAGATGATCGTGTTCGTCACCCACTTCGACACGAAGCGGTCGGCCATTCGAGTACTGGTCGAGGCGAACGCTGCGGCATCCGGCCCCGCGCTGCTGCTCGAGATCGCGCGCAATGCGGCCAAGCACCCGAGCTCCGCGACCCTCGCATTCGCGTTCGTCGACGGGAGCCAGCCCCTCGGTGACGCGATCACGGAGAGCGATGGCCTGGTGGGAAGCCGTGCGCTCGTGCGCGAGTGGGATCGGACAAGCCGCCTGGCTCAGATTCGTGCAGTCGTGCTGGTGGAGAGCGTCGCCGATCCCGACCTACAGCTCGCGAACGAAGCCGCCACCGGGCCCGACGAGCGACTGCTTTTTGCGCGCGTCGTGAACGCGGTCGACTTGTGGTCGACCTACGACCTGTACACGACGATTCGCGTGCACTCCGATCAGGATCCCTTTCTACTAGGCGGAGTGAGGCGGGTGTACACGGTGCTCGATCCAGCGCACGGCGGACGCACGCCTCCCGGCTCGCTCCGCGCTTCAGATCTGGACGATATTTCGCACGTATCTGAAATGACGCTGACCCGAACGGGTGCGCTGACTGAGCGTTTGCTGGCGGAGCTCCAGTCATCGAAGTGATTCCGCAAGCAAATTTGCGCTTCTCAGCATTGTTCGAAGATGAAATGCTCCTCAGTGCGGCGGAGATCGTCGCTGGGGAGGTCGCATGCGGAGTCGGTGGGCGTTCGTACAGGTTCTTCTCCTGGCTGCGTTTGCGCGTGAAGCCTCATCACAGCTTGCTGGCGCGACCCAGGCCTCCTTCGACGTCAACGACTCGGGCGTCGCGACTTACTCGATCCCGATCACCGTTCCGCCCGGGACTCATGGCGTGCAGCCGCGCCTCGCTCTCGTCTACACGAGCGGCACCGGAAACGGGCCGTTGGGTATGGGTTGGTCCATCGGCGGCCTCTCCGTCGTCCACCGCTGCCCGCAGACGCTGGCGCAAGATGGAGTCATCGCAGGCGTCGCGAACACGCTGAACGACAAGCTGTGTCTGGACGGCGAGCGACTCGCGCTCCGCACCGGCATCTACGGCCGGAACGGCTCCATGTACCGGACGGAGCACGATCAGAACATCCGCGTGAGCGCCTGGGGGATCGGTACCGGGAACTTCGCCACCCGATTCGAGGTCGATACGACCAGTGGCCAGAAGATGGTCTACGGCGAGACCGCCGACGCGATCATCGAGGCCGTCGGCACCACCGTCCCGCGGCTCTGGGCGCTCTCGCGAGTCACGGACCTGCAGGGCAACACGCTGCGAATCTCGTACAACGAGAACACCACCACCGGCGAATACCGCCCGACGGCGATCACGTACACCGAGAACGCCGCCGTGGTGCCGGCACTGGCCTCGTTCGCGCGGATCGAGTTCGAGTACAGCGCCTTCGCGCGTCCGGATGCCAGCGTGGCTTATTCCGTGGGTTCGCTGATCTCCTCGACCGCGCTCATGACGCGAGTCGTCGTGTGCACGATCACGACCGCCCAGCCGACTTGTACGGCTGCGACCACGACCCACGAGTACCGCTTCGTGTACCAGACGGGCTCCGACGACAAAGTGACTCGCATGACGTCGCTCACGGAGTGCGGAAAGAACGGTCAGTGCCTTCCAGCGACGAGTTTCACTTGGCTCTCTGACACACCCGGGTGGGCCGCGAGCACCATCTACAAGGTGCCGGCGTTCGTTTCGGCGTTGGAACGCGTAAAGGGTGAGTTCGTCGACGTGAACGCGGATGGCTATGTGGACTTCGCGTACTCGTACAACGGACCGTCCGCGCCCATCACGAAGAACACCTATCTGAATGGCTCCGGTGGCTTCTCGCAGACGGCTTCGCCGGCATGGGCCACGCCCGACGTCCTCTTCCAGGGGCCCAGCGGGATCAGTCAGTCGCGCCGCTTCGCAGTGTTCGCCGACATCAACTCCGATGGGTTCCCGGACGTCGTGTCGGCATACAGGAACGACAACTCACCCGCCGTGACGCAGAAGACCTGGCTCAACCAGAAGACCGGCTTTGCGACGACCAACGATCCGAACTGGACGCTGCCGGACCTGCTCTACGACTACGAGGGCACCAAAGCTCGGCAGCTCGCCATGCTCGTCGACTTGGATGGCGATGGCCGCCCGGACTACGTCCAGGCCTACCAGGGCTACAACAACGGCCTGCACCGCGAGACTCACATGAACACCGGTGCCGGGTTCGGCGGCGTTGCCGCCAACTTCCAGCTTCCCGACGTGATCTGGGCTTACGAGGCCGTCACGGGCGGCGAGATCACAAAGCAGAAGGGAGTGATCATCGATCTGAACGGTGATGGTCTGCCGGATTTCGTTCAGGCCTACCGGACCACCAACCAGACGGTACTCAACACCTGGCTGAACGACGGAAACACGTTCAACCCGGCCCCGAGTCAGTATGCGCTGCCGGGACCGATGTTCGATCTTCAGGTGGCCAGCAAGGGGTCCCGGCGCACCGCAGAGTTCGCCGACGTGAACGGCGACTCACTGCCGGACTACGTCATGTCGTATGTGGGTGCGGGCGGCGGACTGCACATCGCGACGTATCTGAACACGGGCACTGGCTGGTCGCGAAACAGCGCGTGGGACACGCCCGCAGCCGGAGTCCTCTTCGACTATCAGGGAACCAACGTTCGCCAGCTGGCATCGCTCACGGACATCAACGGCGACGGGCTGGTCGACATCCTGGTCTCCTATTCAGGCACGAACAACACCCACATCGATACCTACCTGAACACGCCGACCGGATTCTCGACCACGCCTGCGTCCACGGCCTACCAGACGCCGGACAAGATCTGGGCTTACCCGAGCGCGACGGACAACCGCACGCAGGCCGTGATGATCGATATCGACGGGGACGGCGATCTCGACTTCGTGCGCAGCTATGACGGTGACAGCACCAATTTCGTCGACACGCGCCTCAATACGACCACGGTCGGCGCGCGCATCGGTCAGATCGTCGATGGTCTCGGCAAGACGATCTCGATCACTTACACGCCAGGTACCCGAACGGCCGTCTACACCAAGGGCACTGGATCGAGCTGGCCCTACGCCGACCTGATCAGCTCCATTCCGCTCGTGTCTCGCTTCCAGATGAGCGACGGCATCGGTGGCATGCGCGGCGTCACGTTGACTTACTCCGGGCTGGTTATGGACTTCTTGCGGCGGACGCCGCTCGGATTCGCGCAGCGGACCCAGCTCGACGAGCTGAAGAGCTTGAAGCGAACCACCGGCTTCCTGCAGGCGTTCCCGCAGCAGGGGCTCACGTCGAGCTCCGAGGTCCGGTACATGCCGACCAACCGGGTGCTCGAGACGAGCACCTCGACCTGGATCACCGACCCCGCCATCACACCGGGCCAGACCTACTACAAGAACCTGCTGTCGTCGCAGACGGTGTCCAAGTTCGACCTGAACGGCACCAGTTCCACGCCCGATCTCACCGCCGTGATGACTCGGACCTATGACATCTATGCGAACGTCACCTCGGAGGACATCAACTCCCAGGACGGATATCGGCGAGTCACGACGATGTCGTACTCGATCGATCCGAACGACCTGACCAACTGGCTGCTCGGGCTGCCGATCCAGCAGGAGGTTCGCGGCCAGTCTCCGAGCTCGACGCTTCCCGCCCTCGGGCAAGGGCGGATCGTGACGCGCTCCTACTTCTCGGGGACGGGACTCCCGCAGTCCGAAACCGTCGAGCCGGGTGGCGCCGCGTCTCTGAATCTACTCACGACATATGCCTACGATGGCTACGGGAACGCGACGTCAGCGACTGCGTCGGGCGCGAGTATTGCGACGCGGACATCGAGCTCCTTGTACGACGCCACCGGGCGCTTCGTCATCAACTCGACGAACGCAGAGAACCACAGCCTCACTCGGAGCTTCGACCCTGCAACAGGACTCGTTCTCACCGAACAGGGGCCGAACTTCGGTGTCGCTTCACGGACGTTCTCCTACGACGCGCTCGGCAGGCCCACCGGCTCGGTCACGCCGGGAGGGGCAACGACCAGCGTCTCATATGCCGGCTCGAGCTCGAGCTGCCCGACGAGCACGACCAAGCTCGCGCTGACCACGACCAGCACATCTGGCCCTACGGAGGTGAAGTGCGCCGACCTGCTGAATCGGGTAGTGCGCTCCGTGAGGGCCGGATTTGCAGCTTCCACCTGGATTTATGCCGACGTCGTCTTCGATGCCATGGGACGACCTGTCCAAGCCTCGCGTCCGTACTTCTCGACAGACACTCCACGCTGGGGCACGGCGACCTATGACGTCTTGGATCGGGAGCTGACGCGTCGCCAGCCCGGACTCAGTGTCGATTTCACGACGTCTTACGGGCCGTTCACAGTCACGACGACGAACGAGAAGAGCCAGGTGCGAGTCGAGACGCGGAACAGTCGGGGTGAGCCGATCGACATCAAGGACGCGAACAACAATCACACGACCTACCAATACGACGGCTACGGGAGCATCACCCGTACGACCGATCCGGCCGGCAATCAGACCACGATGATCTATGACAAGCTCGGTCGACGGACCCAACTGAACGACCTGGACCTCGGAACGACTACCGATACCTATGACGCGCTCGGACAGATGCTGTCGGAGACCGACGCGCGCCCGATGACCACCACGTTCAGCTACGACAAGATCGGAAGGCTCAAGCAGCGCGTGGCACCAGATACGACCGCCACGTTCACTTTCGATACGGCAACAAACGGCATCGGCCAGCCCGCGACGCAGAGCGGAGGAGGAGCCAGCTTCCAGCGCACCTTCCAGTACGACGTCTTCGGTCGTCCGAGCACGGTCACGGTATCGATCGACGGAACCGCCTACACCACGACACCGACGTACGACTCGGCAGGGAGAATGGCGACCCTCACCTATCCCAGCGGCTACCAGGTCAGTCAAATCTTCAACGCGCAAGGCTATCTCTCCGAGATCCAGCGAGCCGGGACCTCGATCTGGAAAGTGGAGGTCATGATCGCGGACGGCCAGATCCAGCGCGAAAGACTCGGCGCGAACCTGGTGACCGAGCGCGCCTACGATCCCAACAATGGCCGAGTCCAGTGGATCACGACGACCGCCGGTACGAGCACGAGCGTGCAGAACGCGACCTATGCGTGGGATGCGATCGGAAACCTCCAGTCGCGCTCGGACTCGGTCGTCGGACAGACGGAGACGTTCGGGTACGAGAATCTCAATCGCTTGACGGGTGTGAGTCTTGGCAGCACCGCCACGCTCACCATCGCCTACGACTCGATCGGCAACATCACCTCGAAGTCAGGAGTCGGGAGCTACACGTATCCGACCTCCAACACGTCGCGTCCGCACGCGGTGCAAACGACGTCAGTCGGCTCGAAGACCTATCAGTACGACGCCGTCGGCAATCTCACCAACTATGCGGGCCAAGCGACCCTCACATACAACTCCTTCAACAAGCCCGCGACGATCTCGCAGTCGTCTCCCGCACGCTCCGGGACGTACACTTACGCCGCGGATCAGCAGCTGATCAAGCGCGTCGAGGCGGCGACGGACCAGGGGATCACCTCGCAGTCGTGGATCTTCGTCGGAGATCTCTACGAGGTCTTCACGCGCAACGGTGTCGTCGAGAAGCGTCACTACATCAATGCAGCAAACCGCCGAGTAGCCATCTGGACCGACCGACCCGCCAGCACGTCCGATCTCCGCTATTTGCAGACCGATCACCTCGGATCGACCAACGTCGTGACGAGTGACAGCGGAACCGTGCTCGAGCGCCAGAGCTACGACGCATTCGGCACGCGCCGCAACCCAACGACCTGGGGTCCGCCCGGCGCTGGCGGCGTAGCGTCGACGGTGACTCCCGCGTTCACAGGTCACCAGCAGTTCGACATCTTCGGCTTCACGTACATGAAGGCCCGGATGTACGACCCGACGCTCGGGCGCTTCATGAATGCCGATTCGATGATCGAATCGGTCGTCTCGACTCAGGGGATGAACCGCTATTCGTATGTGAACAACAACCCGCTGTCGGCCGTGGACCCCGACGGGCATCGTTCCAAGTTCCTCGAGCGACTCGGCCGCGCGTACCTGACGGCAACGCTCGCGCCGATCTTCGGCGACCTCGCAGGGCCGAGCGGATACTTCACGGCAGACTACGTCGCGAAGGGCGGTGACATCGGCCAGGCCGCAAAGATGCTCGCTCTGCAGAGCGCGACCTGGGTGATCACGGTTGCCGCTGCAGTCGTCTCTTGGTGGGCGGCCGGGCCCATGGGACCCGGCGGTGTCGCCGCCTTTGCGATCGGCCTGTTCGCATCGATCGCCTCTTCGGCGGCGGTCGCGGCCATCAACGGAGAGGACATCGGTCGGGCGGTTCTCATAGGAGCGGCGATCGCGATCGCAGTCCCCCTGCTCAAGATGGCGACGAACTGGATATTCAGCTTCGAGTCGGCTGGTCCAACGTTCAGCCAGCTGTCACCGGCTGATCAGGAGGCGGCTCACAACGCGGGGCTGACGTTCATCGACGCCAACGGTGTCGAGCAACTCGACTTGGAGAAGGTGGCTCTGATCGGAGAGAGACCTGCCGCGGAAAACGCTGAAGCGATTTGGAAGCCGTTCCCATCCTCGTCACTGAAGGCACCGTTCGGAGCCGATCAATTCGGGCCCCACAAGCTCCTCTGGATCTGGGACGCGCCCTACAAGAGCGTTCCCTACTACATCATGAGGGCGTTCTCGGGCATCCACGACTTCCTGAATCACTTCTTCTTCTACGACACCAACGGATTCGGGAACATCGCCGCATCTCCACTCGCGCGAGCGCTCGGCTCACTGTCTCCGTGGTTGGCGAAGGTCTCGAATATCTTCGTGGCGAGCTTCGGGGAGATCATCAGCCTGACGAACCTGGCCCCGGCGGTGCCTTTCGCAATGGCCAATGCGTTCAATCTCATGCCGGTTCAGATTGCAGCGGGGCTCCAAACAGCGACGGCAACTGTCGCAGCCACCAACCCGTTCCAACGGAGGCAATGAGCCGGAGTCACACCTTGACCGTGAGCTCCAGCCCGCCTTCGTAGGGAAGGGTGACCGTGCGCAGGCCGCTCTTCGGGTCGTTCACGAGCGCGAAGTAGTCGGCGTAGGGCTCGCGGAACTGGTTCGTGTTGTCGGCGACGACGATGGCGCCGGGACGGAGCGCGGGCAGGATCCGCTCGAGCGCCGGCCGCGCCATCTCGACCCAGATGTCCATCAGCACGAAATCGATCGGACCGGCCAGGCCGCGCAGTGTCTCGCGCAGGTCGCCTTCGCGGAGCTCGATCCACTCCGTGAGTCCTGCCTCCTGCCAGTTGGCGCGCGCGGCGCGGGCCTTGGCGGGCTCGTACTCGGTGCCGATCACGACGCCCGTCCCGATGGACTTCGTTCCGCTGCGCGTCACTGCGCGCGGCGCCGCCGCTTGCTGGCCTCGCTCAGGGCGGCCTTCGCTCGGCCGCTCGCCATCCTCGCGCGCGTTGTCGCGCACCGCGGCAGCGAGATACAGGGTCGAGACGCCGAAGGAGGTGCCGACTTCCACGATGCGGCGTGCGCGCAGGGCCCGGCAGAGCTGGTAGCAGAGCTCCGCCTTGTCGCGCTCGAGGGCGATCAGCTTGTCCGCCATGAAGCGGTGCGTGCCCTCGTCGAAGCCCTTCCAGTCGAGCGAGCCCTCGCGCGCGCGAGTCACGAAATAGCCGGTCACGGCTTCATTCTGCGCCGAGCTCTGCGCGTGCAGCCGCTCGAGCAGCTTCTCCAGATCGGGATCGTTCAGTACGCTCATGCGCGAAAGACTAACGGCACCCCTGCCCGCAGGCTGTCTCCTGTGCGCCGAAGAGTGTCGCGGAGGCGACAACGCAAGGTTTGAAGCTCACCGAATGCGACGGCCGCGTGCTCGTCGAGGTCCACGTCGTGCCGCGCGCGTCGCGGAGCGCGATCGCGGGGCTGCACGGCGAGCGCCTGCGGGTGACTCTCGCCGCGCCGCCGGTCGGCGGTGCGGCGAACGCCGAGCTCGTGGCGCTGCTCGCGCGCCAGCTCGGACGGCCGCGGCGCGACGTGGAGATCGCGCGCGGTGAGTCGAGCCGCCAGAAGACGGTCGCGCTGCGCGGGCTCACCGTGGCGCAGGTGCGGGCAGCGCTCCAGGCGTCGCTCTCTCGTCGCGGACCAGCGTGACGATCAGGTTCGACTGCAAGCCGCGCAGCGGCCTGGTCTGGAGCGCGCGCAGCACGAACAGCTCCGCCAGGCCGATCGGGCCGAGGAACAGGAACGAGCCGCCCGCGCCCACGACCTCGAGTCTCTCGACGCGGAAGCCGGCCTCGCGCGCGAGCTCGTGCACCCGGCGCGCGGTGTTCATGCGGTAGTAGGCGGGAAACACGTCCTCGGCGGGCCGGTGCTCGAGCCGCAGGATCAGCCACTTCTTGAGCCGCTCGGGCGTCCAGCTCGCGATCCAGATCAGATAGTAGAGATAGTTCGGGGTCTGGAACGTGAAGCGGCCGCCGGGCGCGAGCACGCGCCGCACGTCCTCGAGCACCGCGCGCGGGTCGGGCAGGTGCTCGGCGACCATGTTGGCAGTCACGACGTCGAACGAGCCGGCGCGAAAGGGCAGGGTGCCGCCGAGCGCCTTTACGCGCAGGCGCAGCAGCGGGTGCGCGAGCAGGCCGGCGTCGGTGTCGGCGCCCACGAAGCGGCGCGCGGAGTCGACCCACCGGCGCTGCTTCTCCGGCGGATACAGGAAGTCGGGGATGATCTGGTGACCGCAGCCCAGGTCGAGCCAGCGCGTGCCGGGCTTCAGCACGCGGTCGAGCTCCTCGCCGTAGCGGGTCTGCGAATGAGTCAGGTCCAGGCCGATCGCTCGCGCGAGCGGCGCGCGAAAGCGCAGCCAGAAGGGCATCGCAGCGATGGTACACGCGGCCGCGGGTCTTGACTCCTGGCGAGCGCCCGGGGATCCTGCGCGCACAGACGTGAACCGCGGGTCGAGGCCCGCGCTCACTCCATCGGACCGTCCGACCTGCGCGGCGCAGTGGTTGCGCCTCGCCGGGCCAGACGGCCGACCCTTGGAGCGGGCGCCGGGCCTTCGGTGCTTTCGGCGCCCGCGGGAGAGACGACATGAGTCCGAGTCCCCTGTCCGGGGCGCAGGCCCTCGTCGACGCGCTGGCAGACCCGGCGCGGCGCGCCGCGGCCTACCAGTCCCTGCTCGCCGCCGGCCCCGCTGCCCGCGCCGCCGTGCTCGAGGGCACGCACGACGGCCGCTGGCAGGTGCGCCGCTGGTGCGCGATCTGGCTGTTCCACTGCCCCGACCCCGCCGACTTCGAGTCACTGGTCCCGCTGCTGCGCGATCCCAGAAGCAAGGTGCGCTTCGTGGCGATGGTGGCGTTGGGGGTCGCGCACGCCCGGGTGGAGTCACACGAGATCGTGCCGCTGCTCCTGGAGCGGCTGTTCCAGGACGAGAGCCTGCGCGTGCGCCGCCAGGCGGCCGTGCTGCTGGCGTGGAACCACGCCCACCCGGACCTGGCCGGCGTGTTCGCGGAGCTCGAGCGCGAGAGCGACCCGAAGCTGCGGGCCTGGGGCCGGATCGGGAGCGCGCGATGCTGAGCCGGGCGCAACGCGAAGAGTTCGAAGCTCGAGGTCTCTTGTGGCTGCGCGCCGCGGTCGATCCTGGAGTGGTCGCCGATCTGCGCGCGCGCATTCTCGAGTATCTCGCACAGAAGCGCGCCATTCCCGAGTCACCGCCCGCAAGCTTCGTGATCCATGCCGCCCGGACCTCCCGCCTGATGGGCGCGTTCGACTTCGCCAAGACCTGGGGTGACTCGGGGGTCGCAGCGATCGACGACATGCTCGGCGCGGGCCGGTGGCTCGTCCCGCAGCACGCGGGTCAGCTGTTGATGATGACCTGGCCCAACCCGGGAGCGGAATGGCGGCTGCCGCACAAGGTCTGGCACCTGGACTATCCGGCGCCGGCGGCCGCGACGGTCATTCCGGGCATTCAGGTGTTCCTGTTCGTCGACCGGATCGAGCCGCGCAGTGGCGGCACCCTGTTCGTGGCGGGGTCGCACCGGTTGGTCGACGCACTGCGCCGGCGGCAGCCGCCCGATTGGCCCGGCGCCTCCTCGGAGGTGCGGCGCTCACTCGCGCGCGAGGTGCCCTGGCTGCGCGAGCTCTGGTCGCTGCGGCCGGGCGAGGACCGGATCGCGCGCTTCATGGAGCGAGTCAGCGTCGTGGCCGGCGGCGAGCTCCAGGTGGTCGAGGCCGTGGGCGAGCCGGCCGACGTGCTGGTCATGCACCCCTGGGTCCTGCACGCGCCGGCGCCGAACTGCGGCACGCGGCCGCGCATGCTGCTCACCGAGCGGATCCGCCTGCGGACCGGCGGCGACTGACGTGTTACAACACCGCCGGGGGTGAGAGATGGCCACGCTGCGCGTCGACGATCCGTTCACCGGCGAGCTCGCCTGCGAGGTGCCGCTCGCGGAGTGGGACGAGATCAGCCGCGCGCTCGAGCGCGCGCGCGCGGGCGCGGCGCTGGCCGCGGCGCTCCCGCTCGATACGCGCAAAGAGCTGGTCGAGCGCGCGGTGCAGGTCATGGAGTCACGTGCCGACGCGATCGCGCCGGCCATCTCGCGTATGATGGGCAAGCCGCTCGCGCAGGCCGCAGGTGAGCTGCGAACGCTGGCCTCGCGCGCGCGCACGATGCTCGAGCTCGCCGACCGCGGGCTCGCGCCGATCGACCCCGGCGGCGACGACGGCATCGTGCGCCGCATCGAGAAGGTGCCGCTGGGAGTCGTGCTGGACCTGCCCGCCTGGAACTACCCGCTGCTGACCGCGGTGAACGTGGTCATGCCGGCGGTGCTCGCGGGCAATGCCGTGGTGGTGAAGCACTCGCCGCGCTCGCCCTCGTGCGGGCCGATGTTCGCCGACGCCTTCCGCGAGGCCGGCGCCGACCCGCGCATCGTGCAGTCACTCGACTGCACGCACGAGCTCACCGAGCGCATGGTTGGCGACCCGCGCGTCGACCACGTGGTGTTCACGGGCTCGGTCCACGGCGGCACGCGCATCAGCCAGGCGGCCGCGGGCCGGTTCCTGCAGATCGGCTACGAGCTCGGCGGCAACGACCCGGCCTACGTGGCCGCCGACGCCGACCTCGCGCGCGCGGTCGACGGCCTGGTCGACGGCGCCATGTACAACGCGGGCCAGAGCTGCTGCGCGGTCGAGCGCGCCTACGTGCACGCGAGTCACTACGCGGCCTTCGTCGAGGGCGCGCGCGAGCTCGCCGAGAAGTACGTGCTCGGCAACCCGCTCGCGCCCGACACCACGCTCGGCCCGATCGCGCAGCCGCAGCACCCCGCCGAGCTCGAGGCGCTGGTCGACGACGCGGTCCAGCGCGGCGCGCGCCGGGTCACCGGCGGAAAGCGCACGTCGGTGGGCGGTCGCGGGCGCTTCTTCCAGCCCACCGTGGTGTGCGACGTGCCCTCCGACGCGCAGCTCATGGGGGTGGAGCAGTTCGGGCCGATCCTGGCCGTGCAGCGCGTGACCTCCGACGAGGAGGCGCTCGCGCGCATGAACGAATCCGTGTTCGGCCTCACGGCCAGCGTGTGGACCGCCGACCGCGCGCGCGCGGAACGCTTCGGCGCAGCATTGCGCTTCGGCACCGTGTTCATGAACCGCTGTGACTTCGGCGACCCGCGCCTGCCCTGGAGCGGCGTGGGTCAGTCCGGCCGCGGCCACAGCATGAGCGTGCTCGGCTTCGACACCCTGACCCGCACGCGCAGCCTGCACTTCAGGCCCTAGTCACCTGCGCCGATCTGGGGCGCATGACGTTCCAGCGGGCCCTCACGGTGGCGCTGGTGCCGTACGTGGTGTGGCTCGTGGCCGCCTACCGTTGGCACTTCCTGGACGGCGTGAACCTCTTGTTCCACGAGGGCGGCCACGTGGTCTTCTTCATGTTTGGCCAGACGCTGTACATGCTGGGCGGCACGATCGGGCAGCTCTTCTTCCCGGCCGCGTGCGCCGCGCATCTGTGGCGCCAGGGCCGCGCCTTCGAGGCCTGGGTGTGCGGCATCTGGCTCGCGGAGAGCACCATGTACATGGCCGAGTATCTCGGCGATGCGAAGGACATGGTGCTGCCCCTGGTCGGCGGCGACACGCACGACTGGCACTGGCTGCTCGGCCGCGTGGGCCTGGTCGACTGGTGCCGGCCGATCGCCTGGGTGATTCACATGGCCGCGTCGGCGCTCGCCGGCTGGTGCCTGTGGCGCGCGGCGGCGCTCGCGTTCGGCTGGCAGCGCGAGGCAGACCAAGCGCCGACGTGCTAGCGTAAGCTACCGCTGCGTGGGCGATTAACTCAGCGGTAGAGTACTACCTTCACACGGTAGGAGCCCCGAGTTCGAATCTCGGATCGCCCACCACGCCGCATCGGACGTGAGCCCCGAGTTCGAATCTCGGATCGCCCACCACGCCGCATCGGACGTGAGCCCCGAGTTCGAATCTCGGATCGCCCACCACGTCGCGCTACTTCGCGGCCTTCACCAGCGCGTCGATGATGTTGGTGTACAGGCCGTTCAGCATGCGGCGCACCGTGTCTTCGGGCGCACCCTTCGCGACCCAGTTGCTGCCCCACTCGACCAGCGTTCCGCCGCCGGGCGCGTCGTGCAGAGTCACGACCGCGTTGTAGTACTCGAGCGGCAGGCTCGAGGGGGAGACCAGCGAGTACGAGATCAGCCGGCCGTCGAGCGCGGCGTCGAGTCTCTCGGCCAGGACGTCGTTCGAGCCGCGCGCCTTCACACGCCGGATCGAGCCGATGCCTTCGCCTTCGAGCACGCACGACTCGACGGCGTCACCCATCACTTTGCCGATCCCGCCGAAGTCGGCGAGCAGGGCGTACATCTTGGCGCGGGGCACCGGGACCGACTTTTCGACGAGCGCTTTGTAGGGCATGCACCCTTCTACCGGATCGGCCGGGTCGGTTTCAAACCCTGCGGTCGCGTGGGGGCCCTACCTACGCTCCGGCCGCTCGGGCCGGCGGAGCTGGATGTTCGTGACCCGCAGCGCGGCCAGGCGGCGCCAGCGGTACGACTCGTGGCGCTTGCCCGCGGCCTCCCAGTGGTGCGCGATCAGGTCGGCATGCTCGCCCAGGCGGTCGT
>Ga0335084_10000809_pt1 | contig 27766 bp, 22 predicted proteins | sample Lox_Sample_44_FD_206721 | JGI IMG/M metagenome (GOLD analysis project Ga0335084, IMG submission 206721) | Soil microbial communities from Loxahatchee National Wildlife Refuge, Florida, United States - Lox_Sample_4.4 | ecosystem: Environmental > Terrestrial > Soil > Wetlands | place: USA... | reverse complement strand
CCGGTCGAGCCACGCACGTTCGGCTCGATCAGCGCGATCCCCATCTCGTTGATGATGTAGTTGTAGCGGCCACTGAAGTTCACCTGCGCCTGCGCCTCTGGGCCACCGTGGATTTCGATCAACACCGGGCGCCGGCCCGTGAAGGTCTTCGGCGGACGCTGGATCAATCCGGTGATCGTGCGGCCATCGAAGGTCTTCCAGCGGATGACCTCCTTGGGCTGGAACGCCGACGTGTCCACGCCGGCACGGTCGGCCGCGGCCCAAAGTGCGGCCTGCTTGGACCGCAGGTCGATGATGGTCACTTCCGAGGGCGCCGCGGCCGATGAGCCCGAATAGGCGAGCTTGCTACCGTCGGGTGACAGCTGCACGGACGTGACGTTGATACCGGGTTGCGGCGGCACCGGGATCGGCTGCAACGTGGCCGCGTCGTACGCGCGCGGCACGCCGCGGCCGTTCTCGTTGGTCACGGCGGCAAGGCGGCTGCGGTCGCGCAGCAGGCTGACGCGGGTCACGTCCCAGGGAATGTCCATCGTGATCGCGTCGAACCGTTTCTGCTCCAGGTCATACCGGTAGAGTTGGGTGAATTCGCCGAACCGGTCGGTCGCGACAAAAATGCGCTTGCCGTCCGGCGCGAATCCGACGCCGAAGTAGCTGGCGGCGGGCTCGCCTTCGTGCGGCAGCAGGCGGCGTGATGCGCCGCTGGCGAGATCGAGCGTCCAGATTTCCGAATCGGACGCGGATCGATAGCGCAGCAGCAGGACCGTGCGGTCATCCGGAGCGAGGTCGAGCGGAAACCAGCCGGCGCCGTTCATCGTGGCGGCAGCGCGCGTACGGCCGGACTTCACGTCGATCAGCGCGAGATCGACCGTCACGCCACCGGCACGTTCGACATTGCCGCCCGTGTTGCGATCGACCCGCGAGCAGTGCACGAGAACGGCGCCGCCGTTCGCGTCAAACGGGCCCATGTCGCAGCGCAGTTTCTCGTCGGTCAGTGCGGTCTCCGCTCCGGTCGCCAGGTCGAGCCGGAACACGCGCGATGTTTCGCTGCCACCCACGTCGCGTTCGAACACGACGACACCCGGATCGCCAGGCAGATAGGCGCCCGCGCGGGTGGGCTCGGGCGAAGAGGTAATCGCCTTCAGGGGCTGCGCGGGACCGCTCACCTGGTGCAACTGCGTGCGGTTGTTGTGCAGGTAAGTCACGAGCAGTTGGCGCCCATCGGGCGACCAGTCGAGCAGACCGGCGCCCTTGAATTCCGTGTATGGACCGATCCTCGCCGGCAGGCTCGCGGGCACCGGAGGCACGCGGGTCATCGTCAGGGCCTCCGGGGGCTTCACCGGAGGATCTTTGGCGGACGGCGGCGCAGACGAGCAGGCAGCGAGGGCAGCGGCCGCCACAGCCGCTAGAAGTCGATCATTCATGAGTTTGTCCGGGAATACGCGCGAGGAGATTCGATTCCGGGTCGAAGATCGCGCGGCGATTCCATGCGGCGCCGGCGTCCGGAGCGGGCCGGCTCACACGCAGCGGCCGCCGTCGACTTCGAGGCACGCGCCGGTGATGAAATTCGCCTCGTCCGACGCGAGGAAGACGCACGCGCTGGCAACATCCTCCGGCGTCGAAAACCGGCCGAGCGGAATCGTTGCCAGGAATTTCTTGCGGTTCTCCGGCGTATCGGGCGCGCCCATGAATTCGGTGACGAGGCCAGTGGCGCCGATCACCGGGTTCACGCAGTTGACGCGGATGCCGTCGGGGCCGAGTTCGGCTGCCATCGAGCGGCTCGTGGTGATCACCGCGCCCTTGCTGCCGTTGTACCAGGTCAGGCCGGGCCGCGGCCGGATTCCCGCCGTCGATGCGATGTTGATGAAGCAGCCGCCGCCCTGCGAACGGAAGTGCGGCACCATGTGAATTGCGGTGAGGTAGATGGACTTCACGTTGACCGCGTAGACGCGGTCGAACTCCTCTTCGCTGACGCCCAGCATCGGCTGGTTGCGATGCGTTGTTCCGGCGTTGTTGACAACGATGTCGAGCCGGCCGAACTGCGACAGTGCGGCATCGAGCAGCCCGCGCACGTCCGCGGAACGCGAGACGTCACCGTAGGCAAAATGGGCGCGCCCACCCGTCGCTGCTATGCCGGCTGCCACCTTGGCCCCGCGCTCACGCGCCATGTCATTGACGACGACGGCGCAACCCTCGCGCGCGAACCTCTCCGCGATCCCGCGCCCAAATCCCGATCCGGCCCCCGTCACGATGGCCACCTTCCCCGATAACCGACTCATCTGACGAAGCTCCCTCTCGGCTGACTCTCTTCGTTGGTCCGCTTGCGCTCATCCGTGCTTGATCGCGATGGTCTTCAGCGTAGTGAATCCCAGCAGGGCCTCGAAGCCCTTCTCGCGTCCGTAGCCGCTCGACTTCACGCCGCCGAAGGGCAGTTCGATCCCGCCGCCGGCGCCGTAGTTGTTGATGAACACCTGGCCGCAGCGCAGTTGGCGGGCGACCCGAAGCTGCCGCGCACCGTCGCGCGTCCAGACACCAGCAACGAGACCGAAGCGCGTCGCGTTGGCGATGCGCACGGCGTCGGCTTCTGTATCGAAGGCGCAGGCGGCAAGGACCGGGCCGAAGATCTCCTCCTGCGCCAGCCGGTGCTGCGGCGGAACATCGCGCAGCAGCGTCGGTGCCTGGTAGAAGCCCTTCTGCGGCGCGTCCTCGACGATCTGCCCCTGCGCCGCGAGCACGATGCCGTCGTGCTGCGCCTGGCTCAGGTAGTCCCAGACCCGCTGCAGCTGGTTCTGCCGAATCAGCGGTCCGACGTCGAGGTCGGCCAGCGCCGGGCCGACGCGCAGCCGAGCCATGGCCGCCCCGACACGTTCGAGCAGCGGTTCGTAGATGGAGCGCTCGGCCAGCAATCGACTGCCAGCCGAGCAGGTCTGGCCCGCGTTCTGCACGATGGCATTGACGACGACGGGGACGACCGCATCGAGATCGGCGTCGGCGAACACGATCTGCGGCGACTTTCCACCGAGTTCGAGCGTGACGGGACAGTGATGCGCCGCTGCGGCCTGCGCGACCGCCGTACCGGTCACGGGTGAACCCGTAAAGCTGATGTGATCGACGTCACGATGCGCAGCGAGCGAAGCGCCGGCCTCGGCGCCGTAACCGGTGACGAGGTTCAGCGCGCCCTCGGGGAATCCGACTGCCCCGGCCATTTCCGCGACGCGCAGCAGCGAGAGGCAGGCATCCTCGGCTGGCTTGACCACACAGGCGTTGCCCGCGGCCAGCGCCGCGCCGACGCTGCGGCCGAAGATCTGCATCGGGTAGTTCCACGGAATGATGTGCCCGGTCACCCCATGTGGTTCGCGGATCGTCAGCACCGTCATGCCGTTCTGGTACGGGATCGTTTCGCCGTGCAGCTTGTCGGCGGCGCCGGCGTAGTACTCGAAGTAGCGCGCGAGCGCAGCCGCATCGGCGCGCCCCTGTTTCAGTGGCTTGCCGGTGGTCCGTGATTCGAGCTGCGCCAGCTCTTCGTGCGCGTCCTGCACGGCGCGGGCGAGTTTCAGCAGCAGCCGGCCGCGCTCGATTGCCGTCGTGCGTCCCCATGGGCCGTCGAGACTGGCACCGACCGAGATCCGCGCCGCATGCACGGCCGCATCGATGTCGGGCGGAGTGCCGCGGGCGATCTTCGCGAACGCGACGCCGTCCGAGGGATCGACGACGTCGATCGACGCGCCGCTGCTGGGAGCGACCCAGCGGTTGGCGATGAAGTGGTGCGCGCCGGCCGCTTTCGTTGGGTTGGGTCCATCCATGGATGTGCTCCGCAGCGCAGGTAGGGGGCATTATTTCAGCACCGTCGGAAACGATACATCGCCGGCCGGTTTGCTTTGTAGAATCGCGCTGCCCTTTCCGGAACCCTGCCATGAGCCTCAACCGCGTTTCAGCCGGCCGCGAACTTCCCGACGACTTCAACGTCATCATCGAGATCCCGGCGCATGCCGATCCGATCAAATACGAGGTCGACAAGGAAACCGGCGCGGTCTTCGTCGATCGCTTCATCGGCACCGCGATGCACTACCCGTGCAACTATGGCTACGTTCCGAAATCTCTCGCCGACGACGGTGACCCGCTCGACGTGCTGGTGATCACGCCGTTCCCGCTGCAGCCGGGCGTTGTCGTGCGCTGCCGGCCGCTCGGCGTGCTGCAGATGGAGGACGAAGCAGGAGGGGACGCCAAGCTTCTGGCTGTGCCGATCGACAAGATCCTGCCGTGGTACCGGCACTGGAAGCAATGGTCGGATATCGCGCCCGAACGGCTAGCGCAGATCCAGCACTTCTTCGAGCACTACAAGGACCTCGAGAAGGGCAAGTGGGTCAAGGTGATCGGTTGGGAAGGACCGGACTCCGCGCGCAAGGACATCCTCGACGCGGTCGCGGCCTACGAGAAGGCGTCGCCGCGGCCGGCGTACTAGGCCAGTGCCGCCGATCAGGGTTCGGGCGCAAGTCCCGCGATGAACCTCAGGCTCCTGCGAAGGCACGGCTACCTGCTGCTGCTTCTGGTCGTGGTGGGAGCGCTCATGCTCGCCATGACCGACAGCGAGTTTCCTTACCTGAGGGAGGGGGCCATTACGGGCCTGATGGCCATGGTGTTCGTCACGGTGTTCGACCGCCTGAGCTATCGGATCTTCTCCTTGGTCGCCGGCATCGTCGTGCTCGCCGCGCTGTGGCTGATGCGGGTCGTGCCGGCGGCGCAGTCGCGCCAGCTCGAGCTCCTGATTCACCTCGGCGCGGTACTGTTCCTCGCGCTCGCTGTCAGCATGGTGCTGCGACACCTGTTCGAGCGCCGTGCGGTACGCATCGACGACATCCTCGGAACATTGTGCGGATATCTGCTGGCGGCCATGGCATGGGCCAATCTGTACGCGGCCGTGTCGCTGTTACATCCGGACGCGTTCTACGTCCAGGGCACAGCGCATCCGAGCTTCGACCTCTGGCACGAGCGCGAGGCGCTGTTCCTTTATTTCAGCCTCACGACGATCACGACGATCGGCTATGGTGACGTGACTCCGCTCGCGCCGTTTGCGCGCAGCGCGGCGATGCTGGAAGGAATCTTCGGCCAGTTCTATATCGCCGTCGTCGTGGCGCAGCTCGTCGGCTCGAAGCTCGCCGAGGCTAGTGCACGCGACGAGCGCCGCTAGGCGCTTGGGGGCATCTCAGCGCCGCCGCGCCGCGGCCAGATTCAGAGCCAGGCCGCCGAGCACCAGTGCGCCGCCGGCGAGCTTCCACCAGGTCACGGGTTCGCCCAGGAACCAGGCCGCGCAGCTCATGCCGACGACCGGCACCAGCAGCGTGAACGGGGCCACGATCGCCGCGGCGTGCCGGCGCAGCAGCCAGGCCCAGATGCCGAATGCCACCAGCGTCGTCGGCCAGGCCTGGAATGCAACTCCGAGCCAGGGGCGGAGGCCGAGATGGGACACCACCGAGACAATGCGCTGCGGGCCCTCGACCCACAGCGTCGCGACAGCCAGCGGGACGCAGGCGGCAGCGCTGCCCCAGACGACCACGGCAAGCGGTGCGTCGGCAGGCACGCGCTTGACGATCACGTTGGCGATCGCCCAGGAGAGCGCGGCCAGCAGTACGAGTACGAATCCCAGCGCGGTGCCCTGCGGCAGGTGCCAGGCGACCAGCGCGAGCCCGAGCGCGGCGACGAGCGCCGCGGCGAACTGCGCTGGCCGCGGTCGCTCGTGCATCAGCAGCGCGACCATGCCGATCGTGAAGAACGCCTGGATCTGGATTACCAGCGAAGCGAGTCCTGTCGGCATACCCACGGCCATGCCGCCGAAAAGCAGGCTGAACTGAAGCGCAAAGGCAAACAGGCCGTAGCCGACGATCAGCCGCGCCGGCGCCTTGGGTGGCGCGACGAACAGCACCGCAGGAAATGCCGCCAGCACGAATCGCATCAACGTCAAGAGCAGCGGTGGGATGTCGTTCAAACCCCACCGAATCACGACGAAGTTAAATCCCCAGATGGTGACCATGAGCGCAGCAGCAGCGAGATGCAACGGCTTCATGACCGCATCCGGGACGTCAGTCCGCGACGTGCGGCCGTCGCAGGGCCGAGCGCTCGTTCAGTTCGTCGATATACGCCTCAATGCCGCCGGTCTCCCTCGCAAGGTAGCGTTCGACGGCATCCGCGAACAGGCGGTGCCGCAGTATGTGGCTCGACCAGGTCCGGACCGGCTCAAAGCCGCGCGCGTGCTTGTGCTCGCCCTGCGCTCCGCCCTCGATGACCCGCAGCCCGCGCTCGATCGCGAATTCGATCAGCTGGTAATAGCTGGCTTCGAAATGCAGACAGGGAACCGATTCGAGCGCGCCCCAGTAGCGGCCGTAGACGCGCTGCTCATCGACGATCGATAGCGCCGCAGCGATATCGCGCCCGCCGCGCGACGCGACAACGAGCAGCACCTGACCGGGCATCGAGTGCGCGAGGCGCTGGAAGAAGCGCGGATTCAAGTAAGGCGTCGAATGATGCGCCGCGTAGGTGTTGCGATAACAGCGGTAGAAGTGCGTCCAGTCGCGCTCTGTGATCTGCGGTCCGGTCAGGCGCCTCAGCGCGACGCCCGCCTCGGCGACCTTGCGTCGTTCGGCGCGGACCTTCTTGCGCTTCGGCTGGGCGAGTTGCGCGAGGTAGTCGTCGAAGTCCGCGTAGCCGCGGTTGAACCAGTGAAACTGCACGGCCTGCCGCGTCAGTGCACCGAGTTCCTGAAGCTCGTTCGCATCGGCTTCGGTTTCGAACAACACGTGCAATGACGTCAGTCCGGATCGCGCGGCCATCTCCACCAGCGCCTGCGCCGCCCGGCGATGTGCCGCCGCGTCCGCGGCGACGATGCGCGTCCCGGGCACCGGAGTGAATGGAACCGCGACCAGCCACTTCGGGTAGTACTCGAGGCCATGGCGCGCGTGGGCGTCGGCCCACGCCCAGTCGAAGACGTATTCGCCGTACGAGTGGTGCTTGCGGTACAGCGGCACGCCGGCGCACAACTGCCCGCCCTGCCAGAGCGTGAGGAAGTGCGGTTCCCATCCCGATCGTTCGCTCGCGCAGCCGGTCTCGTGCAGTGCGTGCAGAAAGGCATGGCGGACGAACGGAGTCGGTGCAGGCGAAGCCGAGACGAGCGCGTCCCATGCGTTCGCGTCGACCTCGCCCAGGTCGCGCACGACACGCGTGCAATAATTATCCGAACCCGCTGCGTGCATTCGTGAAACGATCTCAAGCTCCGTCCGGCAACGCGGCGCCCAGGGCACTGCGTCGTGAGGCGCCCACTGTGTCGGGCCGCCGGCCTGCAGTTGCCGTTGTTCCGTGGTGGCCCGGCATCCGCCCGATTCTCGCCGTCATGCGACCAATCCTAGATCCTGAAGCAGGCTCATGAGCTCGAAGGTCAGGGTCGCGGTCGCGCAGATCAACTGCTCGGTCGGCGATTTCGAGTGCAACGGCAGGAAGATCGCGGAGGCTGCGGCGCGCGCGGTTGCGGAGGGTGCGGATCTGCTGGTCACTCCCGAACTCTCGCTGACCGGCTACCCGCCCGAGGACCTGCTGCTGCGTCGCGCATTCTACGCAGCGTCCGATACGGCCCTGCAGAAACTTGCCGGTCAGCTGCTGCAGTTTCCGGATCTCGCCGTCGTCGTCGGCCATCCGCTCGCACGCGAAGGCCAGCGCTTCAACGCCGCATCGGTGCTCCAGGGCGGCATGATCGTCGGCACCTACTGCAAGCACGACCTGCCGAACTACGACGTCTTCGACGAGCAGCGCTACTTCACTCCAGACAACCGGCCGTTCGTGTTCGACGTCAAGGGCACCAATTTCGGCATCAACATCTGCGAGGACAGCTGGTTCCACTACGCCCCCGAGTGCGCGCGCGTTGTCGGCGCGCAGGTGCTGCTGGTGCCGAACGGCTCGCCGTTCCACCTCGGCAAGCAGGCCCAGCGGCTGCAGACGATGCGCAGCAACGTCTCGCACTTCGGGCTGGCCGTGGTCTACGCCAACCTGGTCGGCGGACAGGACGAACTGGTCTTCGACGGTGGCTCGTTCGTTCTGGACGCCGCGGGCGATGTTGCGGCGTCGGCAGCCCACTTCGAGGAGGCCGTGCTGCTGGTGGACTTCGTCGACGGCGTGCCGCAGCGCGGGCCGATGGCGCCCGAGCGATCTGTCGAGGCGCTGGCGTATGACGCGCTGGTGTTGGGTGTGCACGATTACATCGGCAAGAACGGCTTCCCCGGCGCGCTGATCGGCCTTTCCGGTGGCGTCGATTCGGCGCTCACGCTCGCGATCGCGGTCGATGCTCTCGGCGCCGATCGTGTACGCGCAGTGATGATGCCGTCGCAGTTCACTTCGAAGATGAGCCTCGAGGATGCGGAGACGCTGGCACGCAACCTCGGCGTGCGCTACGACGTGCTGCCGATCAAACCGGCGCTGGACGCTTACCTTGCAACGCTGGCGGGCGAGTTTCGCGGCCTGCCCTGGGACACGACCGAAGAAAACCTGCAGGCGCGCATCCGCGGCACGCTGTTGATGGCGCTGTCGAACAAGTACGGATCAATCGTGCTGACGACGGGGAACAAGTCCGAGACGGCGGTCGGCTATTCGACGCTGTACGGCGACCTCGCGGGTGGCTTCGCCGTGATCAAAGACATCCTCAAGACGCTGGTGTATCGGCTCTGCCGCTACCGAAACGGCACCACGCCGGTGATTCCCGAGCGCATCCTGACTCGCGCGCCGAGTGCGGAGTTGAAGGCGGGGCAGACCGACCAGGATTCGCTGCCGCCCTACGACGTGCTCGACGAGATCATCGTGCGTTACATGGAAGAGGGCGAGTCGATCGGCGATATCGTCGCGGCCGGGTTCGACGATGCGGTCGTCCGCAAGACGGTGCGCATGATCCGGGCCTCCGAATACAAGCGGCGCCAGTCGCCGGTGGGAATCCGTGTTACGCACCGCAGCTTCGGGCGGGACTGGCGCTATCCGATCACCAACCGATTCCGCGAGGAAATCGCGATCTAGAATGGCGTGAAACCGCCGCTCAGGACAACTCCATGAAACAGATCACCGCGATCATCAAGCCATTCAAACTGGACGAAGTGCGCGAGGCGCTCGCCGATGTCGGCGTCACGGGCCTCACGGTGACCGAAGTAAAGGGCTTCGGGCGGCAGAAGGGCCACACGGAGCTTTACCGCGGCGCGGAGTACGTCGTCGACTTCCTGCCCAAGGTCAAGGTCGAAGCGGTCGTGCCCGAGGCGCTGGTCGAGCGCGCGATCGAGGCGATCACCAAGGCGGCGCGCACCGGCAAGATCGGCGACGGCAAGATCTTCGTGCGCGCGGTGGAGCAGGTCATCCGTATCCGCACCGGCGAGGAAGGCGAGGCGGCGGTCTGACCTAGGGATCAGCGGTCCTTGATTGACCAGTCGTAGCGCCAGGCCAGCAGCCGGAATCCGGTCGTCACCGCGGCGGCGGTCCACAGCGCGAGCCCGGGCGTCGAGCCAGCGTGCACCATCAGCAGGTAGAGCCAGCAGCCGAGGAAGGCTGCGATCGCGTACGGCCGTCCGTCGCGCAGCACCAGCGGCACCTCGTTGAGCAGCACGTCGCGCAGCACGCCGCCGAAGACGCCGGTCACGACGCCCATCATCGAGGCGACGAAGGGTGACATGCCGCTGTCGAGCGCGATGGCGACGCCGCTGATGCTGAAGAACGCGAGGCCCACCGCATCGGCGGCAACGAAGGCGGGATTGGGTATGAAACGCTGCACGAGCCGCAGCATCGGGGCGCCGACCAGCGTCATCGCCAGGACGATGATCGGATACTGCTCGTGCTCGACCCAGAAGAACGGTCGGCGGTCGAGCAGCACGTCCCGCAGCGTGCCGCCGCCGAACGCGGTGAGGAAGGCGACGACATAGACGCCAACGAGGTCCATGTCCTTGCGCTGGGCTTCGGCGAACCCGGAAAACGCGCAGGCGAGCACCGCGATGACCTCGATGACGAAGATGAGGGTTTCGCCCTCGCTCACGGCCGCTGCGCCGGCCGCAGCAGGACGACGAGTGCGCCGCTGCCACCTTCCGCCGGGCGCGCCTGGCAGAAGGCAATGACCTCGTCGCGCTGTGCCAGCCAGACCCGCGCCTTACCCTTCAGCACGGGCTGCCGGTCCTTCGACCCGAGCCCCTTGCCGTGGACGACGCGCACGCAGCGCATTCCGCGCCTGACGGCCTCGCGCAGGAACAGTGCGAGCCATTCGCGCGCCTCGTCGACCCGCGCACCGTGCAGGTCGAGATGGTCCTGGATCACCCATTCACCGCGACGCAGCCGGCGTAGCACGTCCGGGCCGATGCCGGGACGGCGAAACGAGAGTTCGGCATCGGTGTGCAGCAGGGTGTCGATCTCGAATTCGTCAGAGACGGACGCGATCAGCACCTGCTGGTCGTCTTCGATGCGCTTCTTCGGGATCGGCGGATGTGGCGGTCGATCGTGCTCGACGCGTTGCTTGATCGCCAGCGGTGTCACCTCGCCAACCAGCGTGCGGAAGTCTTCGGCCGCGGCTTGCCGCTCGGTCGCGGCACGCTGCTGCGCAGCCTCTTCAGCCGCGCGCCGGCGTGCCCCGCGATGGAGTTCGTCGCGCAGCGGCGCAAGCTCGGCCAGGTCCTTGATGCGCGCAGCCATGCTGCGTCCTCATGGTCAGGCTCGACCGGAACTCAGGCAGCCATGGCCTCGCCGGCCGCGGCAAGCACCGGCTGCAGGCTCTCGAGATAGCGCTGCGCATCGAGCGCCGCCATGCAGCCTGTACCGGCGCTGGTGATCGCCTGGCGGTAGACGTGGTCCTGCACGTCGCCCGCCGCGAAGACGCCGGCCACGCTGGTGGCGGTCGCCATTCCTGACAGTCCGCTCTTGGTGATGATGTAGCCGTTCACCATCTCGAGTTGCCCGACGAAGATGTCGGTGTTGGGCCGATGTCCGATCGCGATGAAGACGCCCTGAAGCGCCAGCTCGTGGGTTGCGCCGCTTTCGGCATTGCGGACGCGGGCCCCGGTCACGCCGGACTCGTTGCCGAGCACTTCGTCGAGCACGCTGTGCAGGCGCAGTTCGACCTTGCCTTCCTTCACCTTGTCCATCAGGTGGTCGACCAGGATCGGCTCGGCACGGAACTTGTCGCGACGGTGGATCAGCGTCACCTTCTTCGCGATGTTGGCGAGGTACAGCGCCTCCTCGACCGCGGTGTTGCCGCCGCCGACGACAGCCACGTCCTGGTTGCGATAGAAGAAACCGTCGCACGTGGCGCAGCCAGAAACGCCCTTGCCCATGAAGGCTTCTTCCGAGGGCAGGCCAAGGTACATGGCGCTGGCTCCGGTGGCGATGATCAGGGCGTCGCAGGTGTACTCGGCGCTGTCGCCGATCAGGCGGATCGGCCGCTCTGCGAGCTTCGCCGTATGGATCTGGTCGAAGATGATCTCGGTGTTGAAGCGCTCGGCATGCGCCAGGAATCGGCCCATCAGCTCGGGCCCCTGCACGCCGTTGGCGTCGGCCGGCCAGTTGTCGACATCGGTCGTCGTCATCAGCTGCCCGCCCTGCGCCAGGCCCGTGATCAGCACGGGCTTCAGATTCGCCCGAGCGGCGTAGACCGCGGCCGTGTAGCCGGCGGGGCCGGAGCCGAGGATCAGAACGCGCGCGTGTTTCGTGCCGGCCATGTCGATTCCCCCAATCGGATCAAGCGATTATAGGTGGGGGTCAAGTGCCCGAGAGTCAACCGATCGTTCGATACGGCGGGTCTTCCCCTCCCTCTCATGGGGAGGAGATTCGTATCCCTCGTCTCGACGATGCTCCGGCCGCCTCGAGGTGAGCCGACTCGCGCTTCTTAGCGTCTGCGGGCTCGACTGCCCCAGCGGTCGCGTCCACGAGCGACGCTTCCGCTACATCTGCCGGAACAAGTGCGTGTACGAGTCCGAGACCAGCAGCGTTTCCGGTCGCGCCTTCAGCTTGACCAGCATGCGTCCCCGGAAGTCGCGCGTCACGCCGGCAATTGCCGTGGCATTGACCAGCGTCGAGCGGTGGATCTGCCAGAACTGGCCCGGATCGAGTTCTTCCACGAGTTCCTTGAGCGACTTGCGGATCAGCGCTTCGCCCTCGACGGTGACGACGCGGGTGTACTTGTTGTCGGCCTGGAAATAACTGATCTCGTCGACCGTGATGAGCTTCAGGTTCTGTCCGACCGAAGCGTTGATCCAGCGCAGCGGCTGCCGCGAGTTCGCGACCGGACCCGCCAGCTGGCCGAGGGCGGCATCAAGTCGTGCCGGTGGCGATCCGAGCCGCTGCTTCAGCCGGCTGACCGTCGTGAACAGCCGCGCGGCCGAGACCGGCTTCAGCACGTAATCGAGGGCACCCTGGTCGAATGCGGCCACCGCATGCTGGTCGTAGGCGGTGACGAAGACGACATGGCAGCGGCCATTGGCCTGGCGCGCCACTTCGAGCCCGGTCGCGCCCGGCATCTCGATATCGAGGAAGAGCACGTCGGGCCGGCGCTCGTCGAGCAGGCGCAGCGCCTGCACTCCGTCGGCCGCCTCGGCGACGATTTCCAGCTCCGGCCACAACTGGCCGAGCTGCTCGACCAGCTGGTGGCGCAGCGTGGCCTCGTCCTCGGCGACGATCGCGGTCGCGGCGGTCATGCTGTCGCTGCCGGGACGCGCATCGTCAGTTGCGTCGTGTCGCCATGAAGTTCGACGCACTCCAGCTCGGCGCGCGCGCCGTAGAGCCCCGCCAGCCGCTCGCGCACGCGCGCGATCTCGCGATCCTCGGAGCAGCCTCCCGGCGTGGAAATCCGCAGCACGATCACGATCTGCTCACCCGTGCGCTGGACGGCGAGGCGCACGCTCGCCGGTACAGCGGAATCGTCCGCACGGATGGCGCGTTGAACCAGCGGCAGCAGCAGCATCGGATAGAACCGCGCATCGCGGCAATCGTCGGGCAGCATCACCGTGAACTTCGGTGAACCGTCGTGCAGCGAGCGCACGACATCGAGGTACGCCTGCACCAGTTCGAATTCCGCGGCGATGGTCGAACCTGCCTCCCGCAGACGTGGCAGCGCCACCCGCAGATAGGTGATCAGCCGGTCGAGGTTCGAGGCCGCGGCAGGAATGTCGCGCTGGTACAGCCGTTCGATGTCGACGAGCGTGTCGAACAGGAACCGGGGCTCGACCTGCGCCTGCATCGCGGCGAGGCGCGACTCCAGCACGTCGCGCGCCAGCGCTGCCTGCTCGCGCTGCGTGGCGCGGATCGCCTCGTTGGTCAGGGCGCGCCGCTGCACGACCTCGGCGGCCGCGATGAACAGCCCAGTCCAGGCGATGAAGTTGATCGCGTTGCCGAAGATCACCAGCGCGAGCGGTGGCGGCGGTTTCATCTTCTCGCTCATCTCCCACCACAGCTTGTCGACCTCGAGCGCATGCATCACCGGCACGGCGATGCATGCGGCGAGGACGGCCGCCACGACAACGGCCCACACCACGCGCACGTTGCGTTCGCGCCCACTCGCCGGCACGCCATCGACGGCCGCGACCCACGCGAGCAGGGCCAGGCCGAAGATGATCACCGAAGTGGCGAAGTCGAAGACCATGATCTTCGAGACGCCGGGATGGTTCAGCTTGTCGATGACCGCCGTGGCATCGACCATCGCCATCGCGGCACTCGCCAGCGCCAGTGCCGCGAGATGACGGCGGTTCATCCGGCCCCAGGACTGCCACCAGCGCGCGGGACCGCGGAGACCTTGGCCGAGTGCAGCCGCGCGCGGCAGGACGACGCTCATGCAGCCGACTCCTGGAATTGCAGCGGAAGTGCAATCGTCGCCACGACCCCGCGCGGCGCTGCCATCGCCAGCGACAGCGAGGCCTCCGCACCGTACAGGGCCGCGAGACGCGACCGCGTGTTCGCCAGCCCGACGCCGCTGCCGGCGCTGGCCGAGAAGCCCGCGCCGTCGTCGGCGACCTCGAGGATCAGGCGCTGACCGTCGTCGCGGCGTGCACGGATGTCGATGCGCCCGCCCTCGGGCAGCGGCGACAGCCCGTGCTTGATCGCGTTCTCGACCAGCGTCGGCAGCACCATCGGCGGAACGCGCGCAGCGCCCAGTTCGGCCGGTGCATCGATCGCGAAGTGCAGGCGCTCGCCCATCCGCATCTGCAGGATGTTCAGGAAGGAACGCACCAGTTCGATCTCCCGCGCCAGCGTGGAGCCCGGCTCACGCATTCCGGGCAGCGCGGCCCTCAGGTAGTTGATCAGGCTGGCGAGCATCTCGCGGCCACGCGCCGGCGCGGTCTCGTAGAGCCGCTTGACGTTGGCGAGCGTGTTGAACAGGAAGTGCGGCTCGATCTGCGCCTGCAGTGCCGACAGATGCGCCTCGACCATCTGCGCCTGCAGCGCCTCGCGTCGGCACTCCGCGTCATTCAGCTGCGCGCGTGCGGCTTCGTCGGCGCGCAGCGAATAGAACAGCCAGTAGCTGAAAGCGCCGATCGCCGCCCAGAGCGCCCAGACCTGCAGGAAGTAGGTGGGCTCCTTGGTCAAGCTTTCGATGACCGGGCTGCCGGCGACGAAGATACGGATCGGCAGCGCCGCAGCCGCGGCCAGCATCGACACCATCACGCCGAGCGCGATCGCGGCCCGGGACCGCAGTGGCCGCGAGGCCACGCACGCCTCCACGCAGGCGATCGCAAGCAGCATCACGACGGCGCTGATCATCGTCTGTCGCTGCGCCCGCACGAGATCAAAGGCCCAGGTCTCCAGCGGCTCGTAGTTGAGCCAGATCACGAAGCGGCCGACGATCAGCAGCAGGCAGAAGTAGAACAGTGCGGCGATGTTGCGCAGGTTGAACACCCGCAGGAACGCGGCGCGCGCGCCCGTACCCGGACGCGCCGCGGCCGCGCCGAGCGTGGGAAGGGCGATGACCGACGCCATCCGCGCATTGTCCGAGTCTCGCCGCGGACCCGCAATCCCGCGCGACGAACCGGGGCGGAGCGGGCGTCAGGCCCCACGGGGAGCGACGAAAACCCCGTTGTCACTGCTGGCGCGACGCGGCCGGGCCGAGCGGGAATTCGGCCGATCGCGGTCGAGGTCGACTCCTATAATCGCTGCCCATGTCAGTGCGCGCAGGTGCAGAACGCGTGGCGGGATCAGGGGCTGAGAGCCGCTGGGTGCGGGCACGCCAGCCCGCGGCCGAGGCGTCCAATCCAAGGCTGGCGCGGCTCCTCGCTGAAGCGCGCTGGATCGTCGGGGCGGCCAGCGCGGTTGCGCTGCTGGCCGTGCTGCTCACGTACAGCCGCGACGATCCGGGGTTCACGCATTCGGTGGCGGCCGCGCCGCTGCACAACATCGGCGGGCGGGTCGGCGCATGGGTGGCGGACCTCATGCTGCTCATCTTCGGTGTGTCTGCGTATCTGGTCGCTCTGGCGCTTTGCGTCACCGTTGCGCGCGGCTTCCGGCGCCTGCACCGGCGCGCGGTCGGCGCCGATCCGCTGGCCGACGACCTGCCGCCTTGGGCGCATGGCCTGGGCTTCCTGGTGCTGATCGCGTCCGCAACTGGTCTGGAAGCGCTTCGACTGTACTCACTGAAGGCGGCGCTGCCGGCGGCACCCGGTGGCATCGTCGGCAGGGCAGTGGCGCCTGCGCTGCAGTCCGCACTGGGCTTCACCGGCGCCAGCGTTGCGCTGCTGGTCGGCATCGCCATCGGGCTCTCGCTGTTCCTAGACTTCTCCTGGCTGTCGGTGGCTGAGCGAGTCGGCACCTTCCTTGAGGGCTTTTCTCGCCGCGCCGAGCGCCGGCGCGAGGAGGCCGAGGACCGGGCGATCGGCGAGGCGGCGACCAAGGTGCGCGAGGCGGCGCTGGCGGAAGAGCGCGAGCGCATCGTCGAGGCGCCGCCGATGCATATCGAGCGGCCGCCGTCGCACGTCAAGGCGTCCGAACGCAAGCAGAAAGAAAAGCAGGTTCCGCTGTTCGCCGAAATGGCGGACGCGCGCCTGCCTCCGCTCGACCTGCTCGATGAGGCTCCGCCGGCTGTCGAGAGCGTGTCGACTGAGACACTGGAGTTCACATCGCGACTAATCGAGAAGAAGCTGCGCGACTTCAACGTCGAGGCGCAGGTCGTCGCCGCATATCCCGGCCCGGTGATCACGCGTTACGAGATCGAACCGGCAGTCGGCGTCAAGGGCAGCCAGATCGTGAACCTGGCGAAGGACCTGGCGCGCTCGCTGTCACTGGTGTCAGTGCGGGTGGTCGAAACGATCCCGGGCAAGAACCTCATGGGACTCGAGCTGCCGAACCCGCGTCGGCAGGTCGTCAAGCTTTCGGAGATCCTCGGTTCCGCGGTCTACAACGAAAGCGCGTCGCTGGTGACACTTGGCCTCGGCAAGGACATCGGCGGCAAGGCGGTCGTCGTGGATCTCGCGCGCATGCCGCACCTGATGGTTGCCGGCACCACCGGGTCCGGCAAGTCCGTCGGCATCAACGCGATGATCCTGTCGATCCTTTACAAGGCGGATCCGTCGCAGGTGCGGCTGATCCTGGTGGACCCGAAGATGCTCGAGCTGTCGGTCTACGAGGGCATTCCGCACCTGCTGTGCCCGGTCGTCACCGACATGCGCGAGGCTGGCAATGCGCTGCAGTGGTGCGTCGCCGAGATGGACAAACGCTACCGGCTGCTGAGCAAGCTCGGTGTGCGCAGCCTGACGGGCTACAACGCGAAGATCGCGGAAGGGCGCGCGCGCGGCGAGCCGGTCAAGAACCCGTTCTCGCTGACCCCCGACGATCCCGAGCCGCTCGAGCCGCTGCCGATGATCGTGGTCGTCATCGACGAGCTGGCCGACCTGATGATGGTGACCGGCAAGAAAGTCGAGGAACTGATCGCGCGGATCGCGCAGAAGGCTCGCGCATCCGGCATGCATTTGATCCTGGCGACGCAGCGGCCCTCGGTCGACGTGATCACAGGCCTGATCAAGGCCAACATCCCTGCGCGCATCTCGTTCCAGGTCTCGAGCCGCGTCGACTCGCGCACGATCCTCGACCAGATGGGTGCCGAGTCGTTGCTCGGGCAGGGCGACATGCTCTACCTCGCGCCGGGCACCGGCCTGCCGACCCGCGTTCATGGCGCGTTCGTGTCCGACGCCGAAGTGCATCGCGTGGTCGACGCGCTGCGCAAGCGCGGCCCGGCGCAATACGTCGATGGCGTGCTGGATGCTCCGGCGACCGAAGGGGATGAAAGTGCGGGCGGTCAACCGGCGGGCGAGGCCGATCCGTTATACGACCAGGCGGTCGAGATCGTCATCAAGAACAGGCGCGCGTCGATTTCACTGGTGCAACGGCACCTGCGTATCGGCTACAACCGGGCCGCGCGCCTGCTGGAGGATATGGAACGTGCGGGACTGGTATCGACGATGCAGAGCAACGGCAACCGCGAGATCCTCGTGCCGGCGCGCGACGCCTGACGCCGGACTGCGTGTGCTGGCGCGGTCCTTCACGGTCGGTGCATTGCTGCTCGCTAGCGCCGTGGGGCATGCTGCCGGTCTCGATCAGTTGCGGAGCTTCCTGACGCAAACCACGACCGCGCGCGGCGAGTTCGTCCAGCGTGTGGCGCGCAGTGCTTCGGTTCAGCAGTCGAGCGGGCGCTTCATATTCCAGCGGCCCGGGCGGTTTCGCTGGGTCTACGAGAAGCCCTACGAGCAGTTGATCGTCGCCGACGGCGAGCGCCTGACGATTTTCGACAAGGACCTCAACCAGGCGACTATCCGCAAGCTGCAGGCCGCGCTGCCTTCGAGCCCGGCGTCGATTCTGTTTGGTTCGAATGATTTCGAGCGCGAGTTCGACGTCTCCGAGGCGGGTTCGCGTGACGGCCTCGAATGGGTGCGGGCCAGGCCGCGCACGAAAGACACGCCGTTTGACCGCATCGAGATCGGTTTCCGCGACGGCCTGCCCGGCGGCATGCTGCTCGTCGACAACTTCGGGCAGTCGACCACGCTGTCTTTCTCGAAGGTCGAGCGCAACCCGAAGCTCGAACCCGACAGCTTCCGTTTCACTCCGCCGAAGGGGGCGGATGTGCTCACGGAATAGCTCCGGTTACGCACGCTGCGCGTGCGATCGGCAAGTGCCGATCGCGTACACCCGCGGCGCTACTTGATTCCGAGTAACTCCACCTCGAAGATCAGCGTCGCATTCGGGGGGATGGGGCCACCGGGGGTGCCGCGTTCGCCGTAGGCCAGGTTGGGCGGACAGGTGAGCTTGGCCTTGCCGCCGACTTTCATCTTCTGCACGCCCTCGGTCCAGCACCTGATCACGCGGTTCAGCGGAAACTCGGTCGGTTGCCCGCGAGCGATCGAGCTGTCGAACTCCTTGCCGTCGGGCAACGTGCCGCGGTAGTGCACGCGCACACTGTCGGTCTCCTTCGGGCTGGGCCCTGTGCCGTCCTTCAGCGAGCGGTACACCATGCCGGACTCTGTCCTGACCGCGCCTTTCTCGGCGGCGGCCTTGTCGATCTCGCTGTTCTGCGCCCATGCCACGGGGCTTGCGAACAGCACTACCAGTACCCACTTCCGCATCGTTCATCCTTCGCGTGCGCCGCCGGCCGCGACATGCGTGCCGGCTGCAGGCCGCGATGCTAGCCTGTCCGCGTTCCGGACCCGCCATGCAGGATCTGTTCACCGCCGAAGCGCCCGCACCGCTCGCCGAGCGCATGAGGCCGAAGACCATTGATGAGGTCGTCGGCCAGTCGCAACTGCTCGGCCCGGGAAAGCCGCTGCGCGTGGCCTTCGAGTCCGGGCGGCCGCACTCGATGATCCTATGGGGCCCACCCGGCGTCGGCAAGACCACGCTGGCGCGCCTGATGGCCGATGCCTTCGATCTGGAATTCATCGCGATCTCGGCCGTGCTCGGGGGAGTGAAGGACATCCGCGACGCGGTGGATCGGGCGCAAGCCACGCTCGCACGCGCGGGCCGGCCGACGGTCGTTTTCGTCGACGAAGTCCATCGCTTCAACAAGGCACAGCAGGATGCCTTTCTTCCCCATGTGGAGTCGGGCCTGTTCGTGTTCGTCGGCGCAACGACCGAGAACCCGTCGTTCGAGGTCGTCGGGGCACTGCTCTCGCGTGCCGCCGTCTACGTGCTCGAACCGCTGTCCGCCGAGGAACTCGATCGACTGACCGATCGCGCGCTCGGCGTCATCGGCGGGCTCGAAGTCGATGCCACCGCACGGCGGATGCTGATCGATCTCGCCGACGGCGACGCGCGGCGCCTGCTGAACGCGCTCGAGGTAACCGCGAACGCGGCGCGCGACAAGGCCGTGCGGCTGATCGACGCGGAGTTCCTGCGCGCGGCGCTGCCGGCGACGCTGCGTCGCTTCGACAAGGGGGGCGAGAACTTCTACGACCAGATCTCAGCGTTGCACAAATCGGTGCGCGGATCAGACCCCGACGCGTCGCTGTACTGGATGACGCGCATGCTGGATGGCGGCGCTGACCCGCGGTACATAGCGCGCCGCGTCGTGCGCATGGCCGTCGAGGACATCGGGCTCGCGGATCCGCGCGGACTCGAGGTCGCCCTGGCCGCGGCGGAGACGTACGAGCGGCTCGGCTCGCCGGAAGGCGAGCTCGCCATCGCACAGGCGATCGTCTACCTGGCGGTCGCTCCAAAGTCCAATGCGGTCTACACGGCTTTCGGCGCCGCGCGCGCGTTTGTGCAGGGCGATTCTTCGCGTCCGGTACCGATGCGCCTGCGCAATGCGCCGACGCGATTGATGAAGGAGCTGGGCTACGGCACGGGCTATCGCTACGCGCACGATGAAGAGGGGGCGTTCGCTGCAGGAGAGCGTTACTTTCCGGACGGCATGCAGCCGCAGCAGTTCTATAGACCGACCGATCGCGGCGTCGAGGCGCGCATCGCTGAAAGGCTGAAGCAGCTGCGTGCGCTGGACGATGAGGAAGGTGACAAAGGCGCGCGCTGAAGACGCGTCGCGAGTCGGTTCCGTCGCGGAATCATTCGATCATCCCCTGCCAGGGCAGGACGATCGCCAAAAGTCCCGCGAAGTAGATCAGCCCGAAGATCAGGCCGAACTTCCAGAAGTCCGCTTTGCCGATGTATCCGCTGCCGTAGTACATCGGGGCAGGCCCGGTCGCATAGGGCGAGATGACGCCCATCAGGCCGAGGGAGTAGACGCATAGCAGGGCCAGCGTCTGTACCGGCAGACCCGGGATGCCTTTGCCCACGGCGAGCACGATCGGCAGCACGGCTGCGGCATGCGACGTGATGCTCGAGAAGAAGTAGTGGATCCAGAAGAACAACGCGACCAGCAGGATCAGCGCCACCGTCGGCGACATCGACTTCAGCGGTGTTGCAAAGCCTTCGGCTACCCACTTGATGAAGCCGATGTCGTTCAGGCCCGACGCCAGCGTCAGCAGCGACGTGAAGTAGAACAGCACTTCCCACGCCGCCTTCTCCGCGACGATGTCGGCGAATTCGACGACCCCGGTGACGAGCAGCAGCGAGATCACAACGAAAACGACCATCGTCGGATTGATGTAGTTGCTGCCGAGCACCGGCACGCTGATGTTCGGATTCGAGCCGGTGATCCAGAGGAACATCGCAAGCAGGATCAGGCCGAGCATGACCCATTCATTGCGCGACGGCGGCCCCATTGCCTTCAGTTCGTTCGCCGCCCACGCCGCGATCTCGGGACTCTCCTTGACCTGAGGCCGACAGACGAAGTAGCTCAGCAGCGGCACGAGTATCAGCAGCAGGATGCCGAGCGGTGCGAAGCCCACGAACCACTGCGACCAGCTGACCTCGACGCCGACTGTCTTCTTGGCGATGGCGAGGGCCGCGCCGTTCGGCGCCAGCGCCGTCAGGAACAGTGAACTGGTGACGGCGGTGGTGGCGAAGGCCGTCCACATCACGAACGTGCCGATCCTGCCCGCCGTGGGTCCAGGCTCGGAGCCGTAGATGCGCGGAATGTTGCTGACGATCGGATAGATTGTCCCGCCGCTGCGCGCGGTGTTCGACGGCGTGGCAGGGGCGAGCAGCAGGTCGGCCATTGCGATCGCGTAGCCGAGGCCGAGCGTGCGGCGCCCCAGTGCCTGTACGAGCCACAGCGCGATGCGCTTTCCGAGGCCGCTCTTGCGGTAGCCGATCGCAAAGACGAAAGCGCCGACGATCAGCCACACGGTGCTTTCCGAAAAGCCCGACAGCGCCCAGCGCAGCGACTTGCCCGGATCGTGCTCCACGTAGCCCATCACGGCGGCGAAGGTCAGGCCGATCAGGCCGACCGCCCCGACGGGCATCGATTCGAGCACCAGCCCGGCGATCACCGCCGCGAACACCGCGAAGTAGTGCCATTGGTCGGTGTTGAGCCCGGCCGGCACGGGACTCAGAAACACAACGAGCCAGACAACGAGCGGCGCAACGGCTCTCCAGTTCAGTTTCATAGTTCGCCTCCCTGTGTTGTTCGAATCGAATCCCCGCAAATCACCCGAGCTTCGCGTAACCCGAAGATTTCAACGTGGCTCGCACGGCCTGCCTGCGCCGGCATCACCGGACGCTGCGTCGGCGAGCGCCTCCCCCGGCAGCGCACCGAGGCGCCGGAGGCGGGCTACCGCGTCGCCCGCAGCCGCCGGTCGATCAGAGTTCATCGCGCTGACACTGCGCTTAGCTGACGAAGCGGCACTGCGATGCCGGTGCACGCGTGTCCATGTTGCGTCCGCGGTTCATGTGATCGTCGATCTCGGCCGCGCAGCCGATCATGCGCGCGTACAGGAATACGGTGAACGCGGCGGTCTCCAGTTGCGCGTTGGCGAGTTTGCCGGCGTGATACGGCTCCCACAGCGCCTTCAGCAGCAGTGTCGCGATCACCGCGTCGACGTTGACGCAGAACACGTTGCGCGTGACGCCTTCGTCGGCCAGCGTCTGCACCAGCGTGCGGTAGAAGTCGTGGAAGACGTTGTACTCGCCGTGCTCCTCCAGCAGCTTGCGCACGTATTCCTCGCGCGGATCGATGTTCACAGGGCGGTCCTTGAACACCGGATGGTTGATGCACGGGATCGCCCTTGCCGAGCCGCCGCCGATCTCCCTGCGCTCGGCCTTGTCGCGCGCATACTCCTGCGCGAACTTCAACGCCAGCGCAGTGAGGTCGATGCCATGCGCGCGGTCGCCCGGGTCGCGCAGGTCGACGCCGGCGAAGCGCTCGAGCAGGAAAGCCACCCCTTCGTAGCCATTGCCGCCGTGCGCGTAGCCGGAATGGGTGAGGAAGCCGACCAGCGCCTTGTTCAGCTGAACCCGCTGCGGCGTCTCAGGCCCGTCGGCCGAAACCGCGCCTTTGGCGCCCTGCGCGGTGATCGAACCCGGGCCGTTGGTCAGCAGCAGACCGACCAGGGTCTGCAGGGCGAATAGATCCGCCGGCTCGGGCTCGCGGCCAAACAACGCCAGGCAGGCCATTTCGGTCAGCGAACGACGTTGCAGGATCTCGTCGATCGGCAGTCCGCAGAAGCGCGCCGGCGCGTGGCGCTCGGCTGCGACCGAGGCGCCGATCAGCGTGCCGAACAGGCGCAACCACCACGGCAGGGACTCCGCCGTCAGCCGCGAGATGCGCTTGCGCATCAGCGGCCCCCAGGCCAGCGTGGCGCAGATGGCGGCCAGCACGCCGTCGGCGGAGGGCGAACCCGGCAGGGCCTTCAGGTACTTGACGAACGCCGAACGCGCGCCGCGAGCGGCGAGTGCATCAAGCATCGCCTTGGCTTTCGCGTCCGGCTCCTTGCCGGACAGCAGTTCGCGCAGCGCGTCGTTCTTCGGCAGCTTGGCCACGTCGAAGGACTCGTCGAGCGCGCTGACGAGCCCCGCCGGCGCAAACAGGTCGATCAGCCCGCGCACGGCGGTCCGAGCCCGCTCGGAACGGCGCGGGCCAATGATCGAGGCGGCGGCGGCGAGCACGGCATTCGGTGCGTTGCCCGCCTCGCGCGCGGCCTGCGCGGCCGCCAGCGCCGGATCGCCGTGCAGGTTCAACTCGCTGCCCACCGCGACGTTGACCAGCGCGCGGTCATTCGGCCCGCCGGGCTCCTGCAGCAGCGCCAGGGCGATGTTCGCTTCGACCGGATACTGGGTCGCCTGCAGCATCGGCACGCCGTGCAGGCTGGAGACCTGCGTGTTCGGGTCCATCTGAGTCGCGCCCGAGGCATCCTTCATCGATTGCCGCGGCGGCACCGTGCCGATCTGCCTGTTCAGCAGCGCGATCTGCGCCTTGTACGGCGCGATCGCCTCGACTACCGGCACGTCGAGGTCGGCAGGCAGCTTCAACCCTTGCGTCGAGCCGAACCACGGCTTCAGCGCCAGGCTGCCCTCGGGCTCGAAATCCGGCCGCGCCGCGTTCTCGCGCATCACCGCCGTGAGCGCGGCCGGAATGTGGGCGATGTTGGTCACCACCGCTCCCTTGTAGGAGAGCACCGGCCGCTCGGGCGTGTAGATCCCGTCGACGCCGAACTTATCCATGAACCAGCGTTCCTTGGCCGCGGCGTCGTCGCCGCCGCCGGACATCGCACCGGCGTGGCCCACCGCGCGCGTCAGCCGGCTCTTCCAACGGCCGACCACACAGGCGACCACCGGCTTGGTGAAGTCGGCGTCGTACTCGTAGTAGCCGCCCGGCTCACAGTAAAGTACCGCCGCCTTGCTGCGGCCGTCGTTGGCCAACGCGAAGGCGAACTCCGGCGCCGCGAAGTGGATGTAGACGTCCTTGCCGCTGGAAATCAGCGTCGTGGTGCCCCAGCCCGCCATCCGCAGGTAGGTGGCAATGGTGGTGGTGAAGCCGCCCGAGTTGGACAGGATGGCGATCGAGCCGCGCCGCAGCGCGTCGGCCGGATGGTCGCCGCCGAGCGCCCCTCCGATGCGCACTTCGTGCCACGCGTCAGCCACGCCGAGGCTGTTGCCGCCGAAGATGTCGATGCCGTTGGATTGCCCCATCGCGCGGATCTCGCGCGAGTCGTGCACCGACAGCTTCTCGGTGACGATGAAGACCTTCTTCAGCTCCGGGTTCACGCGGATCAGTTCGGCCACACCGTCGCGTGCCGCCGACGGCGGCAGGTAGATGACGCCGCAGTTGAAACGGTGCCCGTCCTTCAGGCCTTCGAGCACGTTGTTGTAGACGGGCACGTTGCCGACCGCTGTTTCGAGCACCTGGCCGCGTCGCCCGGGCGACGTGCCGAACACCACGTTGCCTCCCGAGTACGCATGACCCACCGGGGTCACGTCGCTCGACTCGCCGCCGAGGATGTTCAGCACGCACACACGGTCTTCGCGCGTGGCCACCTGCGCCAGCGAGCTGATGCCGACGAAGTACTTGAACTCTCCCACACCTTGCTTGTACATGGTCCGTCCCTCCGCCTCAGACGCCGCGGCCGAGGCCGCGCATCTTGGCGGCCAGCTGCTCGCGCCCGCCCGCCTTCATCCAGGCGTCGGCCTTCTGCGCGTACTGGATCACTTCGCTCATGTCCGAATCGAAGCCGAACAGCCGGTACGGCAGCCCGAGCGCCTCGCAGGTGTCGCGCAGCACACCGAAACCGCGCACGAGGTTGGGTCCGCCGCGGCCGGCCACCACGTACAGCGGCGAGGCGCCCTGCGCGCCAAAGTGCTCGCGCAGCGCATCGGCCATCGCTCGGAAGGTCTCGAAAATGTCGGTGTTGTTGGATTTTCCGCCGATGATGAACAGCACGTTGCTCTGCGCCAGCCAGTGCTTGAAGCAGATGCGCGCCACCTGTTTCATCTTCTCGTACGGCGGGTTGCCGCCGAAGTCCGACGAGATGATCGCGTCGTCGCCGAGCAGCTCGGTCACCAGCGAGTTGGCGCCGCCGCCGAAGGTCGGCGCCAGAATCGTCCCCTTCGGGTTGATCACGTAGACGTCGCTCTGGCCCTGGTGCGTGCGCAGCTGATTGATCTCGAGCTCGAAATCGGAGTAGTCGACCGCGAAGACGTGCGGCGGCAGTCCGAGGCGCCGGTAGCGCGGATCGTCGCGGTCGAAGCCGCACTTGAAGTCGCACGCCACCGGGCTCAGGCGGCCGGTCTTGTCGGGGCGCATGCGGATCGGGTTGAGCTCCAGCGTGGTCATGCCGTAGTCGTGGAACAGTTCCCACAGCTTCGGCAGGTGCTGCACCAGCGGGGAGATGATCTCTTTCGGCGCGTTCAGCGACGACAGCGCGTTGGCCACAACGAATGCCTTCAGCCCGGTCAGCGGGTCGAACGGCACCTGAGCGACGAGATTCTTGTCGAGCTCCTCGATGGCTATGCCGCCCATGTGCGTGAGCGTCATGGTGGGCGCGCGGAAGTGCGTCGAATCGGTGAGCGAGAAGTAGACCTCGTGCTTGGCCGGTACCGCGCCTTCAAACGTCACGCCGTTCGCCTTGGCGTACTGATGGCCAACGCGGTGCTCGGCGAAGAACAGTCGCTCGCGTTCCTTCAGCGCAGTCGCCAGGTCCTTGGCGCGGCCGAGCAGACCGGCTTTGCCTTTCTTGCCGACGCCGCCGCGGAACACCGGCTTGATGAACACCTCCCCATGCCGCTCGATCAGCTCCTTGATCTTTTCCTCATCGGCGGCCGGACCGAGAACCTCGGCCGCGGGAAAGTCGACAAAGCGCAGCATCTGCGCGCCGTAAAGCATGCCTGTGACCTGCATACGCTGCCTCCCTCTGTTCGACCCGACGGCATCGCCGGGCACCGTCCGCCGCGGCGCTCACGCCCTGGCCCGCGTTGCGACGCTCGGCATGCGTCGGACGATTTGCGGCAAGACGATCATCATGATCGCCGGCGTCCAAAATGCAACCGAAACGGGGCTCGACCAATGGACGGTCGCATGGCGAACCGGACTAGCGAACGGGCCGCGGCTCAGTCGCCGCTGCAGCCGTGTATGCGAAGTTGCGCGTGCCAACGCGGTCGGTGACAATCGCGCTGTTAGCGCACGTCCACCCCCTTATCGATCTCGCCGCTGCAGTCGCAGGCCGCGCGGCTGACCTTGTTTGCCGCGATGACTCGCGGCGTTTGCAAGATCAACGGGTCGGACCACCGACCGCCTTCAAGAGAAACAAAATGCTGGATATCAGCCTGCTGCGCAAGCAGCTTCCCGACACGGTTGCGCAGCTCGCCGCGCGCCAGTACGACTTTCCGGTGGATGCCTTCAACCGAATTGAAGCGGCGCGCAAGGAAGCACAGACGAAGACCGAGGAACTGCAGGCGCGCCGCAACGCCCTTGCCAAGGCGGTCGGACAGGCCAAGGCGCAGGGCGCGGACGCGAGCAGCCTGATGGCCGAGGCTGCGTCGATTCCCGACCAGCTCAAGGTTCTCGAAGCACGACTCGCTGGCGTGCAGCAGGACTTGCAGGCGCTGCTGCTGGACGTACCCAATGTCCCGCATTCCTCGGTACCGCGCGGACGCTCCGCCGAGGAAAACGTCGAGGTGCGTCGCTGGGGCACGCCGCGGAGCTTCGAGTTCCCCGTCAAGGACCACGTCGATGTCGGCGCTCCGCTCGGTCTCGATTTTGAAACCGCAGCCAAGCTGTCGGGCTCCCGCTTTGCGCTGCTCAAGGGTCCGGCCGCGCGGCTGCACCGCGCGCTCGCGCAGTTCATGCTCGATGTCCAGACCTCGGAACACGGCTACACCGAGTGCTACACACCCTACATCGTCAACCGCGAAACGCTCGTTGGCACCGGCCAGTTGCCGAAGTTCGAACAGGACCTGTTCGCCGCCAGAAAGGGCGGACAGGAGGGTGAAGGTGAGGTCCTGTACCTGATCCCGACTTCCGAGGTGTCGCTGACCAACACGGTCCGAGGCGACATGCTCCGGGAAGCGGAACTGCCGCTGCGGTTGACCGCACATACGCCGTGCTTTCGTTCGGAGGCCGGCAGCTACGGCAAGGACACGCGAGGCATGATCCGCCAGCACCAGTTCGACAAGGTGGAGATGGTTCAGATCGTGCATCCGGAGCGCTCGTACGAGGCGCTCGATGAGATGGTGGGCCACGCCGAGAACATCCTGCGCAAACTCGGGCTGCCTTATCGCGTGGTTCTGCTATGCACCGGGGACATGGGATTTGGTGCGGCCAAGACCTTCGATCTGGAAGTCTGGTTGCCGGCGCAGAACACGTTCCGCGAGATCTCTTCATGCTCCAACTGCGAGGCGTTCCAGGCGCGCAGGATGCAGACGCGCTTCAAGACGGCCCAAGGCCGGACTGAACTCGTACACACGCTCAACGGCTCGGGCCTCGCTGTCGGCCGCACGCTCGTCGCCGTGCTGGAGAACTATCAGCAGGCCGATGGCAGCGTCACGGTACCGGAAGCACTGCGGGCGTATATGGGAGGAGCCGCAACCCTGCAACCGGCCTGACGTACCGCGATCGATATAATCGCCGGCTCGACTGGAAGGGTGGCAGAGTGGTCGAAAACCGGCGAGGCCGGTTTCGGTGAAGGCTCATGCGAGCGCAGCGAGCGTGATGCCGGAGCCAATGCGCCGCGGCGCGGAAAGAAGCGTCGAAGGTGCAGATGCTGGATCAGGGAAGGGTGGCAGAGTGGTCGAATGCGCCGGATTCGAAATCCGGTGTACGGTTCTACCGTACCGTGGGTTCGAATCCCACCCCTTCCGCCAGAACAAAGGGCCCTCAAGGGCCCTTTCGTTTGGCCGATGCGGATGGGCGAGGGATCCCACTCGCATTCGACGAGCGACAGTCGGAAGAGGTCGCGAACGCGCGGGTCGTGCA
>Ga0335084_10000808_pt1 | contig 27770 bp, 27 predicted proteins | sample Lox_Sample_44_FD_206721 | JGI IMG/M metagenome (GOLD analysis project Ga0335084, IMG submission 206721) | Soil microbial communities from Loxahatchee National Wildlife Refuge, Florida, United States - Lox_Sample_4.4 | ecosystem: Environmental > Terrestrial > Soil > Wetlands | place: USA... | reverse complement strand
CGGTACCATGTCCTTGTCAAGAACCTCAGCAACCTGCCCTCCGTTGCTTTCGGACGGAAGAGAAATATTCGCCGGTTTCTAACATCCTTACCAAGTCGGCACCAGTGTCCGCGCACTTGGACACAGAAATCTCCAAGCCAAAGTCAGATGAACTTAAGAAAAGGGCCTAGGCAGTGCCACAAATTATACCGATCACACTCTTTCGGCAGGCAGCATCGGAGTTCGCTCTTCCTTTGAGGACTCGCTCCCTAGGTCTTCTTCTCTGATTGATGTTCTTATGCGAGATGCCCTTCCGTAATTCTTAATAAGATAATTTTCACAATCATTTTTTCAGCTTGACAGCGGTTTCAGATTCTGTATTATTTGACCAAGAGAATCGGCGTTCGCTGCTGATATCGGGTATCATCACCGGGCTGTTTGCCGTCGAAACTAGGAGCCGTGTCCTGGAGGAGGTTTCGCCATAGAACCTAGTGTAGCGTCTCCTAATAATAAGGATGCTAAGAGAAAAAGAGACCTCGGCTACTATATCCTTACTAGACTTTGCAAGGGGCAGTTATTCGGTAACATCTATTATGAGTCAACGATCGATTCTTAATCATCTCTCCGTAACATTTTTTATGAGACAATGCGGGATTCTTTTTGCTTCTTGCTTTTACGGGGAAGGCAGTATATAATTGATTAATTAAATAGAGCTTTTTGGGGAGTAAGAAAAGACCGAAAGGAATCTAACGAATTCTCGAAGGGTCATTAACCCCGCGGGTTCCTCCAAATTACATCTGCATGATTTAGCCACTGTTTGCCGCAAGTCGCTTGAAATCGTGGAAATTGTCAGTTTGGTGGGAAAGAAAAACAGGATTGCTCTGTTCCGTATCGATTCGTTTCACTAAGGAGTAATGATGAAATTCTCAGAAGTAGACTTAAAGCCGGAAGTTTTGAAAGCCCTGACCGACATGGGGTATCAGGAGTTGACACCGATTCAGAAAAAGACCTTCTTTCCTATCCTGGAAGGCAGAGATCTCCTGGCCCGGGCAGAGACGGGTTCAGGAAAGACGGCGGCCTGCGGTATTCCCCTGGTTCAGATGATCGATCCCTCGGTCAACGCCATCCAGGCCCTCATCCTTGTTCCAACCCGGGAATTGGCGCTTCAGTATGTGGAAGAAATCAGTAAAATCTCGAAATGGATGGATGTCGTCCCCTTTGCCATCTTTGGCGGTTTTTCAATGGAGATTCAGAAAGGCAAGCTAAAGGACAAGGTTCACATCCTCGTCGCAACACCCGGGCGGTTGATCGATTTTCTTTACCACACCACGTCCATTGACCTCTCCTCTGTTCGAACGCTGGTTCTCGACGAGGCGGACGAGATGCTGAAGATGGGGTTTATTGAAGATATCGACTTGATCCTATCCTGTCTGATTCACCAGCATCAGACGCTCTTTTTTGCGGCGACGATGCCTGAGGAGATCAACCGGTTGATCCATGCTTATTTGAAAGACCCTGTCCGAATTGAGTTGAATAAGGAACAGGTCGCTCCCGAGAGCCTCGCGCACCATTTCCAATACACGGGAAGGCGTGATCGACTCAATGCCCTGATCGAATACCTAAACAGGGAAAAGGTCTCCCAGGCCATCATCTTTTGCAATTCTCGGCATCATGGTGCGACGCTGAAAAAGGAGCTTGAAGGAAAATTTAAGTCGATTGAGTATATCCATGGAGGTCTGGAGCAATCGAGGCGAACTTCGATCTTTGAGCGATTTCGCCAAAACCAGATTACCTTGATGGTTGCCACGGACGTTGCCGGCCGGGGCCTCGACTTCAGCCATGTCAGTCATGTGATTAATTATGACTATCCCTGCCGCCTGGAATCCTACACACACAGGACGGGAAGGACCGGGAGGATGGGGCGGTCGGGCATCGCCATGACGTTTGTAACCGACCAGGAGTTGAAGGATCTGAAATCCCTTCTTGAGACAAATCGTATTGATCCGGTGTGGCATGGGGACATCCCTAATCTCAGGGGTACCTCACACCCTAAGCGAGAAGGTAAGAGGAGCTTCAAAAAGAGGCCTCTGCCGTTTCCCCGAAATCGAATTCCGTCCTTTAGGAGAAATGCTGTCCGTACCCCTGCTTCATCCTCCATCCCTTCCCAATAACGGATGAAAACGATCTTATGAGCCGCAGGTTGCCCCTTGGACAATCAACCAGAACGTCGGAGGACAGAAAGCGGAGTTCTCTGAGGAGCTTATGAAACGCGAAGATTTGAGGAATATTGCCATTATTGCCCATGTAGACCATGGGAAGACAACGATCGTCGACGGATTGCTCAAACAGTCGGGCATTTTTCGCTTAAACGAGAAGGTCCAGGAAAGGGTGATGGACAATATTGACCTGGAGCGGGAGCGGGGAATTACCATCATGGCAAAGAATACGGCGATCGAATATAAGGGGGTCAAGATCAATATTGTCGACACGCCGGGCCATGCCGATTTCGGCGGGGAAGTGGAAAGAACGCTGAAGATGGTGGATGGCGTGCTGCTCCTCGTCGATGCCTCGGAGGGTCCCTTGCCCCAGACGAGGTTTGTCCTGAAAAAGGCACTCGAGTTTAACCTCCCCCCGATCCTCGTGATCAACAAGATTGACCGGGCGGACGCAAGGATCCGGGAGGTGTTGAATGAGGTTTACGATCTTTTTATCGACCTCGATGCCACGGAGAAACAGCTTGAATTTCCGATCGTCTACACCAACGCAAAACTTGGAATCGCAAAACTCCATCCGGATGATCATTCAAAAGACCTTCAATGCCTCTTTGATCTCATCCTCAAAGCCGTCCCGCCCCCGGAAGGCGATGAACAAAACCCGCTTCAACTCCTTGTCACCAACATCGACTACAATGATTACGTGGGCAGGCTTGCCATCGGAAGGATCTTCTCGGGCTCGGTCAAAATCGGAGATTGGGTGTCGATGATCAACGGGAAGGACGGATCGATCAAGACCAAAGTGACCTCCCTCTACGGGTTTCAGGGGTTGGAAAGAATTGATATCAAGGAGGCTCGTGCAGGCGATATCGTTGCGCTGGCCGGGATTGAAGGGGTTAATATCGGAGACACCATCGCGGATATCGAGCACCCGGAACCCCTTCCGAGGATAGCGGTAGATGAACCCACCATTTCTATGGTTTTTTCTGTAAATACCTCTCCTTTCTCCGGTCAGGAAGGAAGGTATGTCACCTCAAGGAACCTTAGGGAGCGGCTCGAAAAAGAGCTCTTGTACAATGTTTCGATAAAGGTTGACTTTGATTCCACGGATTCCTTCAAAGTAATGGGGAGAGGAGAGCTTCAGCTCGCGATCCTGATCGAAATGATCAGAAGAGAGGGCTACGAGCTTTCCGTGTCGATGCCTGAGAGCATTACAAAATATATCAACGACGTTCTCCATGAGCCCATGGAGAATCTTGTCATCGATGTCCCTGAGGAATACATCGGGGTTTTGACTCAACAGATCGGGATCCGCAAAGGCAGGATGCAGAAGATGAGCAATAATAGCCACGGCAGGGTCCGCCTTGAATTCAGGATTCCCTCCCGGGGGCTGATCGGCTTTCGTTCCCAGTTTCTGACGGACACGAGAGGGACAGGGCTCTTCAACCATATTTTTGGCGGGTATGAGCCGTGGCATGGCCCGATTACAAAACGTTCAACCGGGACGTTGGTCGCGGACCGGCTAGGAAAAACAACCACCTATGCGCTTTATCACCTCCAGCCCAGAGGGACACTTTTCGTAAAGGAGAATACCCCTGTCTACGAAGGAATGGTGATCGGTGAAAACTCCAGAGAGAACGATCTGAACGTCAATGTGACAAAGGAGAAGAAACTGACCAATATCCGGGCGGCAGGTTCGGACGATGCGTTGCAACTCATTCCCCCAAAGCTCCTCAGCCTGGAGCAGGCCATCGAATTTATCAAGGAAGATGAGTTGGTTGAGGTGGCCCCCACCTCCGTCCGCATTAGAAAAAAGACCCTCGAATCGAACAGAAGATCAAAGGCCGTTTGACAGACTCCTCGGGAATTATTACCTTTATACCGAACGGCAGAGTGAAAGGAGGGGATTTCTGTGGAGAAAGAAGAAAGAATCCTTATTCCCCTTGACGGGTCGGAGTGTGCGGAAACGGTTATCCCCAAAGTGGAGGAGCTCGTCGCCGGAAGAAAGATGGGTATCTGCCTTTTGCGAGTTGCTTTTGCTCCTGTCTTCCCGGGAGTGGATCCGACAGAGGCCCAGGTGAGGGTCGTTCGGGAGGCGGAGGATTACCTTCGGGATCTAAAAGATCGTCTCAAAGCCAGAGGATTGGACGTAGATACCCATGTCCGTTACGGAGACGATGTTGAGGAAATACTGGACCATGCGGCCCAGAAGGAGATTGATCTGGTCGCCATGTCTACTCGCGGCCACCGCGGAGTCAAACGCTTACTGCTTGGGAGTGTCGCGGAAAGAGTGATTCGACAGACGCCAAAGCCCGTCTTCCTGGTTCGGTGTCAGGCCGAAGCTTGAAGAGTGAAAGGGGCGACAGACCCGGCTAACCAAGACAGAAGAGGAAGCGAGCCGGAAATACCAGGAGTACTAATTTAAGAGAGAATATGCTATAAGAGTTGCAATGAGAAGAGGGGGGTTGTCTCTTTGCCGCTGTCCGACTCTCCCTGCAGAGACCTCAAAGCCCTAAGTCTTAAATTTCAAAAAACAAGTTCGCATGAAATAGGAGGAAACTTATGGTTAGAAGCCGATGGGGAAAAATATCCTTGCTTCTCTTTGTCTTCTATTTTTTCTCTTTCCATATTCTCCCGATGGACGCCTCAGCCAGAGTGGGCGGTGGAGGGTCGATGGGGAGTCGTGGCTCCCGGTCTTCAACGCCTCCCCGGTCCTATTCAGCCCCGAGGTCAGCCCAACCTTCTCCACCTCCATCGCAGCCGGCGCCTCAACTCTCCCCACAACCGCAGAGCAGTTTTTGGAGAGGCATGATGGGAGGCATGATGGGAGGCATCCTGGGAGGAATGCTTTTCAGAAGCTTGGGGTTCGGAGGGAATCCGGGTGATCCGGGAACCGAGGAAGGAAGCGGGATCGGGCTCTTTGAAATTTTTCTGATCGCCGCTTTGCTCTTGGGTGTCTACTGGTATATTAAAAAGAGACGTCAGGCAGCCGTTGCGAACGCATATTATCAGAGTTCCATGGGAACGGTCGAGCCTTCCTATCAAATCTCTTACGGCTCTTACGGACAGAATGATGAAAGAAGTCGCGAGATCGAATGGGATTCGGAGAAAGGGCTGAGCTATATCCGACAGATGGATCCCTCTTTTGATGAGAAGAGATTCCGGGACTTGTGCATGGATCGCTTCTTCGAGATTCAGGGAGCCTGGGCGAATCGAGACATGTCCGGTGTAAGAAGCTTGCTGACGCAGGAGATGTCCAAAATCCTTCAAGATGACGTCGGGAGGTTGAGGGCGGAAAAAAAGATCAATAAGCTTGAGAATATCGCCGTCCGTTCCGTCGATCTGGTCGAAGCCTGGCAGGAATCGGGGAGAGATTATATCACCGTGAGGTTCTATGCCAACCTGTTGGATTATACGGTTGATGAGACCACAGAACAGGTTGTCTGGGGCAACAGAACAGAACCGGTTAAATTTGAAGAGTACTGGACCTTTACACGGCCGGTGGGAAACAACTCATGGCAGCTATCTGCCATTAACCAAGGGGAGCCAATGATCTCGCGCTCATAATCAGCCGGTTACGGTTTTCTCCTTATCAATAGGGTTTCGGAGAAGTGCTTCAGGAAGAGGGCGCAAATGCCCCATAAAAGAGGCAGCCAGGACGGAATCAAATAAAAGGGTTTTGAATACGTCCACGCTCCAAGAGAGATCGCCACGGCTTCTCCCAGCGGGCCGAGGACGAGGGTCAAAAAGAAGAAGAGGAGATCTCCCTTCGTATGCCATTGCATAAGGACGATGATACTGATCACCGCATAACAAATCGTCAACACCGCTGGTTTATGCCAAAGCGTCCCTACCAACACAATGCATAAGACGTATAAACCCAACTCAAAGGCAAGCTCTTTTTTCATTGACTCGGTTTTACAATCATTAAACGAACCATTTTATTCCGATAGGCAACACACCACGTTTTTTTCTCTTTTTAAAGCTTCTTAGAACCCATCCACCAATCTCAATTTTTCAAAACTTGCGGCCATAAGCCAGTAGGATGTCATGGCTAATCTGGGTCACTTTGTGATGGTTAAAATAGTCACGGGTTTTCTTAGAAATTTCTTTTATCTTGTCCGGTGGAAATTTGGCGTTCCACCATGAGGCTGAAACAGATGCAAAGAAATCATAGGCCTTGCCTCCGGTTTCAAAGTTGTCCTGCCAGAAAAGTTTACGAATTCGAACATCTGCTAATCCGGCTTTCACTAACATTCGTTCAATTTCTGTTCCCTTCCTCGGCCAGTATTCAACCCGATAGCCCAGGGTATAACGTTTTGGGATTGCCCTAAATGTCGCATCTCCCGGCTCCCACCAGCATTCGGGGCCGTGCGTCGATAAAGCAAGCATGCCACCGGACCTCAGTACCCGTGCCATCTCAGTCACGACTTTCTGCTGATTTGGCACCAATCCTAAGAGCATCCCGGAAACGACGACATCGAAACTTTTATCGCCATAGGGCAGCGACTCGGCATCGAGTTGCCGAAAATCTATCTTTTCTCCACCACCCTCTTGGACCATGATCTTTTTCTTGCACTGGCTCAACATGTATTCCGAAGCATCCCCGCAAGTCAGCCTTCCCGCCCCATGTTTTAGGACGAAGGCGGAAACAATCCCCGTACCGCAGCCTACGTCGAGGACATCCATATCTCGGATATCCACTCCTTCGAGAAGTGCGGCCGCGATCTTCGTATAATGTTCCAATCCGAGCTCATCGTAATGAGTCACATGATCTGAGCAAGCACCTTCGTAGCCCAGTTTGATGCGCTGTTTCATCGCCGTGGTATTCAATGCGTTTCCGGCAATCAGCGCGATCAGACTATTGATGTTCGCCATGAGCTTCATGGATATTGAAAGCTTTCCGGTCCAGAAAAGTGGCGGCATGATATCCCCTCCCGCAAAAATGAAAGGCCATGCCCTTCATTCGAAGGTCAGTATCTCGTGAAACATGGGAGCGATGAATGACATCTTCTGTGCGGCTTTGAAACCTTTTCGAGAATCCCTCGACTCAAAATGACATTAAAAGCCTACTCGTTATGGTCACAGAAGTCAAACGGAAACTGAGGGAGGATTTTTCTTGTCATTCACCCTTCCAATAGTTATAAATACGATAGGGAGTTGAAAATGGAGCAAAAATATACGAATCGGTTGATTGACGAAACCAGTCCCTACCTTTTGCAGCATGCCCATAATCCGGTGGATTGGTACCCCTGGGGAGAAGAGGCTCTCGCCCGGTCTAGAAAAGAGAACAAACCCATTCTTCTCAGTATCGGCTACTCCTCCTGCCATTGGTGCCATGTGATGGAAAAGGAATCTTTCGAAAACGAGGAGATTGCGGGGATCATGAACCAGCGTTTCATCAATATTAAGGTGGACCGGGAAGAACGGCCGGATCTTGACGAGCTCTACATGAATGCCGTTCAGGTGATTACGGGTTCCGGAGGATGGCCGATGACCGTTTTCTTGACCCCTGACCTCGTCCCCTTTCATGCGGGGACCTATTTTCCTCCTGAAGACCGGGGGGGAATGCCGGGTTTTTCAAAAACCCTGGTGGTCGTCTCCGATTATTATCATTCCCGCCGAGGGGAAGTGGAGAAGATGGAGGCGCAGCTGAAAAATGCGCTCCACCAGATCACTGCGATGATTCCCTCCCGGGAGACCCTCAGCGAAAAAGCTCTGGCGAAGGCTTTCCAGGCGCTTGAAAGTCAGTTCGACCCGATCTACGGGGGATTCGGGAACGCGCCGAAGTTCCCGAACAGCATGGCTCTCTCCTTTCTCCTCCGGTATGGGAAGAGGGCGGACTCGAAAAAAGCTTTGGAGATGGTGGAAAGAACACTGGAGAAGATGGCCCATGGCGGGATCTATGATCATTTGGAGGGAGGGTTTCATCGTTATTCGGTCGATGAGCGCTGGCTTATTCCCCATTTTGAAAAGATGCTCTATGATAATGCCTTACTATCCAGGGCCTATTTTGAAGCCTACCAGGCGACCCGAAAGGAAAGATATCGTCGCGTGGGCGAGAAAATCCTCGGATATGTCCTTCGCAAAATGACGAGTCCGGAAGGAGGATTCTACTCGACTCAGGATGCAGATAGCGAGGGTGTGGAAGGAAAATTCTACGCATGGACAAGAGACGAGATCAAACGAGTCCTCGGCAAGGAGAAAGGGACTCCTTTTTGTGCTTATTACGGGGTGGCTACGGAGGGGAATTTTGAAGGCAAGGCAAGCGTTCTCAACATCGCTTCAACCTTAGAAAATGTTTCCAAGTTGTATGGAATGTCGGTTGAAGAACTGGAAAAGCTATTGGAAGAGGGTCGGAAGAAACTCTATTCCGAGAGGGAGCAGCGGGTGAAACCCGGCCGGGATGAGAAGATTCTCACCTCCTGGAACGGGCTGATGATCTCCGGTTTTGTCGATGGGTTTCGGGTCACCGGAAGCGAGGGATATCTGAAGGGTGCCGCGGAAGCGGCCCGTTTCATCCTCAAGGAGATGAAGCAGGACGGCTTCCTGATGAGGGTGTTTAACAAAGGAAAGTTTCAGCTGAAAGGGTATTCGGAAGATTATGCCTTCCTTATCCAGGCTCTGATCGATCTTTATGAAGCCACTTTCGAGACAACGTGGTTAAAAGAGGCAGAGGACCTCAATCGAAGAATGATTGATCAATTCTGGGATGAGGGGGACGGAGGGTTCTTCTTCACGGGAAAAGAGAACGAATCCTTGATCGTCCGATCCAAAAATCCTTATGACAACGCGATCCCATCGGCGAATTCTATTGCCGTGTTTAATCTGATCCGACTCGGTTATCTCACCGGTGAAGAACCTCTGAAACGAAAAGCCGAGCAGATCCTTCATCTCTTTTACAACTTACTTGACCAGCATCCTTCCGGATTTGCCCAGATGCTCTCTGGCCTCTCTTTCTTTTTGGATCCCCAGGAGATCGGGGTCGTCGGATCGAAAGATGACCCTAAAACGAAAACGATGCTTAGGGAAATCTATCTTGCCTATCTCCCCAATAAGATCCTGAGCCTGAGAGATCCCCAAGAGCCGATCGAGGGAGGCTGGCTTCCCTTCCTGAGAGAAAAAGGAAACCAGGAAGTTCCGACCACTTTTGTCTGCAAAGGGTTTACGTGCCTTCCCCCTGCGAGAAATGAAAAGGAGTTAAAGAAAGTATTGGCGTAGATCGGAGGCTACGGTTGAGATCCCTTACTGATCCGTAATCCGCCGGGGTGTCTCATCGGATTCCCGCTTTCTTCTTGATTCCTTCGATATCCAGCCCGTCGATCCACCGGGTAAGATTTTCCCATATCCCGTGAAACCCAAACCCTCCCTCCATCATTTCCCTTAAAGCCTCTTCCTTGCTCCACCCTTGCACGGCAACTCGGTAGAGCGCACACAGGGTTCCGGTCCGATCTGCACCGTGCTGGCAGTGGACAAGAAACGGGCTGCCCTTCGGGTTCGTGACGATCCGGAGAAATTTTATAGCATCCTCCTCCTCCGCATGCCATGCCTTCATGGAGATGGATTCCTGTGCCAACGCCATGTTCCCAATCTCGTCGCGGTCCGAGTGGAACGAACGCAGATTGACCGCAGTCTGGATACCCATGGCCTTGAGGTTTTTCATGCCTTCTTCGGACGGCTGTGCGCTTCGGTAGAGCGTATCTGACACCTTGTGAAAGTTAGGAACGCCGTCCATCTGCATCGGCACGGCCCAGTGTGCCGGGCGATTGGCTGGAGATGTATCTGTCCCATAAGCGACACCGAGCAATACGAACGTGAAGATACCGATGAGGGCAACGAGCTTTGCTTTCTTCGTCAACAAGCCCTTGATCATGATTCCCCTTTCTATTTGGCGTGCGGAATGACGATGGCGCCGCGCTTGAAGCTGCCAAGAACTTCTGCCTTACCGCGCAAGAACAAGTTCCCAACGAGAGCTGCCGTAACCGCATCCAGCTCGTCTCCAGCCATCTTTATACTCAGCCCTTTGACCCCAAGTTTTTCAAGTCCTCTGCGCAACTTGGACAACCCGTCTTGCTTCCGACCGATATGCCATATGTCTTGCGCGGCAATGGGATAAACCTCAATCATCGGATAGCCAAGTCGGGTGAGGATTCTTCTTAAGTGAATGCCTCGCTTCGTAAGCATTCTCATCGGGCCGAGCGTAATGGGAAAAAAACGGATGCCGCGCTTCAGCAACTCGCGATCACAGGGGCGAAAATGCTCGCCGTTTTTATCTTCGATGGATTTGCGTCCAGGCGGTAGGTTGAGGGGGGCATCGACGGCAATCAAAGCCGGCTTCTCTTTCTCTATGTAATCGACAATCTCCTGATCCGTATGGAGGATGGTACAAGAAGTGATGTTATCCTTTTTCAGCGTGCAGATGCCCGTGTTACGGCTCTGGCTCCCTGCGAGATCAACACCCACCACCTTGCCATCATGCCTTCTAATCGAGAATGTATTATGCATAACCGATTTGCTTGATAGACGAATTTCGGACTTGTTTACGATTGGCTTATTTGCCCTATTTTTTTCTATCACCTTTTTCCCTTGGTGTCTATGAAATATATATTTGCGGGGCCTATAAGGGTTTGCATGATTCCCACGAGGTCATCCTGCTCTTTGTCTCCAAATCTTGACAAGATCTGATAGAATGCTTATTTTTATGAAAATATTTTCATTCTTCCCTTAACTTATGATGAATATAGAACTTCTTAAGAGCCTTTTTAGAGAGAAGAAGCTCAGTCTAAGCCATCCGAGGCTTCTGATTTACCACGAGCTTTCCAATGCTTTAGGCCCGCTTAGTCCTCTGGAGATCTACCAAAGCCTCCTCAAGAAAAAGCGAAAAATCGGGTTGACTTCTATCTATCGAACCCTTGATCTCTTTGAATCCCTGGGATTCGTTTTCAAAGCGGTCAACGGGTCGAATGTCAGATACAAGCTCTGCGAGTTGGAGAATCACCACCACCATATCGTCTGCAAGGCATGCGGGGACGTGGTAGAACTGAACTTTTGTGACATTTCGGATTGGTCCAAAAAGGTGACGGAATCGACGGGCTATCAGGTGGTCGATCATCAATTAAATTTTTATGGGTTTTGTAAGAGTTGTAAGCCTTTGCAAAGATCGGAAGGCCCGGGGCGCTAGAGACATACCGCTTTAACGTGTGATGTTATGAAGCAAGCCCTATGCGCCATGCGTCTCTAAAAGGGAGGATTCGATGTCCCACATTCATCTTCCGGACGGAGTCTTACCGATTTGGCTTTGGGTGTCGGGTTATGTCGCTGTGATCCTCATCTGGGCAATCCTTTTGCGATCCATGAAAAAGGAGAGTTTAAGAACGCGTCTTCCCCTTTTGGGAATGATGGCCGCCGTCATGGTTTTGGGCGCTTCCGTCGAGGTCATCCCCATCGCGTATCATGTCAACCTGACGGTCATCTCCGGGATCTTATTAGGACCTTCTCTGATCTTTCTGGCCACCTTCGTGGTCAATGTCATCCTGGCTCTGTTCGGGCATGGCGGAATCACTGTGATCGGACTCAATACGCTTGTCCTCTCGATCGAAGGGATCGCGGGGTACCTTCTCTTTCGTCTCTTCTGGGGGCTTCTGAGAAAATTGACGTTGGCCGTTTTTTTTGCCACCTTTCTGGCCCTTGCCATTTCCACTTTCGCGATGATCGGCGTGGTCGGTCTGGGGACCTCTCACTATGAAGAGTTGATCCATCAGGAAAAAGGGAGATGGATCGGGTTCGAATTTGGAAAGGAGAAGGAAACCCATCGGGAAGGGACGATGCCCGAGAAAGAGGTGAACCTCAAAAGGTTTATCTCCATTATCCTGCCGCTGGGGTTTATCGGATGGGTATTGGAGGGAGTTATCACGGTGTTGGTCGCCCGGTATATCCGGCGTCTGAGACCCGACCTGCTGGGATTGGAAAGCTGATGCAAAAGTCAGAAAGCTATTGGGAGAGTGGAACGTCAATCCTTCACCCCTTTGAAACGGAGAGAATTGAATTTTGTCGTCACCCAGGCCTGCCTTCGCCGAAGCGGCTTCGCGCAGGCAGGTGAAAGCCTGGGTCCAGTCAGTTCGTGACGTTATGAAAGCACTTGATTCCGGCTGGAGTTTACCCCGCACTTGATACGGGCCCGGAATGACGTGAAAAAAGAATCAAGTCGTACTTTTCACAACTTCTTTTTATTAAAAGGGGAGAAACAAATTGTAGATAGACTTCCAAGGAGATTCCATGATTCAGCTTTCATATTTAGACTATTCGGCGGTTGAGGGAAAGAGCTTTCTCCATCGTTCCTCGCCACCCCTAAAAATCATCGGGATGCTCTTTGTCTTATTCGTCATCGTGACCGTGAGGAATCTTCCAGGAATGTTTCTCCTTTATGTGATCCTTCTCAGTCTTTTTTTCACGGCGAGGGTCCCGATGAAGATTTTTTCCCTGACCCTCTACCCCCTCATCTTTGCCTTTCTTTTCATCTTTCTTTCAGGGTTTCAAATCTTTTTTATTCTTCTCATCTTTTTCAAGGTTCTTTGCGGGTCTACGGGCGTTGTCTTGCTTCTGGCGTCCACGCCTTATCCGTCGATCTTTTCCATCCTGGGGAGAGTCCTTCCGTCTTCCTTTGTGATGGCGCTTTTCTTGACGTACAGGTCCATCTTCATCCTCTTGACGGTCCTGGAGGAGACGCAGCATGCTCTCTACCTTCGGGGAGGCGTTCAGTGGAGACATCCGTGGAGAAGTTTGATCAATATTTCGAATGCCTTTGGCCATCTCATTATCAAGGGGATTGATGCAAGTGAAAAGATGTATGAATCGATGGTGCTCCGGGGATTTGAAGGCAAGATTCATTACAGGAGAGAATCGTCATGAACCCAGGGGAAATGATTGTATCGGTCGATTGTATCACCCATGTCTATCCGGACCTGACCAAGGTTCAGATTTGCGGGCTCGATTTTATTGTGAACCAGGGAGAAAGGGTCGGGATCCTGGGAGCCAACGGTTGCGGAAAGACGACGCTGCTCAGGCATCTGCTCGGAGTGCTGGTCCCCAAGGATGGAAGCGTGAGGGTTTTTGGAGTCGATCCCGGAAAGGAATATTCGAAGATTCGGCAAAGGATAGGCGTCGTCATGCAGGATGTGGATGAACAGATCCTCGGCCCCACAGTCTATGATGACATCCTCTTTGCCCCGCTGAACTACGGCGTGGAGAGAGCCGAAGCAGAAGCATTGGCCAAGGCTGTGATCGAAAGGCTGAATATTGAGTCGATCCAGAGAAAGATTGTCCATTATCTTTCCGGGGGTGAAAAGAAGAAGGTGGCTTTGGCCGGTGCCTTAGTGTTGAAACCGGATCTGTTGATCCTGGATGAACCGTTTACGGGATTGGACCCGAAGTCAAGGAGAGATCTGATTCGGATTTTGAACGATCTGAACAGGGAGATCGGGGTTGCGATTATTATGACCCTTCATGAGGTTGAACTGGTCGCTGAGGTGACGGACATCCTTTACCTGATGCACGGGCATGGGAATCTCAGCGATCGGGGAAGGCCGGACGAGATTTTTGGGAAATTTAAGGACTTGGAAAGTTTTAATCTCGAAGAACCCATCTTGACGAAACTCTTTAAGGGATTAAGAAAAGAAGGGTTCGATTTTGGAGATCCTCTCCGTGTTGACGAGGCAATCCAATCGATAAAAAAACACTGGGACGAAAAAAAAATAACGGAATAATGGAAGATTGGAGTAATGGAAGAATGGGTCCAGAAGAGCAAACATTAAGGAATGATAGTTTTCGGAAGCTTCCCCAATATTCCAATATTCCATCATTCCACTATTCCAGGTAGACCGTATGAAAATTGGAAACCTTCGCTTGAGTGGGAACCTTTTCCTAGCGCCGCTGTCAGGGATTTCTGATTACCCCTTCAGGCAATTGGCCAGAGAGTATGGTTGCGGCCTGGCTTTTACAGAAATGGTCAGCGCAGACGGGCTGTTGCGAAAAGGAAAATCGTTCTTAAGAATCGGAGAGGGTGAACATCCGGTTTCTGTACAACTCTTCGGATCGAATCCGGAAATCCTAAGCGAGGCTGCCCGGATAGCTGAATCCATGGGAGCGGATGCGATCGACATCAATATGGGGTGTCCGGCGAAGCAGGTCGTCGGACCCGGAGCAGGCGCTGATCTCATGCGTTTTCCCGGGAAAGTGAAAGAGATCCTTACAAGGGTGAGAAAAGTGCTGAAAAGCCCTCTCACCGTCAAAATTCGTTCAGGATGGGACGGGGAACATATCAACGCAGTCGAAATTTCAAAAATTGCCGAGGATGGTGGTGTCGATGCCATTTCCCTCCATCCCAGAACGAAAGTTCAAGGCTATGGCGGCCGGGCAGATTGGGATCTGGTCGGGAAGGTGAAGAAGGCCGTCCATATCCCTGTCATTGGAAACGGGGATATCACAACCCCCCGATTAGCCGAGAAGATGCTGAAAGAGACAGGCTGCAGTGGGGTGATGATTGGAAGGGGGGCGTTAGGGAATCCCTGGATCTTCGGCGGGAACGATTCGATTTGGGAGACAGGACAGGGCTCCCCGGACTTAGATGAGAGACTGCGGGTGATTCGACATCATTTTGCACTGGTGCAAGCTTACTATGGCGAGAAGTGGGCCGTCAGGAAATTTCAGAAGCATATTTACTGGTATACGAAGGGCCTTCGCGGGTGCGCCTCCTTTCATTCGAGGTTATCAGGGCTAAAAGAAAAGAATGGCCTCTTCGAAGCCATCCATTCCTATTTCGATTTCATTCAAAGGGGGACCCCATGCCAGTGGTTCGCGTCGACGGAAAAGAGATCCGATATTGGGCGGGGAGAAAAGGCTTTATAGAAGGAAGGGAATTTATCCTCTTCATCCACGGAGCAGGGGGAGGGCAGAATACGTGGAGTTGTCAGAAAGGATTTTTCGAGAAAGAGTTTAATCCGATCATCCTCGAACTGCCCGGGCACGGAGAATCGGGAGGAGAGGGAGAGGAAGAAATCGCGACCTACGCTGAACAGGTTTATTCCTTTTTGAAGGCGCTGAGTATCCAGAAAGCTTTTCTCGTCGGGCATTCGATGGGCGGAGCGATCGTTCAGACATTGGCCTTGACCCATCTGGAGGTGATCAAGGGAATTGTACTCGTGGGGACCGGAGCAAGGCTCAAGACTCTTCCGATGATCCTGAACGGCATCAAGAATAACTTTAGAGAGACCATTCCGAAGATCGTCGAGTATGCGTATTCTCGAAAGGCGCCGTCGGAGTTGATTGAGGAAGGCATTCATCAGATGCTGGAGTGTCGGCCGGAGGTCCTCCATGGCGACTTCTCAGCCTGTAACCGGTTCGATATCATGAAAGAGGTTGAGAAAATCGATCTTCCCACACTGATCCTTTGCGGAGAGGATGATGCGCTTACGCCCGTGCTTTATTCCCAATTTCTCCAAAACCGGATCAAAGGGTCGAAACTCAAAGTCCTCCCGAATGCAGGCCATATGGTGATGATGGAATCTCCCGAGGCTTTCAATGAAGAGATCAGCCGGTTCATAAAGGAAGTCGTTTGGAAGAATTGATGAAGCGTTGGTTCGTGCTGGAACTTCTTATTCCCGAGCAATTCGGAGAAGCGGTCTCAAACTTCCTGATCGAGCGCGGCGCCACAGGGATTGAGGAACTCGAAGGAGAGATAAGAAGGGAGAGGCTGCGCACTTATTTCCCGCTGGACGGAAAAGAGAAAAGGATTCTTCATGCCCTTCGTCACTATTTGAAATCCCTGGAGAAGATCGCTCCTGGAATTCCCCGTTCAAAGATCAAGACGACTTCCCTCGCGGAACAGGATTGGGGGGAGAACTGGAAAAGGTTTTTTAAACCGGCCCAGGTAACCCCCCGACTCGTGGTGAAACCACCGTGGGCTAAGACTCGCTTAAGAAAGGGCCAGATCTCGATAGACATCAGTCCGGGAATGGCCTTTGGCACGGGAACCCACGCCACCACTCTCCTTTCCATTCGAGCACTGGAAAATAAGCTCAAGAAGAGAGGGCTTTCCGTCCTGGATGTGGGTACAGGATCGGGAATTCTCTCCATCATTGCGGCCAAATTAGGAGCGAGAGAGGTTTGGGGCGTAGACATCGACGGCGTGGCTGTGGAGAATGCAAGGGAGAATGTGGAGAAGAACCGCGTCTCGGCCGTCGTTAAAATAAGAAAAGGAAGCATAGGGGGTCTTCACAAGAAATTTGACGTCGTGGTTGCCAACATCGATCTCAAGGGTCTGAGAAGGATGCGGATGCCTCTCTTGAACCACCTCAGGAAGCATGGCTCCTTGATCCTTTCGGGGATATTGGAGGAGGGGAAGGAGGGAATTCGTCTCCACTACCTGGAGACGGGACTCCTGCGCTGGATTCAAACGACTCAAAAAGAGGAATGGGTCTGCCTCACCTTTAAGAAGAAGTAAAGTATTAGCTGAAGTCTGTCCATAAACTAAGATTTTAGTAAAGAGGTGTCATTCCGGCCCCGATTTTCATCGGGATAAACTCCAGCCAGAATCCAGTATTTTAGAGGGTTCTGGATGCCCCTGTATCAAGTACGGGGCAGGCTCCTCAAGTCCGGCATGACAGGCTAACAGACTTTATGGACAGACACCGGCTAAGGGTTTATGGCTGGTCGCTGATAAGACCATCAACGACCAAGGAATGATGAGATGGCGAGATTCTATGTTCCTCAACCGCGGATCCAAAACGGGATGCTCAAGGTTGAGGGCGATGAAGTGAAACATATTCGGAAGGTTCTTCGCCTCAGAGAAGGAGACGGGATCACGGTTTTCGACGGCCTGGGCAAGGAGTTTGAAGGAACGATCGTTGAAGAAGGACTTTCTTCTGTTGTCATCAGGGTCGAGAATGTTTGCTCCTCAAAGGGAGATTCCCCGGTGGAAGTCACTCTGGCCCAGAGCCTCCTCAAAGGGGAGAAGATGGATTATTTGGTCCAGAAGGCAACGGAACTTGGAGTCCAAGTGATCGTTCCCTTCTTATCCTCTCGCTCTGTGCCCCTTTTGGACAAGTCGGGAAGACAGAAGCGTCATCATCGATGGGAAAGAATCGCCATTGAGGCTTCTAAGCAATGCGGAAGAGTTGTGGTCCCAAAGATCGAATCCCTCCAGGATTATTCTGACATGCTCCAAAGAAGTTCACCGGGCACCCTTCGCCTTATTCTCTGGGAAAGAGAAGGGAAGAGGTTGAAAGAAATATTGAAAATCTCGAAAGAAGGGAGAAGGGTCTTTTTCGTTGTCGGGCCGGAAGGAGGATTCAGTGACGGAGAGGTTGAAAAGGCAAGAGGGGCGGGGTTTATCCCTGTAACGCTGGGAGGAAGGATATTAAGGGCTGAAACAGCAAGCCTCTGTTTTCTGAGCATCCTTCAGTATGAACAGGGGGATATTGGGTAAAAAAGGGGCCGATTCCATTTTGGGACCGGCCCAACCAGAAAGGAGGGGATGATACGAAGGCTAGGCAGCCTTCTTTTCTAAATTATCGACGTATTCTTTGTATGTCTTACATTCTTGAATAACCTTGCATTTCCTCCGACAGACTTCGACGTGAATTTTTGGACTCCCTTTTCTCTTGTCACAAATCAGATAACTCATTTTCTTAAGTCCCCCTTTCTACCTCTTAAGAGCGATCCTGGATGGGATCGGCTTTTCCATATTTAGAACTGTTGATATCTTAGAACACAAGATATGGAAATGTCAAGAAAAAAAGTAAAAAAATAAGTAAATAATTATCTTGTAATTTCAATATATTATGATATTAAAGATAAGTAAAATAATAATTTTATAAATCATCTAGACGAATTTTAAGGAATATGCTTTCAATTCTGTGTTTGGGTAGCCAAGAGAAAATCTACAGAAAGAGGGACTTTTGTCAAGGGTTTTTCTAAAATTCCTTTACCCCTTACCTAGAAATCTCTTTGTTATCCAATGGGAGGCCCCTGCTTTGAAGGACCGGGGGCCCAATAAGCTCCGTGGAACCGTACGCCCGGCCCTCGCCGAAATACATGTTTTTCTCTTCACGAATAAAGTATTTCCCTCATTTATTCCGTTGTAGAGATGCGAATATACTAAAACTGGGTATAGGCGAAAGGGATGTTTTCAGCATCCTCTGTTCACCGTGGCCCTTTGGAAAGACGAGAAGACGGTGGAAGAGACGGGCAAAATTTTGGAGGTGAAAAAATGAAGGCATTGCGATTCAACAATTTCGGCGATCTGTCCGTGCTTCACATCGAGGAATTACCGACGCCGGTACCGGGCCCTGACGAGGTGTTAGTTCAGGTGCACGCCGCTTCGATCAATCCGAGTGACGTGAAAAACGTGCAGGGGAAGATGAAACAAATTTCCCTTCCGCGCACTCCGGGCCAGGACTTCGCTGGTATTATCGTCGCCGGTGCAAAGAAAAGGATCGGAGAGGAAGTCTGGGGAACCGGAGGAGATGTTGGTTTTACCAGAGACGGCAGCCATGCCGAGTTTATCGTCATTCCTGAGAGAGGCGCCCGGCCAAAGCCGAAATCCTTGTCCATGATCGAGGCGGCGAGTGTGGGGAGAAACTACATCACTGCATTTTTCGGTCTGATTCGAAAGGCGCAGCTCAAGGAGGGTGAAACCGTTCTGGTGACGGGCGCAAGCGGCGGCGTGGGGAGTTCTGTGATTAAGATTGCGAAATCAAAAAATGCCCGTGTCATCGCATTGTACCGCCGGGCCCCTGATCCCGAAAGAGCCTCGCGGTTGGGAATCGATCTAGCGCTCAGTACGGAGTCTGACGATATTGCGAATCGAGTGAAGCAATTTACCGGGGGGCAAGGGGTCGATGTCGCGGTTGACTGTGTTGGCGGAGGGCTCTTTGAGGTTGTACTCAATACATTAGGATTTGGCGGACGGCAGGTGAACATTACATCCGTTGGAGAGAGAAGGGTGGGTTTCGATCTGCCCGACTTTTATCGCAGGCAGATCACTTTGTTTGGCATAAACACAATCACACTCGATACCATCGCCTCTGGCGATATTCTCGACGATCTCAGAGATGCCTTTGAACAGGGTCGGCTGACTCCTCCCGAGATTGCCAGAACCTGCTCATTGGAGGATGCCCTTGAAGCTTACCGGCAGGTTGACAGCGGGACAGCGGGCGGAAAGATCGTATTCACTTTTCCGCGCTGATCCGCACGCCGTCGATCGATCGGGTCAAGAAGATGTCCCGAGACAACAGCGTAAACAATGTCGTGTTTCGATAGCCCGTTGTCCGACTTCTGAAATTTGAATGTCTGGTCGCGGAATTAGTTCTTCTATTTCTCCTTCAACTCGTTCCACTTATAGTCGATGAGTTCAAGGAGCACGTTGTTCATTCTCTTCGGATGGATGAAGGCAAATTCACAGTCCCTGAAGGGTCTGGTTTTCTCTCCTCCGGGAGCGGGAAGCAATGGGTAGCCCATTGACTCCAACTCCTTTATGGCTTCCCTCGTATTATCCACGTTGAAGCTGATGATCATAACCCCTTCGCCGTTTTTTTCTAACCATTTCGCGACCGGACCGTCGGGCGTCGTCGATTCCATCAGCTCAAAGCCTATCCCACCCAACCAGTACCTTGCGACGCGGATCTTTTCAGGCTCATCGGTGTAAGGATCGTCCGGTTCCGATCTTCCCAGGATGGGCTCCCATACTTTCCTCGCCGCATCCAGGTCCTTGACCGCTATGCAAATATGGTCGATTTTATTGGTCTTCATTGTTTTCCTCATTCCCCAAAAGGGCTCCTGCTTTCATGCCTGCTCAAGACGGGCCGCGGCGTTAGGCCTTCTCTGTGCCCTTCCCTCTTTCTTTGGAATAGAACTGGGCCAGACGCTCCCTGGCCTCGCTGAAGTCGCCTAAGCTGGAATAAGCATTGATCGTCTCAAGACGAAGCGCGTCGTCCAGGGTTCGGCCGACCACATCGAGGATCGTTTCCTTAGCGGATCTGATCGCCTGTTGGCTGTTACCCATGATCATGGATGCGTACTGCTCCGCCGACGCCATGAGGGTCTCGTGTGGAACGACCTTAGTGACGAGGCGTAGCCGATATGCCTCTTCCGCCGGGACTTCACGTCCGGTAAGTGTCAGTTCCAAAGCGGTCGCGATCCCGGCGATCGCGACAAGCCTGACAATACCCCCATCGCCCTGATGAAGTCCATAGCGAACCTCGAATACGCCGAATTTTGCCTTTTCCGAAGCGATACGAATGTCACAGGCCAGGGCCAGTTCGAAGCCGCCTCCAATCGCATGGCCGTTGACGGCAGCGATAATGGGCTTCGTTATTCTGTGTTGTCCCCGTGTAATTCCACCCCCGATGCCCGTAGGGACGTTTTTCCGGACATCGAGCATATTCGCCTTCTCCCATTTAGGGATAAAGGTCTTTAGGTCGGCTCCGGCGCAGAAGGCCTTCCCGGCACCCGTAAGGATGGCGACATCCACTGACCCGTCTCTGGAGAAGTCATCCCAGACTGCCCAAAGTTCAGAATTCAGCTCGTCATCGAGTGAATTGAGCGCGTCCGGCCGGTTCAGGGTAATGTATCCAATCCTGTTCCGTTTTCCATAGAGTACTTTGGCCATATGGATACCTCCCGGTTGTTATGGATAACATTATTTCTTGCAGTGCCGCCATGTCTATTCTGAAAACGGACCCTTCAGCCCCTCAGAAGATCTGTTTCGAAACCACAAGAGACCAAGGTCTTCTCGGGGTTTCGTCCCAGTAGGTAGGCGATTTTAGAGTAATTCCGCCTAATTGGACTTGTAGCACCAAGTTAACCCAAAATGATTATTTTATGGTCGATTTTTCACTTGACATTTTTTTTTGGGCCATTTATAAATACATTATAGCTAAATAATAACTATCTTGTGACTATGGATCCCCGCTGGCCGGTCGAAATGATGGCACAAAAAAGAGATCAAAATCCGGATGTCTCCTCCCTGATAGAAGAGCCTCAGTTCATCAGAAAAACCAAGTTTGAGATCTACGGCGAAGAGATGATTGAGAAAGAGGTCAAACAGAGCGGGAATAGCGGGCGGGTTTATCTTCCCCCCGAGTGGGTAGGAAAGCTTGTTAAGATCATCCGCATCGAATAAGGCGAGAAGGGTACCGGGGATCAAACTGCGGAAGTTGGCGGCCAGGGACATCCCTCAGATTATCGCCGTTCACGGCGCCGTCACCAAGAAGAAAACCCGCCGTCGATGGGTTGAGCAGATGGTCAAGGATCATCTTCGGAAGCAGAAGGGGGTCGGCTTTGTCGCGGAAAAAGAAGGACAGGTTGTCGGGTTCATTATCGGCGAAATTAAAGGAGAAGGATTTGGTTTGGAGAAGAGCGGGTGGCTCGAAGTGGTCATGGTTCATCCGCGTTATATGGGGACGGGCATTGGCTATGCCATGGCCCATAAACTCTTCGACGATTTTAGAAGAAGGGGAATCCGCGATGTCCATACTTCCGTCCTATGGGATGCGGTCGATATGCTCTCCTTTTTCAAATCCCTCGGTTTCGATCGGTCAACTTTCGTCAACCTCATTAAGCACGTTGATCGGAAATCAATTCACTTTTCCTCTTGACAGAAGCACTATGGTTTTTTATAAAGCGAGCGCACGTGAAAATATGAACAAACATCGCGGCAAGGTACATTGGCTGCGAAGAGGGGCTAAAAAATGAGGTACGCAGAGACAGGATATAATTTGGAAATCGATCTATCCCGGGGGAACATCGAGAGGGTACAGACTGACCCGAAATTGACGGAACTTCATCTTGGGGGGCTGGGGACTAATGCCAAGGTATTATGGGACAGGGTCCCCCCAGAGACCGAACCCTTTTCATCTGATAATCTACTCATATTCAGCACCGGTCTTTTAGGCGGGACACCTGCTCCCGGTGCCAATCGTACCGTTGTTACCACTTATTCTCCTCAGACTTTGTTGATGGGATACTCGATGATGGGAGGATTTTGGGCGCCGGAATTGAAGTATGCCGGTTATGACAAAATCATCTTTCGCGGCAAGTCCCCCAATCTGGTTTATGTATGGATAAACAATGACAAAGTAGAAATCCGTGATGCCTCTCATTTGCGTGGCAAAGGCGCTGTTGAAACTGCAGAACTTATTCGAAAAGAGTTGAAGGAGCCGAACGCCCAGGTGGCAGCTATCGGCCTGGCCGGTGAAAACAGGGTCTATACGGCTTCCATCGAGCAGGGCAGGTCCAGTGCCAGCCGACTCGGAATAGGCGCCGTCATGGGAGACAAAGGAATAAAGGCGATCGTTGTTCGCGGGACAAAAGACATCAACCTTGCCCGACCGGCTGAATATTTAGAGCTCTGCAACGAAGTCCTGAATTATATAAAATTACGAAATTCGAATCCGGTTCCGAACGTCATGACCATCTTACAGGGACTCGGGTCACCCCAGGAGATGCTGCACACGGATGAGAAGTGGCACACCGAGAATTTCATGTGGGGAAATGCCCGCGTTCGGAAAAAAGACTATTGGAACAAGGAAGTGGAAGAGAAGTGGAAAGCGACTCAGGAAACGGTGCGAACCCGGTTGATCAGTTGCTACAACTGTCCGATGAAATGCGGGGCAATCATTTCAGTCCCGGGGCTTTCAACCTACATGATGAAATGCTTCTCGAAACTGACGTATACCATGGCGGCCTTTGCGGACCTGGATTTTGGGTTTAGAATCGCCCAACGTGCCACGGAGTATGGCGTGGACGGGTTCTCAACCCCGCAAATCATGGCCTTCGCCTTTGAGCTTAAAGAAGCCGGTATCCTGACGGACGCGGACTTCGCAGGATGCCCAACCGATAGCGAGGGAAAATTCTTCTGGTTGCTCGACAGAATTGTCCGGAGAGAGGGGATTGGAGATGTTCTGGCCAATGGCACGTATTGGGCGGCCAAACAGATCGGTAAGGGCGCAGAAGAGTACGCTCATAACAACATTAAGAAACATGAGCAACTTCCTCTCAAGCTTGGAATGCTGAATCCCGTTTACTTCCTTATGTATGCCACCGGCGAGAAGATAAACATCACCCAGATTGAAGGACAGTTCCCCCAGGCGCCTTTCATGACCATGGAGGAGAGACAGGAGTTTATAAAGGATTGGACTCAGGTTCCCGATGAAAAGTTTAAGCAAATTGTTCTGGACTGGGAACCTCGCGGAGAACGCTCGAATCCGTATTACCCGACGGTGGATATGTCCGTTGACATCGTCGACTGGCAAGAGAAGATGCACTACATCGATGATGCCCTCGGGGTATGTGCCGGTTTGTCGTCGTTTCCGTTGAAGCCTCCCTATCATATACACAATTACCCGAAATTTATCTCTTCAGCGACCGGGATGGATATGGACGAAGCCGGACTCACGCAGGTCTATAAGAGGAACCGAACTCTGATTCGGGCCATCAATGTGAGAAGAGGGTTGAGAAGAGCGGATGAGAAGCCGCCGGAGGACCATTGGAAGAAAAGATTTCCCGAACTTGAAGAAAAGCTCTTAGATGCGTATTACAAATTTAAGGGGTGGAACCGTGAGGGTATTCCGACGAAAGAGACCCTGCACGAGTTAGGCATGGATTACATCAGCGAAGACTTCGAACAGAGAGGGATCATATAACATGAGCAAGGTCAAAAAGAAAGTGAAGGTCATCAAGATCGATCTTGATAAATGCAATGGTTGCCGGGCCTGCGAGGTGATCTGCTCCGCCTTTCACGCGAAGCCAAAATACAGCAGCAATAATCCGGCGAGGTCTCGCATTCGGCTGGTTCGTGATCCCATCCGGGACGTCTATCTTCCTGTCTACGCGGGAGAGTATGCGAAAGCCGAATGTGCCGGCAGGGACAAATATGTGATCGACGGAAAAGAATACAGCGAGTGCGACTTCTGTAGGGCTTCTTGCCCATCCAGGGACGCTTTCAAAGAACCCGATTCCGGTCTCCCTCTCAAATGCGATATGTGTGAAGACGACCCGGCACAAGAAAAGCCCCTGTGTGTTCAATGGTGCTTAAATGATGCCCTGACTTACGAAGAAGAGGAAGTGGAAGTGGAGGAAGAGGCGAAGCCGGAGGACGTGGAGATCGGATTGGAGTCGATGGTAGACAAATATGGATTGCAGAAAGTGATGGATACCGTCGCCCGAATGGCAAAAAAGGACTGAAGACAATGGAGACTGTACCCCTATCCCCCTTCAAAGTGGTCATCGATGGCATCAAAGAGGCAGGTGGGGAAGCCGATAAATTCTGCTATCAATGCGGAAAATGCGATACGGTGTGCCCTTGGAATCGTGTCAGAAAATTCCCTGTTCGCAAACTGGTCAACCAGGCGAAATTCGGCGTCGTTCCCTTCGATTCCGAAGACTTATGGCTGTGTGTCACCTGCCGTAATTGTGTTCAGCGGTGCCCCAGAGGCGTAGAGATCATCGACGTCATGAGAGCGATGCGCAGGCTGCTGGTGCCGGACGGTGTCGTTCCTGCGAGTATCCCTAACCTTCGGAGTATCATGACAAGCCTTGCCAGTGTCGGTAATCCCTGGGGACAAGAGCCGACGGACCGGGCAAATTGGGCGAAAGACCTGGAGGTAAAGGAATTTGACGAGGGCACGGAGGTGCTCTATTTTCCCTGCTGCTATCCCAGCTATGACCCGAGATTGAGGAAGATCTCTCAAGCCACGGCGAACATCCTCAATAAGGCAGGGGTAAATTTCGGGATCCTGGGTTCCAAGGAGATGTGCTGCGGTGAGAGTGTTCGCAAGGCGGGCAATGAGGCATTGTTCAAACGCTTAGCCAGGGAAAACATCAAGACATTTATCGAAAGCGGAGTAAAGAAAATCCTGCTTTCTTCCCCCCATTGCTTTCACACCTTCAAGAACGAGTATCCCGAATTTAAGGTGAACTTTGAGGTGGTTCATATCTCCCAATATCTATTCCAGCTGATTGACGAGGGGAGACTTAAACCCACCAAGGAATACGCGAAGAGAGTGACTTATCATGACCCGTGTTACCTTGGCCGGCATAACAGCATCTACGACGAACCCCGAGAGGTCTTGAAGAAAATACCCGGTTTGGAGCTGAATGAGATGGCGGATGTCCGGGAAGAGAGCCTCTGTTGCGGAATGGGGGGAGGCAGGATCTGGATGGAGACGGCAAAGGGTGAAAGATTCTCGGACCTCAGGCTGGAACAAGCGATCGGGGTTGGAGCCGAGGTGCTGGCAACTTCGTGCCCGTACTGCATCAGCCAATTCGAGGATAGCAGGTTGACCCTGAAGGACAGTGAGGCCCTGGAGATTAAGGATATCACGGAAATCCTCCAAGAGGTAATTTAGTCCGTTATGAGTAAGGCGTGCACGGAACGGCAGCACAGTCATTCACAATCGAGGAGATGTAAATCCGAAGCACGAAATCCCTGCCTTCGCCGAAGCGGCTTCGCGCAGGCAGGCGAAACTCGAAACAATCTCGAATGACCAAATTTCAAATGTTTCAAACAAAGGAGTTTAAGATTTTAAATTTTGAAAATTCGAATTTGTTTTGGATTTCGATATTCGAATTTCGGATTTTAAACAGAAGAGGTGATCAAGAGTGGAAAAAGAACTAGAAAAGATTGAAGACCAGATTCGTAAGAGTCTTGCAGAGAGTATTCGCAAGAGCTTCGAAAGCAGCAATTTTGGCGATGTGATGGTTGTCGGCGGAGGGGTCAGCGGTGTTCAAGCCTCTCTTGATCTTGCCGCTGCGGGCTTTAAGGTTTACCTGGTCGACAAGGCGCCTGCCATCGGCGGCCATATGGCCCAGCTGGACAAGACCTTTCCGACCAACGACTGCTCCATCTGAATACTTGCGCCCAAACTGGTCGAGGTCGGCCGGCATCCCAATATAGAGGTTCTGACGTATACTGAAGTCAGCAGTGTCGAAGGAGAAGCAGGAGACTTTAAGGTCACGCTGACGAAGAAGCCCCGGTATATCTTAGAGGAAAAATGCACGGGCTGTACGACCTGTGTCGAATACTGCCCGGTCAAATATCCTGACCGATTTAATCAGGAAATATCGAAGAATAAAGCCATCCATATCTATTTCGCTCAAGCCATTCCCCTGATCACGTATATCGACGAAAGCTGTATTTACCTGAAAGAGAAGAAATGTCGTATTTGCGAAGGCGTCTGTAAGAATCAGGCCATCGATTTCAGTCAAACAGCGGAGAAAGTCGAAATCAACGTCGGGGCGATCATTCTGTCTCCCGGCGTTGAGCCATTCGATCCCAAGGTGAGGGCGGAGTATCGCTACGGAAAGTTTCAGAACGTGGTGACCAGCATGGACTATGAGCGGCTGATGTGCGCCACCGGACCGTACGAAGGCGAGATCCTCCGTGCTTCCGACAAGAAGCATCCCCATAAGGTAGCCTGGATTCAATGCATCGGTTCCAGACAGGTGATTCCCGGCGGTAACAGCTACTGTTCATCCGTATGCTGCACGTATACCCAGAAACAGGTCATTTTGACAAAGGAGCATGATGCAGAGGCAGAGTGTACCGTCTTCCACAACGATATTCGTTCTTTCGGGAAGGATTTTGAGCGGTTCTTCCAGAGAACGGAGAAACTTCCCGGGGTTCGGTTTATCCGAAGCTACACATCGATCGTCAAAGAAGACCCAAAAACCAAGAATATCACCGTTCGGTACACTATTCCTGAAGACGGAGTAAAAGAGGAAGAATTCGATATGGTGGTATTATCCGTTGGATTGAATCCTCCTGCGGATGCGAAGGACCTGGCAAAAAGGTTCGGCGTCGAACTCAATCATCACGATTACTGTAAAGTCAATCCTGTAAATCCAATGGAGACCACCCGGCCCGGGATCTTTGTTAGCGGATCCTTCCAGGGTCCGATCGATATTCCCGAGTCGGTTTTTACCGCCAGCGGTGCAGGTTCCCAATGTGCTCAACTCCTGGACTACCGGCGAGGGAAGCTGGCCAGGGAAAGGGTCTATCCGCCGGAGAGGGATGTCTCCAAAGAGGAGCCCAGGATCGGAGTCTTTGTGTGTCATTGCGGGGCGAATATCGGAAGGGTCGTCAATGTTCCCTCCGCAGTGGAATATGCCAAGACCTTACCCAATGTCGTCTACGCTCAGGAACAGCTCTTTTCGTGCGCTACGAATTGTGCCAAAGAAATAACGGACATGACAAAGGAAAAAGGGCTCAATCGGGTCATCGTCGCAGCCTGCTCCCCCAGGACCCTTGAACCGTTATTCCGGGATACGGTTCGGGAGGCGGGACTGAACCAATATTATTACGACATGGCGAATATCAGAGAACATTGCTCCTGGGTCCACTCCAAAGAAAAGGAAGAAGCTTTACAGAAGGCGAATGACATTATCAGGATGTCGGTAGCACGCGCTTGCCTTCTGGAGCCATTACAAGAAATTGATCTGCCTGTCAACAAGGCGGCGCTCGTGGTCGGCGGAGGGATCGCCGGCATGACGTGTGCTCTCTCTATCGCCAACCAGGGTCATGAA
>Ga0335084_10000807_pt1 | contig 27774 bp, 26 predicted proteins | sample Lox_Sample_44_FD_206721 | JGI IMG/M metagenome (GOLD analysis project Ga0335084, IMG submission 206721) | Soil microbial communities from Loxahatchee National Wildlife Refuge, Florida, United States - Lox_Sample_4.4 | ecosystem: Environmental > Terrestrial > Soil > Wetlands | place: USA... | reverse complement strand
AAAATTGAACAAGGTCAGGGCACGATCGCCAAATTTCTCAACGACCCGGCCCTCTATAACAATCTGACGGAAGCCAGTCGTCACCTTTCCGCGGTCATGGAGGACGTGAGAAACTCGCGTGGGACATTGAAACTGCTCGTGGAAGACCCCTCTTTATACAACAAGGCCCTGGCGACGGCTTCTTCAACTGAGGAGTTCAGCAAAAAGCTCAATGAGAGCGTCGGAACATTAAAGAAACTGATTGAAGACCCCGAATTGTACGAAAAGCTGAATAAGGCATCCTCCCGACTTTCCTCTATTTTAGAAGGGATAGAAGAGGGCAAAGGGATGGTGGGGGCGCTGACTAAGAATGAGGGGATGCCGAAAGACCTCCAAAATGTCCTCGTGGAACTTAAGAAATTGAGCGCTGAAATTGAAGCCTTGGCCAAAGACATCCGGGAGCATCCGAAGAAATATTTTAAGTTCAGCTTGTTCTAAACGGATAGAATAAGGTTTGATCGGCCGAATCCGTGTCAGAGAAAAAGAGCGGAAAGGAACAAAACCTGCAAAATAATAGAAATCATTTTAAAGGAGGAAACTATGGGACGCATCATGTTTCGGACAACGCTTATCATTTTTCTCAGCTGGGTCTTCGTCTCGGCGGCTACAGCCCAGATACCAGCGGCTTCAGCCGAATTGTGTGTGGAATGCCACAAGAAGGTCACACCCGGCATCGTTTCTGATTGGGAACTGAGCAAACACAGCCAGAGCAAGATCTCCTGCATCACCTGCCATTTCGATGAACATAGAACGATGGTGGATGTCCCAAAGGCTCAGATTCCGACGCCGGATACCTGTGGTGGCTGTCATCCAGAAAGGGTGAAGCAATTCAAAAGCGGAAAACACGCAGCCGCCTGGGCAGCGATGAAAGCGATGCCCACCATACACTGGCAACCGATGGAGTTGACCGAAGGGATGAAGGGTTGCGGAGGGTGCCATAAGATCGGCTTGAAAGCTGAGGCCGATATCAAGGCCCTGAGAAAGGAAGGAGCAGGGTTTGGCGTGGCCTCATGTGATGCATGCCATACCCGGCATACGTTCTCCGTTCAGGAAGCGAAGCAACCACAAGCCTGTCAAACCTGCCACATGGGCTTCGACCATCCGCAATGGGAGATGTATTCCGGATCAAAACATGGGGTTCGATCCCTGCTCAAACAAATTAACCTGCTTCCCTCTGCCGTTGCAGCCCCTACCTGTCAAACCTGCCACATGCAGGGGGGCCATCACGGCGTCCTGACAGCCTGGGGATTTCTCGCAGTCAGGCTTCCGATGCCGGAGGACAAGCAATGGACCGCCGACCGTGTTACGATTCTCCAGGCTCTCGGTGTTCTCGACCCCGACGGAAAACCAACGGAAAGGCTGGATGTCGTGAAAGCGGCGAACGTGGCACGTCTCACCCAGGAAGACTGGCAGAAAGAACGGGACAAGATGGTTAAGACCTGCAATCAGTGCCATTCTGCTAACTTTGCCAAAGGAGAGTTGCTCAAAGGCGATCGGATGATTAAAGACGCGGATCATCTGATGGCAGAGGGAATCCGGATCGTAGCGGATCTGTACAAAGAGGGCGTTTTGCCCAAGCCGAAAACCTATGCCTATGCTTTTCCGGATCTCCTCACCTTCCACGACGCCCCAACGGTTATCGAGCAAAAGCTTTTTGTCATGTTTCTCGAGCATCGCATGAGGGCCTTTCAGGGAACCTTCCATGCCAACCCGGATTATGCCCTTTGGTATGGATGGAGCGAGATGCAAAGGGATTTAACGGAGATGAAAGAGTTGGCCGCAGAAATGCGTGAAAAAACCAAAAAGAAGTAATCCTCCCCCGGCCCCCAGAGTTTTTTCACAGCCTCGGGGAGCCGGGGCGGACCCCATCTCCCCAGCGTTACCATTGCGGCTGGGTCAGAAGTTATGAAGACGCCGATAAAGGAGGAAACAATGGTCGATAAGAATACCCCTTCCACAGAACTCTCTCCTTGGTGGAGAAACTCCGTCATCATTGTTCTGGTCATCGGATTTGCCGTCCTGATCTGGATGGCCGTCCGAGCCCATCGGGATGCTCCTCCTATCCCGGAAAAAGTTTTGGGTCCGTCAGGGGAAACGATCTTTACCCGAGACGAGATCCTGGAAGGCCAAGAAGTCTTTTTGAAATACGGTTTGATGGAGAATGGGACAATCTGGGGACACGGTGCCTATCTCGGGCCGGATTTCTCCGCCGAGTATCTGCATGCGCTTGCCATCGATGCAAGGGACCACCTTGCGAAACAGTCTTACCAGCGCGAGTGGCCAAACCTCTCTCCGACTGAGCGGGCCGCCATCGGAGGCGAAGTCCAGCAACTGTTGAAACAGAATCGCTACCATCCGGAGAATCACACGCTGATCTTTACACCTCCTGAAATCATATCTTACCGAAATCAAATAGGAAAGTGGACGGACTATTTCTCTCAGCCTCTTTTAAACCGCGGTTTGCTGATGAAACATATTAAGGACCCGAGAGAGATCGAGCAATTGACCGCTTTCTTTGCCTGGACAGCCTGGGCTTCCGCGGCGAATCGCCCCGGCCGAACCTTCTCTTACACTAATAATTTCCCCTATGATCCCACGATCGGAAATACACCGAGCGGTGACGTTATTCTCTGGAGCGCGTTGAGCCTGATCACGCTTCTCGGTGGAACAGCCGTCGTTCTCTTCTCTTTCGGCAAATTCAATTTTCTAGGTTGGAAAGGCGGGGGTGAACATATTCACCCTCAAATGACCCCCGGGGTGGCCTCCGAAAGTCAGAAAGCGACGATAAAGTATTTCGTTGTCGTCGCCGTGCTATTCTTAGTTCAGGCCCTCGTGGGAGGAGCCACGGCCCACTACCGTGCCGATCCCGGAACTTTTTATGGCATCGATTTGTCCTCGTTCTTTCCGGGCAACATCTTTCGCACGTGGCATCTCCAGCTGGCCATCTTCTGGATCGCCACCGGCTACATTGGGGGAGGGTTGTTCCTCGCCACCTTATTGGGCGGAAAAGAAGCCAAGGGGCAGGTCCCGTGGATCCACTTTCTCTTCGTCGCGCTCGTCGTCGTCGTTTTTGGCAGTTTGCTGGGTGAGATGTTCGGCGTTTATCAACTCCTCGGGAAACTTTGGTTCTGGTTCGGACATCAGGGGTGGGAATACCTTGACCTGGGCCGTGCTTGGCAGATTTTGCTGGCGATCGGCCTGATCCTCTGGCTCATCCTGATATTCCGAGGAAGCAATCCTGCAAGGAAGAATCCGGAAGAGCGTGAAATCTCAACCCTCTTCCTCCTGGCTGCTCTTGCGATCCCCCTGTTCTATCTGCCCGCCTTGTTCTTCACGGGCAAAACCCACTACACCGTCGCGGACAACTGGCGGTTTTGGATTATCCATCTATGGGTGGAAGGGTTCTTCGAGCTTTTTGTCACGACGATGGTCGCTGTCCTCTTCTACAAACTGGGCATGGTCACCCGACAAACCGCCACTCGGGTCATCTACTTGGACGCCATTCTCTTCCTCGGAGGAGGCATTATCGGTACGGCGCATCACTGGTATTGGACGGGGCAGTCGAATGTCACCATGGCGTTTGCCGCCATTTTTTCCGCCATGGAGGTCGTCCCGCTCACGCTGCTCACACTCGACGCCTGGGACTTTTTCAAATTGTCCAAGGGGAAATGTGACGTTTGCGGCCAAGAGATTTCCATCCCACACAAATGGACGTTTTACTTTATGATGGCCGTCGGGTTCTGGAACTTTGTCGGCGCGGGAATATTTGGGTTTCTCATCAACCTGCCCATCGTCAGCTACTTCGAAGTCGGCACCATCCTCACTCCCAATCACGGCCATGCCGCCATGATGGGCGTGTTCGGAATGTTTTCGATCGCTTTCATGGTGTTCGCCTTCCGGCAAGTATTGCCCGACAAGGAATGGGGACGGGTGGAAAAATATATTCGGGTCTCTTTCTGGGGATTGAATATTGGTTTGGCGGGAATGGTCGTCCTAAACCTCTTTCCCGGGGGCGTGCTCCAGTTTTTCGACGTTCTGAAGAACGGTTACTGGCATGCGAGAGGTCCTGAGTTTTTGAACAATCGGACCACAACCCTGATCGAATGGATTCGTTTACCAGCCGACGCGATTTTCATTGTGTTCGGGGTCGTCCCCTTGCTGATGTCAGCAGGAATCACCTACCGACTGATAAAAAAGTCAACCGGGGGATCGTAAAAGGCCGGCCGTTGGAAACGCGTTCCCGAAATGGATCGACTGCCAGAGCCGTCAGATCTTTTCCTTCAACTCCATGGCTTCAGAGACCACGTCAATCACCTGGTCAAAATTGAAGGGTTTGGAGATGACCAGGTCGATTCCGCTTTCGCTCAACTTCTCTCTCTCCAACTCCACTCCCCATCCCGTGATCATGGCAACGGGGGTTTTCGGATTGATCTCCTTGATGGTTTTCCCCACATCCCATCCCGACAATTTCGGCATTCCCAGATCCGTGAAGACGAGGTCGAAGGCTTCAGCCCTGAAGCGTTCAATCCCCTCTTCGCCGTTGGGGGCAACCACCACCTTATGCCCCTTGGTCTTGAGCATCCGGGAAAGAATATCACGCACAGAATCCTCATCATCGATCACTAAGATCCGTGCACGTCGCGACTCCTTGGGGACGATGACCTCCTTCGCGACGGCTTCCTGTTCTCCATAGCCCGTAGGCAGATGCACGATAAAAGTCGTCCCCTTTTGGAGCTCACTTTCAATTAAAATTTCTCCTCCATGGCGTTTGATAATCCCGTAGGAAACGCTCATTCCCAACCCAGAATTCGTCACCCCCTTGGTGGTAAAAAAAGGGTCAAAAACCCTTCGCTTCACCTCCTCCGTCATTCCGACGCCCGTATCCGCAACCCTCATTTCCACCCAGCCCTCTGCCTGGGGTTGCGTGGTGATCGTCAGCTTGCCTCCGTCGACCAGCGCATCCACCGCATTAAAAATAATGTTGGTCAGCACTTCCCTTATCTCGGAGGGATTCCCCATGATCAAAGGGATCTCTCCCAGGTGAGTCGTCAATTCGATCTGTATTCCCTTCTTTTGCGTCTGGTCCCTCCAGCGAGGTTGAGTGATGTTTACAACCTCTGTGACGATATTATTCAGAGAGAGGGAGATGAATTCCCGATCCCTTCGGACACCCGTAAACTCCTGTATCCGGCGAATCGTCTCGGCCCCATCTTTTGAGGACCGTTCGATGACCTTCAAGCCCTGACGAATTCCTTCGGGATCAAGGCGATCCAGTTGATGGAGGAGGAGTTGGGTGTTTCCGAGGACAACCGCGAGGACGTTATTGAAGTCGTGAGCCACTCCACTGGCCAATTCTCCCATGGCTCTCAGTTTCTCAGCCTGGACGACCTGGTCTTGGGCCTGCCTCAATTCCTGCAGTGTCTGTTTTAGATCGGAGAAGAGCTGAGCGTTCTCGATGGAAATGCTCACTTGACCTGCAAAGGAAGAAAGGGTTTTCAAATCTTCCTCGTCAAACCCATAGAGTTCATTACTCTCTATGTTCAACACTCCGAATAACTGGTCTCTCCCCTTGAGGGGAAACGCTGCTTCCGATTTTATCGATGGGTCCCCGGAGATATACCGGGAATCCTTCGAGACATCGGGGGCATAGACCAGTTCCCCACTTTTGGCCACCCATCCCACAATCCCATCGATTCCCACCCTGAATCTCAATTTCTTGGACTCCTCCAAATTCCTGCCGGTAACCTGCTTGATATAGAGTTCGTCCCTCGCTCTATCCAGAAGGAGAATGCTACAGGCAGCATAACCAAAACGATCTTTCAGAAGTTCCAATGCTTTTTTGAATAAATCGTCAAGATCCAAGGTGGAGGAGAGGGTCTTCCCAATCTCGTAGAGGGTAGTCAATTGCCGGATCTTCGCCAAAGAATCTTCGTAGAGCTTGGCATTCCCGATGGCAACGGCCGCATGGTGGGCAAAGTTGTAAAGCAGGTCAACCTCTTTCTGCTGGAAATGCACTTCCGGGTCACAAGAACTGATGACCATCGTGCCAATGATCATCTCTCTGACGATCAACGGGACGCCCACAACCTCTTTGATATGATAGGAATCCAATTCCTGTACTCGATTGGGATGGGATTCGTAATCCTTCCAGAGGACGGGGGATTTTTTGACAATCACCTCTCCGATCGCACCGGTCCAGGGCGGGGAAAATTCTTTTCCGATGAGTGAATCGGGCAATCGATGGACAATCGCAATTCCATAACTCTGCTTCTGATTGTCCCAGAGGGCGATGCTCCCCGAGTCCGCACCCAAGAGCGCGATCGCGCTCTCCATGATTTTCTGAAGAATCACTTTCAGTTCCAGTTTCGAAGCAATCTCCTGGCTGATCGAGTAGAGCGTCTTCAACTCTTCCAGACGCTTGACGTTCTCCGTATAGAGAAATATCCTTTCCATGGCGCCACTGATGATCTGCCCGATCGAGTCGAAGAGATTCTTTTCAAAGGGCGCGATTTCCGACACCTCTTTCCTCGCAATGTTTAACGTCCCGTAGATCTTGTCCCTCGACTTGAGAGGGATGACGGCCACGGACTTCCACCCCTCTTCAATCGCTGGGGCAAGGGCCTCTGGGTGACTGGGGTAGTTTTCCATGAATATTGATTGACCGGAAAGCGCCACCTTCCCGGTGACGCCCACCCCGAGTTTCCTGCGTCTGATCGTCTCTAAATACTTCGGCGAAGACCCACGATGGACCACCAGGACCAAATCGTTGTTCTTCTCGTCTAACAGATAGATGCGGGCCTGGTGAACATTGATCATCTCCATCATTTTATCCACAGTCTTATTCAGAATTTCATCCAGATCAATGGATTGATTGACGGTTTGACTGATCGCATTCAGGATCGAAAGCTCTTGATTGAGGTTCATCGTTTCTTCTGTTGACTTTTTTGCCGCTCCGGTCATCCGGTCCTTTCCCCGTGGACCCTCCCTGAAAGGTCCTCGATCCTTCCTCCGTCTTGAGAATTCCGTTACTGGCGAGAGGTCAACTCTTTGATCTCTCGTTGGGCTTCTTCCCTCTCCGGGCTTCCCCTCTCCAACCCGTCGATGGCTGTTCTAAAATGGAGGAGGGCATTGTTCTTCTCCCGTTTAGATTTGAAATGTTTTCCAAAATAGAAATGGGAAAGTCCCTTCTGTCCTGCTCTCCCGTAAGCAGATCCAAGGTAGTAATAGATATCAATGAATTCGGGCTTCTCCTTTTGAACCCTCAGAAGGAGTGGAAGGGCCCGAGCAAAATCCCCCTTCTCTTGGTATCCCCTTCCAAGGTAATAAAGAATCATCAAGTCACTGTTTCGACCTTCTCCGAGATCGTTCCGTAGGGCCTCGAGGCTTTCAATGGACTGATCCGGTTTTCCCCCAAAAAAATAGGTGATGCCCAGCTCTCTGGATATGTCAACATCCTGAGGGGCCACGGAGTGCGCGCGTTGAAGGACTTCGATCGACTTGTCGAATCGTCCCATTTTCCGATAGGCCAGGCCGAGACCATAGTACCCTTCCCAAGAGTCAGGGTTGGCGTCGATAAAAGACTGAAAGTGGGTGACGGCGACCTGGGGTTCTCTCTCCTCCACAAAAGCCATGGCACGAATCTTCTTGAAATTCGGCACGGTTCTAAAAGGTCCGGTGGGCCTCGGTCCCATCTGAAGAAGGTTTTCCATCAGAGAAATTCGGTTTTCAGTGGCGGGATGGGTGAGAAGATAAGCAGGGATGTTGGGTGCGATGGCCAAGCTGATCCTCTGCAGTCTGTTGAGAAAGTTAATCAGTCCGTTTGGATCGTAGCCCGCTTTGATCAAATAGTGTAAGCCGTTTTGATCCGCATCGGTCTCCATTTCTCGACTGTATTTCAACGCAAGGGCTCCTGCGGTGGCCGTCGCCATGGCGATACCCGCTTGAGACCCTGCTCCGCCTCTGCCTGCGAGCATGGCTGCGAGCATCGCCACCATCGAAGCAATATTGAGCCGTTTTGATCTCTCAATCATCTGGGCCACGTGTCTCTGAGTGACATGGGCGATTTCGTGACCCAGCACCCCGGCGATTTCCTGCTCATTCTCGGCCAGAACAAGAAGTCCGGTGGTGACGAAAATATAACCCCCCGGAATAGCAAAAGCATTTGGTTCTAAGGCATCAATCACGTAAAACCTAAACTCGAAGGGGGTTGGACCCACTTGGTCAACGATCGAATAACCCAACTTCTCGATAAACGTCTGAATCGTGAGGTCCCTCATGAAATCGGCTTCTCTTTGAATCTCGAGAAGGACCGTTTTCCCCATCTTTTTCTCTTCTTCAGCCGTTAAGGAATAGGCATCCCTGAGGAAAGCCGTGAGGAGGATGGGACAAACAAGGAAAGGGATCACATAAAATTGAAAGCGTCTTTGAAATCTTCTTAGCAGCATTTCGCAATCCCTGGTTTCGGCCGCAGGCGGCAGGAAGGTTCGGCCGTGGGGGAAGTACAAAACCTGGGCTCGATTATCCGTGAGGCCATTTCTCTATTTTAACTGTTCAGAATATTAACACTTTCTCCGCATCTCCACAAGAAGGGAGTATTCATGGACGCCGTCGAGAAAAGCTTGATGGAGAAAAAAAGCCCTATATATCCTCTCCGTTAGGGTGGGGTTTGGATGGTGGGAGTTAGAGGATATATAGGGCTGCAAAAACTTAAAAAATGAAACCGTCTTGCGATATGACTGGCGATCGTTAAGAATTAATGGTCTAAGCAGGGACGGTGAAATGAGACCCCCCCGGTGTCCGCCCTTTTCCATTTGAGCCATTCATAGGTCTTCTTCAAAAATGATCCCTCCTTCACTCTCGCATGTTTTCTTTCCTTCTTCTTCGGATACGGGCCATATCGTTCTTTCATGCCATCGGACATAACCCATCACCCCCTTTTATGTTCCCTTCCAATTCTTAATGGTTTCGTTAAATCCTTGAACGATCTTGTAGAATCGGCGCGGAGACGGGGTTTTTCTTCCATCCTGTTCCGTCGTTTCCCGGCGAATGGCATAAACCCTTCCCCCCCCAACCGCTGCTGCCTCGGCGTATTCTCTCATTTCTCCTTTGGGTTGAGCCTTGATCCTCTCCAGCTCCATCCCATGTTCCTCCTCCATTTCATGTTCGGTGAGATCTCCTGTGATCCAAGCCCAGCTCATCGGGTAGACATCGGGATTCCACACAACAGAATAAAGGTGCCAAACGATAATTGTGAGGGTAGCTAAGACCGCCTCATAAAAATGGATCGCCTCGGCAACATCCCACGTCCACATTGGAAAATACATCAACCATGCCGTCTTAAACCAAAGAATAAAACCAGTAACAGTCATAACAATCGTCCCCCAGATCAGTCCCAGGTATTCCAACTTCTCCCGGAAATTGAAGCGAGGCATTTTGACCACTTTGGCCGGCCGGTTGATGAAGAAGTTGTTCTTCAATGTCTCCCAGAGGTCTTTGGCATCCTTCAGCCCTGGGATCATATCCTTGACAATTCCCCTCCCCCTCTCCGTAAAGGCGAGGTATAAGATGTGATATCCTGACAGGAAAACCAAGGCAACTCCGCAGAGTCGATGAAGAAAGCCTCGATAGGTCATTCCCATCGAGAGATCCTTAATCGGGGCAACCCAGAAAGCTGTCGAAAAGCTTAAGGCAAAACCCGTGATCACCAGGAGCGTAAAATTGACGGCAAGATTGAGATGTTGTATTCTCTCATTCAACGTCATTCGGAGGTATTTCTTCGTCATGGCGACCCGCTCCTTAATTCTATTAATGCATCCTTTCGATCGTCTTTCTCAGCCAGTCAGTGAAGTTGAAGAAGGTCAGTCCCCCAATAACCAAAACAATTAAAATAATGTAGACAACCCTCACCCATCCTACCACCTTCTCCCCAAACTCTTCCCCTCTGATCGAGGCGACAGCATGCATTTTCTCTTTGGCAAAGTTCTCTGATGCCCCTGGATGGCATTTTCCGCAGGTTTTTTGTAAGTTATCTTTATGAATCATCGATTTTGGATCTGAAGAAGGTCGGATATCATGAACCCCATGACAACTGGCACAATTGGCCGAATAGGTATCTCCCCCCTGGTAGGAAAGGCCGTGGAAACTGTCATAATACGATTTTACGGGGGAGGTGGTGAGTTTGTACTCTTTCGAAATGCGTTCCGCAGCATGGCACTGTGGGCAGGTGGTTAGGGCGATTCTCTTCTCATTGACCGGAGAATCCGGGTCTACCTTCGCTTTGATTCCGTGGAAACCATGACAAGTCGTACAGGTGGGAGAATCGCTTCTTCCCCTTGCCGCAAGAACTCCATGGACGCTCTCTACAAATTGTTTGGTAATATCTGGATGGCACCCCCCACAGGTCTGAGGAATACTCGATCGGAAGATCGTTGATTTGGGATCGATGAGGGATCTCAGGCTACTATGACTCCCATGGCAACTCGTGCAGGTCACCTCGCCCGATTTCCCATGGACACTTTTTCTAAATTCCTCTTTCGGTATAGCCTCCCCTAATCCATGCTCTTTGACAAATCCCACATCTGAATGACAGCGATCACATGTCTTGTCAATGTTGGAAAGGTGGGTCATGGATTTAGGATTCTTGCTGGCCAGGACATTATGTTTTCCGTGGCAATCATAACAATTGGCTGCCCTTTCCGTCCCCTTCATGATCATCTTGGAATGGAGACCCTGCAGATACTCCTTCTCCATCTTCTCATGGCACGTCCCACAGTTCACCCTTTTGTCCGCCGCTTTCTGCCCGCCTTCGGCGTGTTTATCATCTTTAACCCGGGTATGGCAATCCGAACAGGACAATTTTCCATGGACCGAATTCTTAAATACCGCCTCAGCCACAAAGAGGGAAAGACCTCTGCCCCGGGCATCTTGTTTCTTCAGTGACTCGTCCTGATGACACCCAAAACAGAGAGAATTGTCGCCCCGGGCGACTCCCGCCATCCCTCCCAATATCAGTCCCAACATCATCGCCATCGTCAGAAAGACGGGCAGGCCCCTTCCGAAAAATCTCCATGCCTTGTTTTCCTCTTCTCTCCAATTCATGCCGGGACCCTCCCCGGAACGAGGAAAGGAAAGAACCCTTCTTTTAAACTCTCCCTCTCAATTTTTTCGCAAGCGCACTCGACCGCCGACTTGATCTCTTCGAGGTCAATCGGTTTCATGGCTTGATAAAAGATCCCTGCTCCCCGGAGACGCTTAACCAGTCCGAGCGAAGCCTCTGATGAGATAACGATCACCTGGATCGTATCATCCATCTTCTTAAACAGCGGAATGAGGTCACAAGCCTTCACGCCTTCAATCTCATCGTCGAGGAGAACGACATGAATATTCCCTTTTCGAACCTTCCGAATCATGTCGCTCACGATGTTTGCCGTCTCCACCCTGTAGCCTATGCCATGGAAAAAAGTGGAGAGCGAGCCGGCGCCGGGCTCATCTTGATACGCGATGAGGATCGTTTTCGACTTCATATCAGCTTCCTCCTCAGTTCGGTTTCCTTCTCCTTCGTGCCGCAAACTGCCTGCTGTGGACCGGACGAGATCGAAGGTCCACGAGCCGGCCAATAACTCCTCGGAGCTAAACTCTGTTTTCTATTCTATGTCGCCCGGATAGGCATCTCTCCTCTTCGGAAAGAGGAAAACGCCGTTCCGATGAAAGAGGAAATGAGGATGCCAGCAGGAATCAGTTGAGCCAAAACCACGACGACCCCGCCGGTGAAGAAAAAACAGACTCCGATGAGTCCCGTTCCTCTCACCCCTCCTGCATAACCAATCCCCAAAGAGAACAGCGCAATCGCCAAAACCAGTACGGAAACCAAGAGCACTATGATCTTTTTCATTTTCACGGGCATTCTTTTATTCTCCAGATCCTATTTTTTCACGGGTGCCGGTTCGATTCCAGGGAGGACGGTGTTCTCTTCGGCGGCAGCCTTCTCACTCTCTTTCTTCCGTTTGAAAACCATGTTCGAGGAAGTCCCAACAAACGAGAAAAAAAGAATGGCTGCTGGAATTAATTGAAGAAGGACGATCAAAGTCCCTATGATGACAAAAACCCACAGGGCAACTCCAGCATCCTTCATGGAAATAGATCTTGCAAACGCTGGCGTGGCCATGAGAGTGATCAACCCACTCGTCATTCCAACGAGCCACGATCTTCTTCCCCTTAACATATCACACTCCCCCTTTCCTATTGGTTTCAACCTCGATATAGCATTTCGTGTGCCAACGTGAAACCAATAAGAAAGACCAAACGTATTTATTCGAAATCATTGTCTTTCTTAAGATGAGACAGTCCGGGACTAAAAACCTATATGTATATCTATAATATACATTTCTTGGGTATAAAATCACCCGGAATTCACTAAGGGCCAGAATTGATTGAGTTTGCATAAAGAATACAAATAATATGCAGCAGAAAATACAGTCAAAATCCTAAGGTGCGGGCTAAAATTGTGAAGGCAATGATTGGGATTAGCCAACAGAAGAAAACTATAATAAAACAAAGACTTACGTCATCTGTTTCAATTTTCTTTACTTCTCCATACTTGACGACCAGGATCATTCCGAGGGCGGCAATCCCCACCAAAACGATTGACCAGCCCACAATGAGCCATATAAAAAATTCTGACAAGCCAAAGACCCCAATTCTCAATGATCAATGTTCAATTGGCAATAATCGATCAATAAACTACCCATCATCAGTCGTTGATGGTTTTATAAATCCAATCTGTTTCGGCCCTGATCGGCGAACGCTTCCTCATTGATCATCGGTCATTGCCCATGGACAATTCTTCATTCCCCCCGAGCCCGAAGGTTGTACTTTCTCATCAGGGCCTGAAAGTTTGGCCGAAGCATCCCCACTTCTTCAGCCGCCCGGGTGACATTCCATTGATGACGCTCCAAGGCACTCAGGACAAATGCCTTTTCAATGTCCTCAACCGCCTTTTCCCTCATATGTTTCTTAATCTCTTTTAGCTCTTCGCTGGTCGCGGGGATTTGATTTTCTGAAATTTCTTTCTCTTGTTGCCCCGGTAGAATGAGGTGCTCCACTCTCACCATTTCATCGTCGATCATCACCACCGTCCGCTCGACAACATTTTCCAGCTCCCGAATGTTTCCTGGCCATGGATATCTCATCATTTTTTCCATGGCTTCGGGAGTAAACCCTTTGACCGTCTTTCCCATCTCCTCAGCATATTTCTTTAGAAAATGAACGGCCAGGAGGGGAATGTCTTCTTGACGTTCTTTCAAGGTTGGAAGATAGATAGGAACGATATTCAGCCGGTAATAAAGATCTTCTCTGAAGGCCTCTTCTTTGATCATCTTTTCGAGATCCTTGTTGGTGGCAGCAATCAGCCGGATGTCCACCTTTTTGACTTTCGTTCCTCCGACGGGAGTAAATTCTCTTTCTTGCAAGACCCTCAAGAGTTTCGCCTGAATCGATAAGCTGATATTTCCAACTTCGTCGAGAAAAACCGTTCCTCCATCTGCTACCTCAAAAAGCCCCGGTTTGGTGGTGACGGCCCCGGTGAAAGAGCCTCGAACGTGGCCGAAAAGTTCACTCTCCAGAAGATTTTCTGAAAGAACCGCACAGTCCACCGGCACGAATTGTTTCTCTCTTCTCGTGCTGTTGAAATGAATGGCCCGAGCAGTGAGTTCCTTCCCCGTCCCGCTCTGACCGTAAATTAAGACCGTGCTATCGGTCACTGCCACTTTGGCAATGATCCGGTAGATCTCCTGCATCTTCTTACTCTTTCCCACGATATTATGGAACCCGTACTTTTCCTGCAACTCCTGACGCAAGTAGATATTCTCCAACACCAAGTTCTTCTTCTCAATCGCCTTCCTCACCACAATGGCAACTTCATCGGGCGTAAAGGGCTTGGGAATGTAGTCAAAGGCCCCCAATTTCATGGCCTCGACCGCGGTTTCGACCGTGGAGAAGCCGGTGATCATGATGATGATTGAATCCGGATAGTCCTTACGGAATGTCCTCAGGACTTCCATGCCGTCAATCCCCGGCATTTTAAGGTCGGTGATCACGATGTCAAAGGGGTTTTCCTTCATTCTTTCAAAGGCTTCCCTCCCGCTCAGAGCGGTTTCCACCTCGTAGCCTTCCTCTTCCAGAATACGCTTGCAACTCTCGCAAACGATCTTTTCATCGTCGACAACCAGTATTCTCGGCACAGCCACTTCTTATTCCTCCCCCACCATTTACAATTTTATCTAAATTTTACTTCTACCATAAAGAGAAGCGTTTTTTCAATCTACCTCTTTATATATTTCATCGAGATCCTCTTTCTGGGTAAACTCTTTCGCCTTTTTCAAGAGTCTAATTATAAAACCTGCAAACAAGGAAGCAAACGCATCCGGCCCAAAAGCCCATCCAAGCCTCCCGATAAGACCCGTCAGATGGCCACTGATGATTGGACCCACCATGGCCTCCCATCCCATAAAAGAGAGTTACCCTGAATCCTGCGTTGCTTTCTGTGAGTTCGCTTTATGGAGGTCCCTAACAATAATGGCTTGGATGGTAATACACTGGATTCATGATAAAAACTTAAATTTCCTTAGGAAAGCAACGGTGTGGTTCCCCAAAAATCTATTAAACCATAATAAAGGAGGTGTTCACCCTTTATTTCCATTTCGCCCTATCCCTACTGATAAGTTTAATTCTTATATAAACCTTTAATAGACGATTGCCCATATTATAAGGACAATCGTAAGTAATCCTGCAACAAGGGAACTTATTCCCATAGCACCGGAGAAAATATTACCGAGAATGTTAGGGAAGGAAACTTTTAACTTATCCAATTCTTTCGTTTCAAGTAATCGTTCGTACTCTAAGGATCTTTCCTCGATAAACTCCCATTTATATACTCTACCTGAAAACATGACATAATTCATGGGCCATTTGGTTGGGACAAAGTGGGTATTGAAAAAGTGAATGGTGAAAATAAAGCCAATAGCAAGAAGTGCTTCTTCAGAATGGATAATACGAGCCACGTTTATTATCCATCCCGGGAAAAATATGGCAGTGGTACTGGGTGACCATAACAAAGCGCCTGAAATACCAATAGCAACCATCCCCCAAAAAACAGCAAGAATGTCGAATTTTTCGTAATAAGACCAGTGGTCCAATTTTGGCGGTGGACCTTGGTCCACAAACCATCTGCCCATGGCTGTGAAATCCTCCCAATCCTTTTTTCTTGGTAAAAAGGAATATGGTCCGAAAAGTCTCTCTTTTACGGTCTCCCCTCTTTTCTTGTTATAGAAGGCAAAATGGATACAATAGGCAAGAAAGGCAAAAAATTCCAAAAAGATAACAAACGCACATATTTGATGAAAGAATATTGCCTCCTCAGTTCCACCCATAAAATGCATCAGGAATCTTGACCAACCGGCATCTGGGAATTTAATAGGGAGGCCTGTAGCCGCGAGCCCAAAAAAGGAAAAAATGCAAAAAAGGTGGAAAAGCCTGTCTCTAAGTTTAAAACGGACATAGGTCTCCCCGGGGTTTTCAACATGGACAAGTTTCTCTGATATGAGATGTCCTTCCCTCAGCTGCCTCTGTTTCTCCCAGTAGGCTTTTCGCCACCAAAGAAGGGTATGGCCCCAGTAAAAAAGGAGGGTACTTAAAAGGAGCACAACCATGAAAATCCTTGTCCAAAAAAGGAGAGGATATTTTCCCCTATCACTCAAATCAGGATGAGCGATATATTTCGTAAGGTTTAGATTTACCCCTTCATGGCATTTTGAGCATATCTTCTCAAGGTTCTTTGGGTTAATTGAAGATTTAGAATCCTGTCTCGGGAGGATGTTATGGGAGCCATGACAATCAGCACAACCTGCAGCAGGACCACCCAATTTTCTTATCTTGCCATGAAAAGTCTCCTGATAGGTTTCAACGGAAATTGTAGTGAGATTATTCTTTCTCATCAGCGCTTTATCGCCATGACACCTGAAGCATGCTTTTGTATAAAAATCCCTTGCCTCTGAGGAATATGCCCTCCCCAAGGCATGGAAAAGTTTCGTATTATGCAGGCCATGACAATCTGAACAAACTGCAGAATCTTGGTTACCTTTAAGGATTGCTTTATCATGGCCGCTTTCTACATAATCTTCCATACTATGGCAGGATGTACATTTATTTATGATCGCCACTTTGCTTCTATCCCATTTTTTCAGAGAATGGACGGGAGAGTGGCATGCGACACAGTCGTGGCCGCCCTTAATACGATGCACGCTTCCCGAGAATTCCTTGGTTTCCGTCTGATGGCAGGGAGTACAATCTACCTTTGCCGGTATGAAGATTTTTTTCGCATGCTTTTCAGTATCTATAATATCTACATGACAGCTACTACAAGAATTGGAACCATGGACTGAATTTGCATATTTCTTCCCATCTATCTTGCTTCCGTGACATTCCAAACAATCTCTCGCAAAAAGCGATCTTTGCATATTTACGTTGATCGTAAACGTTCGGGATTCAGCAAAAGAAGTGGAGGCATAAAAAAGCATGAAGAGGATTAGAAAAATTCTCATCAATTCTCCTTCTTTTCCTATTTTTTATGTTAGGATTCTTCATAAAATACGGAAAAGATAATGTCAAATCAAAAATATCACCCTTGGCAAAAATGATGAAAAGAATGCTAAGCGCCAATAACGAATGTATAATAACGAGTGACTTCGCTCTTCCGATATAATCAGAGAGGGTCATCAATACAAAACCCCCAACAATGCTCGTAAGTCCAAACAAAGCCTGGGATTTTTAAATCGGTGATGACAATGTCGAAAGGATTGACCTTCATTTTATCAAAGGCTTCCTTTCCACTTATAGCGGTCCCCACCTCATCCCCCTCCTCCTCCAAAATCCGCTTACAACTCTCACAAACGAAAGATAAGGTAGGTGATCGAAAAAGCGCTCTTGATCAATCCGGCCTGGGCCTTGGTCATTTGGAACTCTTTGATCATTTCAGGCAAAAGAACGGAGTAAGCACCCATTCGAATACTATAAGCGATAAAGAGGGTAACAAACCCTGACCCCAAAACCACCCAACCCCAACGGACCTGCAACCAATGTTCCTTACTCATCCGCTTCTTCCTGAAGCTTCGTTTCAGAAAAAAGTCTTTTCTCAAAATCTTCTAGAGATGACAGGACAAAATCTCCTTCTTGCTTACCCAATCGATTCAGGTAAAAGGCGTGGATCCCCAGCGAGCTTGGAACGAGATAATCAAAGTCATAATGGTCACCCACATGGACCATTTCGTGAGGTTTGGTTTCGAGGAGCTGACAAATCTGTTGATAAAAGTCCGCCGTCTTTTTCACCCGACCGAAATCAGAAGTCGCTGAAAAAATCCGGTGGAAATAGCTCCCGAGACCCGTCGCCTTCATCTCAACATCAATGAATTCCCTCCCTGCATTCGAGGTAAGGACCAATGGGACCCGGCCCTTCAAGCGTTCCAGTATTTGATGGACATCCGGATAAACCTTGATCTTATCCGTATACTGCTCCATGACCACTTTCCAACTCTCCTCAAATCCAAAAAAGCGAAACCAATATTTGATGTCGTACCATTCAATCGCTCCCTCGCCTACCTTACGGTATTCGTGGGTGACAAAAGCTTTAGCTTCCTCGAAAGAGAGCCCTGCTTTATGGCCATAAAGCTTGGGGATGCCGTGTCCCCAGACCCAGTCCGTAAATTCTGCGTCAACCAGTGTCCCATCCATATCAAAAGAGATGACTTTAAGCATCCTTCACCTCGACAAAAAATCAAATCCCAAACAGAAAGCTCTCCGCCCATCCCGCCTTGGCGGGACGGCGCACGTTCCGGTCAAAATAACAAGTGCCAAGAATCAACCCATTCGACTCCCCGGTCTGAAGTCCGGGGTACGCTCAGCCTGCCTGCCGGTAGGCAGGGGTTGACACTGAGCGGCGCTTTTGGTGCCGTCGAACGCATCCATGCTGAATCAATTCCTGAACTCCGATGAAATTCTGACACACCTTGCTCCGCTGAAGAGGTCATCCTAAACTCGACACGGAATCTCCTCGTCGGGTTCTCACATCGGAATTTTCCTCGTCGCAACTGGTCATATCCTTTCGAACACCAGATCTTCCGAGTTTCGGATTTCCTTCTCGAGGTCGGCAATGGCAACGGTGCGGACCGGTAGGTAGGCGTGAGAAGTAAAAATGGTGATGCACCTGTTGTTAAACATCCTCAAAGGGGCATGGGGTTGATGCGATCGGACAAGCAACTGTTTCTGATATCGTTCCATCATCCGCTCGAAGTAGGGCCGGCCGAATTGGGGCCTCCCCCATAAATCACCTATGAAATCGACCTCCTCTTCCGCAAAATCCCCCCAGGCCATTCTGTCCCAATTCTCATCCCCCAAGCCAACCTTGTTTATTTCTTCGAGAGACTCTACCTCCGGCAATGCCCCGTGAACGGCCAAGATTCCATTTTGAGTCGTGGCGGCAACAGGGAATTTGGAGAATAAGATTCCATACCCTTCCCTCTCTTCGGGTGAAATGGAACTCCAGAAACCGGAAGGCTGAAATTGTTTTACCATGAACCCTTCATGATTCCCGGCCAAGAGAAAGAGCTCTTCAGGATGTTCCAATTTCAGCCCCAGAAGGTATTGGATGTTCGCCTCTGAATCATCTCCTCGATCCACATAGTCTCCCAGAAAGACAACGCGATAAGGTTTCTTGAGGTATTGCTCCGCCACCCGCTGACTGGCCTCCAGATCTCCATGGGTATCTCCAACAAAGACGACCTTCCCCTCAGAAGGAAGTTGGACCAAGCGCGGTTCTTTTTCAATAATCTTGCTTGTACGATCGATGAGTCTCTTGAAATTCACGACCTAGCCTATCGGGAAACAACGCCTTCGGCGGCCTTCAACTGTCATGGGGGGTCGCAGTCCAAACAACCCTCCAGCGCATCCGCAATATGGGTCACTCCTCGGAAATCACCTTGACGTGGACTTTCCGATTCCTTGGCCCATCAAATTCGCAAAAAAAGATCCCCTGCCAGGTCCCGAGGACGAGTTCCCCTGAGTCGACAAAGACGGTTTGAGAGCATCCCACCAGACTCGCTTTAATATGAGAAGGAGAATTTCCTTCACCGTGACGATAGGAATCTTTAAAAGGAACAATCTTGTTCAGTGCCATGATCATATCTTCGACGACGCTTGGATCCGCATTTTCATTGACGGTTACAGCAGCGGTGGTATGAGGGATAAAGATGATGCAGATTCCGTTGTCCACTCCTGTTTTCTTTACAGCCTCTCGGATAGCACGCGTAATATCAATGAATTCGGTCCGAGCCGAAGTTCGTACTTGAAAGGTTTGCATCGTTTTCAACCCCAGCCCTTCAAAAAGTCGGCAACGATTCATTCTCATACCATATCCGATTCAGAATCTCAACCATCGGACGTGACCGCAATGAACGCATCTTTTTGACCCGTTCGACTCCATTCTCCGCTGGCCTTTGAACGCCGGGACAGATCCCCCGCTTAGGGTCAACGCATGCCTACCGAACCCGTCCCGACCGGAGACGGAACACGTAGCCGAGCAAGCGACGGCCTGGACGCCAGCCTGCCCCCAGGCGAGTCGAAGGGTTGACTCTTCCACTTCAATCTAGTAAATTTCCATTCAACGAGGGAAAAGTGAAAACGTGGGACGAAAGGACAAGAACATGGTAAAGGTGGGCGCAGGTTATCTCGCTCCGACATCGATCATTGATAGCAATCACCCGAGCATTAGAGATTATGCAAGCGTCATCGGACAGGGAAGCAAAGAGCCGATTGAGATCGCCGTGAAGCTTTATCTTGCCGTACGCGACGGTATTCGCTACGACCCTTATTCTCCTTTCTATCTCCCCGAACACTACCGTGCCAGCTACGTGCTCAAAAGAGGAAGAAGTTTTTGCGTGCCCAAAGCCTCTCTCCTCTGCGCCTTGGCGAGGGCCTGCGGCATCCCTGCCCGCATTGGTTTTGCCGATGTCCGGAATCACCTTGCCACGAAGCAGCTTATCCAATTCATGGGGAGCGACCTTTTTGTCTACCACGGTTTTGTCGAATGTTATCTCGAGGGGAAATGGGTGAAGGCCACCCCCGCTTTCAACCTCGATCTTTGCAGAAGGCACGATGTTCCACCCCTTGAATTTAACGGCCGTGAAGACTCTCTTTTCCAGGCCTATAATTTGAAAAATCAAAAGTTTATGGAATATGTCCATTTTCACGGCCTGTATGCCGATATTCCCGTGGGCCAGATCGTCGATGCGTGGGAAAAAGCTTACGGGATGGATCGTGTGAGAACTTGGATAAGAATGCTCGAAGAAGGAAATGACCGGAGTCTTTCCGACTTTGCAAAGGAAGAGGTGTTGAGCGAATCGGCCGATCAAAATCCTTGAATTCTTGCTTTAAATCGTGTATGGTGATGGCATCCGGGGGAGGGAAATTCAGATGTCCCAAAAAAAGATCGCTGAGATTCTGAAACTGGTTGAGTTCCTCAACGAGGAGGTGAAAGAGGTATCAAAAAGATTAAGTCGCGTAACACCCAAAGAAGTGAGCGAAAAATTGGGGGCCTTGGCCTTACTCAGAGAAAAAATCCTTAACCTTCGAGTGGAACTCCCCCTAGAAGTAGAGAAGAAACTTTCTGAATTCTACCCTTCGATCGATCGAATCAAACAAAAACCCTCCTGATTTAAAAAGTTCAGAGTTAGGAGTTGGAAGGTCAGAGTAAAATCCCAATTAAAACTCCGAACTCATCTCTCCGAACTCCTTCCTGTTCAGTAAAACGCGAGGCTGGCGAAAGTAACGACAGATTGGGTCTCCGGAGTAAAGGCCTGGCCGTACTTAAGAAGTGTGCCCTCTCCCGCATCGAGGGTGTTGAGCATGGAATAAATAGCCGGGAGACCGCAGATCTTTCTCCGATCTTTCTCCCTCGCGATCGATAAAAAGAATCCCTCCCCGTCCATGTTTTTCGCGTACTCCAACATCTCCTGGTCTTCTTGTGAGATGACCCTGAGATCATAGTCACGAATGCCTTCAGGATCCCCGAATTGAAGCCCCAGGTGAGCAAGATCTGCACTGGCAATGTAACAAACCTCTCTCCCGAGGGACGAAACGGCTTCCCTCAGCGCTTCGATGAACTGCCGGATAGGCTTGATCTCCATCGGTGAAACCCCTTTTTCAATCGCCTCGTGAAATGATCCGCTGAGAATGGGAACAATCTTCAAAGCCTTGGGCTCCGGGTACAGGTATCGCAGAAAGACAGACTGAAATTCAATCGAATGCTCGCTCCGTTGAACTCCTTCATCTCGAAAAAGGTCATAAGGACAGCGGGATTGGATGGCCTCTACCAATTCCTGATCCACGGTCAAGCCACCCAGAGGGGTGATAAAATCCTTTCGGGTCAGACAGAAGGGAGTCTCCATGGGAGTGTGGGCTGTTCCGAAGATGATGAAACAACCGGAAGAGCTTCTTTCCCGTATCTCTCGGTGGCCGAAGGCATAACAGAATCCTCCCCTCTGGAAATCGATGTGCGGGACGATCACCCCCTTTAAGCCATTTTCGCCCCTTTCCTCTCCGAGAGATCCAATCCCGTCTGTACCCGTAAAATAACCTTCGAGTTGAGCCCTTAATTTGTCGGGGTTTGCTTCATAACTTTTCCCCGCGAAAACCGCTTCCCGAGAAGAGGCCCTCTTAAAATCCTCTTCTTTCTTTCTCAACGCCTCTTGAAACCGCTCCCCTTCGAGAAAAAGGGCGACATCCATCTGGCCGATGATCTCCTCTAATTTCTCCGTATACAGGAATTCCCCGAACCTTCTCATATATTCCGCTTGGATATCCAGGGTCGAATGCTGACCGTCAAAAAGGGAGACAATGTAATAGAGAGGGACCGGCAAAAAGAGGGCCTTGTCGCTGACGTTCCGCGGATCCTGAAGGCAGAGCATCGTCTGCCCGGAACTCTGGACCGGGAAGATGTTGATGTTTCTGAGTCTCGGATAGTTCACAGACCGGCTCCGGGATAAACCCTCATTCTGGGCAGGGCTCACGACGGGGAAGTAAAATTTAGGTTTCTAACTGACCGGAGGGCTGACGATCTCTCGCTCTGCGCTTCGTGGTTCCGTATGTTTCAGCGCCAGTTCGATGGCTTCATCCATTCTCTGAATAAATTTAAAATTCATCTGATTTCGAATATGTTCAGGGATTTCTTCGAGGTCTTTCTCGTTCTTTTTCGGAAGAATGATGGTTCGGATCCCTGCTCGCATTCCTGCCAGTACCTTCTCCTTGATTCCGCCCACGGGAAGAACTAAACCTCTCAACGTGATCTCGCCAGTCATTGCAACATCGTTTCGAACCGGTTTGTTCGTGAGCAGGGAGGTGAGCGCCACGAACATGGTCACCCCGGCCGAAGGCCCATCTTTCGGAATGGCGCCCGCGGGGACATGTATGTGAATATCATTTTTTGCAAAGAAATCTTCTTCGATGCCCAGTTCTTTCGCCTTGGTTCGGACATAGGCCAATGCAGCCTGTGCGGACTCCTTCATCACATCTCCCAATTGCCCTGTCAGAGTCAGCCCCTTCTCCCCTCTCATCTTTGTCGCTTCCACGAAGATAATGTCCCCGCCCGTAGGCGTCCACGCTAGCCCCGTCGCCACACCGGGCTCGGAGGTACGTTCTGCCACCTCGGGAAAGAATTTGACCGGCCCTAAGAACTTGTGCAGGTTGTCTGGAACGATGACCACCTTCTCTTTGATCTCCCGTGCGACATCTTTGGCCACACCCCGGCAGACGGTTGCAATCTCTCTCTCCAAATTTCTGACCCCGGCCTCGCGGGTGTATGAACTGATGATGACCTGAAGTGCCGCATCCTGAAATTCGATGAACTCCGAACTCAACCCGTGCTCGCTGATCTGTTTCGGGATTAAAAATTCCTTAGCGATCATCATCTTCTGATCTTCACTGTAGCCGGGGAGCTCGAGCGTTTCCATCCGGTCCCGGAGGGGAGGAGGAATGGTGTCGAGCACATTTGCGGTGGTGATGAACATCACCTTCTGGAGGTCAAAAGGGACATCGATATAGTGATCCGAGAAGGAGAAGTTCTGCTCCGGATCCAACACCTCCAGAAGCGCCGAGGAGGGATCTCCGCGAAAGTCCATTCCGATCTTATCCACCTCGTCGAGCATGAAAACCGGATTATTGGATCCTGCTTTTTTGATCCCCTGAATGATCCGGCCCGGCAGAGCCCCGACATAGGTCCTCCGATGTCCTCTGATTTCAGCCTCGTCTCGGACGCCACCCAGAGAGATCCGTATGAATTTGCGGCCCATCGTTCGGGCGATCGATTTTCCCAAAGAGGTCTTTCCAACCCCCGGAGGTCCGACGAAACAGAGGATCGGCCCCTTCATATCGGCCTTCAATTTCCTGACCGCCAGGTATTCCAGGATTCGTTTTTTCACTTTTTCCAAATCATAATGATCTTCGTCCAGCGTCTTTTGGGCGTTGTCGATATCCAGATTGTCCTCCGTGGTTTCAGACCAGGGAAGTTCGGCCAGCCAGTCGAGATAGGTTCTGGCGACCGTATATTCCGCCGACGCAGGAGGAATCTTGGCCAATCGATCTAACTCTTTTTCGGCGGCCGTCAACGCCTCGGGCGGCATCTTGGCCTTTTTGATCTTTTCCTTAAGTTCCTTGATCTCCGTTGAGTGTTCATCCAACTCTCCCAGTTCCTTCTTGATCGCCTTCAATTGTTCCCGGAGATAATATTCCCTCTGGGTTCGATCCATATCCTCCTTGACCTGCGATTGGATCTTGTTCCCCAATTCCAGGACCTGAACCTCTTTGTTGAGGAAGAGATGAACCTTCGTCAGCCGTTCCCGGATGTCGAATGTTTCCAAGATTCCCTGTTTCTCGGTCGTCGAAATATTAAGGTTCGAAGCAATCAAGTCAGCAAGAATGGCGGGAGACTTGATGTTAGAAACCATCGTTCCCAGCTCACTCGTCAGGTAGGGAGCCAATTCAACAGCTCTTTGAAAGAGGTTCTTCAAATTCATGATGAGAGCGTCGATTTCCACTCCTTGTACGAGCCCGTCATCGATCACTTCACTCCGCGCCCTGAAGTAGGGTTCCCGCTGGATGTATTCTTTGATCTTAATCCTCGAGACCCCTTGAACAATGACTCGTTGACTTCCATCCAGTTCCCGGATCATCCTCAAAATCAGCGCCGCGACACCCACCGAATAAAGATCCGTCTCTTTCGGGTCTTCAATCTCAGACCTCTTTTGAGTGATCACCCCGATGATACGATCAGAATCCATCGCATCGTCGATTAATTTCACTGACTTCTTTCTACCCACCATGATGGGCAATATTAAGTCAGGATAGAGTACAGTCCCTCTCAAAGGGAGAATCGGAAGTTCATCGGGGACTACCACCTTGTCGTCTTTTGCCTTCTCGTCTCTGTCGGCTCCCCCCCTTGGTAAAAATATCATCCTGGTCCTCCTTTAAAATTAATTACTTACCTCTTTTCTAAACTAATCATCAATGTTTCAATTGTCAATGTGGTCGAAGCGGCTGGTCCAAATAAAATTACCTGCACAACAACATACAAGAAGGATGCCAAGTTTGACCCTTCTTTTGAAAAAATGCAAAAACCCTGTCAAACCGCCTCCCCAACGAGCGGATTTCCACAAATATTGCAAACCCCCTTCTCATTGATCGTGCCAACGCAGTTTCCGTCGCGACAGGGGACACGTTCGGAGGGATCGGTCTCCGCCTTCTCCATCTTTGCGGGCTTTCCACACCGGCAGCAGTAAAGGCTTCCTTCAGGCGTCTCTCCGCCGCACTCCGGGCAAACGACGGAAGCAAGCGTTTCACCACAATGAGGGCACTTCATATTTATTCTTCCTCCACGTGAAAACTCTTGATAAAGCGATCGATATCTCGCTTATTTCGCCTCAATTCGTACAGGAGTTTCTTGGTTCCTTCATCCGGAAAAAGGTGATTTAAATCATAGCCCTTTTCAGGAAAGAGGGTATTGAGGTCGATCTCGCGCTTCTTTTCTTCTTTCTGATCGATTAGGTCAGAAGGATCATCCTGCTCTTCCATAGAACCTCTTCCCTATATAGGACAGCGACCCCTTTTTGTCAACCCTCGTTAGTCTTCATTCTCGATTAAGATTAATAAGTTTGGAGATATTCGTCCGCGATCGAAGACTTCGGTAGAAATGCGCTGCCCCCAACTCCGAACTCCGAACTGGACTTATGGCAAGCCGTATTGAAGCTGATAAAGTTTAAAATAAATGCCCTTCTGGGCCATCAATTCGGTATGGGTTCCGATCTCCCGAACCCTCCCTTTATGGAGGACGACGATCCGATCGGCATGCTGGATCGTGGAAAGCCGATGAGCAATGACAATCGCCGTTCTTCCTTTGAGTAATCGCGTTAATCCCTCTTGGATGAACCGTTCTGTTTCAGGATCGACATGGGAGGTCGCCTCGTCAAGGACCAAAATCTTTGGATTGACGGACAAAGCCCTTGCAAACGCCAACAACTGCTTCTCTCCGGCGGATAATATCTGCCCCCCCTCTCCTGTCATTGTGCCAAATCCCTCGGGTAATCGGAGGATAAACTTCTCCGCATTAACCACCCGTGACACCTCTCTCACCTTTCTCCCATCGATCTCCCGATCCCCCAATCGAATATTCTCCTCGATGTCCCCCGCAAAAAGAAAGGTATCTTGCATCACCAACCCGATCTGCTTCCGGAGTTGAGTGACATCCCACTCTCGAATATCAATCCCGTCGATCAGGATGGTCCCGTTTTCAACCTCGTAAAATCGCTCGAGGAGGTGAAGCAGCGAGGTCTTCCCGGCTCCTGTGGCGCCGACAACCGCTACGGTTTCTCCCTCACCCGCCGAGAAAGAAACATCCTTGAGAACGCGATCCTCGCCGTTATATGAGAAGGAGACGTTCTGGAATTCGACATTCCCCCTCATTTCTCGTTTCCTGGGAGAAGAAGGTCCGGTCACGAGTGGAACCGGCTTCAAGCTCTTCCCACCTTCGTCGAGTAATGAAAAGATCCTCTCGAGGGAAGCCATGGCCGATTGCAGGATATTATACTTTTCGGAAAGGTCTCGGATTGGCTGGAAGAACATCCGGATATACGAAAGAAACGCCACCAAAACTCCAACCGTCATGACTTCCTGAATCACCTTCCCTCCTCCGTACCACAACAGAAGGCCGATGGCCCCTGAGCTCAGGATTTCAACCAGAGGGACAAAGAAGGCATAAATGGAGATCTGCTTCATATTTGCTAAATAATATTTCTCGTTGATCTGCTCAAACCGCCGGCTGTTCTCTCTCTCTCTCCGAAAGAGTTGAACCACTCCGATCCCCGAGAAATTCTCGTTGAAAAAGGAATTCATCTGGGCAATCTTCAAACGGATCTCTCGAAACACATCTCTGGCTCGACGGCTGAAGACGACCGCGACGACAAAAATCAGGGGGATGACAGAAAAGGAGACCAGGGCGAGCTGCCGGTTGAGGTGAAGCAGGAGGAAAATGATCCCGACCACCAGAAGAACATCTTTCAAAAGATTGATGAGGACAGAAGTAAACATTTCATGGACGTTCTGGATGTCATTCGTCAGTCGGGTCACCAATCTTCCGACTGGATTTCTATCGAAAAACGAGACCGGGAGGTTTTGGAGATGGGAGAACACCCTCATCCTGAGGTCATGCATCATTTTTTGACCCGCGAGCTCCATTGCATAGACTTGAACGAAATTCATCAAAAAATTCATGACGAGAATGAGCCCCACGAGGAGGGCAATGTGGAAGACACCCTCGACATCTCTCCCTCTGAGGACAAGAAGCTCCTCTCGATTCAGCTCTTTCATATAGTCGAAAGAAATGAACCATTGGGAACCGCTGTTCTCAAAAAGAGAGGGATGTTTCTTTAGGAGCCTTTCCTGTTCCGGTCTTTGGGGGCTGAACAGGTAGTATCGATTTTCCGTCAGAAGACCATATTTCTGGAAGAGGGTTATCTCTTTTTTGTCCATGGATCGCAATGCTTCCGGCGGGAGAAGAGATTTTCCCTTTTCTTTTTCTGGAATGAACTTGGAACCGTACTGATCCCAGAAGCGGCGCTCCTCTGGCGAGCCATCTCCTTTGAGGACGACTTCCCTCGCGGCCACAACGATGTAACGGTCGATGGCTTCTTTCGTGAGGTAGGGGATGACGAGGTCTAAACCCGCCATGATTAAAACGAATAATAGAGAAAAAGCCATCAATTTCGAATAAGGCCGCAGAAATCCCCCCAGCCTGGCCATCAATTTCAGGTCGTAGGCCTTCCCCAGTTTGCCTTCTTCCATGTAGCCGAAATCAGTGTACATCGTTAATCAGATACCCCAGAATTTCTATCGCTCATTTAATTTATCCTATTGAAATGGAATATTGGATTGACAAAAAAGTGAATTTCCCCCATCACTCCAATACTCCAGGACTCCAGTATTCCATTACTCCGCTACCCGATCATTCCCTTTCACCCTTATTTCAGCGTCATATCCTTGCCAATTCCTCTTCCATCTGCCGTTGCCAATAGAGGTCGGCATAAATCCCGCCTCTGGCAAGAAGGGTTTTGTGGTCCCCCACCTCCGCCACCTGTCCCTCTTCAA